>Ga0163153_10004454_pt1 | contig 17570 bp, 17 predicted proteins | sample OliLakLV19MP6IB1_FD_148629 | JGI IMG/M metagenome (GOLD analysis project Ga0163153, IMG submission 148629) | Freshwater microbial mat bacterial communities from Lake Vanda, McMurdo Dry Valleys, Antarctica - Oligotrophic Lake LV.19.MP6.IB-1 | ecosystem: Environmental > Aquatic > Freshwater >... | reverse complement strand
ATAGAATTAACCCAGGAGACAAAACCAAAAATGAAAAACAACACACCGATGATCAAAATGGAAATGGCTGTATCCCGCTTGCTTAACGAACCGACTTGTACCGATTGAATGGGTTTGTTCATTTAGACACTACTGGTTTTACTGACAAAACGCACAATAATCTGATCTGAATTTGATTTGAACCGCAACATCAGGCCCGCAGAATTTTGAGCTAAATCCCAAACGTCTTGTCTTACCAATTTTTGCGCTCTTGCGGGAAGTCGATCATAGGGATTCTTTACATCTTTCCAGGCTTGTCCTTCTATACTGGGGAATGGATTTTTTGCAGGATTCCACCAGGCATAATTGCTTTCTTGAGAATAACCTACTGTTACCTGAAGGAGAGCGAGCAAGAAAAATATACAAAGATGTTTATTCATGAAAAGTTGCGTTTGTCACCATGAACAGATTTTCACAATCTATTTAGGTTGTGATAATCGTGCTGCAGAAGCCTCATCCAGAAAACAGGTACAGTGTTTATGCATCTGCAAGGCCGTGGCAGGGAATAAATTACTCACGGGTTGCTCAATGGTATTTTTCACAGCAACTGCTTTTCGGTGATCAGGAACAGAACAAATAATATGTTTCGATTTCAAAATCTGTTTAATCGACATGCTGATTGCCTTCCTGGGCACATCGTCCATGGTCTTAAACCAACCTTCACCAAGCTGCTGTTTACGACACGCTTCATCCAGCTCCACAACGATATAGGGCGTTTCAATTTCAAAATCAGCGGGTGGATCATTAAAAGCAAGATGTCCGTTTTCCCCAATGCCAACAAAGGCCACATCAATAGGATGATGTAAGATATTCTTTGATAATCGTTCACACTCGTTTTTTTCATCAGCTTCACCATCGATCAAACTAACTTCCTTTAATGGTGGAACTTTCGAGATAAATCTTTCCTTCAGGTACTTTCTAAAACTTGCCAGATGCGTGACGGGTAGTCCAATATATTCATCCAGATGAAACATCGTTACTTTGCTCCAGTCAATACCTGTTTCAGTAAGTAGTTGATTCAATGTTTCAAACTGACTGGTGCCCGTGGCTAAGATGATATTGGCAAATCCGTTTTGTTCAATTGCCTGTCGAATTAATGCGGCTCCTGACTTACCTGCAGTTATCCCTAATTCCTTCGGGCTACTCTTTACTATTATCTCCATTCAAAATTATTTTTTAAATTACTTTATTACAGCAGCCGTTTGTTCAGCCGAAGTCACACCTGGTGGCAATTCGATAATCTTCAGGTTACGAAAATGAATCTCTGCACCTTCTGCCTCTAGGCACAGGTAGCCTTTCTTTTGTGTTGACTGCCTGATGCCATTTACAAACTTTCCATTTACTGAAAGTTTAATCACGCCATCCACACAGATCACTTCATACGTATTCCACTCGCCTCGTCCCTTACACAAGTTTTCTATGGACTTGCTCCGTTCTCCTCGCGGATTATCCGGAATGGTTTTCACACCGCCCACACCAAATAGTTCTCCATGCACATAAGCAATGGGCGGAGTTTCACCGTTGCGCTTGTTCAGGTTTACCCAATCGAGTTCAAGCATTTGAACTTCTACACCATCGGGTAATCTTGTTTCAGGATCAGGATTTGCTGCACTCCAAACAAATATACCTGAGTTACCTCCCGCCTCCATGTGTTGCCACTCCACATGCAGGATAAAATTTTCATACTGCTTTTCTGAACGCATCACGCCTATCGGATTGCCGGTGCTCACTAGCTCTTTACCTTTTACTTTCCATGTATCAGGACTTGTGTTTACATCCAACCACATTAAAGGGACTTCTTCTTTTTTTGATTTAGATGTTATGGCTTCCAATGGAACCACGTTACCAAATGTAATGGGTGACGGCTGGGAAAAGGATTCAACAACTCCGAAAAGTATGAAGCTAACTGCGTAAAAGACATTTAATCTCATTGGATTTTTATTTTGCGTGAAATCGGTCTTAGAGTAATTTAGTAATGCCTGGTCTTGCAACCGGAGCGGTGGCCCATTTCAAATCCCAGTTATATTGATCGATTGCCGGTGAGAGAGCTACTTTGGAGTTGAGAGCATCTTCCCAGGTGATGGTTTGTCCGGTGTAGGCGACCATTTTTCCTAACACGCCCAGCATGGAACTGCGCGCCATCACCTCGCCATCATTAATGGGCTTGCCATTTCGTATGGATGCAAATAATTCATCATGTTCCGTTTGGTACATATCGTTCTTCTCCCCATTATATTGCCAGTTGACTTTGCCTGTGATCTCATGCTTATTGCCTTGAATAAATGCATTGCCTTGCGTGCCAGCAACCTCAACGCGATTGGTAGTACTGCATCCGTTTTGCTGACGGCTAAAGTGTATTCCCTTCACACCTTTTTCATATTCATACTCAATGGCAAAATGATCGTATGCATTTCCATAAACTTCCTCCACACGAGATTGTCTTCCGCCCGTGCCCGTTGCCCTGATCGGATTTTTATCGCCCAGCGCCCACGACATCATGTCCAGGCTATGCACCATCATTTCAGTAATGAAATCTCCGGACAACCAATCGTAGTAAAGCCAGTTCCTTAATTGATATTCCATATCTGTCCAGCCGGGCTGCCGTGGATTTGACCAGAGCTCCTCTCCGTTGCGCACGGTGTATACGTTTTTGATTTCACCGATTTCTCCTTTCAGTACTTTTTCAAAAAGAGCTCTCTTGGGGAAATCGTATCGAAAGCAAAATCCAGACACTACGGATAACTTTTTCTCTTTTGCTTTTTTTGCAGCCGCCAATACTTTTCGCACACCCGGTGCATCAATGGCTACGGGCTTCTCACAAAAAGCATGTTTGCCCGCTTCGATGGCGGCCATCATGTGATCGGGCCTGAAGGCGGGTGGGGTTGCCAACAACACTACATCCACATCCGACTCGATTACTTTTTTGTAGGCATCGAAACCAATAAACCGATGGGCCTTGTCCACCCTTACTTTTTCAGGATACATTTCAGCGAGTTCTTTGTACGATTCGTCAAGCCGGTCCTGAAACACATCGCCCATCGCGGTGAGCACTACATTGGGATCAGCTTGCAATGCCTGGCTTGCTGCTCCTGCACCCCGGCCACCACAACCAATCAAGCCAACCTTCAGGGTGTTACTGCTGCCGGCAGATTGTTTTGCAAAACCCAACTGTGGAAGTAATGTGCCAGCGACTACTGCCGCACCGGTTGATTTTAAGAATCCCCTGCGGCTTAGAGCAAAAAACTTTTCGGTATTCATTTTCATACATTCGGTTTTATCAGTTGAAGATACTTACTTTCATAGTCAGTTTTCAGTCTAACCAAACTTAGTTTTTTATAAGATCGTTGAAAACATAATTTTGACTGGTGGTTAAAATTGAAATGAACAATATCGGGTATGCCTGACTCTTACTCACAACTAAAACAACTTGCCACGGCCATCCAGCCCCTGTCTGAAAATGAATGGAGTGCATTTTCTTCTATATGGACGGAATGCTCCGCAAAAAGAAAAGAGCCGCTCACTGCGGCAGGAGAAAAAGAGAAGTATCTCTATTTTGTGATCGAAGGCATTCAGCGTGTATATTATTTTGATGAACAGAACCGCGAAGCAACACTCGTGTTTACCTACGCTCCTTCCTTTGGTGGGGTGCTGGACTCGCTCATGATGCAGCAACCCTCCAAGTATTCTTACGAAACGTTAACACCATCAAAATTTCTTCGTGCTACTTTTCAGGATCTTCAGGGACTTATGGAACAACATGGTGCGATTGAAAAGATGGTGCGGAAGGGAATTACCGCTTCCCTTTCCGGTGTGATGGATCGGCTTGTTGAATTACAATGCTACTCATCCGAAGAGCGATTCAGAAAATTACTTCAACGCAGTCCACATATTTTGCAATTGATCCCGCACAAATACCTGGCAAACTATATTGGCATTGATGCTACCAATTTCAGCAAACTGATCAACAGCGTACGTATCTAGCCCTGCTTGAAAATCTTGGTAAATACCAAGACTCAATTTTTGCCATGTCTGCACCTTTGCTTCATAAACATTTAAATTTTACTCGTATGAAAAAAGAAAAGCTTGTACGCATGGCAGCCATTACCTTCATTTTGTTTTCAGCATTTTGTCTGCTCATGGTAAGCCTGATGGCCTTTGCCAATCCCCAATCGGTAATGGATTTGGTGTCGGTGAAGTTAACCAATAACGATGCGGTTAGTTCTATCCGGGGCATTTACGGGGGTGTGGGCTTGACCATCGTGATCAGTTTAATTTACATGATGCGCAAGCATATTAAAGAGGCGTTGTCGTTCCTAACTTTATTATGGGGTTTATATGCCGTGTCGCGTTTGCTTACTATTTTGGTAGAAGGTCCACTGGGTGACTTTGGTACACAGTGGATTGTAACAGAATCTGTATTTTGTGGCATCGCGATCCTATTGTTAGGATCCTATAAAAGAGTAAAACCCATCGCATAATGGCAACACAATCGGTAGACCAATTGGTAAGCACGCTGGAAGACCAGGTGGAGGCCCACATCAGCGATGCCGTGAAAATTTTTCAGAACCTGTCGGCAGAAGAAATGCTGAAGCCGGCTACTCATGGAGGGTGGAGTATTGCGCAATGTTTGTGGCACCTGAATAGTTATGGTGATTACTATTTGCCTAAAATAAAATCAGGGTTGATCAAAAATTATCCGGCCAACCCCTATTTTAAAAGTACCTGGCTGGGAAGTTACTTCACGCGCATCATGCAGCCCGGACCACAGATAAAAAAATTCAAGGCGTTTAAAAATCATGTACCGGCTGTTGAATTAGATGCGCGCAACGTGGTGGCCGAATTTATTCAGCAACAAGAGCAGCTGCTGAGTTACCTGAAACTAGCCCGGCAAACAGATATGAATCGTGTACGGATTCCCATTTCCATTATGAGTTGGATCAAATTAAAGCTAGGCGATGTGTTTCAATTCATCATTGCCCATGATGAAAGACACCTGCAACAAGCAAAGAGGAATCTTACTCCAAATTGAAGCAGTGCATAGATTGTTTATGTCGCTTTTATTTCTAATTCAATTTACAGCCATGAGCCACGAGCCTTGAGCCACGAGAAGAATACTCGTAGCTCGAAACTCGTTGCTTGCAGCTATGTTCACCAGCTATTAGGGCCAGTGATTTCCAGTGATGATGTAAATCAAATCGCGAATTATATAAAACTGAAGTGTGTTAATGAGAGTATACTTGCATACTAATTCGTTAACCCGGAAAAATGATGTCAAACTCTGTTAAAACGATCAAAAACCACGCTGAATCCATACGCAAAACCTTTCCGGTATTGGAAATGACCTGTGCCGCCTGTGCGGTGAGTGTTGAATCCATGCTGAAAGCGACTAAAGGGGTACGCGATGCCGGGGTAAACTATGCCAATCAATCCGCGTGGGTAGATTTTGATGCAGCCGAAGTCACTCCGCTCGACTTGCAAAATACCATTCGTTCTATTGGATATGATTTAGTCATTGATACTGGAGATCCGCAAGCAATCCAGGAGGAGGCGCAGCAGAAAAGTTATGAAGAAATAAAACAACGCACGATCTGGTCGGCTGTATTGGCTGTGCCCGTGGTGATCATCGGAATGTTTTTTATGGATATGCCGTATGGCAATATCATCTCCATGATCCTTAGTGCTCCGGTGGTCTTTTATTTTGGAAGAAACTTTTTCGTCCATGCATTTAAACAGGCACGGCATGGCAAAGCCAACATGGATACGCTTGTCGCGCTTTCTACGGGCATTGCCTTTGCGTTCAGTGTGTTCAATACATTCTTTCCGCAGTTCTGGTATACACGGGGCATTCATCCGCATGTATATTATGAAGCCGCTGCGGTGGTGATTGTCTTTATCTCTTTAGGAAAACTGCTGGAAGAACGCGCGAAATCAAAAACATCCAGCGCAATAAAAAAGCTGATGGGACTGCAGCCTAAAACCGTGCGCGTGCTGGTCAATGGCGTTGCGCAGGAACTTCCCATTGCCTCAGTGAAAGTGGGTGACATTCTTCTCGTTCGTCCCGGTGAAAGAATTCCGGTGGATGGTGTTGTGAAAGAAGGATCATCGTTTGTAGATGAAAGCATGATCTCCGGTGAACCTGTGCCTATAGAAAAAGACGCGGGCAAAAAAGTATTTGCCGGCACAATCAATCAGAAAGGAAGCTTTCAGTTTGAAGCGCAAAAAGTAGGAGGTGATACCATTCTTGCCCACATCATCAAAATGGTGCAGGAAGCACAAGGCAGTAAGGCGCCCGTTCAAAAACTCGTAGATAAAATTGCGGGTATATTCGTCCCCGTGGTAATTGGAATTTCTATTCTCACCTTCACGATCTGGATGCTGGTGGGTGGCGATGATGCATTCACTCATGCGTTGCTTACTTCCATCACCGTGTTGGTAATTGCTTGTCCGTGCGCATTAGGATTAGCCACTCCTACCGCTATTATGGTCGGTGTGGGTAAAGGAGCAGAAAATAATATCCTGATTAAAGATGCCGAAAGTTTAGAGCTCGCCCATAAAGTGAACGCAATCATCCTCGACAAAACCGGCACCATTACCGAAGGCAAGCCAATGGTTACTAATCTGCAATGGGTTGAAGGAGAAAATGTATCCGCTAACTATCGGGATGTGATGTATAGCATGGAAACTCAATCCGAACATCCGCTGGCACAAGCCGTTGCCACTCATCTGAAGGAAAATAATGCTGCGTCTTTGTCACTGTCGCAGTTTGAAAGTATCACCGGACGAGGTGTAACCGCTCGCATAAATGATTCGGTGTTCTTCATTGGAAACAGAAAACTGATAGAAGAGAAAAACATAAGCATGCCTGCAGCTATTTCTTCATTAGCGGATGAATGGCAAGCGGAAGCAAAGACCGTTATCTACTTTGGCAATTCGGAAAAAGTATTGGCCATTGTAGCGATTGCTGATAAAATCAAAGCTACCTCCAAAGCGGCCATCGAAGCACTGCAACGAAAAGGATTGCAGGTGTATCTACTCACCGGAGATAATCAGCACACCGCACAGGCAGTAGCAAAACAAGTAGGCGTACTTCATTTCAAAGGAGAAGTACTTCCTTCAGAAAAAGCGGACTTCGTAAAACAATTGCAGAGCGAAGGAAAAGTGGTAGCCATGGTAGGTGATGGCATTAATGATTCGCATGCATTGGCACAAGCCGATGTCAGTATTGCCATGGGCAAGGGTTCTGACATTGCGATGGATGTTGCCAAAATGGTGCTGATCACTTCGGATCTTCAATCGATACCCAAAGCATTGAATCTCTCAACGAAAACCGTGAGGGGAATCCGGCAGAATTTATTCTGGGCATTCATCTACAATGTGATTGGTATTCCCATCGCAGCTGGATTGCTTTATCCCATCAACGGGTTCTTATTAGACCCGATGATTGCCGGTGCGGCCATGGCCCTGAGTTCTGTTTCGGTAGTTAGTAATAGTTTGCGCTTGCGGGCAGCGAAGATCTGATCACTTTTCGATCTTCATACTCTTCATAGCCTGTGCCATCTTCACAGCTTCGTAGGCATTCACCAAGCCACCAGAGCCACTGAGTTGGCTAAACTCTACTCTGCCACCACCTGGCCTTTGAACTTTAAGGTTATCAAATTTTCTTGATGACTTCATCAGAATATCTTTCACCTGAATTGCAGTGAGTTCAGGGAAGTAAGACATCAGCAAAGCAGCTACACCTGCCGTAGAAGGGCTGGCCATACTGGTGCCACTTTCATTTTCATATTTGTTGCCAGGCACGGTTGAATAGATGTCTACACCAGGCGCAAACAGTGAAACCATTTTCTTTCCATAGTTGGAGAAACTGCCCACAAAATCTTCATTACTTCCAGCGGAGGAAGCTCCCACTTCAATCCAGTTTTTTGCTTCCTTGCCATCGAGATAAAACTTGGAAGGATAATTTTTTTCCACATCAATGTCTTCCGCATCATTGCCTGCTGCATGAATCAGTAGCACTCCTTTCTGCTCGGCATAACGCACCGCTTTATCCACGGCTTCTTTCTGCGGTGAAAAGGATTTGCCAAAACTCATATTGATAACACGAGCTCCGTTGTCAACCGCGTAGATAATAGCGTTGGCCACATCTTTATCTCGCTCATCGCCATTAGGCACTGCGCGCAGCACCATTATTTTTACGTTGTCGGCAATTCCTTTAATGCCTATTTCATTTTTGCGATCGGCCGCAATGATGCCCGCCACATGGGTTCCGTGGTTTGGGTCGGGGCCTTTCACGTCATTATTCCCATACCCTTTCTCCTGCAGGTTGCTGATGTTATCTCCTACAATAAGACGTGAATCAAAATTTTCGTTGTAACCATAATTTACGATTACCCCATAATAGTCCACGGCTTCCTTCAACTCAGCTAAGTAGGTCTCCAGATCAGCATCCTCACCCATGTTTCTGTAAATGCTGAGTAAAAAGCCTTTGGCAAACAAAAGGCCCGGTTCGCTTGTCTCAAATTTCTTTACATCCTCGGCCGTGATTTTCTCAACATGGAGCAACGCTTTCAGTGTGTCTATACTAAAGGTGATGCTTTTATACATGCCCGAGTACAGTTTATACTGTTGCTCGTTTTTGGCTTTGAGTTTCTCAAATTTGTCTTTGATCTTTTTATATTCTTCAACCTCTTGCTTTTGTTTTTTGGAGAGTTTGGTTGCATCCGCATTCTCATACTTGAGTTTCAGCCGGATGTACTCGCGGGTAAGTTCATAGGTGTCGGCATCCACGTTTCCCTCTTTACCACCAATAAAATTCCAGCCATACACATCATCGGTGTAGCCGTTTTTATCGTCATCGATGCCATTGTTTGGTATCTCTTTCTCGTTGATCCAGATTACGTTTTTTAAATCTTCATGATCGATGTCTATTCCAGAATCAATCACCGCTACAATCACCGGGAGCGATGGCTGATCTTTCAACAAAGTTTGATAGGCCTTTTCTGCACTTACGCCCTGCAGACTGTCTTGCTCGGGATCCTTTAAAAACCAATCCTCTGGTACCGTTTTAAGATTCAGGGACTGTGAAAATGAGGGAACCGCAAGAAGCAGGTAAAATATTACATTCAGCAATCGGATTTTCATGGTAGTAACTTTCGCTTATGAACTGGCAATATAATCGTAAACCTCTATTAATCAGTCCTTTTTTATGTTTCTGGCTGATAAAATTTCTTTCAAAATCAATCAATGGAACGAAAAAAGGTGCCAGAAATTACATCAGTAGGTTAGACCGCAAGAATACACCTTTTTATAGATGTAGATAAGCAATCTTTGAAGACGGTTAAATTTTAAAGCATATGATACAGATCTGCATTTTAGGGATAGTACTTTTTTACACTTTGTTTTTTTACACGGTGGTTAAATTTCAGCATGTTGAGAAAATAAATATTCAGCATTTGGATGCTTAAATGATAACCAAACTGGTTTAAGAACTATTTTATAATTTATTGCAAAGTCCAATTCACAACTTTATCCTTCAAGCTTCAACACGCCAAAAGAGGAAGGAATGTGAAAATTTGGTGTTGGCGAATCTGGCCTGACCCAACTGATCCATTTGATCTTTGAATTATCTCCTGTTATTTCAACACAATCACCTCTATAGATTCCTGCCTCAATTAACTTTCCCTTTATAAGTCCTAATTGCTTTAAGGATTTTTTGCTGATGGCAACCTCTACGGTATAACCATCTGCAACTTTATTTGCCTTTATGATTAAGTCACCAGCCGGCCACGACCATGTTGGAGTAAATTTTCGGTGGAATTCGGCCATATAATCATACACTCTACCATTTGGGTCCATCTCCAGGCCATAATACGGCAACATTTTATCGTTTTTTCTGAAAAAGATTTCTACGCGATCTGAAGAAATAACTTCTGATTTTTCATTTGTCTTTACAAGCACGTTGATGTGATCGTCTTTTACATTATAAAGTAAATAGAGCCAATCCTTACTATGTAAGGCTTTGAATGATGTGAACGAAGGCGTTTCCTTTTCCCACGGATAAATAAAGTCTGTTAGTTCGATGGCATTTTTCCATTGCGGATCATCGCCCTTTCCGGTAACTACAATCTCTTTGCCTTGAAGTTTCCTGACTGTATAGGTTTTAACATCTTCTTTCGTGGTGTTTGATAAAAGTCCAGTTGCCATAATGATTAAAAATAAAGATCGAATCATAGTTGAAATTATCTAGTGATTAGTGAACATTTGGTTGAAAGATAGTAACATCATGTTGAAGCCTTAAGAAGTTCGTCCTGAATTCGTTTTGCTACTATCTTTTCCTGGCCGGTCTTCAACATAAAAACGGTAATCCTGATGCTGTCTTCTCTCTCCCAGCCAATAACTTCGATAGAAGGACTTCCGTTCCGCAATCTTTTTCCAAACTCATCACGCGTCACCTTTACTTTTGTTCTATCCCAGGAAATCTCCAGCGATGGTGTATGATTGGCTACCGGAGGCACAATCACTTCCGTGGTGACACCTTGAACTTTTTTTACTGCGCCATTAATCACTTCAATTCGATCTTCCCATATTTTCCAATCCTGGGCGTGGTCCCTGTTGATATAGCTGTCCAATGCTACATACATTCCGATCATTTCTTCCTTATTCACCTTCATTCCGCGGCCAATATTTCCTCCAGCGGGAGGGCCGTTTAAGCGAGCTGCGGCAATCAGATCTTTTTTGCCCATCAGGATTCCAGCGCTTTGTGGTCCGCAAATCGCCTTGCCACCAGAAATGCAAACCAGGTCAAAGCCCATGATGTTATACTTCCAAAGATTTTCTACGGGAGGCACATCGGCCGCCATGTCGATCATCGTTGGAAGATTATACTTCTTCGCAAGGTCCAACCAGGCCTGATGCTGAATTTTGCCAACCGGTGCTTCGCGGTTCAGAAACCACAACATTGCCGTCTTTTCATTAATTGCATTTTCTGCTTCTTCAATTGTTTCAACCGAGACAATTGAAACACCTGTGTTGGTGAGCGCATGATGATATCCATTGATATGTGTTTTTTGAATGATCACTTCTGACTTCATACCTGTGCCTTCCAGCTTTGGTAGTTGAGATACTTTTTTGGAATCCGTTCCTGTCAACACACCAGCAGTACCTAATACCAGAGCAGACCAACAGCCAGCCGTAACGATAGCTGCTTCGGCTTTGCACAAAGCGGCAATCTTTTGCCCTACTTTATCCTGTACCTCGTCCAGCATGACATATTCTTTTGAACTGCTTTGTATCGCTTCCATTACATCATCATGCATCAATGATGCGGTCATGCTTGTATAATTACCCGCAGCGTTGATGAATGTGCGCAGACCTAGTTCTTTGAACAAATCCCGCTTTGCAGAAAGTGGTGCTGCGTTTAAAGATTCGAGTGGAGTACCAGCCAATAAACCTGTGGCGAGAGGTGCCAATGATAATCTCTTTATTATTTCTCTGCGCTTCATGTTTTTATTTTACATCGTTTAAAATCCCAAGCATGACTGATGTCTTAAGATTAAGAGACAGAAGCCTGTTGTAATATCTCCTTAATTCGTTTTGCTACAGTACGCTCTTCTCCAGGTATCATCTGCCATGTAGTTATATCTACTGATTCAGTGCCTCCCATCGTTTCAATAGAAGGATGTCCTTTACGCAACGCTTCGCGCACTTCATCGGGAGTGATTTTTACTTTTTTGGTATCCCACTTCAATCGAATGGAAGGCACATGGTTTGCGATTGCTGGTATATGATTTTCTGTTGTTACACCAGGTATCGACACTGCTGTATCGTTAATCAGTTTGATTTGTTTTTCCCACAATGACCAATCGGCCTGATGATCTCTGTTTAAATACACCTCAATAGCAACCAGCATTCCAAGTATCTCTTCTTTGTTTACTTTCATGCCTCGTCCAACAGTGCTTCCATTTGGCGGTGCATTTTTGCGCGCAGCCTGAATAAGATCTTTTCTTCCAAGTAAAAGACCTGCGCTTTGAGGGCCACGCAATCCTTTTCCGCCAGAAAAACATACGAGGTCAAATCCCATCTGCGTGTACTTCCATAAGTTTTCTGCAGGAGGCACATCGGCAGCGCAGTCATTCATGGTTGGAATTTTATATTTCTTACCAATCTCCACGAACTCCGCATCTTTAATCTTTCCATCAGGATTACCATAATTCAAAAACCACATCATGGCCGTTTTCTCATTGATGGCAGCTTCCAGTTCCTTCCTTGTTTCTACTTCTATTATGTTAACTCCGGCATTTCGGATGGCATGATCATATCCAACGCGATGACTTTTCTGTCTGATTACTTCTGTTTTCAAACCAGTCATGTCAGTAGGAATGCGATCTGCCTTTTCAGGATCGACACCGGTAATGACTCCTGCAGTGCCCAATGTTATTGCTGAGAAAGCACCGGATGTCACCATAGCACCTTCACACTTTAGTAATTCTGCCAGTCGCTCCCCTACGCGGTCTTGCAACTCTTCCAGCTTTACAAATTGCAACGCGGAATAGTTAATAGCTTTGATCACTTCCGGATGAGGAAGGGAGGCTGTTAATGCGGTATACGTTCCGGCTGCATTTATAAAAGTGCGAACACCAAGTTCTTTAAAGTAATCGCGATCATAGTCCTTATTGGCATCAGATGCAGCTAACGTTTCACCGGATGCAACGCCCAACAAAGGCAAGGTCATTAAACCCTTAAGAATATCTCTGCGCCTAGTCATCTCATTTCTTTTTTAGAGCAGCAATACAATCAATTTCAACTAATGAATCGCCCGGTATTCCACCTGCAGCGGCAATGGTGGTGCGCACGGGAGGGTTCTTTCCAAAGCGGCCACGAAAAACTTCATTCATCTCCTTGTAGTCTTTCAGGTCATTCAGATAAACGTTCACTTTCAGAACACGGTCCATTGATGAGCCGGCCTTCTCCAGTTCACTTTGCAATTCTTTCAACACGTGATCGGTATGTGCTTTAATATCACCTTCAAAGTGTGCACCTTTTCCTGCGATGTAAACAAGGCCACCATACACTTGAGAACCAGAGAATAATGGCACCTCCTGATCATAAACCACATCACCGGTTTTAATTTCGTCATCCTCTTTGCTGTTAGCTGATGCGCTTGCATGGGTGGCTGATAGTCCAAGTAAGCCAGCGGTTCCTAATAAAATTTTTTTGAAAATTGATCGTCTGTCGGTTTTCATGATTGTTAGTTTTGTTTAGTTACTACAAAAAAAAGTGAATGATTTTTATCGTTTAATTTTACGCAGCTTACTTACTTCAGCAGCCGTTATTGTATCTTCTTTCTTACCAAAGTTCTTTCGAACGTACGTTAACACTTCTGCAATTTCATCATCAGTAAGAAATGTATGCTTGGGCATGGCGCCATTATAGCCAACTCCATTTACTTCGATGTTTCCTTCCAGGCCGTTGAGCAGGACATTAATAAGTTTTGTCTTATCTCCTTTCACCCATGAAGCATCCACTAAAGGAGGAAATCTACCTTCGGCTCCTTTTCCATTAAGCTGATGACAGGATGCGCAGTAGGTTTCATAAATTTTTTGCCCACCTGCTACTTGTCCTTTCTTTAGATTGTCATTGATCTCATGCGGTGTTCTGATATGGGGCAACGTTTTTCTTTGTTCCATCTTCACCAGGTCGGCATCGCCAAATTTCTTTTTATCACCTTTATACATCACCCTCCAGATTTTTCCTTTCACGGTTTCAGACAGATAAAGAGAACCATCTGGTCCCATGGCAATGGCCATAGGGCGATAAGGTGCATCACTCACATCCACGACTGGATTTTCACCCACAAAACCATCAGCGAAAACTTCCCACTTGCCCGTTGGATTTCCATTTTCAAATGGAACAAAGGCTACAAAATATCCAGCTTGAGGATAAGGCGCACGGTTCGTTGATCCGTGAAAGGCAATGAAGGCTCCGTTTTTATAATGATCGGGAAACTGATCGCCTGTGTAAAAGAAAAGATCGTTGGGCGCCCAATGTGCAGGAAAGCCAAGGAGTGGTTGAGTAAAGTCTGCTCCGTTTCCTTCTTTAACACCATCACCACCATATTCAGGATTTAAAACTCTCTTACCCTTATCCTGATCATAGTAGCAATAAGGCCAACCACCATTGGTGCCTTCCTCAACGCGAAGAAATTCTTCGGAAGGATATACAGCGCTTTGCCATCTGGTATATTGATTTGGATTCCGTGAGTTCAAGTCATCGCGACCATGCACTGCCACATACAAAGTATTGTCTGCTTTGTTCCAATCCATGGCTACTATACTTCGAATACCTGTTGCGTATCGCTTTCCATCTTTTTGTGTTTGCCCTGGTTTGTTGGCATCAAACTGCCAGATGCCACCATGCTCTATCAATTGCGAACATGGGTCTTCTCCCGGAGCACCCGGAATACGATTCATTATCTGGCACACATCACCGGGTGATCCAAAAGAAACATATAAGTGCCCTGCATCATCTAATGCAATGGGTTTGGCAATATGTTCGTAACCATGAATATCCTTTTGATAATCATCAAATACAATCATTTCTGGTTTGCCGTCTTGTACTAATTGGCCGGCAGCAAGTTTTATTCTATACACTTCACCTGCTGTGCTGAAATACATATACCCATTATGAAGTCGCATGCCCGTTCCATAATTCCCTTTGTCTTCGTAGTTGCCAAAGTATTTTACACTGTCCGCTTTCCCATCATGGTTAACATCGCGCAAAGCAACAATCCCTTTGGGCTTACCGCCTCTTAGTTTTACATAAATGTCGCCATTGTCATTGACCGCCATGTGGCGGGCGCTGCCTATGCTGTCGGCTACTACCACAACTTCAAACCCTCCAGGAACAACAAGGCCCCCACTGTCGAGATCACCTTTAGGCAATTCAATATTATTTCCGCAACTGGCTAGTGTAAAAGAAGCTCCGGCTAAGAAAATTATTTTAATGATCGAATCTCGCATGAGACAATTACTTATTTATATATAGTGGCGCTGCTAATCCATTTAGATCCCACACCACATCACCATTAAGAATAGTTAATTGACATGTCAGCTTCTTATCGCCCATCAGTTTGTTTCCACCAACATCTACAAATCCATACGTTCCTTTATCAAGACTTAGGATAGCAACATCAGCCAATGCGCCCGCTGACAAATGACCCAGTTCTTTCTTATTGATGATCTGAGCAGGGTTCCAGGTAGAGCAAGCAATTACTTCGTTTAGATTTAATCCTATGTTCAATAATTTTGACATTACATTGGCCATGTCTTTCATGCCACCATTCATACTTCCTGTGTGAAGATCGGTGCTGATGGAATTAGGCTTAAGACCTTGCTTGATGGCAGGTATTGCCTGTTCAAACATGAAACTACCACCGCCATGGCCTACATCGAAATTAACTCCTCTTTTTTGTGCAGCCGTAGCATACGCTTGCACCTTTCCATTTTCAACAATATGCATTCTTCCTTCAGTTTGTCCATAACAATGCGTTACAATATCACCGGGTCTTAATTTTTCTAATAATAAAGTTTCCCAGGATAGCACTGGCTTTGCAGCACCGAAGTCAACCATAACAGGAATGCCCGCTAACTCACCGGCCTTCACAGCGCGATCTGTTGGTGCCCATTCCGAACTCATATAATGAGCCAGCTTTATTCCTACAATCAAATCAGAATATTGCTTTGCCACCATTGCGGTAAGTTTAGGATCCATATCTGCTAGATTTTGTTCGGTAGCACCTCCGCTCATACCTGCGCCCACAATATTTAAGAAGGCGAACATTCTGGTTTTAGAATTCGCAAACGCCTGGTTTTTAAAATCAAGAAAATTTCTCCACCCTGCACCACCTGCATCTACCACGGTAGTAACACCAGCGCGAAACGTGAACCCATCGGGAGGAAGAGCTGCGTAGCTATCGCTCAAGTATTTGTCTTGCTCTGTTCCAAAATAATGATGACCATGAATATCAATCAAACCGGGCACTACATAGAGCCCGGTGGCGTCAATTGTTTTTACTGCCGGCTTCGAGATTTTAGCAGCCACTTCTATAATTTTGTTTCCAATGATGGCCACATCCATGATGGCATCAATATTATTTTTTGGATCGATGACATGTCCATTCTTTATAAGCACGTCAATGGTTTGAGATTGAGCACTCAGGAACGAGCACAAGAAGAATAAAATAAAGGTGAACTTTTTCATACGGTTTAGTTTATAGGCAGATAATAAAAATTTAAAAATTCATTCATTGGATTTACCAGGTTCTGTCTTTCATAAAACTTTCTAACTCCTCCATGGTGAGTGGAACCAGACCTGGATTTTCTTTCACCCACTTTAGGAAATCTTTCTTAATAGCATCTGTCCACGCTGTGTCGATCTGCCCAGGAGTATAAACACCGGCTTTCAATTTGGTTATGGCAAACTTATCGCGTAGTTGAATAAATTCTGCGTTGATCACCACCTCCTCAGCAAGGTGTGCCGGAATAAAAACAACTCCTTCCTTGCGTGCCAGCACAACATCGCCAGGAAGCACGGTAACTTCTCCGATGATCAATGGGTGATTGATTCCCATCAACATCGTCTCCTGCAAAAAGGAAGGATGCCAGCCACGCACATACGCATTGAATCCTGTGATGGCACCCAAGCCATCAATATCACGCGCACCTGCATCGAAAATTACTCCGGTGCCTGTTTTAGAGAAAATTGAGTTACCTAAATTATCGCCAATCAATGTTCCATCTTTTATTTTTTCAAAACAGTCGGCTACATAAACATCTCCTTTTTGAAGCATATCAATAGGCCATGAATTCATAGGGCCAACCCGTCCCTCTTTTTTTCCTTTTTCAACCATGCGTGCCTGAAGGTCGGGGCGCAGTGGCATATATTGAGCTGTGAGGGCCCGTCCAACAAAAGGCTCATCATCACGCAGTCGTTGCCAGTTTCCATCATACTGATTATTAAAACCTTTATTTCTCAATATGCCCCACGCTTCTTCGATGGCTACATTTTTCATTCGTTTCAAAATGGCATCTGAAACTTTTGGTCTGCCATCCGCATAGCGTTCTCCCTTCCATTCCTGGGTTAAAAAAATAACTTGTTCGCGATCAAGTTGCTGAGCGCTAAGCCGGGAAAAGGAGATCATAAAAACTACTAATATTAATACATTATTCATTGGCTGGCTGGTTAACTTTTTATTGGTTCATTGTGGTGTGACTAAGCAATTCGATAACTTTTTATGTGGTGATTTCTTTTTTGTTGCTTTAATGAATTCCTGATGCGATGTATGAATCAACATTTTGTTGCGTTATTACTTCCAAAGGGAAAAGTTCGGTTCGCGGAATTTCCTTTTTGAAAAGCAAATGATTGGCCATGTGGCTTATCCCTTGAAAAACCTGCCGCTTTGGATTTTGGTTGATCAGAAAATTTATTAACCCGCTTTTTAAATGCTTCAGGTTCTCTTCCAACATGTCATAACC
>Ga0163153_10004453_pt1 | contig 17571 bp, 12 predicted proteins | sample OliLakLV19MP6IB1_FD_148629 | JGI IMG/M metagenome (GOLD analysis project Ga0163153, IMG submission 148629) | Freshwater microbial mat bacterial communities from Lake Vanda, McMurdo Dry Valleys, Antarctica - Oligotrophic Lake LV.19.MP6.IB-1 | ecosystem: Environmental > Aquatic > Freshwater >... | reverse complement strand
TCAATTTGTAGCCACGGGCGGCGCAGACATACGCCAGACCGATGCCGGTGTTGCCGCTGGTGGGCTCGATCACCACGGTGTCGGACTTGATCATTCCGTCGCGCTCGGCGGCGTCGATCATGGCCCGGGCGATCCGGTCCTTGACGCTCCAGAGCGGGTTCATGTTTTCCATCTTGCCGACGACCGTCGCCACGCAGCCCTCGGCGATCCGACGAAAACGCACCAGCGGCGTGTTGCCAATGCACTGCGTGATGTCCTCGCGAACACCGGTATACGTTGCCATGCGCCTGTCCTTTACGAGTAAAAAAGCCCGGTTGCTTGCCAGGGGCTTGCTTTGTCGCCAGATCACCCCGCTGGGGAATGCCCCGGATTCTAGCCCAAGCGCGGAAGATGGGTCAACAATAGCGGAGTAGCAGCAGCCCCCGTCGAATATCCCCCGGTGATTGGGCGTGATAAACTAGCCGCTTGCTTCGGACGTCTCCCCGTCACGTGTGCCGACTGTGAACGACCTTTACCGCTCGCTGGGCGTTGACCAATACCTGAGCGCCTTCGCTTGGTTCGCGCTGTTGTTGTCGATCTACGGCTTGCCCCTGGGGTGGCTGGCCTGGCGTCGGCAGATCTACCCGACGGGCATGCTGCTGGCGGGCTTTCTGCTGCCGGCCTTCGTCTCCTGGCTGCTGCTGGTGACGACGGTGCTGTACTGGCCGATCATCGCCGTCGATGCCGCGCTGGTGCTGTTCGCCGTGATCGATCTTTGTACGCTGCCCAAACAGAGTAGTTTCACCGCCGAGCGGGAGACCCCGCGCACGGCGTCGCTGCGCAAACCGCAGCAAGTGCATCTGACGATCACCAATCCCACGCGCCGCGCCTGCGAAGCCACGGTGCGCGACGGCTTGCCGGTGGAGCTTACCGGCACTCCGGAGGAATTCGAACTGTTGCTCGAACCTTTGAGCCGGATGACGGTCGAATATCGTCTGGAGAGCAAGCGACGCGGCGCGTTCACGTTGAACGAAGTCCACGTTCGCGCCCGCAGCCGCTGGAAGTTCTGGCAAAGGTTGCTGCAACTGCCGGCGCGGACGGAACTGCATGTCTACCCGGACATGCGACAGCTCAGCGAGTATGCCATCCTCGCCCGCACCAATCGACTGAGCCTGATGGGCCTGCGCCGTACGCGGAAGATCGGCCAGGACAACGAATTTGAGCGGCTCAGGGACTATTCCCCCGACGACAATTTCAAGCACATCGATTGGCGAGCCACGTCGCGTCGAAACAAGCTGACCGTCAAGGATTTCCAAAGCAATCAAAGTCAGCGCCTACTCTTCATGCTCGATTGCGGCCGCATGATGACGAACGAGGCCGCTGGGCTCAGCCTGTTGGATCACGGCCTGAACGCCATGTTGATGCTCAGCTACGTGGCGCTCTCGCACGGCGATTCGGTCGGGCTACTTTGCTTTTCGGACGAGATCCACAGCTTCGTGCCGCCCCGTAGCGGCATGCAACAAATGAACCGGCTACTGCACACCGCCTACGATCGCTTCCCGAGGCTTGTCGAATCCCGTTACGATCTGGCCTTCATGCATCTGGCGCAACAGGTTCACAAGCGCTCGATGGTCGTGCTGGTCACGAATGTGATCGACGAAGTGAACTCGCACCAGATCGAACGCTATCTCACCGCCGCCGCGGGGCGGCACCTGACGCTCGGCGTGCTGCTCCGCGATCGCGCAGTCTTCGAGGCCGCCGACTCGGAGTATCCGAACGACATCCTGCTCTACCGCGCGGCCGCCGCGGCCGACATTCTGAGCTGGCGTGCCCAGGTACTGGCCGACCTCAACCGCAAAGGCGTGCTGTCGCTGGACGTGTTTCCGGAGGACTTGACGGCGCCGCTGGTGAATCGGTATTTGGAGATCAAGGCGAGGCATCTCTTATAAGGCGCGCGATGAATACATCCAACGTAACCGTGGCGCAACGACGGCGACTTCGGTTTTCGTATAGCTTGCGCTCGCTCTGGATCCTCGTTACAGTCTTCGCCATCGGGATGGCCTGGGTGGTGCGCGAGCAAATGCAGTCGCGACACGAAACTCAATTGGCGATGCGGCTCGAGGAATCGACGCCGGGACTTAGCGTGACATATGCCGGCCTCTACGACGACTCGACGATTTCAAATGGCCAGCAAGTCTGGTGGCGAAGGGCATTGAATTGGGTTCGAGGCCCAAGGGCGGCAGATGCGGGCTTTTATGGACCCGACGTCGAATACGGCTCGTTTTCCGACCTGTCCGAATTCGCGGAATTCACCAGCCTGAGATCGTTGTCTGTCCAGGACACTCGGGTTCAGGACTTGACCCCGATATCCGGCTTAACAAACCTTCAATGCATCAGCTTCCACAATTCTCAAGTCCGTGATCTGACGCCCGTCGCGGGGCTTCGCAACCTGGTTGAAATTCAGGCGGGCGGATGTCCCGTCGACGATGTGACGCCACTAGCAGGGCTCACGAAACTAAAGGTGCTGGGACTCTCCGATACCAGCATTGTGGATGTCACACCACTCGGCAATCTGCCGAGTTTGGAAGATCTTTGGATTCGCCGCACCCCTGTCCGCGATGTGTCGCCACTTGTGGAATTGCCCAATCTACGGCGCCTCGGCTTCTCCAGCACTCTTGTTAGCGATTTGTCACCTCTATTCAAATCGCAAGGCCTTCGGCAAGTCGACTTCGACGACCTGTCAGTTTCGCAGGAGCAAGTCGACGAATTTCAGCGGGCGCTGCCAAAGTGCCGCATTATTCATTAATGGTGGGACTCGACTGTCGTTCTCGTTGTACAGGCCTTGTCGTTGCTGCCGCGAGCTCGTAGTCAGCGCAATCCGTACTGCTCGCGGAACCGGGCAATATCCTGAACCGCTCCCATCACGATCAGCGTGTCCCCCGCGGCGAAGCGATATTCCGGATCAGGATTGAACATCATCTTCGCGGGCTGTTCGGCGCGCGCCTCGCCCGACAACTTAATGGCCACGATCAACAAACCCGTCCTGCGCCGCGCATCAAGCTCCTTGGCATTGCTGCCGACGAGTTGACTGTTCGGGGACAAGGTCAGCTCGTCGACTTCCACTTCCAATTGCGTGCGGTCAATCACCAGTTCGAACAGTTCCACCGTCGAAGGTCGCGTCAGCATCGTGGCGATGCGCTGCGCGCCGATCGACGCCGGCATCACCACGCGGTCGGCGCCGGCTTGCACGAGTTTCTTTTGCGAGGAGCGATGCTCCGCCCGAGAGATGATTTGCAGCCGAGAATTGAGATTACGCGCAGTGAGCGTGATGAACACGCAGTCGGCGTCGCTCGGCAGCGCGGCAACCAGGCTCTTGGCCCGTTCGATGCCGGCCTCGACGAGTTGCGACTCTTCCGTCGCGTCGCCGTTGATCGTCAGAAACCCGGCCGCTTCGCATTCGGCCGCGCGCCCGTGATCCCGTTCCAACACGACCAGGGGTTGCTGTTGTCGGGCCAACTCCGACGCGAGGATTTGGCCCATTCGGCCGTAGCCGCACAAGATCATGTGTCCGGAGAGTTGTGAGATGTTGCGGCTCATGCGTCGTAGCTCCAAGGCGCGCTGAATCTCGCCCGCGGTGATCAATTGCAGCAAGCCGCCCAACGTGTATCCGACGGCCGACATGCCGATCAGGATCAACAGAATAAAGAATAGTTGCAGTCCCGGCGAGAGCTGACTCGTCTCGGTGTAGCCGACGCTGGAGACGGTGATCACCACCATGTACAGGGCGTCGAGCCAGGTGCCGCCGGACAGCCACTTATGCGCGCAGACGGCTACGACGATCGTCGCGCCCAGGATGATCAGGCCGCGACGCAGCCTATTTAGCGGTGGTGTAATCACCATATTCGCCAGCGGTCCCGCTCGATCCTTGTGCTGCGTTGGAAGACGGAGAATACCTTGTCGCGGCCGCGGAGCAAAGATGTGCGACCTCGCCCGGTCGCCTGCATGATGGCGTCCGCGCGGTTGCCGTGCTAGAACAATGCGGTTCTCATCCGCGCCGTCAGCCCACACGTCCGCGCCTCCGACATGAGCGATTCCGCGACATTCGATCCTTACGCCCTCACCGATCTCACCATTCAAGCGCCGCCGCGCAGTCTTTGGGCGGCGCTCCGCAAGATCGGTCCCGGCATTATCCTCGCCGGCAGCATCATCGGCTCCGGCGAGTTGCTGCTGACCACGGCGCTTGGCGCGCAGTACGGTTTTGTTTTCTTGTGGTTGATTCTGTTTAGTTGCGTCATCAAGGTCTTCGTCCAGATTGAGTTGGGACGCTACGCCATCTCGTCTGGTAAACCGACGCTGGCCGCGTTCAACGAATTGCCGGGGCCGCGCCTCGGCGCGCATTGGCTCGTCTGGTGGTGGTTCTTCATGTTGATGGTCACCGTTGCACAATTGGGCGCGATGGCCGGCGGCGTTGGGCAGGCGCTGCACCTGGTGTTTCCGAAGGTCGCCACCGGACTCGCCGCGTGGCTGGCCGACGTTTGGCCGGGCATGTCGGCGGTCATTGCCAAGCGTCCGGACTTTCCCTGGGCGCTGTTGGCCGCCATTGGCGCGGTGTTGCTTCTGTTAAGCGGCGGATATCGGCGGATCGAACGCATCACCACGGCGCTCGTGGCCGGAGTGACGCTCGTCACCGTGATCTGCGTCGGCATGTTGCCAGGCGCAGGCTTTCCAATTCGCCAGGCCGATTTCGATCAAGCATTTTCGCTCGGCGTTTTCGGGTTGGGCGGCGCGGCGATCACGCAGGCGTTCGCCGCGTTCGGCATCACGGGCGTCGGCGCGAGCGAATTGTACGCCTACCCGTACTGGTGCTTGGAAAAAGGTTATGCCAGGTTCACCGGCCCGCGCAGCGACGACCCGGCCTGGGAACAACGCGCCCGGGGCTGGCTCCGCGTGATGTATCTCGACGCCTGGGTGAGCATGATCGTGTTCACGATCGCGACCGTGGCCTTCTACATCCTGGGGGCGACGGTCCTGTATCGGCAGGATCTGCATCCCGAAAAAAGCCAGATGATCGCCACGCTCTCGCAGATGTACGTGCCGTCATTCGGCGAGTGGACGAAGATTTTCTTCCTGATTGGCGTCTGGGCTGTGCTCTTCAAGACGCTGTACGTTGCCTCGGCGTCGAACAGTCGGCTCTCAGCGGACTTTCTCGGACTCGCCGGCATCGTCCGTTATCGCGATCACGACCAGCGCGACGGCTGGACGCGGCGTTTTTGCGTCTTTTACCCGCTGTTTGGGCTGGCGCTCTATTTTTGGCTCGGCGACCCCAAGCTCATGGTCGTCATGGGCGGCTTCGTACAGGCCGCGACGCTGCCGCTGCTGGCGGCCTGCGCGATTTACCTGCGCTATCGCCGCACCGACGCCCGCCTGATGCCGTCCCTCTGGTCCGACTCCTTGACCTGGTTCGCGTTTTGGTCGATCAGCATCGTAGCGGCCTATGCGCTCGGGCAGTGGGGCATCAAAACGGCGGAAGAGATTTCGGCCTGGATGTCGACCCAATGACGCGGGTGCCTGGGGCAGGGGCGAACGTAACATCGAGTTCGAAGTCCATCGCGCTGGGGCTTCGTTCGATTGCTCCGAAGTGAAGTAACGATGCCCCAGCTTTGTTGACTTAGCGACTTTCCGATCGAGTGCCCCAGCCCCAGGCACCCATCGTCAGTCGGCGCACTACTGCGACGAACCGTTTCGTTCATCGCTCGCGGCCTTGGCGCCGAGTTCCGACTCAGCTTCCTCCTCGGCCAGGATCGCGTTGCGCAGCCAGCGGCCCCAGATGAAATACTGGAGTACGACGGATGCGAATAGCACGCCGAACACGATTAGCCAGCCGGGCGCGAAGACCAGCAGCACGCCGCCGATGCCCATCGCCACCACGCCCAAGAACATCAGCGGGAGAAACGAACTCCCGACCGGACCGCCGCCTGTGTCGCCGGGTGCCGGGGGCGTCAAGCTCATGCCACGAATTCCGGCACGACCAGGTGCGGGATCACGCCGGTCTCGTAGCCGCGGCGCAACAACGTCGCCACCGCCTCGCGGCCGCGCGGGCCGAAATCGAGCGTCCAGTCGTTCACGTACATGCCGACGAATTGATCCGCTTCGGCGCGATCCAAGTCGCGGCCGTATTGCAAAGCGTGATTGAGCGCCTCGCCGCGGTGGTCGAGCCCGTACTTGATGCTTTCCAGCAGCAGGCGATGCACGTCGCGAATCACTTCCGGGCCGAGGTCCTTGCGAATCGCGTTCGCGCCCAGCGGCAACGGCAACCCGGTTTCCTCGAACCACCATTTGCCGGTATCGACAATCAGATGCAGATTCTGCCGCCCGTAGGTGAGTTGTCCTTCGTGGATGATCAACCCCGCGTCGATCGGTTGCCCGGCGTAGCTGCCGGCCACCACGGCCTCGATGATCTCATCGAAGGGTACGATGACTTCTTTGAATTTCTTTCCCAGGCACATCCGCAGCGCGAGGTAAGCAGTCGTGCGCGTGCCTGGTACGGCGATCGATTTTTCCTCGAAAGAAACGAGCGGCTTCGCCTCGCGGGCAATCAGCATCGGACCGTATTGGTCCCCCATGCTTGCGCCGCAGGTGCAGAGGATGTACTTGTCGGTGAGGTAAGCGTAGCCATGCAGGCTGACCGCCGTGAGCTCGAGATCGGCGTTGTGCGCGCGGCGATTGAGCGTCTCGATGTCCACTAGCTCGTGCTCGAAGCGGTACGGTCCGGTATCGAGCTTATCGTTGGCGAGCGCATGAAACATGAAGGCGTCGTCCGGATCCGGACTGTGCCCCACGCGAATGAGTTGTGACGCGACCGTGGACATCGTGTGACTTGCTCCCGAGCCAAGGCAAAACCAATCCCATCTTAGGGGGCCAGCCAATCGGCATAAACCCCCGACCCTGGCCGACACCGACCTGGGCTCCATCGCGTGAACCGGCGGTTACGCCCTCCAGTTAACCGGCGCGGCGACGATCCAGACCTCCCAGCCGGCAAATCTCCCGCCGTTTAGTGGCCTCTACGGTGAAGGAGCGCCAAAACGCGAAATCCTCAGCGGCCTGGGCGGCCGATATATCGACGAGGAGCCTTCATTTACACCTGGCGACTGGAATCGAGCCATGGACTGCGGATGCGCGACCTCTTCCGTTTCGGCGGCCCAAGCGGAGTCTTTGCACATCCAGGTGCAGGTGGCCGTCGCGAAGAAGCAGCAGGATGCCATGAAACTCCAGGGCCAGGCCATCGTCGAATTGCTGCAAGCCGCCGCCGGCTCGCCGCCTAGCGATCGCGCCACGCAACTGGACGTCACGGCCTGAGCCCTCGCAGGCGGGGCTACCATCCCGATTCGGCGACAACTACGCTAGGGAAGTCGTTTCCCACCATGCGTTGCCTGCCGGACTGCGGAGGTTTCTGTGCGTCTTCCCGCTCGCTTTGAGGTGCGCTTCGGTTGCCTGTTGTTGCTCGCGATCGTCGCGCCTGCTCAGGCCGATCATGTCCGGGACCTGCAGGAAACCGCGGTCAAGAACAAGCAGGCCGAATGGGGCCATTGGGGCCGGCTTCCGGAGGTTTATTCCGACTGGACGTCGCACTCGAACCGCTTGATCCCGGTCTACACGTTCGGGATCACGCTCGACGCCTTCGACGGCGAGAAGAGCGCGTATCGCCAGCCGGATCAGATCAAGCAGCTCTACGGGCGGATTCCCGACGGCACGGTGAACTCCACCGCCGACTACTGCGATCAAACGGATGTTTATCGCCTGCAAAAACTGGCGGCCGCCTCGGGCAAGAAACACGTGATTTTGGTCGTCTTCGACGGCATGGATTGGTGGACGACCTGGGCAGCCTCCGTGAACAACGCGGGACGCGTGGGCTACTCCGAAGGGCGCGGGACGGGTTTGTTCTGGCAGGACTACGCGGGTACGCAGACTGATTTCGGTTACTTCGTCACCTCGCCGTGGAATCAAGGCCTCGGCGAGGACGTCGACGCGCAGACCATTCTCGATCCCGACGGAAAACTTGGCGGTGGGTACGATCCCACGATCGCCGGCGACACGCCGTGGAGTCTCGGGACCGATCCGGGTTACGTCATCGCGCAATGCCGCGCGCGGCCGCATGCCGTGACCGACTCGGCATCTTCGGCGACCTCGATGACCTCGGGCATCAAGACGTTCAATGCGTCGATTAACGTGAAGGTCGATGGATCGCAGGTCGAGACGATCGCCCATCAACTGCAGCGCGAAGGCTATGCGGTGGGCGTCGTCACCAGCGTGCCGATCAGTCACGCTACGCCGGCGGCCGCGTATTCGCACAACGTCTCGCGCGACGATTTTCAGGACCTGACGCGCGACCTGCTGGGGCTGCGTTCGATCGCCCATCGCAATGAGCCGCTGCCAGGCGTCGACGTGCTGATCGGCGCCGGCTGGGGCGAAGATGTCGTCGAAGATAGCGGGCAAGGCAAAAACCTGGTCCCGGGCAATCGATACGTTACCGCCGACGATCTAGCGGCGAGCGACGCCACGAACGGGGGGCGCTATACGATTGCTCAACGCACGTCAGGCCGCGCCGGCACGGACGTTTTGACCGAAGGTGTCCGCCAGGCCAAAGAGCGGCAATCGCGGTTCTTCGGCTATTTCGGCACACGCGGCGGACATCTGCCGTTTCAAACCGCGGATGGCGACTACCGACCCACGATTGGCGCCAAAGGCGTCGTCGAAAAGTACAGCGAAGCGGACGTCAGCGAGAATCCGAAACTCGCTGACATGACGCGGGCCGCACTTGAGGTGTTGGACGCGCGTTCCGACAAGTTCTGGTTGATGGTGGAATCCGGGGACGTCGACTGGGCCAACCACGATGACAACATCGATAACTCGATCGGCGCCGTGAAATCCGGCGACGCCGCTTTCCGCGCCATCGCCGAATGGGCCGAGGCCGGCAATCACTGGGAGGACACGGCGGTGATTCTTACTGCCGATCACGGCCACTACCTGGTCATCACCGATCCGCAGTCGCTCATCGAGCCGACCGCCACGAAGACCGGCGAGTAAGCCGGCCGGGATGACGGCCGCGCGCCTTGCCGGGCGGCAAACGCGCCCAATACTTCTTCCATCGCCTCGCCGATCGATGTGGCGCGATCGGACCGCGGGGCGTCCGCACGATACTCGGCCGCTGGCTGCCGATAATTGGGCTGCATGCTGTTTCTCCGCGTATTTCCAGGTAGCGGTGGCCTCGACTTTTACGATTCTACCGAATACTGTACGCATGTCAACTAACTAGGGTTCGCGCGGCCCAACTAATTGACCGGGCCACATTCTCGGTCAGAATGAAGCTTCCGGAACGAATCGCTGACTCGATCCCCTGGCGGCCTTTAGGAATGGAGGGCGGGCGGATGAGGCATTTTTCGCGCGCGGCGGCGATCGCTGTCGCACTATCGGCTTACTTTGCGCACTGGGCGACAGCGGCCACGTATGTCCTCAAGGACGGACGCATCTACGAAGGGCGTTCCGTCGAGTTCACCAGCGTGGCCCAGGATGCGCCCCCGGCCCCCGGCGTGCTGACGCCAATTCTGGTCATCGACGACGGCCTGCACCGCTTTTATATTCCGAAGAAATTGGTCCAGGATGCCCGGGCCAGCGGCGCCGAAGCGCCGGAGCAGTTTATCATCCCGCAACAGATTCCTGACGGCGGCCGGAGAGTGGCGGGCGTGGGCGTGCTGGTCGAGGCAGAGCCGTTCGATCCATGGGGACGGCGCACTTACCAAATGACCACGGGCGGAGGGCCCGCGCCCGTCATCCAAGGCATCACCCTCATCACGCCTAAGTTTACCAAGATCGAAGCGTTGCGGACGTACGTCTGGGACATGCGGGTGGCGACCAGTTCGCTGCCGCGCGAGACGTTGCAGCAATTGCTCGCCGCGCAGATCGATCAGAGCAAACCGCACGAGCGATTGCGGCTGGTGCGTTTCCTCTTGCAGGCGAATCGCGAGGCGGAGGCCAAGAAGGAGTTGGAGGATATTCTCGCCAAGCATCCCGACGTTGCGAAAGAACTGCAGCCGGCCATGCAGGAGCTGACGCAACAAACGGCGCGGCGGATTCTCAACGAAGCCAAGCTCCGCAGCGGCGCCGGTCAACATGAGTTGGCCACGGCGATGCTGGAAAAATTCCCCGCCGACGGCGTCGCTGGCGAGTTGTTACAGGAAGTCCGCGAACTGTTGGACGACTATCACGCCCGCTACGACCGCGGCAAAGCGGTGCTTGAGCAGTTGGATAAAATGCTAGTGGAATTGAACGACGAAGCGTTGCGCAACCAGGTGAAGCCGATCCACGACGAAATCGTGGCGCAACTGAATCTCAACACGCTCGACCGTATGGCGCCGTTCGAGCAATTCGTCAACGATCCGGACGTGACCGCCCAGGAAAAGCTCGCCTTGGCGTTCAGCGGCTGGTTGCTCGGGCAGAGCGGGGCGACGCGGCAGATTTCGTTGTCCATCTCCGCGCTTCGCATCCGCGAGGTTGTGCTCGAATACCTGCGCGAGCCCGTCAAATTGAATCGCGTGCGATTGTTGCGGCCGCTGGAATCCGAAGAAGGGGCTTCGGTGGAAACCGTCGCGCGGATCGTGGCGAATCTTGCGCCACCCATCGAACCGCCGGAGCAAGACGCCGGCATTCCGGGTTACTACTCGATGCAGATCGACGGGCTGCCGGAAGAGCCGCCCTTGAACTACTACGTGCAACTGCCGCCCGAATACGACCCGTTGCGCCGCTATCCGGCGGTCGTCACGCTGCACGCGGCCGGCATCAGCGCCGAACAGAACATCGATTGGTGGGCAGGCGAAGCCAACGAGAACGGCCAACGCTCCGGCCAGGCCGGGCGCAACGGCTACATCATCATTTCGCCGGAATGGTCCATCCCGCATCAAACCAAGTACGAATACACCGCCAAGGAACACGCCGCGGTGTTGAACTCGCTGCGCGACGCTTGCCGACGGTTTTCAATCGACGTCGATCGCGTGTTCCTCTCCGGGCATTCCATCGGTGGCGACGCCGCTTGGGACATCGGTCTATCGCACCCTGACCTGTGGGCCGGCATCATTCCAATTGCCGCGCTGGCCGACAAATACGTCGGACACTACCTGGAAAACGGTCGTGGCCTGCCGGCGTACTACGTGGCTGGCGAACTGGACGGCGACAAGATGTTCCGCAACGCGAAGGAATGGGATCGCTACATGCGCTACGTTGGCTTCGACGTTACCGTCGCCGAGTTCCGCGGGCGCGGCCATGAGCATTTCTATGATGAAATCTTGAATCTCTTCGACTGGATGGGGCGCAAACGCCGCGACTTCTTCCCGCAGAACTTCAAGGCGAAAGCAATGCGGCCCGAGGACAATTTCTTCTGGTGGGTGGAAGTCGACGACTTGCCGCCGGCCACGCTGGTTGACCCGGCGAACTGGCCGCCGCCCCGCAACTTTCAGCCGGCCGTCATCGAGGCCAAGCGCCTCGCCAACAACGGCGTCCACGTCACCGCCCCCGGCAGTTCGACCGCCACGGTCTGGCTCACGCCGGAGCTGATCGACTTCACCCGTCGCGGCACGGTGACGATCAATCGCCAGAAATACACCGGCGAGGAACTGCAGCCGAAGGTGGAAACGCTATTGGAAGACGTCCGCTCCCGCGGCGACCGCCAACACCCGTTCTGGGCGCGCGTGCCGAAGCGCACGGTCGTGGAAGAGCAAGGGAAAGCAGAGGCACGCAATGCGGTGCGGCCGGCGCGGTAGTCATTCCGAGAATGCACCACGGAGTTAGCCCAGATCGTGCCCGAAGCCGGTGTGGCGGATGTCTCGGCCTTCGACCATGTAGATGACCTCTTCGCAGATGTTCGTGGCCTGGTCGGCCACGCGTTCCAGCGAGCGGGCGATGAGAATGAGTGCGATGGAATTCGCCAGGTCGTCCGGCTCCTCGGCCAGGCGTTCGCGGAGGATGGTGTCGTTGAGCGCGTCGACCAGGTCGTCGTTGGCCATGACTTCCTTGGCCTTGAGAGCGTCGCGCTCGTAGAACGCCTGCAGGGCGTCGCGCAACATCATCCGCGCCAGCTTGGCCATTTGCGGGTAGTCGCGCAACGAAGCGGAATCCGGATGCGCGTTCAGCAGTTGAACGTACTCGCCGATGTTGACCGCTTGGTCGCCGATCCGCTCCAACTCGGTGTTGACCTTGGAGACCATCAGCACGAACCGCAGGTCGATCGCCAACGGGCCATAGAGCGCCAGGATGCGCACCACTTCGTCGTCGATCTCCACTTGCATCCGATCGAGGGCGTCTTCTTTGACCAGCACGTCGTTCAGCACGTTGTGGTCGAGCTTAATGAGCCCTTTGACGGCCATGTCGATCATCGACTCGGCCAGGTCCCCCATCTCGACCAGGCGCCGCGTCAGTCCCGAAATCTCCTGATCCAATCGTCTCATAGTTCGCCAGTCGCTAATTCGCTTCGAAATCCCCGCGGCGCTTCCGATCGCGGCGGTCATTGCACGGAGGGAAGTTTACCCCGTCGCCCCTGGGCAGGGTAGGGAAGATTGCGATCTCAGCTAGCGCGCCCGCGTCGCCTCGCGTGACAATTCGACCTCACAGCGGTATTCTGGATTCGTGAGCGATCCGCTGCCCGATCAAGCTTTGATCAACGAATACCGGTCCGGGGACGAAGAGGCCGCGCGCCGGTTGTTCGAGCGGTATTACGCGCGGTTGATCGAACTGATTCGCCGGCAGCTGGGCTGGCGGTTGAAGGAGGTCGAAGGCTCGACCGACATCGCGCAAAGCGTGATGCGGAGCTTTTTCGGCCGGGCGCGCGAGGACCAGATGCGGTTTGGCCCGGAGGACGGCCTTTGGCCGTTACTGGTGACCATCACGCTCAACAAAATCCGCAACCGCGCCAAGTTCTGGCAGCGGGATCGCCGGGATCGCACCCGGCAGGTGACGCTGGCGGAGCACAACGACCCGCTGGAGAGTGAGCCATTGCCCCAGGACGCGGCGATGCTGACTGAGCTGATCCAGCAACTCCTGGAGCCGTTCCCGGAGCGGCGGCGGAAGATCATCGAGCTGCTGCTGGAAGGGCACGGCGTGGGGGAGATCGCCGCGCTGGTCGGAACGACGGAACGGACGGTCTACAACACCCGAATGGCGGCCGCCAAGATCCTGGAACAGTTGGTCACCGCTGGCGAAGGCTGATTCGGCCCCCTCATCTCGGCCGCCCTTCCGATTCCGGTCGTTGCTATTGCTCTCATTATCGGTGGGAATCGGCAGTCGATTGCGTAACCAGCACCCCCAATTTAGGTTGCGGCAATCGGCCCGAATGCGATAATGAAGGTTCTTCTCAGCAATATCGCCCCGCCATGGTAACACGCGTGGGGCAGCGGACATGCAGCGGCGGCGCCGGCCAATTCGATTCAGCAACCGACGGCTCGAACCGCTGGAACCCAGGCTGCTCCTCATCGGTCCCGGCGATGACGTCGGCGACACCCGGGCGTTGTCCGTGCCGCTAGCCTACACCTACGGCCTGGCGGGCACTTTTGCCGACGAAGTCGGCCAGCCAGGCGACGTCGACGTGTTCCGGCTCGACCTCCAGGCCGGGGACCGTGTCGACCTGCGGCTGGAATCCACCTCGACCGGCGAATTCCCGTTCTTTGGTCTGCTACGGCTATTTGGCGAAGCGGAGGGCATCGACCAGCCGGAAGATCACCAGCTCTCATTTACCGCCTCGGCCAATGGCGCCTTGCACGCCGGCGTTTCCGGGTTCGGCAACGATCAGTACGACCCTGACCAATTCGCGGAACAAGGGCCGCCGTTTACTGGCGATTACCGCCTTGAATTCACCGTAACCGCTGGCACGGTTGAAACTCCGGACGACACGCTCGCCGGCGCGCAGGAAATGGAACTCGCAGCCGGCGGCACGCAGACCGTCTCGGCACAGATCAATCCTGCGCTAGACGTCGATATCGTCGCGGTGCAACTTGCCGCGGGCGACGTGCTGCGCGCGAAGCTTGACTCGGGAAACGCAACCGTGCGTTTGTTCGATGTCGATGGTCAGGAACTGAGCTACGATCCCTGCTTGCAAGCCGGGCCCGGCGAAACGGCGATCACCGCGCAGCGTGCTGGACTACACTACGTTGCCGTCTCCGGCGCCGGCAATTCGACCTACGATCCGCGCGTGGCCAACAGCGGCTCACCGGGCGCTGTCGGCGACTATCAACTCACGTTAGCGCGCGAGACAAGGGCTCCGTTCGGCGACGGAGACACGTTGGCGACGGCGCGCCAGCTTTGCTATGCGACCGACACGTTGCCGCGCGAGTTGACGGTTGCTGGAGAAATCGCGACGCCCAGCAATGTCGACTTGTTCCGCGTCGACCTGGCCGCCGGTGAGGCAATCGAAGCGACCGTACAGACGGGCTCTGCCAGCATCTTGAACAGCGTGTTGCGTGTATTCGACGCGACAGGCCGCCCGGTGAAGGATAACCTCGCGGCAATCGACGCCGGGAGTGAGAATCCGCCCTTGCGCTTCGGCAATGCCGTTGGCGGCACGTTCTACGTGGGCGTCTCCGCCGTCGGCAACGCGGCTTGCGATCCGACGTCGGTAAACGGCCTCGCCGGGCAATCGTTCGGCAGCTATTCGTTGCTGGCGCGCATCACGGTGGCCGGTCCTGGCGATGGCGAATTGCCGCCCGACGAGCAAACGCCCATTACGCCGCCGCGGCCGGTGCTGCCCGCGGAGACCGTCACTGGCGAACAATTGGCGTCACGCGAAGAAGTCGACGCGCTTCCGCTCACGGTGACTGCGCCGAGCCGCTTGGATGCCCGCGCGATGATTGCGAGCGGAACGCCAGCGGGCGTATCGCTCACACTGAGCGACGAAGTCGGCAACACGATCCTGGTCAGTGCGCCGGGCGACGCCATGTTGTCGCAGCATCTCGCACCGGGTAACTACCTGCTCTCGGTACGAGCGGGCGCAGTAGCCGCGTTGCCCTTGGACTATCAACTCATTACGCGACTGACGCCCGCCACGTCAGTGCTGGCGGATTACGTCAGCGCAGAGGGAGTGAGCGCGCTGGCGACTGGAGATTTCACGGGAGATGGCTTGATCGACGCCGTGTTGGCGAATGGGCTCGAAGACACGCTCTTGTTTTTGGTCGGTCTCGGCGATGGCACGTTTACGCCGCAAACGCCGTTCACGCTGGCCGACGCGCCGTCGGCCTTGGCCGTGGCGGATTTTAACGGCGACGGACGATTGGACCTGGCCGTCGGGCGGCGCGACAGCGACCGCATGACGTTGTTCCTCGGCGGCGCGAGCGGCTGGTTTGACAGCGCGCGCGAAGTCATCGTCGGCGCCGGCGTGAACGCGCTCGCGGTCGCGGATTTCAACGGCGACGGCGTCACCGATCTCGCCGCCGCGGTCGGCGCGACGCGTTCCGTAGTGATCGTCAGCGGATTGCAAACGTCAACCGATCCATCGGTCACCGCCATTCAACTCGCTGAAGCGGCGAGCGCGCTGGCGACCGGTGATTTCAATCACGACGGCCGCCTGGATATCGCCGCGAGTTTGCGCGGGCTCGATCAAGTCGCAATCCTCGTACAAAACGCGAGCAGCGGATTTACTTCGAGCACGATCGCGGTTGGCGATGAACCGAGCGACATCGCGGCGGGTGATTTCGACGGCGACGGCGATTTGGACCTCGCTGCGGGACTCGCCAGCGACGGCAACGTGACGTTGCTGCGTAACGCGGGGAACGCCGCGTTCGTCGCCGAAAGCGTCGTCGTCGAGTTAGACCGCGCCGTGGCCACGGCTGGCACGGCGTTGCGTGCCGTCGTCCATGCCGGGGACTTCAATGGCGACGGCCGGCTGGACTTGGCCGTAGGCCAGACGTTCGCCGACGAAGTCGCGATTTTGTCGATGGACGCGGCAGGACAATTCTTCACGACGTCGCGCACTCTAGTAAGTCGAGCCATCGTCGCACTCGACGCCGCCGATCTAAACGGCGACGGCCGGCTCGACCTGTTGGCCGCTAACGATGACGGCGAAGCGCACGGGTTGGCCGTGCGACTCGGTCGCGGCAACGGTTCCTTTCAGTACTTCGCGCGGCTCGCGGTCGGCAGCGATCCGCATGCCCTCGCCACGGCCGATTTTAACAGCGATGGCCGGCTCGACCTGGTGACAACGAGTTTCGCCGGCATGTCGATTCAACTCGGCGCGGGGGACGGTGCTTTTCTTGCGGAACGTCGGTTCGCGGCCGATCAGCCGCAGGCGGTCGTCGCTGGCGACTTCAATCGCGACGGCCGGCCAGACCTCGCGGCCACGTTTCCTTTCCGCGGCGCGAATTCAGAAGTCGATCGCCGCGTCGGCGTTTGGCTCGGCCTCGGCGACGGAAATTTTCGTGATGCGGTGTTTTACACGGTCGGCGAATTGCCGCTCGATCTCGTCGCCGGCGATTTCAACAGCGATGGCATTGCCGATCTCGCCACGGCGAACGGCCTGTCGAACGACGTCAGCGTATTGCTCGGCGCAGGGGATGGAACCTTTACCTCCGCCGCGACGCTGGCCGCCGGCGCACAGCCGATTGCCATCACCTCGGCTGATGTCGATCGCGATGGCCAATTCGATCTGATCGTCGCGAATGAATTGTCGGACAACGTCACCATCTGGCACGGCGCCGGCAACGGGCAATTCACTCGCCGCGTCGACGTGAACGTCGGCGACGCGCCGATCGACATCCTGGCGGTCGACCTCGACGGCGATGGACGCGTGGACCAGGTCAGCGCCAATCGCACGGGCAATAGCCTCACGACGCTCTATCAAGAACCGGGCGGAGCGTTTTCGGCGCAAACGGTCGCATTGGACGGGAGTCCGCGAGGCCTGGTGTTCTTGGCCGCGCCAGGCGGTAGCGCACCGCGGCTGGCCGTGACGCTCGAGGATCAGGGCCGCGTCGTGATCATGGAACGGACGGCTGCACGCCAGTGGCTCCCTGCGAGTGAATACGCCACCGGCGACACGCCGATCGCGCTCGCGACGGCGGATTTGAATCAAGACGGTCGCGACGATTTGGCGGCGCTAAACGCCTTCACGCACGATCTGACGCTGCTGTTTGCTGCTGGCGGCAATGCGTTTCAATCACCCAGCGATTCCAACCGCGAGTTGACGCAGGCCACGCCGGCGTTCGCGGATGTGAATGCGGACGGCACGCTTGACGCCCTCGTCGTGCGTCAATCGGGCGAAGTGTTGTTGCGTTACGGTCGACCGGAAACGCCTGGCGTGTTTGACGCGCCGTTGGCGATCAATCCCGCGGCGCGGCCCGCACTATCGGCAGTGGCAATCGCGACGAGCGACGGTGCGGCTATCGCCACGCTCGACCGCATGTCGGACACGCTGTCGATCTACCGCTTCACGGTCGGTGGCGTTTGGACCTTGGCGAGCGAAATCGCGTTGGACGCGACGTCGCTGCGATTGGTCGCGGGCGACATCAACGGCGACGGGCTGAGCGATCTCGCCGTAGCGCAAGTCGGTTCGATCGCGTTATACAC
>Ga0163153_10004447_pt1 | contig 17587 bp, 16 predicted proteins | sample OliLakLV19MP6IB1_FD_148629 | JGI IMG/M metagenome (GOLD analysis project Ga0163153, IMG submission 148629) | Freshwater microbial mat bacterial communities from Lake Vanda, McMurdo Dry Valleys, Antarctica - Oligotrophic Lake LV.19.MP6.IB-1 | ecosystem: Environmental > Aquatic > Freshwater >... | reverse complement strand
TCTGTCTATAGTGGTAAATTAATCTATGCCGCCAATTTTCATGAGGAGTATGAGCACATACGATTTTGGGATGCCCTCGATTACATTGGCGTGCAGGCGTATTTCCCGCTTGCAAAAAGTCAGCAAGCTCCCGTAAATGAATTGGTAAAAAACTGGAACGAGCCTCTTGCTTCTATTGAACGTGTCCACAAAAGATTTAACAAACCAGTTGTGTTCACTGAAATTGGCTATCGCAGCGATGCTGATGCCGCCATAGAACCCTGGCGGTGGCCTCAGGAAACTTCTGACATCATAATTTCCAATGAGGCCCAGTCAAATTGCTATCAGGCATTTTTCACAGCGGCCTGGAACAAAAGTTGGTTAGCGGGCGTGTATTTCTGGAAGTGGTATCCGCATGGGCCACGCAGAATGGCAACATTGGACTTTACACCACAAGGCAAACCGGCAGAAAAGGTGCTAGCGGAAAATTTTAAAAAGTAAATGAAGAAAGATATTGAGATGCCCGAAGTAAAAAATGTAACACTGGCCGTAGTGCGTGAAAAAAATATTCTCAACCAAGACGAGTGGCGAGTGTTTATCATCAACAAAAACACGTATCCTCTCGAAAACACGTTAGTCGCCAGCCAGGGATATGGTGAAAAGGAAAGTGAGCCGCAAAGAACTTCTACGCTGCGCCATTTTTTAGATACGGTTCCCGCTGAGGGTTTTGCTATGGTGGAGCCCATTGATCCCGGCTTATTTCATTTGAACAATGAATATTGGATTAGCTATTATGTAGGTACACAAATCTTTGATCGTAGGTTTGTATTCGTGCCTGATAGCATCTGCGAGGCAAATCTGACTTTTATAAAAGAATTGGCTATGGAGGGTATATTGCATTCATAGTTCGTTCAGATATCCCAGTTTAATCAATTCTTCTTCTTCAGTAATTTTATAGGTCTTCCCATTAGTTAACACGTAGAGAACATCAGCGATATCACGAATATGCCTATGCAAATGGTCGGTGATGATTATTCCTTTTCTATGTTTCTCTCTTTCAAATATTGTTTTCAGCTTTTCAATATGTATAGGCATCAATCCCGAAAAAGGTTCATCCAGAATACAGAAGGGCTGCTTAGAGTACAGAACCATTAGTGCCTCAAAAAGTCTTCGTTGTCCACCAGAGACTTCTGACGATTTTCTTTTAAGACAATCCTTAAGTTCAGGAAACTCATCAACAATCCTTCCATCATCCAACTCGTACAAGGCAAGTGCTTTTTTAAAAGAAATAAATGGTGGCAACAGATCACTTTGTGGTAAATAGCCAATCACTTGCTTCTTTAGATAATTTTCAATCAGTGGGTCTTTATTAAAGCGCACCGATTTATTTTCGGCATTCATGGTGCCAAAAACGACTTGCATCAGGCACGATTTACCTGAACCATTCCTTCCCAATAGTCCTACAATCTGTCCCGTTGTGCAGGCCATGTGCACGCTAGATAAGACCCGATGCAATCCAAACTCTAGATATAGGCTATCAAATTCCAGTGTATTCATAATAATACCACTAAAAATGAAACTAAAGCAAGGAAAAAATCCATGGTAATCATGCTTACATAAATGGACCCATTTGAAAATCCGAGGTTATTAAAAAAGAAAAAGTGAGACGAACGGAAGAAATGTATTCACAGCAAAAGCAATCCCGTGGTGATGCCTTTTGTCCAGATCGCCATAAGGAAAGCAAGAGAAGTTCCTGATAGCAAAAGAATGATGGATGAAATAATGGTTATAAATAATGAAGGAATGGCGATGAAGCGATAACAGGTTATAACTATTCTAATCCTTAGCATGGCCGTGATAAAACAACTATTGTACCATTTTTACCTTCACAATCTTATCTGTATTTTTATATATACTAACTCTTGCTCTATGAATGTAGAATTAAAAGATATCCTCTTCCTCGACATTGAAACGGTGGGTTGCGCTGACCAATACAATACGCTCAGCGAGCGATTAAAAACTCAATGGGCCAGAAAAGCTAACTTCTTCAAACGAGAAGAAGGACAAACCGATGAAGACCTTTTTCACGAACGAGCGGGCATCTATGCTGAGTTTGGAAAAATCGTAGTCATCGCTGTTGGCATTTACGCTGAGAATGAAAAAGGAGAACTCACCCTGAGAACAAAGTACTTTGCGGATCATGATGAAAAAAAATTGCTGAGCGACTTCCGAAACACGCTCGAAAAAATGGGGCCAGCGACCCGTCTGTGCGCTCACAACGGAAAAGAATTTGATTTCCCCTACATGTGCCGCAGGATGTTGGTGAACGATCTTCCGCTGCCCTCGGTTTTAAACATGACAGGTAAAAAGCCATGGGAAGTAGGCCATCTGGACACCATGGAAATGTGGAAGTTTGGTGACTATAAACATTACACTTCACTGGATTTATTGCTGGCAATTTTCAACATACAAAGCAGCAAAGGAGTAATGGATGGCTCGATGGTCAGCAAAGTGTATTACCAGGAAGGAGATCTCAAAAAAATTGCTGAATACTGTGTTGGTGATGTGGTGGCCATTGCACAACTTTATTTGAAAATGAGAGGACAAGTGATCCTTAAATCTGAGAATATTATTTCTGCGTAAATATTAAACCACAGAGACACGGAGAAAAGCACAGAGATGGAAGATAATGAGATCACTGAGAAAATTATCGGTTGTGCTATTAAGGTACATAAGGCCTTAGGCCCGGGACTTTTGGAGTCGGCCTATCAATCTTGTCTGTATTATGAATTGGTTAAATCAGGGTTATCTGTTGAAAAAGAGAAGCCACTTCCATTAGTTTATGAAGAAGTAAAGCTAGATTGCGGCTATAGAATGGATTTAGTAATCGAAAAGAGAATCGTTGTTGAAGTAAAATCCATGGATGCCCTCACTGACATTCATCTCGCCCAGGTACTTACCTATCTTAAATTGAATAATAGTCGCTTTGGGCTGTTGATTAACTGTAACGTATTGAAGTTAAAAGATGGAATCAAACGGGTTGTCAATGGGTATTAATTCTGTGTTCTCTGTGAAATCACTGTGCCCTCCGTGGTAAAAAAAATTATGAGCAAAGAGAAATTCAAAAAAGAAAAAGAGAAGAAAAACAAAAAAGAGCAAGGAGGAATGTATTCTTCCCTCCTCATACTTCTCGAAGAAATGTCGGGCAAATCGTATAGCCCGCAACAATTAATTAAAAAGTTAGGACTGAAGAAGAAATCTCTCATTGAGGATCTTTTCAAGTTGCTGGACGCGCTCGAAGAAGAAGGCAGGGTAGAGCAACTCAGTTCAGGTCAATATAAAAGCACGCGCAAGAAAAAGGCTATGTCAGGTTTAGTGGATCATGTAAATCCACGATTTGCCTACATTGTTACGGGTATAGAAGGACAAAAAGATATTTATGTTCGCTCTGCAGATCTGGCTTCAGCCATTCATGGCGATACCGTAGAAATAGAACTATCAAACAGAAAAACAGGTGAAAATCCTGAAGGCATAGTTACCTCCATCATAAAAAGAGGAAGGTCGAAGTTTGTGGGAAGAGTTGAGCTGTCCCGCAACTTTGGGTTTGTCGTTCCTGATTATAAGAAGATCTATCAGGATTTTTTTATCTATCCTGAAAATCTGAATGGCGCCACGGCCAATGACAAAGTGCTCTTTGAAGTAACCAAGTGGGCCGATCGCGATAAGAGTCCCGAAGCAAAAGTGATTGAGATCTTAGGCAAGACCGGTGAGAACGAAGCCGAGATTCACTCTATCATGGCCGAATTTGATCTGCCCTTCCGCTTCCCGGAAAACGTATTAAAAGAATCCGAAGGGATTAGCGATGGCATCACCAAGGAAGAAGTTAAAAAACGTTGGGACTTTCGCGATGTGCTCACGTTTACGATCGATCCCGAAGACGCCAAAGATTTTGACGATGCCATCTCCTTCCGCAAACTGGAAAATGGAAATTATGAAATTGGTGTTCACATTGCCGATGTTACACATTATGTAGTTCCAGGCACTGCTCTGGATGATGATGCTTTCGACAGAGCCACTTCTGTGTACCTGGTGGATCGCACTGTGCCCATGCTTCCCGAGCGACTTTCCAATGCGCTTTGTTCATTACGGCCAAATGAAGACAAACTAACATTTGCCGCAGTCTTTGAAATGGACACCAAAGGCAAAGTATTAAAAGAATGGTTTGGCAGAACGGTTATTCACTCTGATCATCGTTTCTCTTACGAGCAAGCGCAGGAAGTAATCGAAACGGGAACCGGAACCTTTGCTGAAGAAATAAAAATACTCAACGATCTTCATCACATCCTCCGCAAAGAGCGATTCACTAATGGCGCGGTGAATTTTGAAACTACTGAAGTAAAATTCAAACTCGATGAAAAAGGCAAGCCACTGGCTGTTGTACCTAAGGTGCGCAAAGACGCTCACAAACTCATCGAAGAGTTTATGCTGCTTGCCAACCGATCTGTAGCAACGTATGTGTATAAAATGAAAAAAGGTGAGGAAAAAAATACATTTGTATATCGTACTCACGACTTACCCGATCAGGAAAAAGTAGAAGACTTCTCACGCTTTGCAAAACAGTTTGGGCATAATTTGAATTTTGAATCAGCTTCAATTTCTCGTTCATTAAATAAGCTCATGGAAGAGATTGAGGGCAAACCAGAACAAAATGTATTGCAGTCATTGGCCGTGCGCGCCATGGCAAAAGCAAAATACACCACCGATGCAAAGGGTCACTTCGGATTAGCCTTTGATCATTATACACACTTCACTTCGCCCATTCGCAGATATCCGGATATGATGGTGCATCGACTGCTACAGCACTACCTCGATAAGGGTAAATCGGTGGCCAAAAAGGAGTATGAAGAAAAATGTGTTCATACATCAGAGCGTGAAAAACGTGCCGCAGATGCCGAGCGCGCCTCTATCAAGTATAAGCAGGTTGAGTTTATGAGCCTTGCCGAAAACAAAGAGTATGGAGGAATCATCACTGGCGTAACCGATTTTGGAATCTTCGTTGAAATCGTAGAAACCAAATGCGAAGGCATGGTGCGCCTGGCAGATATGAAAGATGACTTTTATGAATTCGATGAAAAGAATTATCGCGTCATTGGTCGCAGAAGAAAAAATATTTATCGCTTAGGGGATGCAGTGAAAGTTCGCATCAAGAAAACCGATATTGACAGAAGATTAATAGATTTGACGTTTGAGTAAAATATGATCGCTGAACTTTTAAAAGCCGTAGAAGTAGAGATTAAAAATCAACCCTTCGGCTCGCAACCCAAATCACTTTATGAGCCCATTCGTTATATCATGGCCCTGGGCGGAAAGCGCCTGAGACCATTGCTGGCGTTGATGGCTTATTCATTGTATAAAAAAGATCCAACGTCCATTGTGAAATACGCTACGGCTGTAGAGGCCTTCCACAACTTCACACTACTTCATGACGACATCATGGACAACGCTCCTTTGCGCAGAGGCAAACCTACCGTGCACGAAAAGTGGAATGCAAATACTGCCATCCTTTCGGGAGATGTGATGCTCGTAAAGGTTTACGATATGTTTTTGAGTCTTGAGGGAAAGACATTAAACGAAACACTCCGCATCTTCAACAAATGTGCTGCTGAGGTGTGCGAAGGTCAGCAGTGGGACATGGAGTTTGAAACCAAAGACAAAGTAACCGAAGCCCAATACATCGAGATGATCCGCCTTAAAACAGCGGTGTTGCTTGGACTCAGTTTGGAAATGGGCGCATTGCTTGCTGATGCATCACAAGAAGACAGAAATCTCTTGCGTGAATTCGGAACATACATTGGTATTGGATTTCAATTGAAAGATGATTTGTTGGATGTGTATGCTGATAAGAAAAAATTCGGCAAGCAGGTAGGCGGTGACATCATCGCCAACAAAAAAACATTCTTGCTGATCAAAGCAAAAGAGAAAGCACGCGGAAAAGATAAGATCGAGTTAGATCAGTGGCTCAAGGCTAAGAAATTCAACAAACAGAAAAAAGTAAAAGCGGTAGCGGCCCTGTATGATAAACTAGGTATTCCCCAATTGACAGAAAAGAAAATTCAATTCTATTTTGACAAAGGATTTGAGAAGCTAGAAAAAATTAGAGACTCACAGGCAAAGGCACAGCTAATCGGTTTTACCCGCGTCTTGATCGGGAGACAAGTATAGGTCAAGGTTATTTCCTTTTATAAAAGAAAAGGCTTCCATCACCCTTCTCTGATTCGCTGAGTGTGTAAAACCCAAAACCATCGCGCTTCCAGGCAATAGCTTCACCTTGTGGCTCCGGTTTATACTCCAGCTTAACAGGCTTTCTCTGCAAGAGAGTCGGTATGGGTTCATTCCCCTTTCGTTTCCAGTAAAAAATATCACGATAGGTTTTCATTAACACCTCACTACCATCAGTAGAAATATTGGCTGCCACAATATTATTGAACGGCAACTTGCCTACTTCTTCAGCGTGCAATGTGTCGCTGGCAAATGGGAATTTGATTTCATAAAGTCTTACTGAATGTTCTCTCTTGGAAGAGACATAAAAATAATTAGTGATGGGATCCACCATGATGGCCTCCGTATCGCGCGCGCCTCCTGGCAACTCAAACGTCAGTTTATCCGCCTTTTCAATTTCAATTTGATCACTTAAAAAAGTGGGCTCCTTAATCCGATATAAAATTTTGTAAGAATAAACAGCCTCATTATCTCCGATGTCGGCTACATACAAATAGTTTACATTTTCCTCAGGCCCGGGCCCTATGGTAATGTCCTCCCAATCACGATTCACCGTATTTTTGAGTTTGCAAGTCATGACAATCTCAGCCTTGTCATTGATTAAGTAAATTGATGCTGAGTTTCCGCTGTCATTGTGTGTCCATAGATAACCTGGATTTGCTATGCTGGCCACCAGACCAGACGCCTCACGCAGCTTACGGCTAACCAAGCCAACGGATTGCTGTGATTCAAAATCAGAGCTCTTCTCCTTCTTTGAACAAGCGATAAGGATGAGAAAAGAAGCGATGATCAGGATGCGCACATCATTCAATTAAATTCCAACCATTAACTTCAGAACACGCTCAAGATCCACATTGCCTCCGGACAAAATAATTCCTACCCGCTTGCCTGCAAATCTTTCTTTCTCTTTAAGCAGTGCCGCCAGTGGTACCGCGCAAGAAGGTTCAATAATAATTTTCATACGCTCCCATACCAATCGCAGTGCATCAATAATCTGATCATCGGTAACGGTAATAATCTCTTTCACATTTTGCTGTATGATTGGAAAGGTCTTATCGCCCAGTGAGGTGAGCAGTCCATCAGCAATGGTGTTGGACTGAGCTTGTTCAATCTTACCACTCTTAAGCGAGCGATAGGCATCATCCGATCCGGCTGGTTCGCCTGCAATTACTATTGTATTGGGTGAAAAATATTTTGCGCCTAATGCCGTACCACTGAGAAGGCCTCCTCCACCCACGGGCGTCATGATCACATCCAGCTGTCCTACTTCTTCAAAAAGTTCTTTCGCGGCAGTAGCCTGCCCGGCAATCACATCATAATTATTGAACGGGTGTATTTCTGTTGCCCCTGTTTTACTAATTACTTCTGCCAGCGTGGCTTCGCGAGCCTGCAAAGTCGGTTCACATTCAAAAATTTCTCCACCATAACCTTTTACACCACGCTTCTTTATTTCTGGTGCTGTACGTGGCATCACGATATATGATTTTGTTCCAAGTATCTTCGCAGCCCTGGCAATCGCCTGCGCATGATTTCCGGAGGAGTGAGTGGCAATACCTTTTGCTCTTTCTTCAGTAGTGAGAGACAAGGCAGCGTTCATTGCGCCCCGTGCCTTAAAGGCTCCTACTTTTTGAAAATTTTCACACTTAAAAAAAACACTGCACCCTACTCGTTCATTAATACTCTGGCTTGTCATCACGGGTGTGTGACTGATATACGATTTGATACGTTCGTGTGCTTCAATGATGGTTTGCTTATCCGGAATCATAAATTATTTCATGTTTAAAACGCAACATACATGAATCTTCAATGTAGGGTTAAATCCCAAAATCTAAACCATGTCTATCTTGAATTTTTAAATGGGAATTATAAATCACTTGAACCACTTTACTTTTTCGCTTATAGGTCTTCTTCTCCCATCGGGCAAGGTTGCTTTTGGCATGCCAACGTGAAGGAAGCCACAGAGTTTGTCATAAGGCCCTAAACCAAAAAATGATTTTGCTTCTTCAAAGTCAGTAATGCCTCCCGTGCTCAGGTAGCAGCCAACATCATAGGCCGTGGCTGTTAAATACATATTTTGAATGGCACAGAATACGGCCCCCAGCTCTTCCCACTCTGGCAATCGCTTTGCCTCATCACGTTTCATACCGACAGCAATAATGTGTGATGATTCCATCGGTTTGGTTTGCAATGATTGATATCGATCTTCACGAAAGGTGTCGTTTGCAATGGTGACCGATTTATAACATTCACTTTGAAAAGCCGCCAGTTGTTTTAATCCATCACCCGTGAATACAACAAAACGCCAAGGCTCAGTCAACTTGTGGTTGGGTGCCCAGTTGGCATTTTCCAGCATCTGGTTGATGATCTCATCGCTTACTTTTTCGCCCGTGTAATCTTTAGGAAATACCGACCTGCGCTTACGAATGAGTTGATCAATTTCTGATGCATTCATGTTTCAGGTTTTTATCGTACTTTCTGCGTCAACCTTATTTTTCAAACTCAATGATGTATTCCGAAAGATATTCACTTTTTGGCCCTTCCATATCTTTGAAGAACAACCGGGCTCTCTTACCAAGCTTCACGCAAGTATTTCTATTCTCAATGTCTTCAGGGGTGTTCATCGGTTGCAGTGAGGGGTACCAAAGTATGTGACCCGGCTTATCCAATATCTGCCGTGGCTTCGTCCATTTTTGTGAATTGTCGCCTTCTCCAAGGTCTTTACTAAAATTATAAGAGATGTAAATGCTGCTGCCTTTCCAGGAAGAGCTTTCCACTTTGCCCATCATCATCACCCAGCAATTCAAATAGGTGTTCCAACTCACAGAAGGCCCCCAATGAAATTGTTTATCCGGTGCTGATGCCGGACCTCCTCCTTCATTCATTGGTATTTGCAACGATGCAACCGGTGCCCCAACTCCATCCGGCAGTGCGTTGAATTCCTTACCATCCCATCTTCGGGCTTTGCCAACCGGATTATCTAAATCAGAAAGACTAATTCTTGCAACACTAATACATTGTCCGCTCCATTCCTTGGCAGGATCATAACCGGCTGAATCATATACTCCCGGATACCCATATTCACCATAAAACAAATACAGGTATTCACCACTGGCCACTGCCGAAGGATCACCTACACCTCCGGCAAACGTGTTGGACGTATTATATGGTTTTAAGATCATGCGCGGTTGCAGATCTTCAATAAAAATTCCTCGATTATCCCAACTATATCCTCCGTTGGTTGACTTCATAATGCCAATGCGGCATACCGCGGCCGGAGAAGTAATACCGGTTAATCCTTGCGGCCAGTATTTATAAATATATCCCTGACCGGTCTTTTCATCATAGGGAAAATTTTGAGGATAGTTTTCGTTGTGATACACAGCGAACAGTGTCTTTCCTGATGGATCCTTTGCGTCCTGATATACCGTTTCAAACCACACAGCACCATGAAGGCCCTCCTCTCCGGGCTTCACGTTTTCAGGCATGTCGGGCATGATCAACTCTTCATACTTTCTGGCAAATGCTTCGTCTGCATTTGCCCCGTTACCGAAACGCAAATTGTCTGAATGTCCCCACAAGGTATCTTCACCATATTTGCCAGGAAAAATCCTAAACGTATCGGCTATCCACACCTCTGCCATATTACAATCCACAAAAGAATTAAAGAGAAATTTTTCTGTACTGATGAGTTTAAAGCCAGGGGCCTTGTTCTCACTGGATGAAGTACACGATACGGTTAAACATAGTGATGAGATCAGAATTAAGAATAAAAGTGGAATCAGGTTTGCAGATCGATGTGGCAACATGGTGGAATCAGAATTAGGTTAATGTCAAGATGTAAATTAGTCCTCTTAATTAGAAATGACAAGCCGCTCGTAAAATTTCGAGGTCATGAATGGCCTGCTGTATCAGGTGTCGTATGTTGCTTGCCTTTATTTTCCTTTACTTTGTTGCTCACTCTTTTTACACTTCGTGTCAATAAAACCTAAACTCGGACAATTTGATCTCACCATGATTGTAGTGAGTTTGGTTATTGGCATGGGCATTTTCCGCACACCTGTAGAGGTGGCACAAAAGGCAGTCATTCCGGAAATCTTTTTCGTGGCCTGGATTCTTGGAGCGGTGATCAGTTTGTTTGGCGCACTCACATTTGCTGAAATTGGTTCACGCTATCCCGTGGCCGGTGGTTTCTACCGGATATTCTCCCATTGCTATCACCCCGGCTTTGCGTTCATGGTAAACTGGATGACGGTTATTTCCAATGCTGCTTCTACTGCCAGCGTGGCAATCATTGGTGCCGAGTATGTGCAACCCATATTGCTTCCAAACATGGCTCCTGATTTCGCGATCAAAATAATTACGCTTTCCTCGATGGCGATTTTGTATGGCATCAATATGATGGGAATTAAAATGAGTGCCCACATACTGAATGTGCTGATGATTATTAAAATTGCTTTGATCACTTTGTTAATTGCCGCAGTATTCGCAGTGCCTTCGCAAACAGAATCTGTTTCAGTAACAACCACATCATTATCATCTACCGATTGGCTCAAAGCATTTTGGTTGTGTTTCGTTCCGGTATTTTTTACCTATGGCGGATATCAACAAACAATGAATTTTGGCGGTGACATTCCACATGCTGCACGCACCATGCCACGTGCTATTTTTTATGGGATTGCCATCATACTCACGCTTTACCTGCTCGTTAATTTTTCATACTTCCGCGTATTGGGCTTTGAAGGTTTAAAAAATTCAAACACCCTGGCTGCGGATGTGGCCCGCGTTTTATTGGGAGATGCCGCTTTCAAAGTAGTAGCCATTATTATGTTTTTATCCGTGATGGCCTATGTCAATGCTTCCATCATGTCAAATCCCCGCGTGTACTATGCGATGGCAGAAGACAAGGTACTACCAGCCATTTTTAAGAAAGTAAACAGCCGCACACAAGTGCAGGAGTTTGCGGTAAGTATTTTTGTGGCGTTCATCGTGCTCACACTTTTCTTTTCTTCTTCCTTCATACAAGTGCTGAGTTACGTAATGTTCTTTGACAGTATTAGCTTGATCACGGCATCTGCAGCCATTTTTGTACTTCGTTATCGCGCCAGCAAAACAGGAGACCCCGAAGGCATTTTTAAAATGAAGGGCTATCCGTGGATGCCCGCACTATTTATTGTCGTATATACCTTGGTAAACATCAGTGTGCTGATCTCCAATCCACAGGCATCACTCATCGGCTTTATGCTGTTTCTTTCTGGATTTCCAATTTATCTCGGACTTAGAAAAATTATTCAATAACCATGGACTTATCATACATTCTTAATGAACTGGGCGAAGAGCGCGAAAACTATTTCAATGCCGTTGCGCCACCCATCATTCAAAGCAGCAACTTCACTTTTAAAAATGTAGCAGATTTCAGAAAAGCGTTAGCTGATGAGTATTACGCCAATCTTTATTCGCGCGGAAATAATCCTACAGTAGATATTCTCAGAAAAAAATTAGCCGCCCTCGATGGCGCTGAAGATGCCCTGGTGTTTGGCAGTGGTATTGCCGCTATCTCTACACCTATTCTTTCTTTGCTGAATCAGGGTGATCATGTTGTAAGTGTTATCAAGCCTTATAGCTGGACTATAAAATTATTTGAGCGACTGTTGCCAAAATTTGGCATCACGACCACCTTTGTGGATGGAACAAAAGTTGAAAATTTTGAAAAGGCCATTCAATCAAACACAAAATTGATCTATCTCGAATCGCCAAACACATTCACCTACGAATTGCAGGATGTGCATGCGGTAGCTTCGCTGGCTAAAAGTAAAGGCATCATCACTATGATTGATAATAGTTACTGTAGTCCGCTCAACCAGCAACCTTATAAAATGGGTATTGACCTGGTGGCACAATCGGCTACCAAATTTATTGGTGGCCATAGCGATGTCGTGGCGGGTGTGGTTACCGGATCGAAAGCGATGATCAAAAAAATATTCGATGCTGAGTTTCTAACTATTGGTGGAAACATTTCACCGATGAATGCCTGGTTACTGATTCGCGGATTGCGCACTTTGCCCCTGCGCATGCAACGTGTGTGCGACAGCACTAAAAAAGTAGTTGCCTTTCTGGAACAGCATCCAAAGATTGAAAAAATAATTTTCCCATTTCACCCAAGTTTCCCTCAATATGAACTGGCAAAAAGGCAAATGAAAGATGCCGGAGGATTATTCAGCATCGTGCTCAACGTAAATTCGCTCGAAGAGGTTGAAAAATTCTGCAACTCGCTAAACCATTTCTTTCTGGCAGTATCATGGGGTGGGCATGAGTCGTTGGCCATTCCATCGGCAATAGGGTTTAAGCCCGAAGAGTTTGATGCAGCCAATCAACATCATCGATTGGTGAGATTGTATATCGGACTGGAAGATCCGGATTATTTGATTGCTGATTTGAAGCAGGCGCTTGAAAAGTAAGTACTACTTGTAGAAATTATTTCCCATTCTCCTCCATCCACTCACCAATCCTGCGCAATCCATCCAACGTGAGGTTGGGCTCGATGGAAAAAAATAAGTCTTTCAGCGAAACGATCTTTGAAGAGAGACCCCCGGTAGCAATGACCAGGCAGTCGGTAGCAAGTTCCTCCTTTATTTTTGCTACCACATTACGCACCAGGCCTTCATACCCAAACATGATTCCTGATTGAATGGCGGTCACCGTATTTCTTCCCAGTGATGAAGGTGGCATCTCTAAAGGAACGTCAAATAATTTGGCCGTATTCTGTGATAAGGACCGTATGGCTGTTTTCAATCCTGGGGCAATTGAAACACCAAGAATGGTTCCGTCACCCGAAACAGTAGTAAACGTGATGGCCGTTCCAAAATCGATTACTATGCAGGTTTTCTTATACTCAAAATAGGCTGCCGAAGCATTGGCCACCAGGTCGGATCCAATTTCGTAAGGGTTGAGTATACCCAATGGAAGTTGATCATACATCTTTGGACCCAATACGATGGGTTCCTTTTCAAAGAGTGTTCGCACCACGGTCCTTATCTTTTCTGTCAAACTTGGCACCACGCTGCTCAATACAATGGTGCGCACCTGGACGGCTTCCGTACCGGATTCAAAAAAATGATCACGGATCTTTATGCCATAATAAAGTTCAGGAAGGTCCGGCTTGGTTGAAACCCTCCATACAAACTTCCACTCGTTATCTTTCCAAAGACCGAGGGTGATGTCACTATTTCCTATATCTACGGCAAGAAGCATGCACGAAAATGCAAAATATTCTATGATTTAAAACGTATATCCGAATGGAAAGCAACCGGTTCTATCGATTGTTAAGCCCAAGTTCTTAATCACATCAGATTCTCTATTCACTTTTCAATGAATGGTCTGATTTTAAAGATATCTTGATAAAAATCGATGAAATAAAACTAAATTTGGCTTCCTTTTTGAAGGGAATTGCCACCTGACAAAAGTTTAGTGGCCCAAATAGATTATCCTTTTAGTTGAACGTAGTATATTATTCAGCACATTGATGAAAAAAATTCTGGTTATTGAAGATGATGATGCTTTGAGCTGGGTGATTTCTCGAATACTTTCGTCTGAGTACGAAATAATTGTCATCAAGAACGGGCTTGAGGCCATGGCTTGGCTTACTGGTAGCAATGTTCCGGATTTGATTGTATCGGATTTACATATGCCACAACTGAATGGCATTGAGTTATTGAAATTTCTTCAACACAGCGGCATCTATAAAGAGATCCCGGTCATTATTCTTTCTGGTGACGAGGATCCAGAGGTAATGAAGCAATGTCGGACTTTGGGAGCGGTCAAGTACATTCTAAAACCTTTTGGGCCTGAATTGCTCATGCAGGATGTTGAGCAGGCGTTGAAAATAAAGAGTACTATAAAAAAATAAAAATGAGCATGAGTGTTGCACAAAATGCATTACCCATAATGATCCCTGCCGATATTATTTCGGATAGGGTTTTTCTCTTTATTTCCGATTCAACAAATCCAATCTCCACAGATTATCAACTTGCCTCCATTCACTGCTACCAGGAAACGGCTCAGAATGGATTTTATAAACTCTGGAATGGCGATATTCATCCCGATGCTGTTTTACTAATAAGCCCCGAACCCGATTATCTTGAATTAATAAAATTGCTCGATGAACAAATTATTCCGGTCATCTATTATTCCTCCAGATTCGATCTTACTTTAAAAGAAGTTGCGATCAGGCTTCAGGTGGATGATTATTTATATGGCTCCATCAATGAGGATTTTATAAAGCATATTGATGTATTAAAAAAAATTAAGGCGTTCAGAAGTTCCTTCAAAAAAGGCAATCAGCCACAGTCTAACACTTCAACCCTTTTAAAATCTCAATTACCCTCTAAGAAAATGTGGAGGCTCAAGAGAACCATCGATATCTTTGCCTCCCTGTTTGGCCTGATTATTTTATCCCCGATTATGCTATTGATTGCCATCGCAGTCAAAATTGAATCAAAAGGCCCTGTATTTTACATCTCAAAGCGTTCAGGCTCGGGATATAAGGTTTTTGACTTTTACAAATTTAGAAGCATGCGACAAGGATCTGAAGAAGAATTAAAAAGCCTACAGGACAGCAATCAATATGGAAACACTCGCGGCAAAGCGATCTTCTTTAAAATAAAAAATGATCCGCGCATAACACCCTTGGGGCAGTTTTTAAGGAATACCAGTTTGGATGAATTGCCTCAACTATTAAACGTACTAAAAGGTGACATGTCATTGGTGGGTAACCGGCCATTACCATTGTATGAAGCCGAGCTATTAACCCGCGATCTTATTGCGGCAAGATTTCTAGCCCCGGCCGGCATTACGGGTCTTTGGCAAGTGACAAAGCGTGGAAAGGATAATATGTCACCGGAGGAACGGATCCAACTGGACATCGAATATGCACTGAAAAACTCCTTCCTCTTTGATATGAAAATTCTCTTAAAAACATTCTTTGCCGTTTTTCAAAAGGAGAAGGTTTAGGATCAAGTTAATAACCCAATCAAATTATGGTGATCGTTGAGGCGTTAGTGCTGCTTTACTTTGTATATGTTGTTTCGTATACGTTTGTATTTTCCTTTGCGGGACTCTTTTACAGCAATCCAGTAGCGGCCAGCCAGACTCACAAAAAATTTGCTGTGTTCATTCCTGCTTATAAAGAAGATTCTGTTATTGTTGGAGTAGCCCAGAAGGCTCTTACCCAATCCTATCCACATGCGTTTTATGATGTAATTATCATTGCTGATTCACTGCAACCTGAAACCATTCTGAAACTGAAAGAACTTCCTATCATTGTGGTAGAAGTAAAATTTGAATCAAGCACAAAAGTAAAATCGCTCAATGAAGCATTGCGTCAAGTGTCTGACAACTATGATTATGCGATCATTCTTGATGCCGACAATGTTATGTTACCTGATTTTATAGATCGCATGAACGCTGCTCATCAGGGTGGCAATAACGCAATACAGGGGCAGCGATTGCCAAAGAACACAAATAGCTCCCTGTCCTTTTTAGACGGACTCAGCGAAGCCATTAACAACCATATCTACAGACAGGGAACAACCGCCCTGGGACTTTCAGCTTCCATTAATGGCTCTGGTGTTTCCTTTGAATTCCCCACTTTCAAAAGGTTACTCTCAGGCATGAACTCTATTGGAGGTTTTGATAGAGAATTGGAGTTGCTGTTGTTGGAGAATAAAATAAAAGTGGTCTATTATAAAGACGCGAAAGTGCTTGATGAGAAGGTTGAAAAGACCGCGGTGTTTGAAAATCAAAGAAAGCGCTGGATATCGAGTCAATATCACTATTTAGGAAAGTATTTTAAAAGTGGCGTTGTTGCTCTCTTTAAAGGCAACTTCACCTATTTCAATAGTTCTGTATTGCGAAATATTCAACTTCCCAGATTAATCAATTTAGGATTGCTGGGCATTCTGCCCATTGCGCTTTATTTTTTTAGGGGTTATCTTTTTTTCGGCTATGCCATATGGCCACTGCTGTTGGTTTTAATGATCCTATCTATGTTTTTTGCCACCCCCCGAGAGTATTACAGTTGGGAAATGGTGAAAGCAATTGTAAAACTACCGGGATTATTTTTACGCATGTTTCTTCTGCTTTTCAAACTCAAGGGTGCCAATAAAAAATTCATTCACACTCCTCACGGGACAACGTCAGAAACATCAAAATGAAAAACCCGGATTATCCACTCGTATCCATTGTTACGGTTAATTATAGTCAGACAAATGTCACAAGGGATTTATTGACTTCACTCCGAAACATTACCTATCCATCAATTGAAATCATTGTTGTTGATAATGGTTCCGCGGATGATAGTATAAAAGTTCTTAAAGACGAGTTTCCTGAAATTAAATTGATTCTCGCAGGAAAGAATACAGGTTTTGCTGGTGGAAATAATATTGGGATTAAAGCAGGAACCGGAGATTATTTTTTGCTAATCAATAATGATGTAGAAGTAACGCCTGGTTTTCTTGAGCCTTTGGTGGACTGCTTTCAGAAGAATCCAAAAGTTGGAATAGCCTCTCCAAAAATTGTTTATTTCAATCGCGATGAAAAAATTCAATATGCGGGATCATCTAAAATAAACCACTTTACCGGGGGAGGGAAAAGGTTAGGTTATCTGGAAAAAGATCATGGTCAATATGACTTCGAAGGGAAGACCGAACTGGCTCACGGAGCTTGCCTGCTCACCCGCAAAACCATTTTAGAATCAGTAGGATTACTTCCGGAAATTTATTTCTTATACTACGAAGAACATGACTGGACTGAAAATGTAAAAAGAAATGGGTACGATGTTTATTTTGTTGGTACCTCCAAAATATATCATAAGGAGTCAATTTCTACCGGAAAGAATAGTCCACTCAAAACATACTATCTTTCCAGAAACAGGATTCTTTTTGCCAAAAGAAATTGTTCACGCTTTGAATACTTTTTATCAACACTGTACATATTGATCATAGCTGCACCAAAAAATTTATTGAGTTTTTTATTTAAGGGGGATACTGAAAATTTAAAAGCATATATGAGAGGCCTGCTGTGGCACACCGATGGTGGTGAACTCGAGAAGAAATATCTTGATCTAAAAAAGGAATATCCCAATAAGGGAAAGTTCGGGCTTTTTTTCACTTTCCTTGGAAAGAGTTTCTCATATGTTACACGAATAATAGCCGCTAAGATCTATTTGCGCGGCTGCAAACTTGGAAAATTTGTGAGCGTGAATGGCCGTCCCCTTATTTTCAGAAAAGGAGAAATCATTATTGGAGATAGGGTAGCTATCTGGTCCGTTTTTGAC
>Ga0163153_10004445_pt1 | contig 17591 bp, 19 predicted proteins | sample OliLakLV19MP6IB1_FD_148629 | JGI IMG/M metagenome (GOLD analysis project Ga0163153, IMG submission 148629) | Freshwater microbial mat bacterial communities from Lake Vanda, McMurdo Dry Valleys, Antarctica - Oligotrophic Lake LV.19.MP6.IB-1 | ecosystem: Environmental > Aquatic > Freshwater >... | reverse complement strand
TGCGTGACCTGTAGCTATCTCGCACCCTGGAATAGCATGGATTGCGGCCACTACCAGCCCCGGCAAGACATGGCGACCCGCTGGGATGAGAAAAACTGTCACCTCCAATGCAAATCTTGCAATGGATTCCGTGGCGGGGAGCCGGAGAAAATGGCCGTCTACATCGACGCTAAATACGGGTCATTGACAGCACTCGCATTGCGGACGCTTGCCCGGCAACCCTTCCGCCTATCACGGGCATGGATGGAAATGAAAATCACCGAATACAAAAGGAGAATCAGGGAATGATTTGGATTTTATTTTGGTCAGGTTTGGCTTTTGTTATTCTCGCAGGTGTTGCAATTGAATTCTGCCGGGAGGCTTTGGGGGTGGCTATGATTGTCTGCGCGATACTATGTTTGTTTGCTCTGCTTTGTGTGGCCCTGTGAAGCACCAAAAAGAATGACCTGCGACAACTGCGGAGACGCGAGGGGGTGGCATCCCACCCGCATGCGCGCCCCCGCTACCGGGGTCGTAGATCTGGTATGGTTTTCTTGTGCCGATTGCAATGACGACGGCGATAAGCCCAAATACACCCCGGAGTTTTGCGAGGGGTGCGGAGAGGTGACGAATTATTGTGGGTGCAACGGCGGCCGGATGTCAGGGTAACGCTTAGGCGACGAGCCAGACGCGCTTTTCCGGTTTGCCGCCCCAGCCGCCCGGATCCTGACCGGGACGGCGGGAACTAATCACCTCATTTCAGGTTGCGGTTTTAACGCCCTTGTGGATTAAACCGAATCCCGTGAGATACATCCCCACCTCGGAAACGATCTCGCCAACCACAAAGGTTTGCGGGAACTTTCGGAGGATATTACCGGCAATCAGGAGAGCGCCCCCGATTGCGGTTTTTTTCCCCGAAAGGAATTCCCAAATCTCGTTTACTTTTTCCATCCGTGCTCCGTTCCCCCGCGTATTGGCCCGCGAGATGGCCTTTAGCTGCCGATGCCAGCTTTCCGGCGAGGGTCCAGCCCACCCACGGGCGCGACCGTCTCCACTACGGTACTAGGCTCACTCGGCTCCGTAGTTTTAGGCCCATACGGACGGGCCGGCGTGGCCATGAGGCCGAGTCTGGTGGTCGCCGTCATACGATGATAAAGGTGACGTTGTTTAGCGGCGAAGTGGTCAAAGCCGGAACCGTGAAGTGCCCGCGGCACGGGCTTGGGGGGCCGCCTTGTCCTTGACCTTGTGCCCGTCCTGGTACGCCCCCAGGAATTCATAGGCTTCGTCCGCTTGCTTATGCCAGTAGGTGCGGGCCATTATTGATACCTCACTATGATCCGCCGTATAAAGGTGGAGTCCGTGGCCTGCCCGCCCGCCTGGTGATTGTCGACGCATGCGCGAAGCTGGGAGCCGCCGCCTGGGAAGAAAAGCTGTTGCGTCGGCATCCATGTTACCCCGCTCGCCGTGGCGGTCGTAATCAAGCTGTCTAGGACGGATACATCCACGTACCCCGCGTGTCTCCTTTGCGGAACCCAGGATCCACAGTTAATGGACAGGGCTGGATCCCCACAGTAGCGGGTGTCGAAGCGAAAAAGCACCTGGGAACTGTCGGTATTCCCGGCGCTGGTCCTGACTTCATACTGCAGTTCGTATTTCCAGATCGGCTTTTGGCTCCCTCGCTCGATGCGGGAAGGCTTAGAGCATGAATCTGTGGTAATGGTTACCCACGTCCCGGCCGAGTCGCGCGCCATGGCGTTTCCACGGGCGCGCAGAGAGCTTGAGGAATCCGCGCTGCCGCCCCATCGGAGCGTATCGCCCCATGACGTTTGCCCGGCGATGGTGACCGCCGATTGCCCATAGGACAGACCGGCGAGAAGCAGGATAAGGGTTAATAGGGTTTTCATTTGGCATCTCCTTTGAGTGATTCGCGGACCTCTTTCGAGTCCTTGTTGTCCTTGGCCCGTTCCATCGCGGCCTTCTTAAATTCCGGGAACGCGACGATCATGACCTGGATCAGCGCGTCTACTTTTTTGTCAACCCTCTCGACTTTTTCGTCGGTGGTTTCAAGCTTTTCGGCCAGGGTGTCCAGGTAGGGCTTTACCGTGTCCAGGATTTTCTTTTTGACCAGGGAGTCCCCTTGGCTCCAGACGTAGCCGCAAAAGATGGTAAGGACGGTCAGGATGGCACGGGAAGGCCAATCCCGGAGTAGTGTTTGCCTCCAGTAATCGGAGTCCTTGGGTTTACCGGGGGTCATGGCTCAAAATCCTCCTTGACGGGATCGGGGGTATGTAAATAGGTTGAGAAAATGACCAGGCCCGAGCACCGCAAATCGTTGAAAAAATATGGATGGCCTACGGAGGTTACTGTCGGGTTCATTTATTTTGTTCTCCGCCAAATTGGGAAGTGGTTAGCGTCCTAGTCGCAAGACCGCTTGACAGTCCACGCGCAGCCAACGGCCGAGTTACGTTTCGCTCCGTCATCACGGCGGCTTTCCTCATCTGATTTAAGAGCTTGTACGCGGCCAAGGCCCCGGCAGGGGATTGCATGGCCACGCCGGCAACGGCACCAATTCCGGCCCCGCTAATTCCGCCTTCCGTTCCGTCCACCGCCCCGCCAGCCACGAGACCAGCACCAAGCCCCAACCCAACCTTACCAGTCCGTATTCCTGATCCCCAGGAAAGCTTCCCCTTCTCGGTCATGCCCAACTGCTTCCCGAGGTAAAAGGATTTCGCTTGTTCGCTAAATCGATCCTTGCCTTCCAGGCCAAGGAGGTCATCCAGTTTTTTCAAGTCCTCTAAGTCGGACCGCTTGGCCTTGCTTCCCGCGTTCTCCAAGGATCCAATCAGTGATTGCCGATCCTTTCCGACGAGGCGGTTGTTATCCGCCAATCCTTGGCCCTTGAAATCAATCGGTGCAGTGCGCCCGAGTACGCCGTCCACATGGGAGATAACCTTGGTTGGCATCATCACCGTTTTTAGGTCGTCGTCCATCGTGTCCCAGGTTTTTTTGATGGCGTTGTAATCGATCCCGTCGTCCTTGATCCCGCTGGCGAGGATATTGTCGAAAAAGCCTTTCCGTAACTCGTTCCAGGTGCCGCGCAAGTCGGGGTTTGTCTTGGCCTCCGCTGAGATTTTGCGAAGATCTTCCACGCCGATATTTTTGATCCGATTGAAGTAGGTCTCCTGATTCACCTTGCCCACGCCCAGCCCTTCCTGGATGCGCTCGAACGCTTCGGCTGTCTTGTGGTAAGCTTCGCGGTGACTGTTCCATAGGGACACTACGACGTTTTTTTCCTTGCCCGCGGCTCTTCCGATCTGGTTCTCCAGGTCATCCGCGAGGCGCGCGCGTAGGCCCTTCATCGCCGCGTCCTCTTGGGAGCCGAAAGCGAACAAGCGCCCGCCATCCATCCCGCCGAAGCTTAGGCGGTTATCCACCAGGCGAAGTTGATCCAGCATATCGCGGGTGGTCACGGCGGTTTGAAAGATGCCTTTAAGGGATCGGATCTCATTGATGGCGCCGGGAGGGATAGATACGTTCCCGATTACGCCGTACTGCTTCCCGCCCTGGCCTACTCCTGCATCCGTGAGATAGCGATCGACGGTCTGCTCAAAGGCGTTTTGATTTCCATCTGCCCCGCCGAATTCCACGCCTTTTTTCCCGATGCCTCGGTTTATGAGGATATCGTCCTGCCCCTGGCCGAAGCGCTCCCCGGCGGAAGCCATGCCAGCCTTGGCGCGGTCTTCAATCCGCTTGCCTGCGTTAAAGGCGGAAACATCAGACGGCGCGCTATTCGGGGCGCCGGGGCGTGCCCGCATCATTTCACTTTCCATGGTGCCCTGCCGACGGGCATTGACGGACGCGATCGCGCTGGCCTCATCAGCCTGCATCGCGGTGGTCTTTGTGCCCAGGTTGTCTGCCATATTCGACAGGTCGCCCCCGGTGCGGCGGGTAATGTCCGAAGCGGCCATCAAGGCTTCGGGGTCGCTGGCTGCTTTTAGCGCCTGTTCGTCCACATCGGAAAACTTGGACAGGATAGTTTTCAGCCCGCCAACACCCTTTTTAACCAGGAGCCCGGCCCCTTTCAGGAGCCCCGGCGCGGCGGTATTGATTCCGACCTCCATAGCTGCGTCTCCAAGGTCGGCCTTGCCCGTCCGGGCCATCCGATCCCCCTGGTGGAGCCCGGCGGACGTTAGGCCCGCCTTGAGCCCGCCAACGGCCAATTTGCCAATCCCGGCCGTGGCCGGGCCGCCCATGAAAAAAGACGGCAGGGTAGCGGGGTCCGCAGCCATGCCAGAAATCAAATTCTTCTTTCCGTCCGGTCCCTCGCCCTGGTTGATCTGATCCAAGGACTCTCGAAAGGATTGGGGGCGATCGCCGGCCGTTCCCATTTTCGTGTCCAGGGTGCGACCTGCAGCGGCCGGGATGCGAAGTACTCCGCTCGCCAGATCGGACCCCAAGCCCAGCCCCTTGCGGACCATGCCGCCGCCGCGCTGGCCCGCCTCGGTAAAGGACGGTAACAAAGCATCCTTTAGGCTGGGCGTCTCCCGCCAAGTTCCCGAGGCTCCCGGGGTGGACGCTGCAGGCGATTCGCGTCCCTGCAATAGGGCGATCTTTTGCTCCCGCGTGATCGCCCCGCCGGTTGCGGGCGGTGCGGTCTCGCCGCCCCCCAGTAGGCGGATTTTTTCTTCCCTAGAAAGTGCCACTAGCCCCCCCCCTCAATGGCTGTCCGGTGGCCGGGTCGATGCCTTTGGCGCGGAGCTTGGCGTCTAAATCGTCATCCGTGAGATCGCCAAGATTCCCGGCGTCACCCGGGGGGGTAAGGTTCACGGTCTCCCAGGCAGGCCCGGCACCGGCCTTTAGCCCCTCCATGGCCTGCATTCGGTTCCGCGCCTTCTGCTCCTTCAGTGTTTGGCTGTCCCCCGTGCGGTCGAAATAGAGTTCCTCGCCGCCCTTAAATTCCGTAGGGCTGATGGACGCGCCAGATTCCTTGCGGAGGATAGCGGTAAGGAAGTTCGTTTCGGCGTTTCGCTGTCGCTGTGCGCCGTCGCTTGCGGTCATGTTTCCGCCTGGAAGCTTCTGGAGAGTCCGACCAAGACCCGCAGGTATGGTTGTCGCGTCGTACCCGCCCGCCTTCACCTGCTCCATATCGCGCATTGCAAGCTCAAGCCGGCGACCAAAAAGGGCGCTATTAGCCTGGGATTCTGTAGGGGGTTTTTGTGGGCCTACCTTGGCCTCGGTGCCTGCCTTGTCGGCCTGAGCCCCCAGGAGATTAACGCGCGCGGCAGTTTCCGCTAGGCCAGCTTTTGATTCAGCTGCATCCCGTCCCGCCTTGAGTTTTTCTTCCCCAAACTTGAAAGTGTCGCGGGCTGCCTTGGTCGCTTCGGCCTTGGCCTCCTTCTCTCCCGTGACCATAGCGGACTGATCGGCAAGGTTGGCGTCAAGAGATTTGGATTCCATCATTTTCCGCAAGGCCCCGCCGCTCAAGGGCAGAAAGTCCGGCTTGTCCTTATTGGCCATGTTCCAAAGTTTAGCATCGGAGTCATGCTTATTTGCCATCTTGACAGCCTGGAAGTCCACGGCGGTTCCCATTGGAGCGGGGGCGCCTCCGGCCATAAGGAACTCGCTTGCGCCCGCCTTGCCCTCCTGTGCCATCGGAGCCAGGGCCCCGCGCACTTCCTCCGCGTCAATTAATTCCCGGCGCTTGGTGTCGTCATCGATCTTGCGCTGGTTCAAGAGCTGGATCTGCTCCGATTCCTTGAGCCTGCTCGCACCCTCCTTCGCCAGGAGGTCCGATCTCTTCCGGTCATTCAGCGCCGATCCAATCCCGGCCAGCCCTTGCGCGCCCATCATGGCCTCGCCCATAAAATCGCGTACTCTATATCCCAATCGGATCCTCCAGTCTTGGGGTTCTCATTGCGGAGAATGCCCGCCCAAGCGCGGCAGACATCATAACGCGGGACTTCTCTCGACGACGGGCTGCAATCACGTCAGGGTCATTCTCATTGGCCTCGTTTGCCGCGTCATCCGCAAGAAATCCCGCGATACCGCCGCCGACCAGGCCCACCCCACCGCCAATAGCCGCTCCGATTGGGCCACCTACCGCCGCGCCAGCCGTGGCCCCGCCCACGCCATATTGTAGGGCGCCGCTAACCATGCTAGAATTTTTGCTTTTCCTGCTCATAGCGTCCTTAGAAAGGGTTGATGTTTCGAAGGAGTCTTTTGGTAGCTCGGCCGGCATCGGCTACCGCGCCGCCAATCGCCCGGCCGCCCGCCGCGACCGCGCCCCCGGTTGATTCGGCAGCGATTCCCAAAGCCGCGAATGGACCGCCCCCGGGTACAGCCATCGGACCATCCGAGGGTTTGGGTGCGGGTCTGCCAATACCCGCGACGCCAGCCGTATACTGCTCGGGGGTGATCATTCCCTTTTCCTTTAGCATGGAAAGCAGACTGATTGATGCCTTGTCCGCAACGTCCGGGTTACTCCCGCCAAGTTCTATCATGGTAGAAAGCATGCCCATGCGGTCTTGGAATTCCTGGTCCTTTATCGTCGCTTCGAACTTTTTGGTATCAAGCCCCAATTCCTGGAGACCCAAGGAAAGTTGACCCGCGACCTCATCCCGGCGCGCGGCGATCTGCTCCCTGGAAATCCCCTCTTCGGACGCTAAGGCGTTGTACTTGAACGCCAATTCGGCCTTTGCTTCCAGGGTCGCCATCGCCCGATCTTGATCCTTTTGCACCGAGTTCGCATGGATTTCCGCCGCTTGCATGGCCGTCGCATTATCGTACCCGGCCGCCTCCAGCTTGGCCGTAATGCTTCCTTTCAATTCCTCCATGGCTTGATCGTGACTCATGGCGCGGGTGTCGCGCGCGGCCGTGTAGTCGTTCGCCGTGGACGCCGTGAGCTTGTCGATCTCCGCTTGCGCTTCCATCGTCTTGAGGCCGAGGAGTTGGGAAAAGGATGCTTTGTCTTTGTCCACTTCGCCCTGCAATCGGGTGATATTGACCTGGTGGTCTTGAGTGGACAGCCGTTCCCCGGTCTCCCACTTCCGGCCGATATCGGACTCGCTGGACTTCCACACCAGCTCTGCCGCCTGTGCGTCAAGCCCGGCTTTAGTCGCCCACCTGTCAAAGTCCTGCTTGCTGCCGAACTGGCGGATCTGCTCGCCGAATTGCTCTTTCGAAAGCCCGATCGTTTCCGCAAACTGGGACTCGTTCAACGTCCTATCGAGCGCCGATTCCGCCGAGGTGAACACGCGGCCCTTTTGGGACTCGATGGATTTCCAGGCCCGATCTCGTTCTGCATCCGTCACGTCCTGGCCCTTTGCCCAGGTGTCAAAGTCGAGCTTCTTGTCGAACTGGTTCCCCTGTTGGGCCATCTCTTTTTCTTTGAGCGTGAGCCCGGCAAAGGCGACCTTCTCCGCGCTGGTGATTTCTTTTTCGTTCTCAATGGACTGCCACAACCGCGTTGCCGTCTCATTGTCCAGGTTTTTACCCAAGGCCCACTTGTCAAAGTCAAGCTTCGACGCGAATTGGGATCCCTCTTGTGCCATGCGCTTTTCGTCCAGGGACAGACCGGCGAACGCCACGCCCTCCCGGCTGGTACGCTCTTTACCCGCCTCTTCGGCCTGCCATCCGCGGGCGATCGCGTCCTGGCTGTACCCCTCACGGGTGGCCCAGGTCTCAAATTCTTGGCGGGTGTCAAACTGCCGGGCGCTCTCGGCGATCTGCCGCTCTTGCTGTCCCATTTGGGCCTGGGAGGTGCGGGACTGCTCGCCCAGGGATTCGTACCCGAGGAGTGCCGAAAGCCCCGCCTGGCGGTTCTGGTCGTTCCGCTGGCCATCTGCAATGGCAAGGGAGTTCTCAAGGTCGCGGCGTTGACCTAAGCCCTGGTCGCGGATTGATTGGGCGTCCCCGCCGGCCTGGCCGGTCTGGATGCGTCCCGATAGCGCGGACTGTTCCGCGCCCTGTCGCTGGGACTCGGTCTGCGCCTTGATAAAGCTTGACCGGGCCGTTTCCGATTCGCGGCTCGGGGCCTGGGACGGCATGAGCATATCGGAAATCGCCTGTTGGCTCCCGGCGATGTTCTGTTGCCGTGCGGGCGCGGATCCGTCCATAAGCGCCTGGAAGCTTCCAGGGTTGGCGGCGGGAGCGACGGGGCCAAACGGGTTTAACGGCGCTCTCTGGCCTCCTGGAAGGGCAAAGGGCGAAGGGGCAGGGGCGCCGGTTATACTGTTCGCTTGGTTCGGCTGCGCACCCTGTGCCGTGGCCGTTGCGCCTATGGGATTGGTGCTGGTAAATACATCCGTAGCCTTGGGCTTCGGTTGCGCGGTGGGGGCGGTCTGTCCGTAGATTCCGTATGCGGCCATTTTAAAAAAACCTCATAATCACGATGAATTTTTTTTGCGTGTACGCGGTGATCCACTCCGGTAAAAACTTGAGCAAAGCGACCTCTTTAGTGGCCGATACCACTTCGGGAAAGTTGATCGCCTTGTTACTCCATACCGGGGCGATGCACGTCGGGACGCGGCCAAGGTTGTGAGTTATCTCCGTGGCCACGCCGGGAGCGTCCTGGATATACGCCTTGACATAGTGCGCCCCGTCCGGCCCGAGTTGCGGGCTGTTGAGGGGCATTTGATCCGGTGGGAGTAAGGTGGTCATGGCTTATTGCAGGGTGTAGGTGATGGTAATAGCAGTAGACACGCTCTTAGTACCAGATGAGGTCCAATTTCCGCCAGATGTGACACCGGATCGAAATACCATGCTGGTGCTGTTGCTAATCTGGGCTAATTGAGGAACATTCAGTACGGTCCCATTGTCCGCCATACCGCTAACGACGAAGTATTGGGCGGTTGGCGGCTGTATTACCACTGGGAGGCCCGTAAAGCTGAACCCTACGGAATTGCTTGTTGCGGATATCACGGGAATTAAAAGCGTTACAGATTTCCCAATGCGGATAAATGACGCCGTCCCTGTTGGGCTTGTGGTCCCGCCTACATACGTTGCGGTGAATGTTCCCTCGTCGTATAATTCCTGTATTTTCCAGGTGGTCCCGGTGCAGATAATCACAATGCGGGAGTCGCCGGTATTGCCCGCCAGGGTTTGCGTTAAAGCCCCGTTGATGGTTTCCGCGGCGTTCCCATCCACGATCACGGTATTGGCGGACGCGTCCGTTTTGTAAATGGTATAGGTTAGGCCCGTATTTCCAGAGGCCGCTGGAAGAGTCAGGGTTACGGTGCCGCTGGTCGCATCCGCGAAAATGGCGGAATGAACCAATGATAGGGTTGTGTTGCTGGATAGGGTCGTCGTCATGTTCACGAATCGGGCGCCAAGGGTCAACCCGCCCGTGGCTGTGGTTACGCCGGTGACTCCAAGGGTAACCGGCATGGTGACCGCTCCATTAGCAGCGACTTCCAATCCGAGAGTTTGCGCTTCATTGTTTGATCCATAGAGCGCAAGCTTCGAGGTACGAACGCCGCCCGCAGGGTCAACCACCACGCTTCTAATACTTGCTCCGTCAATTGCGCTACCCACGGAATTAACATGTCGGAAAAGAACATCAGCATAATCAGCCGCCGCCCCGCCTGTGGTCAAGCCCGTTTGGAATGTGATGACCCGCGAAGCGGTTGCATTTGTACCCATTATCCGCACCGACCCCGCAGGATTAACCTCCAATCCCAATGTCTGCACTTCGTTATTGCTTCCGTACAGGCCGATCTTAGATGTCCTCACCCCGGTGGTTGGGTCAACCACGGTGGATCTAATGCTCGCCCCGTCAATCGCGCCCCCCACGGAATTAACGTGCCGGAAAAGAACGTCAACGTAATCGTTTGTCGCGCCGCCTGTGGCTAAGCCCGTCTGGAACAAGGCGATTCTAGATGCGACCGCATTGCTGCCAATCACGTGTAGCGACGCGGCTGGAGAGGTTATTCCGATGCCCAAACGCTTATTAGTGGCGTCCACAGAAATCGCGTTAGTGTTGACGGTTAAGTTACCCGTAATTGCCGAAGTCCCCGAGTTCGTCGTATTAACAAACGTCGCCGTACCCGTGAACGCTGGGCTCACGGACATCGCCACAGATCCAGTGCCGGTCATGGCGTTGGATACCAGGCCCTTGCTCCCGTTGGTGAACATGGGCAAGGACGCGGTGGCACTGGTAAAGACAGGGGCGGCGGTGAATGTGTGGACGCCCGTGGTGGTCGCCGTGGAAGATAGGGTGGCGGCTCCGGTGACTGCAAGGGTATTCTCTAAAATAGCAGGAGCGGAAACAGTCAATGACGTGATAGATGTCCCAGATCGGACTATGCTTAATGCCGTTGCCGCCGAACTGTTGGCATCGTTAACCGCTCGGATTGAAAATATAGTCCCACCGGTTCCAATGTCCCACACTCTATTATCAACCGCCGCTCCGCTGGCACGTAATCCGAAAGAAGGGCTCGCAGAGTTGGCATAAAATCCTGAGGCGCTACCGCCCCCGCTAGCAAGTCCTGTTACCTGCCCCGTAACCGCAAGGGTTGAAGCCATGGTGACGGCATTAGCAAAAGTGGAAACACCGGAACTATTTACAGTTAAAAATGGCGTCACCGATCCGCTTCGGAATGCGATACCGCCACTTAACTCATTCATGCCTTTAGTAAATGTACCGGGTGAATTAAGCCAATAACCGTTCCCAGTAGCAGTAACAGATATGTTACCGCTAAACGCGGCGTCTGTGGCTGTGATTGCTCCGGTGACTCCAAGGGTTCCCGAGTTCGTCGTATTGACAAACGTCGCCGTGCCCGTTGAAGCCGGGCTCACAGACATCATCACGGACCCGGTGCCCGTCATCGCGTTGGAAACCAATTCCTTATTTGCCCCGGTGAACACAGGCAGATTTATCGTAAGCCCCGAGAGCTTGAGGGATGCGCCGATAATGGAGTCCGTAACGGTCATCTTTCCGTAAGCCTTGACGGCCAAGTCATCGCAGAACTTCGCTATCGTGTCCGCGCTCCCGTTGTGCGTCATGGCGACACAGGTTCCCGTGGCGTTGTTATCCGCGTCAATCGTCAGCCGGAGGCTTCCCAAACTCTGGATCCGGGTCCGCACAGAATCGGCGTTGATCGAATCAATCGCGGTGTTCAGCTTGTTTTTAAGCGCGACGTCGTTATCATCGACGTACGACAACTTTGGGATGGCCGCGCTGTCGATTGTATGCGGAAGGGATAGCGCGGAAATCTGCGCCGATGCAATCCCGGCAAGGGCAAAAAGGGCAAGGAATAGAATTCTCATCGTGCTACCATCCTGCGCGCTTTGACGGCGCTGTAAAAAATCTGCAAGCCGATAAACGTGTACGTCGGGGAGATGTTCTCAATCTTGATCTTGACCTGGAAAAAACGACCCTTGAGGGTTCGCGGGAGGAAGATGGAGGACAAAAAAACCGCCGAGGCTCCCCATGCCTTATTCCACGGTCTATTCCATACCTCTTCCGTGACAAAACGGCTTAGGGTGCGGTTCTGCGCGTCCCTGTATCCATAATCCGCCTCAACATCAACCGTGATATCCGCTGACGATTGTTGGAGTGCGTTGATCTGGCGAATGACTTTCAGGACGCCGAGGAATTCCGCCATCATCCCCGATGTCCATATCTGCGCGCGGATATTGGTAGCGACGGCGTTGACCGTGTCCTGGTATCCCGACGATGCGCGCTCTAAAAGCCGCTTATTTTTGTTGTCGAATAGGTAGAGCACCCCGTCCCGAGTTGGGAGAAAGAATGCCATCCCCATTCCCACGCCGTACCATGCGACAAAAAACGCTTCCTGCTCCGGCTTGGGGTTGTACGGGTTGAACCGCTCCAAGTCAAGGATCAGGGCCTTGTTTCCCCAGGCATGCCCTGAGTCATCCCGGAGGGTGATAAGCAATCGGTTGCCGTGGATGTCGAGATGGATAAACTCCGGCCCCACGTTGGCGGAGATATTGAGCGGACCACCGCCGAAGAAGAAGGCGTTGACATGCTGGGAAATGAGAAGCGGGTCACCCTGCGGACCCAGGAATTCCAGGCCGTCCAAGGAGACGAAGAAAAGGAACCGGCCCCATTGAGTCACCGCGCGCGCGCCGACGACCCCCTTGGTGTACGATACCGGCTCCAAGACACCATAAGGATTCGCGCCACGCAAAATGTAACAGGCGGTCTTTTGCCCGAGAAACAAGTCATTCGCGGCTTGGTCCTCGTCCTTGACGGAATACCCAAAGGCCGCGGTGGCATCCCCCGGCCCCGGCAGGTAGAACTTATGCACTCCGTCGACGGGGTAGAGCTCCATCTCGTAGGCATTGGTCGCCACAATGGAAAGATGCACCGCCTTACTGGCGTTCGCGTCCGCCGCGTCCTTGAGCTTTACACAGGCCAGCCGCCCGCCCGCCTGAACCACGATGGAGGAAATGGGCATGGTGCCGTTGCGGCCCGATGGCGGGGCTTCCTGCTCGGAAAGCGCTGCGTCGGTGGTGTTGTCGGAATAGGTCAGGACATTGGCTTCGGTCACCAAAAACAGGGGCGATCCCTGTCCGGCCTTGACCCTGTAGACGCGATACCAATTGACGCGGGCGTCCGCCGACGCGACCCAATTGATCACCTGCCGTTGCGCTGCGAGCGTCCCGTCGAGATGATTGGAGTGGACGGACTCCAGAATAACAACCCCGCCCGTGCGGATGCAGGCGGTGACCATCCAGATATACGCCCCGGTCAATGCCCCAGCCGATGGCGCGCCAAGGGTCAAGGCCCCAGCGGCCAACGGCGCCCCGGCCTCGCGCCAAGTGGTTGTGTCCCCGCGGCGGGGGCGGTCCTCGCCGTTTTGGTGGAAGCATGCACCCAGCATTTGCGCCAGGAATCCCCGCTTTGAGGCGGTCAGGCCTGTCACCCGGTCGGCATGGGCGGCCGCCGACGTGAACTCCTTGACCTTCCCATCCATCGAGGCCCACACGATCCGAGCGGTGCCGGCTGCGTCAACGTACTCAATCGCGGCGGATGCCTCCGCTGGTAACGTCTCCGTGCTCTTGGCGGTGAACGGTGGGCGACGACTCGGGGTGCCCTTGCGGTACTCCATATTATCGAGCTTTTGCGCGTATGTTTGGCCCATCACGGCCAGATCGTCCATGACGTTGATTCCCAGCGGCCAGCGGGCAAGGTCAGTGCCGGACTTTAGGTCCGGGTACTGCCGCATCATTCATCACCCGTTTGGAAGCCGTAGTAAATTGGGTTCCCGCTGGCTCCCAATGTGGTCCGGGTATCCGGGCGGCTGGATCCCTTGCGGACGCGCTTCCACTCCCTATCGAGCAGCATTTCCGATTGTTCCCAATACGTTTTTGCCTGGCTGGCGAAGTCCTCGGAATTAACCAAGGCATAGTGTGACGTTCGGGAAATCAGAATCTTTTTGAGAGCGACGCTATCCGGTAGCGCGGCAAGCGCAAGGTCAAGGGTGGTCAATCTCTTGAGGTAATAAAAGGTCTTTGTGCCCGTCCCGGGGTCAACCAGGAAATTGATTTTATTGAGCACCCGGTCAAACGTGATTGGAAACCGTTGGCCATCGGCGCCGTCTGGAATTGGGGGCGGGACGCCGTAGGCATCATAGGCGAAATACTTATTCACCTTTTCTGAGGTGACAAGGCCGTCAAAATCGGCAGGGACATCGTAAGGCCCGGAGGTACCGGACGTAACGGCAACTGTCGAGCTGCCAATACGAAAAGCCCATTGCTGGGCCTTCCATACGTCGTCAATGGCATTGAGTAGGTGCCGCTCAATGTACCCGCCCGGCTCGATATTCCATTCGCCGAAGTCGTTCAGATCTTCGGCGATGGCAGTGAGAAGGGCGGCTTTTGCAATGGCCACGGATTACCCTTTCGAGGCTTTAAGCTGTCGCATTTCCTCTCTAATGGCTTCCAGTTCGTTCTTGCTGGCTTCGAGTTCGGCGGACAACTTGCGCGTCTCGCTCTCGGCCGCTTTCTGCTCGGCCGGCAGTTCGCGATTCTCCCAGGTGGTGATTCCGCAAAACGGATCCACTTCCATCTGTCGCAAAAGTTTGCGTTCATCTTCCATCGTCGGGGCCGTGTAACCGCCACGACCTATCTTGGTCCTGCTACCGTTGCATTGGACGTAATCGATCCCGGACTCGTGCTGCGCGAGACGCGGACAAAAGCGGATGGAAGGCTTGGCCGCAAAGGCGGGAACGGTAACTTTGGACATCGAGACCCCTTGAAGTGAAAAGGGGGGACATACGGCCCCCCCCCTTGGTTTTAGCGCTGGACGTCCTTCTTGACCCAATAGAACCGGCATCGGGTCCGGTCCTTGATGGTGGCATTGTCATTGATCAGACGCAGCCGGACGAAGCGATCCAGATTGCCAGTCACAAGTATCGCGGCGGCACTCTCCACCAGCGTCTGGGTATCGCTGGCGGCGTCTGGCTGGTAAGCGGACCCGAGGGTCCCCCACACGTCCGACTTGCCGCCCGATTCCCCTGTAGCGCCTGGGTTACCGTTATCCCCGGCATACTGCGACACGTAAAGCTGTGCCGACACGTCCACGGAATCCGTGATCGCGGCGGAATCGTTCGCGTCGAAGCAGGAGAGCATGCCGTTTCCGACGCCGAGATCAGGCAAAATCACAGCGTCACCAATGCCCGTATCCCGATAGACAATCGGGAGGCGGAGCAGGTCAATCGGCCGGCTGTATACCGTATCGTTCGGCTGCAAGAGCACGTCGATCAGGAGGATGGAAAACGACCGAGTGGTCACGCCCTCCACGGTCTTGCTGCCCGTGCCGTTGTAATACGTCGTAACGCTCTGGGCCGATGCGACCCCAAGCGCGATCAGAATGAAAAGAATCAGATTCTTCATGGCTTAACCCGCCTTCCGGATATTGGTGTGCAACTTGATGTGGGTGGGATTGCTGGACATCATGGCTTCGCAGACCATAAGAGCAGCGCGAACACCGAGAACATTGTTCAGCTCCAGGCCTTCCGCCATCTTGTAATCCAGGCCCTTGAGGTACAGGCGCTCCAAGTAGTCAGGCATGAAGGTCAACATCTGACCTTGGCGCAAGACCGAGTCGAAGAAGTCGCAGAGGACCAGGTTCAGGATGCCCGCGGGCGTCTCGATCTTGGTGACCGCGGCCTTGTATTTCTCCGTCACGTTGGTGATGCGGATCTGCTTCTGCTGGTAGCTGGTCAAGACCGAGGAGATCCCGAGTCCGCCCAATGCCCAGACCTCAAAGCTACCGCCCTTTTCGCGGGCAGCGGCCATGTGCACATTGACGAAATCGTCATAGGGCAGAGCGCCGTCGGGGTTCATGTTCGGGACCACGCCGCCCGCCCATCCGATAAGGCCCTTGGCATGGATGATCCGGGCGTCGCCGGTGCCTTCGGTGAAATAGAACTGCGACGCGATCTGATTGTTCTCGCGCGCACGGGCGAAATCGATCATCTTGCTCTTGGTCTCGCGCTTCCAATCCTCGTTCTGACCTTCGCCGCCCTCTTCCCCGTGGAAGGAAAGCAGGCTTTGCAAAAGACCCTGGGACATGGCAGAGAGCGAGAACTGGAGGCCGTTGATGCGGTTGATCTTCTCGCGGTAGGTTCCCACACCGACCGTGGGGGCGTCGGCGGAAGCGCCGGCCATCTTCTCCAGGTTTTTGTAATCGGTGACGGCGGACCAGACGATGGATCCGTTGGCGGATCCGATCACCTTGGCGGTGATGGTGGTGCCGGAAATGGCGGTGATGCGCGCTTCGGCAGACTGGAGAGGGTTGGAGAGCTTGTCGCCCACCTCCAATCCCGAGGCGTCATCCAGAGCCAGAGTAATCGAGCTGCCCACGGTGCCGGCGCCGGAGTCCGTGATCAGGCGGAAAAGCTGGGGCGCGACTTCCTCGTCGTACAGTTCGGGGGTCAAGGTCTTGACGGCCCGGGACGAAATGACGGGGGCGTCGCTCTTGGCGCGCTTGTCTTCCCCGGGGATTTCGTCGCCCATCAGCGCCAGAAAGCGGCTGCGGGAGTAGGTGATACGGTTGCCATATTTGACGTCGCGCACTTGGCGAGCGTCGGAAATGCCGGCGACCTTGCGGGCGTTGCCCCAGGTTGCGGCGGGAGTGAAAGCGGTCATGGTAATGACTCCTTAGCGAAAGATTGAGGTTGCGTCGAATTCGTTTTTCGAGTCCTTGGTAATCGCACCCTTCGCGCCTTCTTTTCCCAGATCCCCCGCGTTGCCGGCTGTCCGGCGGCGTTCAAGTTCAGCCTTGACCCTGCCTTCCACAACCGTTTCCAGATTGCGGAAAACATTCAATGCCTGCCCCATTTCCACAAAAGCCGATGCACGTTCGGAGGTGCCGAACGCGTCGAGCACGTCGATACCCAGGGCATCAAAGGCGCCCCCGGCTTCGAAGTGTTCGGAGAGCTCGTCGACGTACGCCTTGGCTTCGGGGTTCGCCTTGAATGCGTTGGCGAAGTTCGTGGACGCTGCGCTCTTGCGCTCCGCAAAGGCTTGTTCCGCCGTCTTTGGTTTCACCGCTTCATCGCGAAGCTGGGAGACCAGGAGATCCTTGCGGGCCTTGGCGAAATGGGCTTCCAGGGACTTCACCGCCTCGGCGTCGCCCTGCAATGCCTTGTCGATATTGGAGTAGAGGCTATCAACCTCTTTCTCTCGATCGGCATGGCTGCGGGTGTCAACGGCGAGCGGGGGCAGTCCTTGGGACGTGCGCCACTTGTTCAGGTCTTCGCCGGAGCCGGAGGCAATGGATGCCACGCGGGCGGCTTTGTCCTGGCTATTTTTGGAAAGGGTCTGGGATTTCTGCGCGAATGATTCGACTTCCTTGTAGGATTGGGCCAACTTCGCCACGCCTTCCGGCTTGGTGAGATCCCATTTCCTTGACTCGGATAAATCCTTGTGAGGCTCCAACTCTTTCGGAAAGACGCCCTTTGGTTCTTCCTTGCCGGTTGCGCTGGCCTGCGCGTCCGGTTTGGCGGTTCCGTCTCCTGGGGTGGTGTCCTGGGGCTTTACCGTCTCGGCCTGCGGCTTATCGCCTGATCCGCTGTCCGGGGTCTCGGTTCCTTGCGGTTCCTTGGCTTGCCCGGATTGATCATCGGAGGAGGTGTCGAGCGCGAGGTCAAGATCGATATCGTCCATGAGATAAGGGTACTCCGATACTGTCGCATCGCGCACCCCCCTTACGGGACACTAAGACCATTATTAGTGGTCCCTAATCTAGGTCGGCCTCCTCCTCTTCCGGCTCGTTCGCCTTGGCCTGAGCCGCTGCCACACGTGCCCGGAGCTTCGCGCCCTCGATAGGTAGGCGGAGAACATACCGTAAGGCGTTAGCCTCCCGCACCAGGCCGTACTGCTCCGCCTTCCATAATTCCAGGTCGGCGGGTGTCTTGATGGGCGGCAACTTAAAGGCTTGCCGTTCGGTCCGCCGAAGATGAATCTGGACGGCGTGGAAGATAGGCGCATGCTTCTCGTACCCGTCGGCCAACTCCGCCACAAGGCCCGCCCATTCATTGGCGTCCATCGGCTCCATGACCTTTTCTGCGCCGTAGCGCTTATCCAAAATTCGGTGCAGCCATTGCAGCATTTTCGTTCACTCCTTGCATGGGGGTTGGGGG
>Ga0163153_10004443_pt1 | contig 17601 bp, 8 predicted proteins | sample OliLakLV19MP6IB1_FD_148629 | JGI IMG/M metagenome (GOLD analysis project Ga0163153, IMG submission 148629) | Freshwater microbial mat bacterial communities from Lake Vanda, McMurdo Dry Valleys, Antarctica - Oligotrophic Lake LV.19.MP6.IB-1 | ecosystem: Environmental > Aquatic > Freshwater > Lake... | reverse complement strand
GCGGGGTACCAGTTGAAACCTGCAGTGACGACCTGGTTCATCTGAGCGGCGTACGGATTGCCGCCAAGGTTGTAGTCGTAGTACGGGTTCGTCTGGCTGCCGGCATAGATGTCCGAAGGCGTGTTGACATTCGCGTTCGGCCCGGGGAAGCCAGGGTTGTTGCCGTTGGTATTGGTGTTGTTCGCGAAGGGCGAGCTGCCGCCGGGGACCCATCCCCAGAAGGTCGGCGTGTTGCCGGCGTAGCCGTTCGCGTCGTTGTTGACGGTGTTGTACCACTCGTAGCGGCCGAACAACTCGATGTCGTCAACGATGAACCAACCAGCCTGAAGGATCACGCCATGGCTGAAGATGGGCGAGTTTCCGTAGCCGTATCCCGGCACGAAAGTCGCCGCAGTTCCGCCACCCCAAGCCGCAGGCACATTGGAGAGGTTGTTTGGCGTATTGCCGTTGGCGCCCGTGAATCCGCCGCTCGGGTTGGCGACCCAGCCGGCCGGGATGCCGTAGGCAATGTTGCCGACATACGCGGCATAGAGGCTCACACCACCGAGCTCCCACGAAATGTCCGCGGTGTAGGTCAGGTTCTTCACATCGTCATTGCCGTTGGTCGGGATGTTGTTCGGGTACTGATTGGCGCCAATTGGATTGAAGCCACCGCTACCGCCGCCAGCCGTCCAGCTGTTCACGGTGTTGTTGATGTCGTTGCCGCCGCCGCTCTGCCAGTTGGCCGCCGCACCGATGAGCAGACCGCTGCCGGTGCCGTTGGGGCTTGAGAAGTCATCGAACTGATCCCAGGTTCCGGAGACCTTCCACTCGGCACGCGCCGTGAGCGCGTAGTCGGTGAAGTTGCCGAAGTTGGAGCTGTTGCCGATGGTGGAGCTGGTGTTGGCGTTGTTGCCGCCATCGTTGAAGCTCGCCATGATTCGGACGCAGTCGTTCTGGAAGGTGAGCTCGATGCCCTGCGTGTACTCCTCGCTGAAGAACTGATTGACGAGCGAGCGCTCGACGGCGAGCTGGTACTTGGAGCTCACGAGTTCTTCACGGAGCAACGGGGCCTTGAACTGTCCGACCTTGATGGACCAGTTGGGGTCGAGCACCTTGACGATGTAGGCATCCTCGAGTCCGAAGTTGGAGCCGAAGGAGCCGTTGCCGGCGGAGCTGTTGCCGCTGTAGGTGTCGACGTTCGTGACGGCAGTGGCGGAACCGCCAGCTCCTGCAAGTCCGGCTGCACCACCGATGGCGCCGAAACCAGCCTGCGTGTTCTGCTGTTCGAAGGCACCGACGATGCGGTACTGCCAGCTCGGGTCAACGACATGACCTGAGAATTCGAGCTTGGCGCGGGGCACGCTGAAACCGCGGGCGATCGTCTGAACGCCGTTGGTGTTGCCTTCACCGTAGAAGCCCTGATATCCCTTGAGCTCAGCAGTGCTGCCAGCGCCCTGTGGGAACTGAGCCGGGAAGACGCCCGGTCCGGACTGTGGTGGCTGATAGGTGCCCGGGTCGAGCTGACCGCGGCTGCGGCCGCTGAGTCGGCTGGCCGCGTAGCGCACCTGAAGCTGGCCGTTGATGACGAGCTTGAAGTTGCCATCTGGGCTGGCGATGAAGAAGCCGTTGTCGTATCCGGCGGTGGCGCCTGACGACTGAAGGCTCGCACGCGTGTCGGCGTCCGCAAGGACATCCTGCACGATCGAGCGAATCTCCTTCGAACGCTCTTCCGTCAGCCACTTCTCAGCTTGGCTCGACTTGAGCTGGGCGATTTCCTTCTTGATCTGCTCGATCTGGGCGAGGGTGTCGTTCGACACCTCCGCCGACGAGGCGAATGCGACGGCCGAAAGGCCGAGCGTACTGCCTGCGATGAGACCGACGAACTTGGTCAAACTCATTGAATGTGCTCCTGAACTTGGTTGATCGAATCGCGACCAAGCGACTCGACATTTGCATCCGCCCAGCCGTGCGTGTCATCGCCCCTTTGCGATGACCGGTTGGGTTGACTGAAGGGGTCCGTGTGATGCGGTCCGTGTGGGCCGCGACATGAAATCTGTGAAGGCCGTGTTTACTTGGTTGAGCAGGGCTCAGAAGAGCAGCTGCAACTGGAGTCGTCCGACCCACTGTCCGCCGCCGCCGAGACCACCGTCGTTGCGGAACTCGGTGATGGCGGGCGAGCGGCCGTAGATGCCCTGACTGAAGAGCACCGGGTTGAACGAGTAGCTGAGATCACCCGTGAACTTCACGTTGCGGTTCTTGACGCCAGCGGGGTACCAGTTGAAACCTGCAGTGACGACCTGGTTCATCTGAGCGGCGTACGGATTGCCGCCAAGGTTGTAGTCGTAGTACGGGTTCGTCTGGCTGCCGGCATAGATGTCCGAAGGCGTGTTGACATTCGCGTTCGGCCCGGGGAAGCCAGGGTTGTTGCCGTTGGTATTGGTGTTGTTCGCGAAGGGCGAGCTGCCGCCGGGGACCCATCCCCAGAAGGTCGGCGTGTTGCCGGCGTAGCCGTTCGCGTCGTTGTTGACGGTGTTGTACCACTCGTAGCGGCCGAACAACTCGATGTCGTCAACGATGAACCAACCAGCCTGAAGGATCACGCCATGGCTGAAGATGGGCGAGTTTCCGTAGCCGTATCCCGGCACGAAAGTCGCCGCAGTTCCGCCACCCCAAGCCGCAGGCACATTGGAGAGGTTGTTTGGCGTATTGCCGTTGGCGCCCGTGAATCCGCCGCTCGGGTTGGCGACCCAGCCGGCCGGGATGCCGTAGGCAATGTTGCCGACATACGCGGCATAGAGGCTCACACCACCGAGCTCCCACGAAATGTCCGCGGTGTAGGTCAGGTTCTTCACATCGTCATTGCCGTTGGTCGGGATGTTGTTCGGGTACTGATTGGCGCCAATTGGATTGAAGCCACCGCTACCGCCGCCAGCCGTCCAGCTGTTCACGGTGTTGTTGATGTCGTTGCCGCCGCCGCTCTGCCAGTTGGCCGCCGCACCGATGAGCAGACCGCTGCCGGTGCCGTTGGGGCTTGAGAAGTCATCGAACTGATCCCAGGTTCCGGAGACCTTCCACTCGGCACGCGCCGTGAGCGCGTAGTCGGTGAAGTTGCCGAAGTTGGAGCTGTTGCCGATGGTGGAGCTGGTGTTGGCGTTGTTGCCGCCATCGTTGAAGCTCGCCATGATTCGGACGCAGTCGTTCTGGAAGGTGAGCTCGATGCCCTGCGTGTACTCCTCGCTGAAGAACTGATTGACGAGCGAGCGCTCGACGGCGAGCTGGTACTTGGAGCTCACGAGTTCTTCACGGAGCAACGGGGCCTTGAACTGTCCGACCTTGATGGACCAGTTGGGGTCGAGCACCTTGACGATGTAGGCATCCTCGAGTCCGAAGTTGGAGCCGAAGGAGCCGTTGCCGGCGGAGCTGTTGCCGCTGTAGGTGTCGACGTTCGTGACGGCAGTGGCGGAACCGCCAGCTCCTGCAAGTCCGGCTGCACCACCGATGGCGCCGAAACCAGCCTGCGTGTTCTGCTGTTCGAAGGCACCGACGATGCGGTACTGCCAGCTCGGGTCAACGACATGACCTGAGAATTCGAGCTTGGCGCGGGGCACGCTGAAACCGCGGGCGATCGTCTGAACGCCGTTGGTGTTGCCTTCACCGTAGAAGCCCTGATATCCCTTGAGCTCAGCAGTGCTGCCAGCGCCCTGTGGGAACTGAGCCGGGAAGACGCCCGGTCCGGACTGTGGTGGCTGATAGGTGCCCGGGTCGAGCTGACCGCGGCTGCGGCCGCTGAGTCGGCTGGCCGCGTAGCGCACCTGAAGCTGGCCGTTGATGACGAGCTTGAAGTTGCCATCTGGGCTGGCGATGAAGAAGCCGTTGTCGTATCCGGCGGTGGCGCCCGACGACTGGAGGCTTGCACGCGTGTCGGCGTCCGCAAGGACATCCTGCACGATCGAGCGAATCTCCTTCGAACGCTCTTCCGTCAGCCATTGATCGCCGCTCGCAGCTTTGATCTGGGAGAGCTCGCCGCGGAGCTCTGCCAAACGCTGCTTCGCAACGGCGTCAACACCTGATTCCGTCGATGCGGCACCAGCGATGGCTGCGAGTGCAAACGTCGCGCTGCAGATGAACAGGGCCTTACACATAGTCTTGGTCACTCCGAAGAGGGAGATAGTTCTGGGAACGGTCCCACAGGTCGCAGGCGTTGGGATCGGCATAGATGACCCCGTCACTTTGAAGGTGCGGATGATAGCGACTGTCAAGAACCGGCGTTCCGCATCCGCAAGTCGATGCCGTAACTAGGTTTACAGAAAATCTTGCGGGGCGAGAAAAAAGAGGCCGGCATCCTTTGCAGAATGCCGGCTTGGAAGCGATGGAGCCGGGCGGCTTCGCGCTCGCGAAGCGTGACATGGCGCGTGCAGAGTTCTCGGCGCGCTGCGCTCGTGCGCCGGACCAAGATCGCGTCGCGTCGCGTCACCTCATGCGCCGACGACGACATGCATCGGGGACGCGCAAGTTTCAGAAGAGCAGTTGCAGTTGCAGTCGCCCGACCCACTGACCGCCGCCGGGTTGACCGCCGTCGTATCGATAGTCGGCGCCGGTGATGCTCTGACCGTAGATGCCGTTGACGAAGAGCACCGGGTTGAACGAGTACGCAAGATCGCCGGTGACTTTGATCGCCTTGTTCTTCACACCGGCGGGAAACCAGTTCACGCCCGCAGTCACGATCTGGTTCATCTGCGCCGCGTAGGGATTCGATCCGAAGTTGTACGCGTAGTACGGATTCGTCTGACCGCCGATGTACGCATCGTTGGGCGTGTTGATGTTCGCGTTCGGCCCGGGGAATCCAGGATTCACGCCATTACCGTTGGTGTTGTTCGCGAACGGTGAGCTGCCGCCGGGCAGTGCGCCCCAGAAACTCGCGGTGTTGCCCGCGTAGTCGTTCGCGCCGTTGTTGACGACGCTGTACCACTCGTAACGACCGAAGAGCTCGATGTCGTCAGCGATGAACCAGCCGGCCTGAAGCACAATGCCGTAACTGAAGATGGGTGAATCGCCGTATCCGTAACCGGGAATGAACACGGCGGCGGGCGCGGCGGGTTGACCATTCGCCGCGAGTCCACCGCTCGTCACCGCCGACCAGTTGCCTGGAACATCGTTCGGTGGACCGGGCGGTGACGCAGGATTGGAGCCGAAGCCACCGCTCGGATTCGCGACCCAACCAGCGGGAATGTTGTAGGCAATGTTGCCGATGAAGGCGCCGTAGAGACTCACGCCTCCGAGATCGATCATCGAGTCGATCGTGTAGCCGAGATTCGTCACATCGTCGTTGCCGTTCGTCGGAATGTTGTTGGGGTACTGGAGCGCCGCGATGGGTGCGACGGCGATCGAAGTGAAACCGTTGTTGACGGTGTTCGGCGCCGTTGCCGTGGCCGCGAAGGTGCCGTTGGCACCACCGCCCGTCGTCCAGCTGTTCGCATAGACCGCAGCGTTGTTGCCTCCGCCGCGCTGCCAGTTCACGGCGCCGCCTATGTACATGGCGAACGACTCGCCGTTGGGACTGGAGAAGTCGTTGAACTGCTTCCAGTCGCCGGCGATCTTCCACTCGGCGCGACCGGTGAGCGCGTACTTCGTGAAGCTTCCGTTGAAGGAGTTGGTCCCGATCACCGCGCTCGTGTTCGCGTTGTTGCCGCCGTCGTTGAACGACGCCATGAAGCGCACGCAGTCATTCGAGAAGGTGAGTTCGATGCCCTGTGTGTACTTCGCCGTGAAGAGCTGATTGACAAGCGAGCGATCGGCAGCGAGCTGGTACTTCGAACTCACGAGCTCCTCCTTGAGGAACGGGCTCTTGAACTGACCGACCTTGACGGACCAGTTGTGATCGAACTCCTTGCGCACCCACGCGTCTTCGAGTCCAGCGAATGAACCCGACGCGCCGGGGCCCGCCGATGCGTTGCCCGAGGTTGGGCCTGTGCTCTGCACGCCGCTCGAGGTACCCGCGGTGGCGGTGACGGTGCTGAACGCGGTCTGGTTGTTGGTCTGACTCATCGCCAGGACCACCAGGTATTGCCAACTTGGATCGACGACATGGCCGCTGAATGCGAGCTTCATGCGTCGCACCTCAAAGCCGCGCGCGGTGGTCTGAATGTCCGCGTTCTCTCCGTAGTAACCCTGGTAGCCCTTGATCTCCGTGTTGTTTCCCGGGGGGAACGGGAAGCTCGCGGGCACAGCGCCCGGCCCCGTTGCGGGCGGCTGATAGGTGCCGGGATCGAGTTGTTGTCGCGAGCGTCCGCTCAGCCGACTGGCGGCATAACGCAATTGCAGCTGCCCGTTGATGACGAGCTTGAAGTTGCCATCGGGGCTGGAAATGAAGAAGCCCTTGTTGTAGCCCGCGGTGGCGCCGTCGGATTGAAGACTGGCGCGTGTGTCGGCGTCGGCCAGCACATCCTGCACGATGTTGCGGATCTCCTTGGCGCGCTCCACAGTGAGCCACTGCTCGTTGTGCTTCGACTTGATGCGGTCGATCTCGATGTCCTGGGACTTCAGCCTGTCCTTGAGCGCGTCGATCTCGACTCGAAGTGTTCGCACATCGTCGTCAGCGAGCGGTGCGCTGGCGGCGCTGGCCCCACGCAAGACCAGCATTGCAGCGATGGCGGCAAGAACAAGCGGTTGGGTTGGATTCACGATTCGTGCTCCTGAAGGGGAACTGGAAGTGGTCCGGGACTGGCGGATGATCAGAGGGGTCGAGCGAATGCGCGGGCAGCCGACGAGCAGACCGTCGATCGCGGTGCGGGTTCTCGCAGACCATTGTCAGCGGCTCGTTCAGACGAGATCAGGACTTGACGAGGCTCGGCGACAGGAGGTTGATGGCGTCGCTGATGCGAGCGACCGGCACGAGTTCGACGCCGGGTATCTTGGCGGCCGTGGCGGCTCGTGCCGCGGACGGGCGGCCTTTGGGGCTCACCGTCGATTGAGCGGCGGGCACGACGATCGTCTTGATGCCGCGCCGTCGCGCGGCCTCGATGCGTGCGTCGAGTTGGCGAACGGCTCGGATCTCCCCGGAGAGCGAGATTTCGCCCATGACGGCGGTCAGCGCAGGAAGTGCGCGTCGAAGATGCGATCCCGCAACCGCGAGCGCAAGTCCAAGATCGACAGCAGGTTCGGATACTTTCAGTCCGCCGCCGCAAGCTATATAGATGTCTTGGTCTGCGAGCCGAAGGCCCGCGTGCTTCTCGAGCACGGCGATGAGCATGTTCGCTCGCGACGAATCGACGCCGCTCGTCTTGCGCTTGGCGCTGCCGAGGAAACCGGTGGCCGTGAGGGCCTGGATCTCGGCGAGCATGGCGCGGCTGCCGGCGAGTGTGGCAACCAGCGCCGAACCGGGTCGCGGCTCTTCTGCAGAGGAGAGCGCCAGCGCCGTGTCGTCGACCTCCACCAGACCGATGCCGGTCATTTCGAAGAGTCCCACTTCCTGGGTCGAGCCGTAGCGATTCTTCGTGGCGCGAACGACGCGATGGAGATGGTGGCGATCGCCCTCGAAGGCGAGCACCGCATCGACCATGTGTTCCAGCATCTTGGGTCCGGAGAGCACGCCCTCCTTGGTGACATGACCCACCATGATCACCGTGCAGCCGCTGCGCTTGGCGAAGTGCACCAGGTCCAGACAGCACCGGCGGAGTTGAGTGACGGATCCGGGCGATGCGTCGAGACCGCTTCGCGCGACGAGTTGAATGGAGTCGATGGCGAGCACGGCCGGGCGCAGTTTCCGCGCATGCTCAAGGATGCGGTCGAGTACCGAGTCGGCGTGGAGCAGGAGCTCGGTCGGCGCGCGGTCCGCCAGCGCTGTCTCGCTCGGCGAGCGATCACCGCGCGAGCGTCGTGCAGTCGATCCACCTTCGGCAGTCAGCGATGTCGCGCGATCAGGCGCCTCCGATTCGGCGAGTCGATCGGCGCGAAGCTTGACTTGATGCGCGCTCTCTTCGCTGGTTGCGTAGAGCGCGCGATGGCCACGCTGCGCGATCGAGAGCAGCGCTTGCAAGAGAAGCGTGCTCTTGCCGATGCCCGGTTCGCCGCCGAGAAGAATGGTGCTGCCGGGCACGAGTCCGCCGCCGAGCACGCGATCAAGTTCCGCAATGCCGCTCGCCACGCGCGGCGTCGATTCGGCGGAGATCTCCGAGAGCGGGCGCGGCGCAGCGGTGCGCGGATCATTCGCGCGTGCGCGAGCGGCGCGACGATCGTGATCGGCGGCGCCGGGCGCGTGCGATGCGCCGACCGCACCAGCGCCGTCAGCGCCATCAGCGTCGTGCGCGGCGTATGGATCGTGTGTGTCGGCTTCGTCGTCGAGCGGAAGCTCAGTGAAGCGCTCGAGCGTGTTCCATCCGCCGCACTCGGGACATCGGCCGAGCCACTTCGGTTGCACCGCTCCGCACGCACCGCAGAGGAAGCTGATGCGCGTCTTCGCCACGGCGCGAGTGTACGACGCGCGAACGCGCGTTCGTTTCAGTGTCACCGAAACGAACAGGCGCCGATCGGGTCGGAGGTTCGATCGGCGCCTGCGAACAAAGTCGAGTTGTCGTCGATGCGCGCCGGTGAGGGCGAGGCATCGACGCACACTGTATGCGCAGTGCGGTGCGTTGCACAAGTCAAGGCTGGCGGCGCGCCGTAGCATGCCGACCGTGGCGCGCCTTCGATCACTGCTTCGACTCGACACACTCCGCGCGGCGTGGCAGTTGTTCCGACTGCTGTGGGCGGTTCGGTTTCGACGGAACGGCGCCTACCTGCGCTGGCGGCGCGAGACCGTGTTTGGACACGATCCGGCGCGATGGCCGAGCGCGGAGGAGCAGCGCGGAGCCATGCTGCGTTACGGGGCGTGGGTCTGGCGGATGAAGCGGCTTGGTCGCTGATCGCGACGGAATTCACGCACCGCGCGTCGGCGGTACCGGCGAATCAACGAACGCGAGCGGGTCCGAGGACTGCGCCATCGAATCACCATCATGCAGCGGACTGAATCGGCTGCCGATCAACCCGATGCGGCGATTCGGATTCGGCTGTCGCGGCAGGTACGGCCACACCAGATAGATGAGCGCGATGCAGCCGAGTGAGCCGAGCCAGGTCCACGCGGTCCAGTCCATGTAGACGAAGACGGCCGTCATCGACACGATCAAGAGCGATGTGGGGATCATGCCCTCCCACGCCAGGCGCATGAGCTGATCGAAGCGGAAGCGCGGCAGCGTCCATCGAATGGCCATCGCGAACGCGATGAGGAAGGTGATCTTGCCCAACACGACGAGCCACTGAATCAGCATGAGCCCGAGTCCGCCTTCGAGCGGAAGATCGCCGCCGAACGGCAGCGGGTTGATGCTGAAGCCGCCGAGGAAGAGCAGCGTGAAGAACGCCGCCCCGGTGACCATGTGGAAGTACTCGCCGAGGAAGAAGATCGCGAACTTCATGCTCGAGTACTCGGTGTGATAGCCACCGACAAGTTCGCTTTCGGCTTCGGCCATGTCGAACGGTGCGCGATTGCTCTCTGCGAGCATGCATGCGTAGAAGATCACTGCCGCGATCGGTTGATGCAGCAGATTCCATCCCTGTCCGCGCTGGCTCTCGATGATGCCGAACGGCTCGACCGTGCCCGCGACGAGCACCACGGCGAGCAGCGCGAGTCCCATCGGGATCTCGTAGGAGATCATCTGCGCGCTCGCTCGAAGTCCGCCGAGGAAGCTGTACTTGCTGTTGCTGGCCCAACCGCCGAGTGCCACGCCGTAGACGCTGAGACTGGCCGCCGCGATGAGATAGATGAGTCCGACATTTACATCGGCGCCGGTGAGCTTCACGCTCATGCCTTCGACACCGAGCGTCTTCGCCAGGCCGAACGGCAGCGTCGAGAGATCAAGAATGCCTGCCCACGGAATGATCACGAACGCGATCATCGCCGGCACCATGATGAACCCGGGTGCCATGCGGAAGAGCGCGAGGTCGACACCCCGCGGGTTGTAGTCCTCCTTCATGATGAACTTGATGCCGTCGGCGATCGGCTGCAGCAGGCCCTTCGGACCCACGCGGTTGGGACCGACGCGATCCTGCATCCAGGCGCTGAGCTTGCGCTCGAGCATGATGCAGTATGCACAGCCGAGCAGGATCACATGCAGCATCACCACGATCACGATGCAGCTGGCGATGACCTGGATGAGCACGGGCGAAAGGCTCGTGGCGGCGAGCGACGGGGTCATGGGGCGGGCATCCTAACGCACCGATGCCGGCAGATGAGCGAGCATCGCTGCAACCGTCTGTCCGGTGATCGGGTGCCGCAGATGCGGCGCGATCTCGGCGAGTGGGGCGAGCACGAAGCGGCGCTCGTGCATGCGCGGATGCGGAAGCTCGAGATCGGCCTCGCGCATGATGAGCGGTACGCCCTCGGGTGTGGCACCGAGCGTGCCGTCTCGCGCGGCAGCCGACCTGCTGTCGAGCGCGCCAGCTTCGCGGCGTATAGACGGCGCGTTGTTGATCGATTGCACAAGAAGCAGATCGAGGTCGATCGTGCGCGGTGCGTTGCGTTCGTCCGGAGCACGCACGCGACCGAGTGAGCGTTCGATCTCGAGCAGTCGCTGGAGCAGCCACCGCGCTGAGCGCGTGGTGCTTTGCGCCGGTTCATCGTGCCGCGCGGCATCAGCGCCGGGTGCGGTATCGGCACGCTGCGCGGGTTCAGCGCGCGGCACCGGTTCGGCTCGCAGCGAAAGTCCCGCGGCGCCGTTGAGATAGCGCCCCTGTTCGCGCGGTCCTCCCACCGGCTCCGTTTCGTGCAGTGAACTCGTGGCAACGACGCGCACGCCCGGCAGCGCGGCGATGCGATCGAGCGCCGAGCGGATCACCGCAGCACGGTCGCCGAGATTCGAGCCGAGAGCGATCCACGCTCGCAGCGTTCGTCGCGATGGATCGGGATCAGGCACGGAGCGGGGCGAAGCGCGAGGCGCGATGCGAATTTTCCGTCACACGCGAGCGGGTTGCCGCTTCGAGTCGGGAGGTTCGGTCGAAGTGGCCGCGCGTGGGCGCTCCGCGGCGGGTCGCGCGAGTTTCGGGAAGTAGTCCTGAATGGCGCAGACATCCCAGCGTCCTTGGCGCAGCGCGGAGATCGCCTGCACGGCGGCGCGCATGCCGGCGATGGTCGTCACGATCGGAATGCCCGAGCGCACGGCGCTGGCGCGGATCACGCCCTCGTCGGTGTTGCCGCCTTTGCGCGTCGGCGTGTTCAGGATCAAGTGGATCTCGCCGCTTCGCACCTTGTCGAGGATGTTCGGTCGCGTGCCTTCGGAGATCTTCGCGATCACGGCCGCTTCGACACCGAAACTCGCGAGCGTCTCCTGTGTGCCGCTCGTTGCGAAGATCATGAAGCCCATCGACACGAGCGAGCGCGCCACATCGACGACGACGCCTTTGTCTTCGGCGCGCACCGAGAGGAAGACATTGCCCGAGGTCGGCAGCGCCACGCCGGTCGCGGCCTGCGCCTTCGCGAACGCGATCGGCAGCGAGCGATCGGCGCCCATGACTTCGCCGGTCGAGCGCATCTCGGGACCGAGGATGACATCGACGCCGGGGAACTTCGCGAACGGGAAGACCGACTCCTTGACCGCGAAGAAGCCCGCGTCGGGAATCTCCTTCACGGCGAGTTCATCGAGCGACGCGCCCATCATCGCGCGTGCGGCAAGCCGCGCCCACGGAGTGCCCGTCGCCTTGCTCACGAACGGCGCCGTGCGGCTGGCGCGCGGATTCACCTCGATGATGTAAAGCGTCTGGTCCTTGACGGCCATCTGCACATTCATGAGCCCGCGCACGCGAAGTCGCTTGGCGAGTTCCATCGCCTGCTCGCGGATGCGCTTGATCATGGCGGGCGGCAGCGAGTACGGCGGAATGGTGCAGGTGGAATCGCCGGAGTGGATGCCTGCTTCTTCGATGTGCTCCATCACGCCGCAGACGACCGCGCGTGGTTTCGGCGAGCGCTGATTGACGAGCGCGGAGCGCGTGCCCTCGTGCGGCTCGAAGTCGGCGACGACATCGACATCGACTTCGATCGCGTCGGCAAGGAAGCGATCGATGAGCACGGGCGCGTCCTTGAGTTCGCTCACATCGACGGCGCTCGTCATGTAGCGACGCAGCGACTCTTCGTCGAAACATGTCTCCATGCCGCGGCCGCCGAGCACATAGCTCGGACGCACGAGCACCGGATAGCCGACCTCGCCCGCGATGCGCACCGCTTCGTCGAGCGATCGCGCGATGCCGCTCTTGGGTTGGTTGAATCCGAGATCGTTGAGCAGTGCCTTGAAGCGATCGCGATCCTCCGCGAGATCGATCGAGTCGAGTCCCGTGCCGAGCAGCGGGACGCCGGCCTTCGCAAGTCCATGCGCCAGATTGAGCGGTGTCTGCCCGCCGAACTGCACGATGCAGCCGACGACCTTGCCGCTGCGATTGGCGCGATCGAGTCCGCCGCCGTTGAGGCGCTCGACGACATTGAGCACATCCTCGAGCGTGAGCGGCTCGAAAAAGAGCAGATCGCTGGTGTCGTAATCGGTGGAGACCGTCTCCGGATTCGAGTTGATCATCACGCTCTCGAAGCCCATCTCTTCGCAGGCGAACGCGGCCTGGCAGCAGCAGTAGTCGAACTCGATGCCCTGGCCGATGCGATTGGGACCGCCGCCGAGAATGATGACCTTCGGCCGATCCGTCACGCGGATTTCGTCATCGGCGATCGTCGCGCCCGCACCCGCGCTCGCCGCCGCGCCCGGCGTGAACGGCCGTTCGTAGGTGCTGTAGTAGTACGGCGTCACCGCTTCGAACTCGGCAGCGCAGGTGTCGACCAACTTGTACACGGGCTCGATGCCGAGCTTCTTGCGATGCGCGCGGACCTTCAGAATGCAATCGGGCGTGAGATCACCGAGATAAAGGTTCGCCAACTGCGCATCGGAGTAGCCGTACGACTTCGCTTCGAAGAGCGTCTCCGGCGGCACATCCTCGAGTCGCGTGAACCCGCAGAGCGTCTCTTCGAACTCGACCAGCTGCGACATCTGATCGAGGAACCACGGATCGATGCCGCTCAACTCGTGGATGCGCTCGATCGTCCATCCCATCTTGAGCGCATAGCGCACATAGTAGAGACGGCCTTGGCTCGGCACACTGAGTTTGCGCACGAGCGTTGACTCCGGCACCGGGTAGTCACTCGCGGTTTCGCCCGTGCTGGCGTTGGCCGTGCGCTCACCGGTGCGGCCGCGCTGCGCATCGAGCCACTTGTCGTTGCGATCAAGGCCGAAGCCGAAGCGCTTGACCTCCATGCTGCGAATCGCCTTCTGGAACGCCTCCTTGAAGGTGCGCCCGATGCTCATCGCTTCGCCCACCGACTTCATCTGCGTGGTCAGCGTCTCGTCGGCCTCGGGGAACTTTTCGAAGGTCCAGCGCGGCATCTTCACCACGACATAGTCGATCGATGGCTCGAAGCACGCGCTCGTCGTTCCCGTGATGTCGTTGCGAAGTTCGTCGAGCGTGTAGCCGACGGCGAGCTTCGCGGCGATCTTCGCAATCGGGAATCCGGTCGCCTTGCTGGCGAGCGCGGAGCTGCGACTCACGCGCGGATTCATTTCGACGACGACCATCTCGCCCGACTTCGGATCGACCGCGAACTGCACATTCGACCCGCCCGTCTCGACGCCGACCGCGCGCATGATCGCGAAGCTCGCGTCGCGCATGCGCTGATACTCCTTGTCGCTCAGCGTCATGATCGGTGCCACGGTGATCGAGTCGCCGGTGTGCACGCCCATCGCGTCGATGTTCTCGATGCCGCAGACGATGATGCAGTTGTCGTTCTTGTCGCGCACGACCTCGAGTTCGTACTCCTTCCAACCGAGCACGCTCTGATCGATGAGCACCTGGCCGATCATGCTCGCCGCAAGGCCGCGGCGAATGATCTCGTCGAACTCCTCCAGGTTGTACGCAATGCCACCGCCGCTTCCGCCGAGCGTGAACGCGGGGCGAATGATCGCGGGCAGGCCGATCTCCTGGAGGAACGTGCGCGCGTCTTCGAGATTCCTGACGGTGCGCGCGTGCGGCTGTTTCAAGCCGAGTTGCTGCACGATGGTGCGGAACTCTTCGCGATCTTCCGCGCGCTGAATGGCGGCGCGATTGGCGCCGATCAACTCCACGCCGAATTGCTCGAGCGTGCCGTCGTCGTGCAGTCGACACGCGCAGTTGAGCGCGGTCTGTCCGCCGAGCGTGGGAAGCAGCGCGTCGATCGGTGAGCCGAGCGCCTTCTCCTTTGCGAGAATCTTCGTCACCGCTTCGGGCGTGATCGGCTCGATGTAGGTGCGATCACTGAAGCCCGGGTCCGTCATGATCGTCGCGGGATTCGAGTTGATGAGCACCACGCGATAGCCCTCTTCGCGCAGTGACTTGCACGCTTGTGTGCCGGAGTAGTCGAACTCGCAGCCCTGGCCGATGACGATCGGTCCCGAGCCGATGATGAGGATGGTGTGGATGTCGTCGCGTCGCGGCATGATGCGATCCGCGACGGGCGATGGTCGGCCGTGGGCGTATGTGCGTGCGCCCGGTCGCCGCGTGCCCGCATTCCGTACCGCGCGAATCCCGACCACTATACAGGACGAGCGCGTGGCGTTCGATGATGGAGCAAGGGCCGAACGCTCATTGTGGCGAGCGCAGGAACTGCAGAGTCTCGTCAGTTTGGGTGGTGCCTATCGCGATCATCGAAGCGCGCGGTCGGCCGGTAGCCTGTGATCGTGCGATCGATGAAGCGAATGGCGATCGTCGCGGTGCTCGCGTTCTTCGCGGGAGCCGTGATCGCCGCGGCGATTGCGATTCTGGCGGGACTTCGTGTGCTGCCGGCGGGAACGATGACTTCGCAGGTGCGATTCGATCTCGACGGCGCGCATGAATTCGGTTCCGGGTGGTTGATGACATCCGACACGAACTCGTTTGCAACGACGGTTCGGGCTCGAGCGCTCGTCGCTCCTGCCTCGTACGGCACGGTCGGCCCGCACATCGATCTCGATCTCCTCCAGCGTGAAGACGACATCACAGTCAGGTACTTGCCAAGGGAGGATCCGGTGTTGATGGCACCAGGAACCGGAGTGGAAGCACTCTCGCCGGAGAAGCGCGAAGCCGCCAGGTCTGGAAACCTCCTCAGTCCCGGCACGATCTTGGCATGGCCGCTCGAGTGGCGCCTCGGTTGGCCGTGTGCCTGCCTCGCCTACTCGGTTGATGGCGTGTACGGATGGGCGCCGTCGGGCTACTTCGCAACCAAGGCACTCGAAGTTGTCGGGGGCCACCAGGTTGACTTCGGTTTTCGCGCTACGCCGCTCGATGCACGCGTCATTCCCTTCACACCGATCTGGTCCGGATTGTTGATCAACACTCTCATCTATGGAGTGCTCGTCGCGTTCTTGTGGAGCGGAGCACGCGAGGGTCGGCGCTGGAATCGGCGTCGACGAGGGCGCTGCACCGACTGTGGACACCTGCTGGACGCGCTCACGACCTGCCCCGAGTGCGGTTCGCAAAAACAACGACGCCCGGCACTTGCGTGACGGGCGTCGAGTCATCTTCCTCCACATACCGGGGTCGAAGCCCCGAAGGGGAGCACTTTGAGTCGTCTTCGTGTCGCCGCTCTTGTCGAGCGGCGGTCGAACGACGATCTGCGGTCAACGGTCGGCGATTCGACGGTCTACCGCGAGGTCCTACTCTAGCGGCCTCAGCCGTTCGTTCAACTCAGGACTCGACTCAGCCATCGTCGGACGCGCGCGGGAGAGTTCACAAGACCAGTGGTGATGCGTACTTGCGCGTCGGCAACGTTAAAGGATTCAATCATGCTTCGCGGTTCACTCAGGATCGGGTCACTGCTGGGCGTTCCTATCTTCGTTCATTGGACGTTCCTTCTTCTGCTGGCGTGGTTCATGGGTGGCCCGCTCGTGCGTGGTGGACCCGAGGCGCTCGCCGAGAGCGTGCGCGTCGGCCTGTTCGTCGTGGCGATTTTCGCGTGCGTGGTGCTGCACGAAATGGGTCATGCGCTGGCGGCCCGACGGTTCGGAGTCGGCACACGCGACATCACGCTGCTTCCGATCGGAGGCGTGGCGCGATTGGAGCGCATGCCCGAGAAGCCGGTGCAGGAGCTGATCGTGGCACTGGCGGGACCAGCGGTGAATGTCGTCATCGCGGCGATCCTGATCCCGATCGTGTTGATGAACGACGGCGCGACCGCCTTCGGCGCGGGAAGCGCCGCGGGCGGCGCCAGTGCGGCGGGCGCTGCGAGTTCCGAGGCTGCAGAGTCGCTGATCTCCGTCCGCACGAACTTCCTGGCGTCACTGGCGACGGTGAACATCTTCCTGGTGGTCTTCAACATGATCCCGGCGCTGCCGATGGACGGCGGCCGCGTGCTGCGCTCCGTGCTGGCGATGGTGATCGATCGTCGGCGCGCGACGGCTGTCGCCGCGGTACTGGGCCAGGTCGTGGCGGTCGGATTCGCGCTGCTCGGCATTGCCGTCGGGAACATGATTCTGGTGGTGATCGCCGCGTTCGTCTTCCTTGGCGCTGGCGGAGAGGCGCAGGCGGAACACGTGCGATCGGCTCTCTCCGGATTGGCGATCCGTGCCGCGATGATGACTCGCTTCCGTTGCGTGCGCGCTTCGCAGTCGCTGCGAGATGTGGCGAACGAGCTGCTGGCGGGCAGCCAACAGGACTTTCCGGTGCTTGCGGATGGCGCGGAAGAGGACGATGCGAGTGCACTCGTGGGCGTGCTCACGCGCGGTCGGTTGATTCGCGCGCTGGCGAGCGGCCAGTTGGAGACGTCGGTTTCAGGAGTAATGTCGCCGCCGGGACCGCTCGTCTTCGAACAGGATGACTTGCGCGCGGCGCTTGAGCGAGCACGAAGTCACGCCAGCAGCAGCAGCGGCACCGGCGGCAGTGATGGCGAGAGTGCGAACGTCATCGTTGTGGCGCGCATGGATCCGCGCCGTCCGGGTCGACCGCGCCTGATCGGAATCGTGACGCCGGAGAACGTGACGGAACTCGTGATGCTGCGCCACGCCGTCGGCACCGGAGGGGACAGCCACCGGGCTTTGTAACGGGGGACAGCCTCCCGTTACATTCGGACGAGCGTCTTGGTTGCCGGCGTTGCCAGTGCCGCGAATGTAACGGGAGGCTGTCCCCCGTTACAAAGCTGGCCACTCAGAAGAGGAGTTGGAGCTGGAAGCGGCCGACCCACTGGCCGCCGCCGTTCTGTCCGCCGTCGTTGCGGAAGTCGGTGGAGCCGATCGGCAGACCGTAGATGCCGTTGCCGAAGAGCACGGGACCGAGGCTGTACGCGATGTCGCCCGTCACGCGGACCGCGCGACTCGCCGCGCCCATCGGGTACCAGTTGGCACCGACGGTCACGGTCGAGTTGTGTTGCGCCGCAAATGGGTTGGCACCGAAGTTCTGTGCGTAGTAAGGATTCGTGTACTTGATTAGCGGGTCCGGCGCGTCAAAGTGCGGCCTGACCGTCCGCCGTGCCGATGAAATGCCCTGATGGCGGAGCCGTCGAACAGTCCTCCTCCCTGTCCGCGATGCGTCGAGCTTGAAGCTCACATCGCCACG
>Ga0163153_10004442_pt1 | contig 17602 bp, 20 predicted proteins | sample OliLakLV19MP6IB1_FD_148629 | JGI IMG/M metagenome (GOLD analysis project Ga0163153, IMG submission 148629) | Freshwater microbial mat bacterial communities from Lake Vanda, McMurdo Dry Valleys, Antarctica - Oligotrophic Lake LV.19.MP6.IB-1 | ecosystem: Environmental > Aquatic > Freshwater >... | reverse complement strand
CCAAAAGTCCCTTCAGCCACTTGGTCGAGCTTCATGCGCCTGCCGTAAGCATTGCGGATCTCTTTTAAAATATCCAAACTTTTAATCTGACCGAGATCACCTCGTCCTTTAAAATATTTATTAAGAAGTGGAATATCAAAATGGTCGCCATTGTAAGTGATCAACTGATCTGCATTTTCAAAAATTGGCCACATGAGAGGGAACTCTTCTTGAGTGTACGAAGTATACAGACCTGTTTCATAGTCATACACGCCAACAATTGAAATATCTAAATCCGCAGGGTTTTGCGAGCCTACATCACTGAAAATATTTCGAGTTTCTATGTCGAAAACAATTCTACGCATGGGCTTGAACAGGAGGTTTAAGGAGTGCCACTATCTCTTCAACCTTCAATTTCTGTTCCTCTCCACTTGCAAGATTTTTAATACTAAAGATACCACTTTTGACTTCATCTTCACCAATGATTATGACATAGGGAATTGACTGCTTTGATGCATACTTGAGCTGGTCACCTATTTTCTTGTTTGAGAGATCGATTGAAGTATTGATGCTGTCTTTTCGGAGTGTATCTGCGAGGGTTTGTGCAGTCGGTCGTTCTGAAGCACTTAATGTACAAATGTGTACTTCTGCTGAAGAAGTGTATTTCGGAAGTAGTCCATGCACCTCCAAAAAGTCTTTTGCAGTCACATCTCCCATTCCAAAACCAACAGCGGGAATCTTTCGTGCACCGAAAATGTCGAGCAGGTCGTCGTAACGTCCACCACCAAAAAGAGAACGGTTGTTTTCTGGGTGATTGTCGAAGAGTTCAAAGACTACACCAGTATAGTAGTCGAAACCACGCATGAGGGTGGGAGAAAATTCTACATTCGTGATACCGCGTGAAGCGAGCTGTTCGATCAAGTTTACAATTTCCTGTGTATGAGGGTTATTTTCACCAAGGAAAGTAATGAGACGTTCGCTTGAAGAAAGTATTCGATCGAGTTCAGTTGCTTTTGTTTCGGAGATTACAAGAGAAAGCGAAGCGAGATAGCTTTCTACAGAAATTTTACTTTTCTTGTCGATCAGTTTGCTTGTCTTCTGGCGCTCGTCAAAGGTGAGTTCAAAATGATCGTACATTGCATTAATAATCCTTCGACTATTTATCTTCACCACAAATTGATCATCTTGTGCCCCAAGATTTCTCAAAATTGCATGTGCAACAGAAATCACTTCTGCATCAGCATCCACAGAGTCGACCCCGAAAAGGTCGATATTGAGTTGCCAATGTTCTCGCAAACGTCCACGCTGAGGTTTTTCGTATCGGAAAAGGTTGGGGATTGAGTACCATCGCAAAGGAAAGGTGAGTTCTTTTTCACGAGCCGCAATCATGCGGGCGATTGTCGGAGTCATTTCTGGACGCAACGTTACTTCACGGTCTCCACGATCAGTAAAGGTGTAGGTCTGTTCGTTTACAATTTCCTCACCAGACTTTGCTTTATAGAGTTCTGCAGATTCGAGTATCGATGCATCGTATTCAAGATACCCAAAGCGCTCTACAGTCTCTCGGAGCTTTTTAAAAATATAATTCTGAATAAATTTGTCTTCCGGATAAAAGTCGCGGACGCCTTTGTAGCTTTCTGTGCTTAGTTTCATTTTAGTATTGTAACATATTGATTTAAGACTTCCACATCTAGAAATATAAATGAGTATAGGCTTTCATGCTATCCTGTACTTATGAACGAAGTTGTTGCAATCCAAAAAAAGCTTGGGGAGACTCCACTTGAGGCTCTGACTCGTTTGCGGGCTGAAAAAGCTGAATATAAAGATGAGACTCTTTCGTATGCGGGACGACTCGACCCGATGGCTTCGGGGGTCATGCTTGTTTTGGTGGGAGATGCAAACAAAGAACGGGAGAAATATTTGAATTTGGAAAAAGTCTATCAAGCGGAAATTCTTTTCGGCGTTTCGACAGATACTTTTGATACGCTCGGACTCGTGACAGAAATAAAAGCAGTTGAACTGGCGGAACAAACTATACTCGATGCTGTGGGAAGTCTGACAGGTACCTTTACCCAAAAGTATCCGAGCTTTTCTTCAAAACCAGTAGACGGTATTCCACTTTTTGCTCATGCAAGGGCAGGTAAGCGCGTACCTGTGCCGAGTCACGACGTGACTCTTCACGAAGCCAAGCTTTTACGACTTGAAAAATTTGACTCATTAAGTTTACTTAAAAAAATTACAGACCAAGTTGCACTGGTGCAAGGTGACTTTCGTCAGGCAGATATCACTTCTGCGTGGCAAGAAAAGCTCGGAAAAGAACATATGGATTTTATTGTTGCCGAGGTTACACTTCGTGTCTCCTCGGGTTTCTACGTCCGCCAATATGCCGAAGACCTAGGGCGACTTCTCAGTGTTCCTTCTTGTGCGCTTTCGATTCTTCGAACCGAAGCTGGTAAATGGGGTCTGGATGATTGTCTGATTTAAAATATTAGACCACATTTTTAAAAAAACAAAGGGCACCTTCCTTTTCCTTCCTCCATTTATACCCTTCTTGAGGTATTGCGTTTATTTCTAAATATGGTTATATATAGGTAGATTGTATTTTCGGAGAGTTTTGATGGAAAAAGACGAAGCACTAAAAGCGCTGGGTTTGTTTCTTAAAAACCAAAGGAGTCTTCTGGCGATAAAAAGAAGTAATTTTTGTCTGGGCTGTCTTGAGACCCTTAAGAAGATCGAGCACGGAACTCCGTGCAAAAGGAGCGTTGTCTTGGAAGTCATTAACGCTCTGCCTCTCAACAGGAGAAACAGAGCGAAAGCATTTTCTTTACTTGGATATGCATGTCCAAGAAAACGAAGACGTTTCAAGCGTCACTCTAACATTTCAATGCTTTCTCGAAAGAGAGGGTATAGTGTTGTTTCGTAGTTGTGGTTAAATGGTATCTAGTAGTTCATTCCAAATGTTAAGGAAGAAAATGCTTACATCTGCGATGTTGTTGGCCGCTCCTGCAGCGGCGATTCCTATGGTCTCATCTGACATTCGTCAGCAGGAGACCGGTTTGTTTGAGTTTAAGGATGTTGCTGATTTTAAGAAAAGCAAGCATCCCAACCGGCATCGTAAGTACTACGACGGTGCCACCAACCGCCGTGGACGGCGTGGTTCGTCTCGTCGCTAAATGCGACAAAAGGCCCGGTTGCGTTTATCGCACCCGGGCCTTCTTTTTTGTATGTATCCTCTCGTATCTCTTGTCTCTAATCTCACATCTCTAGACCTAGCCTTTAAATTGCTTCTTTCGGAGTCTTGTTGAAATTGGAGTGATTTCAATATATTCATCTGACTGCATGATTTCCATCGCTCGTTCGATATCGAGCTTGTATGCAGGGGCCAAATACACAGTCCCATCAGAACCGGATGCACGCATGTTGGTAAGTTGCTTTCCCTTTGTTGGGTTCACAAACAAGTCTTCGCCCTTTGAAGAGTTTCCAATCACCTGTCCCTCAAAGACTTCATTTCCTGGTTCTACATAGAGCACTCCTCGTTGCTGGAGGTTGTCTAATGCAAATGCAAGGCACTTTCCTTTGATCATTGAAACCATCGCTCCAAGATGCGTCTTCTGTATTTCTCCAACGTATGGTTGAAAGTTTACAAATCGTGAAGAGAGGATACCGAGACCTTTGGTATCAATGACGAATTGTCCACGGTATCCAAGGAGTCCTCGTGTTGGTGCTTCGAAAATAAGTCGCTGGTTTCCATCGCCTTGTTTAATATTCATGAGTGTTGCTCTTCGTGCAGAAAGCTTTGCAATGACCGAACTTGCAGACTCATCTGGTACATCAATCACTACTTCTTCAAACGGCTCACTTGATACACCTTCGATATCTTTGATAAGTGCCTGAGGTTGAGAAACCTGGAGCTCGTAGCCTTCTCGTCGCATGTTTTCCAAAAGCACTGCGATGTGAAGCTCGCCTCGGCCAAATACATTCATGCGGTCGCCAGTAAAATCTACCTTCAGTCCTACGTTTACCTCGAGTTCTTTTTCAAGACGCTCTCGGATCTGTCGTGAAGTCACAAATTTTCCTTCTCGTCCTGCAAATGGTGAGTCATTTACCAAAAATTCAAGAGAGATGGTTGGCTCGTCGATGTTGATAGAAGGTAGTGGCTCTGTGTGAGCATCAGTAGAAATAGTATCCCCGATGTAGATTTCAGGAATACCGGCAATCATCACGATGTCTCCAGAAGTTGCCTGTGCTTCTTCCTTTTTTACAATACCTTCAAACGTATACAGTTTCGTGAGCTTTCCTGTCAGTCCCTGGCCGTTTGATTTCTTTACGAAAACAGTGTCGTTTGCTTTGAGTGTTCCCTGGTACATTCGGCAGATTGCCATACGTCCGAGGAAGTTGTCGTATGCAAGGTTAAACACCTGGAGCTTTGCTGGGCCGTCGTCTTCTGTAGCTGCGTTTGGAACGAGATTAAGAATCGTGTCCAAAAGTGGATTGAGGTCTGTAGCTGTGTCAGTGAGTTTCATTTTCGCTACACCTTCTCGTCCTATTGCGTATACAGTCGTAAAGTCGAGCTGTTCGTCGTTTGCTCCGAGGTCCATGAAAAGCTCGAGTACCATTTCGTGTACTTCATCTGGGCGTGCTGCCGGCTTGTCGATTTTGTTGATTACCACGATTGGCTTGAGGCCAAGCTCAAGTGACTTTTTAAGTACAAAGCGAGTTTGTGGCATTGGGCCTTCCTGTGCATCGACGACCAAAAGCACGGTGTCGATAGAGCGAAGCACACGCTCTACTTCAGAGCCGAAGTCGGAGTGGCCTGGTGTGTCTACAATATTGATCTTGGTCATTGCGCGCCCGTCCGAAGTATTCTTTGGGTTAGGGTAAAAGAGGGAAGTGTTCTTTGCGTAAATAGTAATACCACGCTCTTTTTCAATTGAGTTTGAGTCCATTGATGCGCCTTCTTCAGTCATGCCGTTTTGGCGGAGAAGGGCGTCGGTGAGAGTGGTCTTGCCGTGGTCCACGTGGGCGATTATCGCTATGTTACGTATTTCCATAATAATGATGGGACGAGTCACATTTGGGCAATCTCATCGTCTAAAATGTAAAAACAATTGTCACCATACCATTAAGTATGCCTCCAATTCTTTGTACATTTTATACGCGACCTTGCCTCAAATCTGACCGTCTAAGTTATTGTTTAAATTTTGTTGATAAATCTATAATTCAAAAAACCGAGAATACGGTCATGAAGGGCTCATTAAAGCATGTTTTGTGGGCATTTGTCAAAAAAGGCCGAGTGTTGGTCCGACCTTTTCCTATTACATTCCCTAAACCGAATGTAATCAATCGGTCGGCTTAAAGCCCGAAGGCTCAGCCTGTTAGAGGCGACCTGTTACTACAGGTTTAGCCCTTTTTTCTTTCCAACTTCATGGAGAAGCTCGGTTGTTTTTTCAAGCATACGGTGATGTCTGTTCCATCCTGTCTCTGCGAGAGTGATCAGGTCTGCATCTGCCTTTGCTTCGGTCGCACCTTTAACAAGAGCCCAATGCACAGTGGCTGCACCTTCGAAAAAGCCAGACCACTCCAAAAGTTCGGTGGCATTGTTCCATTGGTCACCGACATACAAGTCACGCATGGCACGGAGCTTCATACCAGTACCTTCAAGTTTTTTCATCACCACCGCACTGACACCTTCTTTTTCGGCAATAGCACGGATTGTGTCTGCATGAATCTGCGACTCTTCGATAAAACTCTGCACCATCTCTTCACCAAGGACAGAAACAAAGGCATCTCGACCTCTGTCAAAAGTCTCCATACCCACCACGGCAAAGGCCAACACTTCACCTAATTTCTTTGCAGTAAATTCATTCATAAATTTTTATATTAGTTTAACCATCTTAAGACTTGTTTGAGTTCAGACCTTTTTGGAGACTTCGCAAGCCGGGTAGGCGAGACTTGAGGAATTTTTCAGTAGAAAAATATCCGTGCTCCAAAAAGGTGTGAATTCAAAGACAAGTCCGTTGTCACAAATACTATCCTACCATCTTATCAAATTTGGCATTTAAAGGAAGTGTTGTACGACTTATTTTACTTCACCGTACTCGGTGTTAGTAAAATAGAAGTGCCCTTGTGGTACAATATCTCTATGCTTACTTTTAATATCAAAGACGTACCCTTTTATCATTTCTCCGACGAGATCCCCTTTTTCAATCGGACACTGCCTCAACTCTCTTTCGCTATAAACGGCGATTATGTAAAGCTTTTGTTTCTTGTCCTCCTTCTTTTGTATTGTATTGGATACAGCATTATATCCGCTATTCTCTTTTATCACTGGAACACTTACGGCATGCAGTCAAAAAATATCCTACTCGCAAAAACAATATTCACTGTGATTACACTCGCACTCGTTACACTTCTTGTTTCTTTAATACTCTCACTTTAACATATGGCAAACTACGACCTCTTGCATTTAGATCAAGATGAGCATGTGATTCTTGAAGTCCGCAGACACTGGATTGTATTCCTTGGCAATATCATTTCTTTTGTTTTTTTCTCTGTACTACCTGTCATACTCTACATTTTAGCGCACATTTTTTCCGTACCTTTTATAGATCAGCTCAGTCAGGGGCCAATAATTAAGATTATTACAATCCTTTATTTAGTTTGGGTTCTTTCTCTGTGGCTTTCATTTGCGATCACCTGGACTAAATACTATCTTGATGTCTGGTACGTCACTGAGAAAAGAATTATCGATGTAGAACAGAAGCGGATCTTTCATCGTGAAGTTTCAAATCTCCGTTTCGACAAGATCCAGGATGTGACACTTGAAGTCCGCGGATTCATTGCAACCTGGCTCGACTTTGGAAATGTAAAAGTACAAACTGCAGCAGAAGACAGCAAGGATTTCTATATGACGTATGTTTCTCGCCCAGAAGAAGTGAAGAGAGTGATTTTCATGCAACATAATATTGTCGGAGACAATGATAAGATTAATGATTCAGGACTAAAGCTTAAAGAATAACCCAACTCATCTTGTCCATTAATCTTTAATCAACCACTTAATCCGGTAAGTGTGTTTTTCTTTTTCCTAAACCCATGTTAAAATGCCCGGGTTGTTTAAAAATTAACCTCATACATAATGGCTAAAATTTCAAAAATAGTTGCACGAGAGATTATTGACTCACGCGGAAACCCGACTGTTGAAGTCGACCTTACACTTTCTGATGGTTCGTTTGGTCGAGCGGGTGTACCGAGTGGCGCTTCAACAGGAAGCCATGAAGCAGTGGAGCTCCGAGATGGCGACAAAAAAAGATATGGAGGTAAAGGTGTGCTTAAAGCGGTAGAAAATGTAAATGTTGCAATACTCAAAGCACTCAAAGGAAAAGAATGGAATCAAAAGACACTTGACCTTGCAATGATTGCTCTCGATGGAACTCCGAACAAAGGAAAGCTCGGTGCAAATGCGATTTTGGGTGTTTCACTTGCATTTGCAAAAGCTCAGGCAGAATCTGTTGGCAAGCCATTGTGGAAATATTTTAAAGATATCTCAAAAACAAAAGAAGTGTGCCTACCTCTTCCGATGATGAATATCTTAAACGGCGGAGCTCACGCATCAAACTCGACAGACCTTCAGGAATTTATGATCCAGCCAGTCGGTGCAAAGTCTTTTGCACAGGCGCTCCAATGGGGGACTGAAGTTTTTCATGAATTAAAAAAACTTTTGAAAGCAAAGAAATTGAGCACGACAGTAGGAGATGAAGGTGGATACGCCCCAACACTCCCTTCAAATGAAGCAGCGATTGAACTGATTTTGGAAGCAATCAAAAATGCAGGGTATGTTCCAGGAAAAGATATTGGCATTGCAATTGACGCTGCAGCAAGTGAATTCTATAAAGACGGAAAGTATCATTTGGCAACAGAAGGTAAGGTGCTCTCAAGTGAAGAAATGGTGGCATTCTACGCTGACTGGGTAAAAAAATATCCAATTCTTTCAATTGAAGACGGACTTTCAGAAGACGACTGGGCAGGGTATGCACTCATGACAAAGACTTTAGGCCTAAACCCTTCCAAAGGAAGTGTCGGCCGAACATCTAACGATGTTTTAGGCAAGAAAATTCAAATCGTCGGAGACGACTTGTTTGTAACAAACATTGCACGACTGAAACGTGGTATTGACGAGAAGTCAGGGAACTCAATCTTGATCAAGCTTAACCAAATCGGTACCGTGTCAGAAACAATCGACGCGATCACGATGGCGCGAAATGCAGGATTTACTTCTGTAGTGTCACATCGATCGGGAGAGACAGAAGACACAACAATCGCAGACTTCTGTGTTGGTCTCGGTACAGGACAGATCAAGACAGGTTCACTTTGTCGTTCAGAGCGAACAGCAAAATACAACCAGCTTCTACGAATCGAAGAGTCTCTTGGAAAGAAAGCAATATTTCCAGGAAAAAAAGCGTTCATAATCTAATTTCAAATTTAAAAAAACACTCGCACGCGCAAGTGTTTTTCTGTATAATAGTTGCTTATGGAAAATAAAACTTTCAAGCAGGTGGCCCTCATTATTCTTGACGGCTGGGGATATCGAGAAGACTCAAAAGACAACGCCGTCGCGCAAGCGAAAACTCCAAATTTTAAAAAATATTGGGACATGTATCCGCACGCGCTTTTAGAGGCGAGTGGTCTTGCGGTGGGACTGCCAGAGGGACAGATGGGAAACAGTGAAGTGGGACATATGACAATCGGTGCAGGACGACCGCTTGATCAGGATCTGGTCCGAATTCAGAAAGCAATTGATGTGGGGGAATATGAAAAAAATCCTGCATTCCAGGCACTTTTTAAGCACGTAAAAGAAAACAACTCTGTGCTCCATGCGATGGGGCTCGTTTCAGATGGTGGGGTGCATTCACACCAGGAACATCTGTTTGCATTCCTTCGAGCTGCACATAAAACCGGTGTAAAAAAAGTAGCGCTCCATGTTTTTACTGACGGACGTGATACTGCTCCGCAGAGCGCAGGGGGGTTTATGAAAGATCTCGAACAGGTTATTGCAGAAGTCGGCAATGCATTTGTTGCATCTATTTCCGGACGTTTTTATGCGATGGATCGGGATAACAATTTTGATAGACTCGCAAAAACCGAAGAAGCTATCTTTGAATGCAAAGGAAATATGTGTACGGTAAAGCCTTCAGAATATATTGAAAATCTTTACAAAGAAAACCTGGGAAAAGGAAGCCTTGATGAGCATATCGAGCCGGTGGTCTGCCTCGACCTCGAAGGGAATACGTGTGCCATCCAGTCAAACGACTCCGTATTCTTTTTTAATTTCCGTTCAGACCGTGCACGCATGCTTTCGGCAAAAATGATTGAGAAATCAAAAGTAGAGAATATCTGCTTTGCGACGCTTACTGAATACAGCACAGAGTTCAAATGTCTCGTTGCTTTTCCTCCGATCTCGATTGATACGACCCTTGGAAAAGAAATTTCAGAAGCAGGTCTCACACAGGCGCACATTGCTGAGACAGAGAAGTTCCCGCACGCAACTTACTTTTTAAATGGCGGTTTTGAAGGGGAGTACCCTGGAGAAAAGCACATTATGCTTAATTCTAGAAAAGATGTGCTGACTCACGATATGGCGCCAAAAATGCAGGCAGAAGGTATTGCCGACAAAGCGATTGAAGAAATCGAATTAGGTACTAACTTTATTTTTATAAACTTCGCAAATCCGGACATGGTGGGGCACACTGCAAACATACCCGCAATCATTGAAGCAGTAGAGGAAACAGACCTCCAACTTGGCCGAGTAGTGAGTGCTATGGAACAAGTTGGTGGTGTAGTCTTTTTCACCGCTGATCACGGAAATGCAGAGGTAAATATTGACCCTGTAACTGGAGAAAAGCACACATCTCATACGATAAATCCAGTGCCTGCTGTGCTCACAGAGGTTGCTCGGGATTTAAAGCATGGTAGTCTCGCTGACATTGCTCCTACAGTCCTTACACTCCTGGGGCTCAAGACCCCAGCTTCGATGACCGGAAAGAGTTTGGTTAATAGAGATTAGACGGGGGGTAGCGGTTAGAAGACAGAAGTAAGAAATAAGAGAAATTCCCCTACGGCTTGCCTAGGGTTACCCTAGTGGTTTTTTGAGGCTCAACTAAGGCATTTTTTCAAAGCATTTTTTAAATTTTCCCCTAGGGTTACCCTAGTGTAATATAGGTATCCTGTGTTGACATGAGTTTGTTTTCTTGTATCATATTTCGGGTACGTTTGAAATTTGTTCTTTAGGAGAATGCATGACACAAGCAATTGTTACGCTAGGCCGCCCTGGTTCGGGGAAGGGTACGTTGGCAACCAATTTAAATACCCGACATGGGTTTGTTCATCTCTGTTCCTCGGAGATATTCGAAGAGCGTAAAAAAATTGATCTGAAATTTAAACACCGGGTTGCTGAATACGCTACAGTGAAAAATGAGGGGGGGTTGTTACCAGACGAGTTTGTCTGGACTCCAATCTCAGATGCAATATTACTAATCCCTGACGATATTAATATTGTGTTTGATGGCTGTACCCGGACCGTCGGACAAATGCGTCTCTTGCTTCAATGTCTTGAACGACTTAAGTTCACAATCTCAATCGTTTTGATTGATTTACCAGTGGATGCATGTGATAGACGCATGGTACAGCGCTCTCAAGAAGCGTCCCTGTTAAACTTTCGGCCTGATGATGTTACGGAGGAAAGACGATCACGACGCCTTTGGGAGTTTGAAAAGCATTTTCCGGATATCCAAAGTTATCTCTGTGGTATGGGTAAGACACTCTATTCCATCAACGGAAACCAGACCGAAGGAGAAATCCTTTGTGATGTTGAAAACTACGTTGGTCTTCCTGTGACAGTTCACGTCTCTGTGTAGAGACAAAAAAAGGGCGTCGCGACAATGCTCGCGGCGCCCTGATTTTTTATAAAATTATCCAAGGGGAGTCCTTGGAGATTGAATTTAAAAAAGTTTTACTGACTCAACTTAAACCTAACCTATATTTCGAAAAATCCCCCTACTGCAGATTTCCCATAAGGGCACCCTATGTAATACATAGGGTGCCCTTATGGGAAATGACTCAGATTATCTCCTAAGAAATCAATGTCGCACAGTGCGCGCAACGGCGGGCATTTTTTGGAATGTCGGAAATACATTCGGGGCATTTTTTGGTTGCCGTTTCAATCGGGTTTTCTGGTTTTTTTGTATATGCAGTCAGTTTGTTTAAGGGAGTGACTATAAAAAAGTAGATTGATGATGCGACAATTGTAAATGAAATCAGGTTATTAAGAAAATTTCCATACATAAACTTACTTTCATTTATTGTAAAGAAAAGAGTCGAAAAATCTGGAGCTTTGAAGATTGCTGCAATGAGCGGGGTCATAATGTCAGCGACAAGCGAATTAACCACTGCACCGAACGCACTGCCGATCACGACACCAACTGCAAGGTCCACCACGTTGCCTCGTAATATGAATTGTTTAAATCCGCTCAACATGAAAGTGTATATTTTTTATAATACAGCTATTGTAGCATATCGTTCGGACATGTGGATTAGGTAAACAACAGATCATATTTCGTGTTACTATGTAGACATAGTATTTTCATATTTTTTTATATAAAATCTCATGTCTCGAGGATTTACACTTATTGAACTTTTAGTCGTCATAGCGATTATCGGCATGCTTTCGTCGGTTGTCCTGGGATCGCTGAATAGCTCTCGCGGTAAGGCTGCAAATGCAGCTGTGAAGTCTAATATGTCCAATATGCGTTCACAAATTAATTTACAATTTGAAGATGGTCCATTTACAAGCATCTGTTCAAACTCGTCTCCTATTTTTAAATTTAGAACTGCTGCAGCTCAAGCAGGTGGAGGTGCGGCGGGAGGTAATGCAAACATATGTAATAACAATGCACCTCAAACCCAATATGCAATTTCTATTGAATTAAAAGTGCCTGAAAATGGTAATAATTATTGGTGTCTTGATTACCTGGGTGCATTCAAAGGTCATGTAAATGCTATTGCTGGTGGGGCATCTGTATGTCCATAATATAATTATAATAAAAAAACTGTGAACAATACAAAAGGTTTTACATTGATTGAGTTATTGGTAGTAATAGCAATTATCGGAGTTTTGTCTTCTGTCGTTCTCGCTTCGCTTAATGTTGCTCGAGGAAAGGGTGCAAACGCTGCTGTGAGACAGAACTTGAATTCACTCCGCGCTCAAGCGGAAGTTTATTATGACACTTCGCCTACCGGCTATACAGGAGTCTGTGCCGATGCGCAAATAACCAAGATTAGAAATGGAGCAAACCTTGCAAGTGGAGGGACTACATATTGTGCAAGTAATACTGCTGTATGGGTTGTCTCCTCACCGCTTAAAGTAGCAGAGGGAGCCAGTAACTTTTGGTGTGTAGATGGTACTGGTGTGGGGAGGGGGCACCCCACTGTTCTTACGGTGGAAACCGCTTGTCCATAAAACAAAAAGTCCCAGGTATTGCCTGGGACTTTTTGTTTACGCGAGTTTGTCTGCTTCAGTCTGAGCAGTTTCTGCCTGTAGCTTCCGTTCATCTGCTTCTGCCTGTACTCGGTCTTTCTCAACTTGTGCCTCGGTAGCCTCTTTTTGAAGGCGTTCTCTTTCTTGCATTCTTTCTGCATTTTGGCGTGCTGCCAAATCCTCATCTTCCTTTCTTTGTATTTCATCCGCTCTTTCTTTTTCTGCCACCTGGTCTTCTAGCAGTCCAAAAAGTAAAACTATTTTCTCTACATATGTAGGTACTGTCGGGAGTACAAGTGATATATTCATATATTTAAAATATTGTTAATTGTTAATTTACTTTTAATTATAGCATAAGGGTGATATATTAAAAGAGTCAGTATTAACAGCTTATATATAACAACATGCTTACAACAATAGCAATCATACTCTTAGTATTATGGGTTTTGGGGCTCATTACCTCATACACGATTGGAGGATTCATCCACATTTTACTTGTACTCGCTCTCATTATGTTTTTGGTGAGAATCATTCAGGGACGCAATCCAATTCAATAAACAACAAGACAAAAACCCCTAGGCATTGCCTAGGGGTTTTTGCTAGTTAAATATCTTGATGAGATATGCGTTGATTTCCCGCTGGTCCAAGTCGTAGAAATATACATGTTCATTAAATAGTTTTGTCGCAAGCTCTACACCGACAAATCTCCAGTGCCACGGCTCTGACTGGTAGAACTTGTTTCCCGCAGGGTAGGAGAGAATAAAGCCATAGCGGTGAGCATTGGCCAAAAGCCAGGTGTGTGCAGGAGCCTTTCCAAACTTATCCAAAGCCTCGCCATTTGCAGGGGTGGTAAAGTCCACAGTGCTTCCGAGCTGGTGCTCAGAGTAACCTTGGTCTGCAGAAAACTTGTTTGCTGCAGTCGTGCCGTATTGTACTTTATAATTTGCTTTCAGTGCTGTCTGAGTGCCAAAAGAGCGATATGCAGAGAGGACCGTCAGAGGTATGTTGTTTACATTCGCATCGCGTATAAGCGATTCAAGGTACACTTTGACCGCACTATGAATTTTTTCAGGCTTCTCTTTTCGTTGGATGTATACTGTATCGATATCTGAAAGAGCAGAAGGAATATAATTTTCGTTCAAGAAATATATATTTGAATATTTTTGCAAAAGCTCTTTGTCGGTAATGCTCAGTTTGTACAAGTCACTGACGGTCGATGAAAGAGTTTGAATTTGGCTTTGATATGAATTGTTGCGGATCTGCTCACCTTGAAGATTGGTTGCAAGATTTTTGTTTTCGCCTTGGGCAATCAGAAGTGATTCCTCAAGAGTACGGATCGTCGCATCTCGAAGACTCAGTGTATCGGTAGTGGAAGCAAGCTCAAGGGAAGTATGAGTGAGTTTTGTATCAAGATTGTAGTACGTATATGCACATGCTCCCACAGCTACAACTAAAAACCCGATCCAGCCAAAAGCGAGAGGGAAGAGAGAGTGTGACGTGTGATGATGGGGGTGTTTTTCCATATCTCTATTTTATCACACATACATATAAAGACTCGTCAAAGTTTTTGTAGTAGTGGTACTTATCTGTACAAGCAATACTATCATTTGAAACAGAGTTGTATTTAATGTATACTTAATATGAGGTATTTAATAATTATCATACATAATATATGGATTCATCATATACATCTCGAAGCACGAAACCATTGTACCGCGGTACTCAGATAGTGTGGTACATATTAGGACTTGTTGAAATACTACTTGCGTTTAGATTTGCCCTAAAATTACTCGGAGCAAATTCAGGCGCAGGTTTTACCAATTTCATTTACGGAGTGACATATGTGTTTGCCGCCCCATTTCTCAACGTTTTCCGGGTCACACAAGTATCCGGAAGCGTTCTTGAGTGGACAACGATTCTTGCAATGTTCATTTATTGGGTGATAGCGGTGGGTGTTATCAAGCTATTTCTCATAGGAAAGACAGTCTCCACTCCAGAAGCTGCAGATAAACTTGATAATGAAGAAGTGATGTAGTAGTAATGAAGAAAAAAACACCTCGGGTGTTTTTTTTAGTATGAGCGAGTGTAGTATTTGAAAAGTGCTTTAATGCCAGCAATGTTTTGAGAAAGCTCAACAGTCTCATGCGTCTTCAATTCTACGGTGATCGAAGGGATACCAATCGATGCGAGCCAGCTTTCAGCATCACCGGTCGTCTGGTATGTGTCGAATGTCTTGATTGCATTGTATCCAGAAGCTTTTGCATATACGTTCATAATACTGAGCGTTTCCGGAATGATTCCTTCTTTGCATTGCGATGCGTAGACGCTGTTTCCCATACTGTGCCAGAAGACCACGCTCTGTGGGCTATATTCGACAATAAAGTCACGGAGTGCCACCGCCTCCGGTTCAGAAAAAACTTTTGATCCTGCACTCACCGTCTTGCTCCGCCACATGCTTTTTGGTTGCCATTTGCAATCAAAATTACGATTCAGATCGACATTGTTTGCATTAAATCTGCCTGTTCCGAGGGGGAGTGTATTGGAGGTCGGTACATCTGCAAGGCTAAACCGTCCTTCTTTCTGAATTACTTTAGAGAGGCCATCGGGATTGGCTGAGGGGATGATCGTGACCGTAATATTTTTTGGGACAGCATCTGGATTTTCTTTGAGATAATCCATGACTTGGTACGCCAGAAGAACGCTGTTCCATTCGTATCCACCGTGAATACCACCGACAAATAAAAGATGAGTTGTTCCTGTCCCATAAACAAAGGCTCTTATCTCGCGTCCTTCCACTGATGTTCCGATCAATTTTTCTTCTGGAAGAATTTTTGTAGCAACGATTTGGGGTAAGGGAATAGGTATCGGTGTTTTTTTACGAGAGAAAAATATACCTCCCGTAATAAGTAAGAGAATAGTAAGAGCTCCGATGAGGTATTTCTTCTGAAGAGATGTCATTATTCCGCCTGTTATTTAGAATATACTGTAAACATCGCTTTCACACCGGCCAAGTTCTTACTCAATTCAATACCTTCATGGGTAGTGAGGAGAACACTCACCGCTGGAATATTTTTCTTCGCAAGCCAGTTTACGAGATCTCCGCTTGTCTTATAGAAATCAAATGTTGAATATGCTTTGTAGCCGGTAGCTTTGGCATAGACGTCGGTCAACATTTTTGTTTTTGGTGAGACTGAACCTCCGCAACTCGAAGAGAATACTCCTCCGGCAGCGCTGTACCACGCGACACTAGCTGTCGGCACATGAGCTTCTACATAGTTCTTAAATGCGAGGCTTTCGGGTTCAGAAAATGCTGCCGTTCCACCACTGACGCTTGTGGTCTGCCACATACCTTTGGCTTGCCAGTCACAATCAAAATTTCGTCCTAGGTCTACTGTGTTTGCATTGTAGCGTCCTGCAATGACTGTTTCTTTGGAAAGTGAGACGTCTGCTTTCGTGAAGCGACCTTCTTTTCCTATCACTTTATAAAGTCCATCAGGGTTTAGCGTAGGGATAATGGTGACGCGGATATTTTCTGGTATGTCGGTAGGGTTTGATCCCAGGTAGTCCATGAGCTCATAGGCGAGAATAGTCGTATTCCATTCGTATCCACCGTGAATACCACCCACAAATAATATTTCTCTGTCGCCAATGCCGTAGTGGTAGGCGAGTATGTCACGCTTTTCTACTGATGTTCCAATGACTGTCTTTGTCTTGTCGACAGCGGGAACAACAGGCGTGGTAGTTGCTGTTTGTACAGTGTTTACTGTGTTCATGGCCACAGGATTCTTTTTCATGGATACAAAATACCAAACAAGACCGATCAAGATGATAATGATGACTACAATGGATATATTTTTCATACCATTATAATATCATAAAAGCGAAGAATAATGGTTCATTCAAATTTTTCATACTAATAAGGACCAGAGTGGTCCTTATGGAGCTTTTTCTATTCCATGCTTACCTATTGAACTTTCATCGGCACACCAGAGATCTGGCAGTCATTTGAGAATATTTGAGTCGAAGAACAAGTCACTTCGATATAGAACGCATGTCCGGTTTCTCCTGAGTTTGCAATCCACACTTCTTCCCCGTCATTCGGTGTGTCTTTCGCGATCTGTCTGACCAATTCATATACAACAGGGGATTCAGAAGTTTTTTTCAAGAGGTTGATATTCACTCCGGCAGTTGTAGGGTAGTCTCCCGTAGTCTGCCATTTTATTTTTTTAGATGAACTGAGGAAAATCGCTGCAACTCCGTTATTTCCTTGAGTTATGTCTGTAATCCCAATAGTTGCAGGTGCCTTTGGAACTACGGCAAGCCTGCTATTCGCTGCAACTCTGGTGAGGGGACCGAACACCCCGATCGGGCTAATGTTTTCATTTTTCTGGAATGCCATCACAGCATCTTTAGTTAAAGAAAGGTAATTTCCAGTCGGAGCCACGTTTAAAAGACCTAAAGTTACAAGGAATTCCTGTAATTTTATAATCTCTGCTTTAAGGGTACTTCCAACGCTCAAAGATACTGTAAATTGCTGTCCTTGGGCATACAGGGTAGCAGGGAGCATGCAGAGTACAAAAGCAAATATGAGAAGGTTTTTTTTCATACTGAAATTATTTTTAATTAGTATAAAGTAACACTACCATACATATTACAATATGTCACAGAATATAAAGTGCCCTGTGGATATGTTTTAATTCGGGTAAATTTTGTGTAAAAGAAACCGCCTAAACAATGTAATCGAGGAGATTTGATTCATGACCAAAAAAGAAATGGTTCGACTGCCTCATAAAATACATCTGGATTTGCACAAGAGTCTTACGTCCGCTCCAAAGGCGAAGGCGGCATGGGACGATATCACTCCGCTTGCACGCAATGAATGGATTTGTTGGATTATCTCTGTAAAGAAAGTGGAGACACGAGAAAGCCATATTAAAAGAACAGTAGAGGATCTCATCAAGGGAAAACGCCGTCCCTGCTGTTGGGCAGGATGTGTACATCGGTAAAGAATGACTGAATCACTCGTTTACAGATAAATTTTACGTTAAAATTATATTAGATTCTGGTGTCAATATGACTAGACAAGTATATATA
>Ga0163153_10004441_pt1 | contig 17605 bp, 9 predicted proteins | sample OliLakLV19MP6IB1_FD_148629 | JGI IMG/M metagenome (GOLD analysis project Ga0163153, IMG submission 148629) | Freshwater microbial mat bacterial communities from Lake Vanda, McMurdo Dry Valleys, Antarctica - Oligotrophic Lake LV.19.MP6.IB-1 | ecosystem: Environmental > Aquatic > Freshwater > Lake... | reverse complement strand
GTCCATGCCCACCATGCCAAAGGCAGCGTCACCCATCACATTCACTACCAGATGATCGGGCGCGGCCAATTTTGCCCCCAGTGCCAGTCCCAGCCCACTGCCCAACTGCGTGGTTTTGCCCCAGCCGAGATAGCCATGTGGGATAATCGCCGCATAGAAAGCGGTCATCTGGTCGCGCGGGTTGCCGGCATCGTGGGTGACGATGGTGCGGCTGCGATCGACCGTGTGCATCAAATCCCAGATCACGCGGTACGGGCTGATCGGCGTCTCATCCGAAGTCAGCCGGGGCAGCCATCGCTGGAGAAAATCGGCTTTGACCGCGGCGATCTCTTGCACTACGGCTGCGCCGTCGCGTTTTTTGCCTTGCAACTGCCGTTGTGTCTCGTCAATCAACTGGCGCAACACCAACTTAGCGTCGCCGATCACACTGTGCGCAATTGGGTAATCCTTGTTGATATCGTCGGCGCTGTTGACAATTTGCACGATTGTCTTGCCGGGCGGAATGGCCGCGATGTAGGTGGAACGGGTGAAACTGGTGGCAATGCCAAAGACTACATCGGCCTTGGCGAGAAAATGATCGACTGTACGCGGACGAGCGCGCGTCCCTGCACCCAACGCCAACGCATGTTCCTCTGGAAAGGCACTCTTCCCATTGAGCGTGGTCATCACGGGAATTTGTAGCAGTTCGGCGAATTGGCGTAATTCATGCCAGGCCTCGGCATAGAAGACGCCTTGACCCGCCACCAGCACGGGCGATTGGGCCGCCAGCAGCGCTGCCACCGCCGCGCTCACATCCTGTGGATCAGCTTGTGAGCGGATGTTACGCGTGGGCGAGTAAGCAAAACCGCCTTCACCAACCTCTTCTTCCATCACATCGGTTGGGATCTCCAGCATTACCGGCCCCGGCTTGCCGTTACGCAACAACGTAAAGGCGCGCCTCATCATCTGTGGAATGCGCTGCGCATAGTTGACCAACTCTACCCATTTGGTCACGCTTTCATAGGTGCGTGTCGCTTGAAAGTTGGGTGAGACGCCCAACTCATACCGTTCGTAACCGCTGGGTAACAACAAGATCGGCGTAGCATCACCAAATGCCTGCGCCACGCCGGCAAAGGCATTTTCAACCCCACCAGCATATTGCAAGGCACAGACGCCGATCCTACGACCATTCATTACGCGTGTGTAGCCATCGGCGATGTTAATTGCAACCCGTTCGGTGCGGGTGATGATCGGACGAATGCCTAGCGCGGCCACCGCATCGATGATGGCGTTGTCGGGGAAACAAGTAAAACATTCAACGCCTTCTTGTTGCAGGATATGAGCAATCGCAGCTTTGCCTTGCATAATGCTCTCTCTTTCAATTTGAGCGTTTGCAGAAAATAGACTTTGCTTGAACGTTCAATTGAACGTTCAAGCAAAGTCTATACCAGAGTTGGTAACTTGTCAAGTAGGAAAATTATCAGCGTTGGCAGATTTGTCAACGAGGCAGTATACTTACTACACTGGCAACAAAGTTTCCCAGACTTTTGCTGCGGGAGCGGTTTGCATGGAAAGAACCCGCGTGTCTGGCACTGACCAGGCGAAAATTTGGATTCGATGATCCTTGTAGTCAGTGCCACGCACGCGGAGTGGTGAAGTCCATCGTGTGTAATCCCATGCTCGTCGCTAAGTCAGTCTATCCACAACAAAAAAAGCTTTTGACAATTTCTCAATGATTCGGTACAGTATCCCAAGAAAACGATAGCTGATTGGTGATTGGGTCATTGGGTGATTGAGCTTGTCGAAATCACCCAATGACCCAATCACCAATCACCCAATTACCAATCACCCAATTACCCAATCACCCAATTACCCAATCACCCAATTACCCAATGACCAATCACCCAATGACCAATCACCCAATCCTATGCCGAGACTCATCATGACCCAGCAGCCCTTTCCCAGCCAAGACGAGCTTATCATCTGCTTTGCGCATGTGGCCTATCCCATGGCGACATCTTTTGCCGCGCGAGCAACCGGCATACAACATGTTCAAGCCTGGACCCCGACCGAACTCCAAGCGAAAATCGGTGCGGCGCATGTTTTGGTCGTCTCCGGCTTTTGGCGCAATGCGTTGCTCGACTTGGCACCCAAGCTGCGTTTTATTCAAGCGATTGGCGCCGGTGTTGATCAGTTTGACCAAGCTGCCTTTCGACAACGCAGCATCCGTTTGGCCAGCGCGCGTGGGGTGAACAAAAATGCGGTCAGTGAACATGCCATGGCCCATATCCTCGCCTTTGCGCGCCACATTCACACCGGGCGCGACCATCAACATCAACGCCACTGGCGCGGTATGATTTCTGACCTGACCATTCGTGAAGATGAACTCGGCGGCAAGACCCTGCTGATCGTGGGGTTGGGCGCCATTGGTACGCGGTTGGCTAAACTGGCAAAAGCCTTTGATATGCATGTGATTGGCACAAAGCGCGATCCAGCCACGGGAGGGACAACCGTCGATGAGGTCTATACCGCGGATCGCTTACTGGATCTGCTGCCGCGCGCCGACTATGTAGCGCTCACCTGTCCTTTAACGCCCGCGACGACAGGCTTGATCGATGCCACCGCGCTGGCGGCGATGAAGTCGGGTGCCTATCTCATCAACATGGCGCGGGGGCGTGTGGTGGATGAACCGGCGCTGATTGCCGCCCTACAAAACGGTTCCATCGCCGGGGCCGGTCTGGATTGCACTTGGGAAGAGCCGCTCCCACCCGATTCACCCCTCTGGGCAATGGAGAATGTTTTGCTCACCCCCCATACCGCCGGTGAAACCCGCCGCTATGAAGAGAATGTGCTTGATATCCTACTAGAAAACCTAGCTCGACTGTGGCGAGGTGAAGGCGAGCTTTATAATGGGGTGGTGTAGGTAGATAGTAGGACAGTAGGACAGTAAGACAGTGGTCAGAGAGCATTCCCCAAAAAACGATTTATACAATCAGATTCTGAATCTCCGTCCCGTAGGGACGATTGAGTTTAGGCCGCGCCCCGCCAACCGCGTCCCCCTAAACTCAATCGTCCCGTAGGGACGGGGTTCTCTCGGCGTGATGCGCGTTGAATGACATCACCGCGACCGTAAAATGGGAACCGCACCCGACCGCGAGAATAGCATCACTGACCTACTGTCTTACTGACCTACTGTTCCCAATCGCTCTTCCTGTCTATCGCTACTTGGCAAGAATGCAACTTCACGGTAAACTACAGTCAAAAGTTACTATGAAATAACCGATCTACCCAATCATAATACACTGTAAATTAAATCATCTAGTCATTGTCATTTTGAGGAGCGGCTGTTGGCGACGAGAAATCTAAGGTAATACTAAACGAAGATTCTTCGCTCGAAACAGCCCTCGCTCAGAATGACAGTGCAGAAAGATTTGTAGTGTACGTAAGTAAACCCAATCAATTTATGCGAACTTTATTAGCAAGGGGAATGGTATGATGATCACGACTAGTAAACGCTCCCTGTTTCTCACTGTTGTTTTGGTGGCAGGGCTAATCTTAGCGGGTTGCGCCCCACGCGCCGGGGCCGGGACGGTTGCAAGTAGCGCCGGCAATGATGCCTTTTATCTGGATTTGCCGGCGATCTTGGTTGAATATGATGCCGAAGGCCAAGCCAGTTTGCTGGGTATGCCGGCCAGCGAAGTAAGCGCAGCCCTGGGGGCCGATCTCTCTGCCTTGTCGCTGGGTGCTGAGACGCTGCAAAAATTTACCAGCGCCAACATCCAGCACCTTCAGATTAATAATCAGCCTAATGTGCTCCGTGTACATCTGAATGGTCAGCCTATACCGGCAATCATCTGGAATGGGGACGCTATGAACGCACTGGCTGAAACCTTGACAGGCATGGGCACGGATGCAAGTATGTTGTCAACGTTGACACCCTTGTTGCCCAATTTAGGGATTGGTCTAGCGCTCAAGATGCCGGTTCCTTCGGGCAAGCAAGCGATTCCCTTACAGGCGAGTGGGGCCAACATTACCAGCGATGCCGCCTTGAAAGCCTTTGACGCGGCCAAAGTGGCGCAATCGAGCATCAATTTGACGCTTGACTATGCTGCCGACGGGACTGTCCAAATTGGTGGTATTGCCCCCTTCATGCTTGGTCTGATTGGCCTTGATCCTGCGGCGTTGGCCCTACCGCCCGACCAACTCGAAAGCATCGCCAGTCAGGGCATTCAAAGCCTGGGCGTCAAAACTGTGCAAAATGGCCTGCTGCTCCAATTGAATGGCAACGCCCTGCCCTATTTGCAATGGTCAAATGCCAACGAAGTGACCAACCTGTTGACCCTGGCTGGCGCCTTTGCCGGCCCAGAAATGGCCGGCCAGCTACAACAATTACAGTTGATCTTCAACTTCCCCGGCCTCAGCGCCACGATTACCTTCCCAGAGAGCTAGGGAAGAAATGATTGGTGATTGGGTGATTGAGCTTGTCGAAATCCCCCAATCACCAATCATCCAATCACCAGCCCCCAATCCCCCAATCACCAATCACCCCCTCATCTTGTAACGACCGGCAAATAAAGCTGCTCTTGCAACTCGTCTATCGGCACTGTGGTTGGGATCACCGTGGACGTTGGGGTGGGGGTTCCGGTTGGCGAACCAGGGGTGGCGGTTGGGGTTGCGCCGGGTTGTCCTCCTGTCTGGCCTTTCCAATAAGTCAACAATTCTAAAAGGGCTGCCGGGGCATTGCTCGGTGCAAGGCGGTCAGCTTGGTCTTTTTCGCTTAAACCGTGACAAGAGGTACACATGCGGATCTCGCCCGGTTGGAACGTGAGCCAGTAGCGCTCGCGTACCACACCGTTACCCTGGGCATCGGTCAATTGCCAAGTCAGCGCGCGCCGGGCGGGCACAAAGGCGGCGGCTGAACCGTCGGCGGCCACTACAACGCTGCTGGTGGGGGCGCCAGGGTTGGGCGGATTGACAGCCACTGCGGCTGGATCATGTAAATGCTGGACCAAAACGCGCCGCCCTGCTAACGGTGTGGTTCCACAACAGCCGGTCCAACCACGTATTTGGTCGGCCTGGAAAAGTTGCAAATGAGTAACATCGTAAACCGTCCCGCTTTTGCCAATACTCTGCACGCCGTTGGGCACCCGCAGGTTAAAGGGCTGTTGCGTGTCAGCGTCATCACGTGTCGTCACATTGCGGCTGATGATCAACGCCAGATTGTTTTGCACCAGATAGGCTTGCAGATCAGCGACGGTAACACCGGCCTGATCAAACATCTGCTGTTCAGGCCCAGCCACGGCCGGCTCATTGGTCAAGGATGGCGCTGAGCGTTGGCGCACTTCTACTGGATTCAATTCCCACAAGACACCCGAATAGGTCACCATGACATCCGGCGACCAATAGCTGATCGTCTTGCTGATGCCGCTGGTCAACAGTTGATCGGCTGTCCAGTAGCCGTCGCCGCCTTTTTTTAGCGTTTTCAACCGAAATTCATAATCTGAATTCGTGACACCGCTGCCGTTCTCTTCCGCCTTGTCGTCCGTGTGGACGGCAATGAGTTGACCACCGACCACCGGTAGCGGCTCACGGAAAAGACCCGGATGATCGGCGTCATTCTGGTTGGCGCGCTGAGTGATATAGGTGACGCTAATATGATCGGCGTCGGTAATCGGCGGTGCATCGAGGCTGAGGATTTGGCCGGCGGCATGGGTGCCAAATTCGGCGGCATCGACCCCATAGTAACGCCCACCGCGTGTTGGATCTTCCTTGATTTGAAACATATTGAGAATGGTGTTGGGATTAAAGCGCTCAATTGCGCTGTTGTGATAAGTCAGATTGGGATCATTATCAAAATTTGGTTCAAAGTAACCATGCAATTCATGTCGTCCCAGATGATTGAGGATTTCACTTTCGGTGCCGTCTTGATTGACCATCCAGGGGAAAAAGTGGTTGAAGAAATGTCCGTTGAGATGTGTACCCTGTAATAAGTCTTTGCGACAGGCGCGCGGTTCTGGGAAAATTTCACTGCGCACGCCCAACGTATAGGTGGCGCCGGCGGACTCATCGGCGTAGTTGAAGGTGCCATAGGTATTTCCACTATTGTTACATTGATTGTCGCCCAGGCTGTCATCATCGTCGGCGTCAGCTTCCTGATCGCGCTGCAAGTGATCCCATTGGGTAAAGATGATACGGCCAAACGAATCGACAATTGGCGTGAAATCACCGGAAGGCGCGTGGTTGAGCAACTTCAGGTCGCCGGTGGCCGGATCAAGGCTCCAGACGCCGCTCACAATGGGGGCTAGCTCATATTCATCACGCTGGGGATAAAGGTGCATGGCACCATTGCGCGGGCGATCGGTGGTAAAGATAATGCGCTCATCACTGCCGTAAACCGGACTGATGTTGTTAAAAGTCGCCGGCTGATTCGCCACTTTGGTGATGACCGGCGTTTCATTCTGGCCAAGACCGGTAATCTCATAAAGTTGCCAAAGCGTGTCCTGCTGACTGTAGTCATACTGTTTGGTCGGCGCACCCAGGATCATGCTGAAGATCGCCTTGGTTCCATTCCAATGGACCGCTGGGTCGCGCACGGCAATCGCGTTGGGGCCGGACTGTAGCCCACTAGCAATCCCATAGCCCGCCGTCGCTGTCAGGTTTTTTAAGGTGCCATCACCATAACGAATCCACAGGTCACCACCACGCCCCATTGGCTCTAGCCCACCTAGATGATTGCCAAAGGTGGTGGCAATGCCGCCAAAGCCTTGCACAAGCGGCAATTGCGTGACAAACAGAATCGGATTGGTGAGGGTTGGCCCCGCCCCAGGCTGCAGCACAGCGGCGGCGATAGATCGGGGTGGCATACCTAAGCTCAAGATCAGACTGCATAAGAGCGCAAAATTGACCCAAAATCGACAAGACATAAAACCTCTTTCTGTAAAATAGCTTCTCAGATTGTTATAACAAATTGTCTGCCTATCGCGTAGGGGCATAAGGCTTCGGCGTGAGCTCAGCCGAAGCCTTATGCCTCTACGCGATTGCCTGCTTACTCCTTCCGCGCAACCAGCGGTAGGTAGAGGATTTTCATTTCGATGACACTCATCGTCAGCGTATTGGATGTTCCGCCACCGGGGGGTGGGTTGATCACGATCAACTGGGCCTGCCCTGCCGTGGCCGTATCGGTCGGTGTCAGTGTTACCTGGAGGGTGGTGCTGTCAACAAAGGTGGTGGTGCGCACAACTTCGTTCCAATAGAGTTCGGAGCTAGGCATAAAGTTGCTGCCTTTCACCGTGATCGTTTGCGGTGTGCTAGTCATGTCCTGGGTGGCGAGCGACCCCGGCAACAGTTGCGACAAGGTGGGCGCTGGGTTGCCAAGTGGGTCGCTGACGGTAAAGCTCAGCGCATTCGATTGACCGCCGCCCGGCGCTGGGTTCGTGATATGAATGGCACCGCCGCCTGCCAATGCAATGTCGCCGCCCGATAGTGTGACTTCCAGTTTACTGCTATCAATAAACTTGGCTGGTCGTGCGCTGCCGTTCCAATAGGCCAGCGAACCTTCCATAAAGTTGCTGCCATTAACCGTTACAACCAGCGGTGTCGCCGCGGCGCCTTGGGCGATAGCTGCATCTGGTTGTAGCGTGGTCAACCCTGGCGCTGGGTTGCTGCCCGCCTCCATCACTGTAAAGAGCTGGGTGTTGGAACTTCCACCCCCTGGCGGCGGGTTGACAACTGTGACGCCGGCCGGTTGATTGGCCGCGGCGCTGATTTCGTTTTCTGGATTAAATTGGGCCGCCAACACACTCTGCACCACCTGCGCGCCAATCGTTGCCTGGATATCCGTGCTGCTCACAAAGGTGGTTGGCTGGTCGATGCCATTGACGCGCACCGTGGCCCCCGCCACAAAGCCGCTGCCGTGGATACTCAACGTGAACTGTTGGACATCCGCCGGCACCGACTGCGGATTGATATACTCCACCGAAGGTACAGGATTCTCCCCAATCGGGGTAATCTTAAAGGTCTCTGTATTGTAGGAATCGCCACCGCCTGGCCCTGGATTCACCACTTTGATCGTCCGCTCACCGGCGGCCAACAAATCCTCGGCGGTAATGGCAACAGTCAATTCGCTGGCGCTGACAAAGGTTGTGGGGCGGGTGGCATCGTTCCAATAAGCCTGCGCGCCCTCGATAAAATTCTTACCTTTAACCACTACTATGCGCGCGCCGCTCCCTGCTTGGGCCGAAGCCGGTAAGAGGCTTTCGAGGGTGGCGCGCGGGTTGGCCAAGGGGAACGCGACAATCGCGTTGTCTTTGAAGGCCGCCACATAGACACCTGTCCCAACCGGCGAGACGGCAATGCCCGCCGCACCGTCAAGCTTCGGTTCGCCCGTGATGGCGTCACGCGTCACGGCTTCTACAAAGGTGAGCAGCCCGGTGCTTGGGTCACGATCAAAGACCACCACAGTTTTGTCATTGTAACCAGTGACAAACAGCTTGCTGCCATCCTGGCTAAAGGCTATACCAAACGCGCCATCAAGCCCTTCGACGCCACTAAAGCCATCGCGATAGACACGCAAGCGCGCTAGTTTGCCCGTCAACGTATCACGCCGGAAGACATTGACCGCGTCATCATCAAAGGCTGTGACATAGACAAACTGACCATCCGGGCTGATTGCCACTTGAGACGCACCGGCCAGACCATCCAGGAAGATGGCAAAGGGGAAAAGCGCAATCAACTCCCCTTCGCGCCGGGTTTGCACATGGATGAGCGCGCCAGTCGTTTGGTCGCGGCTATAGACGGCAATGGTACCACTAATCGTACCGGTCGTGCCCGCGACATAAACATACGCACCGTCTGGGCTAACGGCCAAACCCCGTGCTCCGCCCAGATCAGGCGCTGAGATCACATCCGCCTCTGGGCCGACAAAATCATCGGCATCACGACTAAAGATCGCGACGGCATTGGCCGTGTTGCCGGCGACATAGATATGCTGCCCATTGGGGGCAACGGCCACGCCATACGCGCCGCTCAACCCTTTGATAATTTGGTTGTTGCTGTAATGATCTTTGGCGTCGAGGAGACCCGTATTCTTGTTGGTATCGTAGATGGCAAAGACCCCACCGCTGCGTGCAGTCACATAGACCTGTGTACCATCGGGGCTGACCGCCACAGAAAGCGCGCCGGCCAGAAAACCGTCTGTGTAGCTGACGGGCTGGGTAAGTTGACCTGTGAGACTATTGCGTTTGAACTGCACAAGCGCATTACCAGTAAGCGCCGTGGCGTAAAGCTGTTGTCCATCGGGGCTTACTTCTACATCAAACGCGCCGCCAATACCGGGAGTGCTCACCCCTGGTTTGGCCAATGCCGGCGGTGCGGGTGCTTTGGCGGTGCAGACTAGATCAAACGTCACCGTTGGGTTGGCGGGATCGTTAGTCGTCAGGGTGAGTTGCGCGGTGCGAATACCGAGCGCGGAGGGTGTACAGCGCAGAATAACTTTTGCACCGACCGCATCGCCTTGATTGACGGTAGCCGGCAAGCCGCCGTCAACGCTAAAATCGCCGGCGTTATCACCGGTGATCGATTGGAACTGGACTTGCAGCGCCAGATTTCCAGCTTCGTGTAGCTGTAATGTTCGTGTGATCGCCGCCTGAATCGCAGCTTGATCGGTATTCTGAGTAACTGAGCCAAAATCAATTGGCCCCGGTTTGATTGGAGTAGAAGCAAAGCCCGCCACCGTGGCTGCGGCACCGCGACAGATCAGATCATAGTCTACCGATAAGTTGAACGGATCATCGGTGATAAGGGTGAGGGTGGCTTTGCGGTCGCCAACGGCCGTTGGCTTGCAGCGCAATTGGAGCGTTTGCGCCGGCGCATTGTTGGCGATGGCCATCGGCATGGACGTTAAAACCTGAAAGTCGCCGGGGTGATCGCCGCCAAGAGAGGCCGAGACAATCAATAAGGGCAGTTTGCCGGTCTCTTTGATAGCAAAGCCGGCGTCAATGGTCGTGTTGACCGTCGTGTTGCCAAAATCGATGGGGCCGGGCTGGGCCGGGTCAGAGCCAAAGCCGGGCAACCCAATGCCTGCTTCCACCGCGCCAATATCACACTGCGCGTTGCCATCACCATTGCCATCCTTGGGGCGACTGCTGCCACCCTGGTCTTGTTTATCGACTGGCGGCGCGGCGCAGACAGCTTCATCACCAGCGTCAATCACAGGGCTATCATCTTTGGGAGATTGGGTGACGAGGAGCGCCAGCGAAGGGTTGGGTTTGGGCACGTCCAACTTGGGGTCGGCGCTGTTCATGGCTGCACCACAGGCTGTGCCGGGATTCTGGATGTTGTGACCATTGTCGGTGACTGGTTTGGGACCCGCACAGGTCCCACCTCCACCGGTTATGCCTTCCTCGATGATCGAGTTCCACAGCGCCACTACCCTTTCATTGTAAATAGCGCCGCCACTTTGGGCACGATTGCCGGAAATCGTTACATTGCGCACTTCCAGGGTAGCTTCGGGGGAGACGGGGTTTGGCTCGTTGGTATTAGCCAAAGCGCCGCCTTTGCCATCGGGCGTCAGATTGGCAAAAAAGTTGCTGTTGGTCAGCTTCAGTATCCCTATGCGGTTGTTGAGCAGACCCCCGCCTCGACCGTCGCCAGCGGCAATGTTGGCGTTAAAAGTCGCCTGGGTTACGGCCAGATTCCCTTCGTTGTAGAGACCGCCGCCGTGACCGGCTGTGCTGAGATCACCGGAGATGTTGCCGTTAAAGGCCGTTTTACTGATAACCCCGGTCGCCTCAAAGGCGTTATAGAGTGCGCCGCCACCCCCTTTGAAGGCCAGGTTGCCATTAAAGACGGTGGCGACAATGGCAAAAGCCCCAGACGTGGCATTGTAAACCGCCCCGCCGCCTTGATACTCGCTCTTGCTATGGGCGATATTGCCATTAAAGACCGTCTCGGCCACCGAAAGCCGACCCCCCTTACTATAGATGGCACCGCCGCTGTTGATCGCGCTATTGCCGCTAAAGTTGGTGCGGGTGACCGTGAGGGTGCCTGAACTTTCAATCGCAATCGCGCCACCAGAGCCATTGGCGGGCGTAAGCGAACCAGGCGGCTGGCCCAATGTTTTATTACCAGCAAAATTGCTTAGCGTAATGTTGAGCACGCCGGGTGTGTTGATGGCGCCGCCATTATTTTCAGAGGTGTTGTCTAAGACGGAGACGCCGATCAGGTTAATGGTGGTGCTGCTTTTGAGGCTAAAAATGGCACTGCCGGAACCGGTGGTATAGGCGTTTTGCAACGTCAGGTTCATCAGGGTCAGTACGCCGTTGCCTTCCAGCCAAAACAGTCGCGAATCCCGGAAATTGGCATCGGTCGGCTGGGGTCCACTACCGCGAATGATGACAGGGCCGATGATGATGACCTCTTTGATGATCATGGGCAGGAGGGCATCCGTAGGCTTCATGGTGATGATCCCGCCCGCCGCATCGCCGGCAAAGGTGATGGTGGTCGGGCCGGCATAGACCGTACACTCGTGATAGACGACGCTGGCTTTACCTTCGATTTTTTGGGTAAAGGCCGCCTGCAATGCTTCGCGCAAGCTACATTTCCCGTCGGCAATATCGTCGGCCAAGCTGGTGGTGTTGACAACGGTTTCACTGACCGCATAGGCCGGTGTGGTGGATGAGAGGGCAAAGAAGAGAGCAGCGAGGAGAGCGACAAACTGACAAGATGACAGGATGACGAGATGACGCTTCATAGGTGATCCTTGGTGATTCTGGGTTGATGAAAAATAATTTGTTGAACGAAGTTTACCTCATTTTGATCAGAAGGGTTGTGTTCTACTTCACTCAAATGATGTGGACATACGAATTTGTTAGTTCGCCTTGAACTAAAGTTCAGGCTCATAGCTAAAGTCGGCTAAAGCCCGACTGAGGATTACGTCCAGTCCACTTGAGTGGACTTTGGTTATCAGCCTGAACTTTAGTTCAAGGCGGCAGACTCACGCACTTGATCGGGCAATATTTTCGATGTTGACTAAATCAAATAAATAATTGAAAACGTCATGTAAATAGACCATTTTACCACTATATAAGGAGTGAACCATGAATGTTTCTGATCTTGATCAACGCATAGAAACCGTGCGGCGTTTTAACCGCTTTTACACGAAGCAGATTGGTGTACTACAGGAGGGGCTGTTAAAAAGCCCGTTTCCCCTGACCGAGGCGCGCGTGCTTTATGAATTGGCCCACCACGAACAGACCACCGCAACCGAACTGGGAAACGAACTGGGGTTGGATGCCGGCTATCTCAGCCGGATTGTAAGCAGCTTCGAGAAGAATGGTCTGCTGGAAAAGCACCCATCACCCAGCGATGGTCGTCAAAATCTGCTACGCCTGACCGAAGCTGGACAGACTGAGTTTGCGAAAATCAATGTTCGCTCACGTCATGAAATTGGCAACATGTTGGGCGAATTGGCGGAAACAGAGCAGAAACGACTGGTCGAAGCCATGCAAACCGTGGAAGCGATTCTGGGCGCGCAACCAGAGCGGCGTGCGCCTTATCTATTGCGCCCGCATCAACCAGGCGATATGGGCTGGGTCGTGCATCGGCATGGAGTGCTTTATGCTGAAGAGTATGGGTGGGATGAAACGTTTGAAGCGTTGGTAGCCGAAATTGTAGCCAAGTTTATCCAACACTTTGACTCCAAGTCTGAACGTTGTTGGATGGCCGAAGCCAATGGCGCAGTCGTCGGCTCGGTCTTTTTGGTCAAACAATCAGCCGAAGTAGCGAAACTGCGCTTGTTGCTGGTTGAACCCAGCGCACGCGGTTTGGGCATCGGGGCGCGGTTGGTGGATGAATGTATTCGCTTTGCCCGCCGCACTGGCTACCAAAAGATCACCCTGTGGACCAACAGCATCTTAACGGCGGCGCGCAACATTTATGTGAAAGCCGGTTATCAACTGGTCCATACCGAGCCACACCACAGCTTTGGCCATGACCTGGTGGGCGAGACCTGGGAGTTGGACCTATGAAAGAGCAAAATAGAACGCGGAGTAGGCGGATTAAGCTGATTTTGGCAGATAAAATCCGTGAAAATCAGCTTAATCCGCCTACTCCGCGTTCTATAGTTCGCTATGGCGGAATTGCAAGTTGTAGAGGTGCGCATAGAGACCATTGCGCGCCATCAGTTCATCGTGGGTGCCTTGTTCCACAATCTGGCCGTGGTCGAGGACGATGATACGATGGGCGATTTTGATCGTGCTGAGGCGGTGGGCAATGATGACCGAGGTGCGCCCTTGCATAAGCCGGTTGAGCGCATCCTGCACTAACTCTTCTGACTCGCTGTCGAGCGAACTGGTCGCCTCATCAAGCAGCAAGATGCGCGGGTCTTTGAGAATGGCACGTGCAATCGCCAACCGCTGCCGTTGTCCACCGCTCAGTTTGACGCCCCGTTCACCGACAATGGTCGCATACCCTTGGGGTGTTTCCATGATAAAGGTGTGGGCATTAGCGGCTTCCGCGGCGGCGATAATTTCTGCCTCGCTGGCTTCTAAGCGGCCATAGGCAATATTTTCGCGAATCGTGCCGCCAAAGAGAATGGTTTCCTGCGGTACCAGACCGATCTGGGCGCGTAGGCTCTGTTGGGTGACGGCGCGCACATCATAGCCATCAATAGTAACCGTACCTTGGGTCGGGTCATAAAAGCGGGGAATCAGGTTAAACAGTGTGCTTTTGCCGGCCCCACTTGGCCCGACCAGTGCCACAATCTCCCCTGGCGCAATGTCGAGCGACACATCTTTGAGCACAGCTAGGTTCGATTCATAGCCAAAGGAAATTCTATCAAACTTGATCGCCCCTTGAATCGCCGGTAGTTCCTTAGCGCCCGGCAGATCGGCGACGCCTGGCGTTGTATCCAGGATTTCAAAGACCCGCTGCACGGCACCCAGCGCCTCGCGGAACTGAGTATAGAGGCTCGATAGCCCACCCAAACTAGCCGCGATGGTGATGGCATAGATCAAGAAGCCGCTGATCGTCGAAAATTCGAGCCGCCCTTCGATCACTTCGCGCCCGCTAAACCAGAGAATGGCGGCAATCGCGCTAAACCCCAGAAAGGCCATCAGCCCGCCAAAGCCGGCGCGAAAGAGCGCCAACCGTAGCGAAGCCGCCAACGTTTGCCCCATCGCTGTGTTATAGCGGTTAACCTCATATTCCTCACGCGCAAAGCTTTTTACAATGCGCACCCCCTGCAACCCTTCTTCGACCGCTACCGTGGCCTGCGCCAATGCATCCTGCACTTGCGTGCTAAACTTCTGAAAATAGCGACCAAAGACCACCGCAATGCCCACAATGACCAACGCCAGAATCAGCACAAAGCCAACCAAGCGCGGGTTGAGCAAAAAGACAATGACGATTGAACCGGTCAAGGAGATGACATTGCTGAGCAACTGGGTCACGTTGTTGGTCAACAGTGTGCGCACTTGGGTCACATCGTTGGAGATGCGTGAGATAATCTCACCGACGCGGCGGTTGGCATAAAAATCGAGAGAAAGACTTTGCAGATGACGGTAGAGCGCGGTACGCAGATCAAGGATGATCCGCTCGCCCACATAATTTAAGCTGTAGCTCTGAAAAAAGGTGAAGGCCGCTTGTAGAAAAAAAATCCCCACCAGCGCCAGCGCTAATAGATTGAGTTGATCCTGGTTGCGCTGCTCCAACACAGAACGGAGCAATTGAACAATCACCAAGGGGAACCCCAGTCCCAGCGCACTACCCAATGCCAGGGCTAGAATGGCCAGCGCCATCCGTCCTGCATAGGGGCGGAGATAGCTGATCAAACGCCGCCAGTTGATGGGCGTGTTGATCGGGGTTTCAGGGGTATCTTCGCGTCGAAAACTGGCGCCACGTCTGCGATTGAACATCATGAATGTCTGTTACCTTTGCTGCAAAATCAAGTGAGCGTGTTGCCTATGCCCCAAATCAATTGGGCTTATCTTGCCATTGTTGCCCAAGGAAGTATACTCCGATGTCGCCTACACGCCAACCGGCACAGGGGTGCGATACCTGTCAGGTTTCCAAAACCTGACAGGTCTGCTTTGCCGGTTGAAGATGGCCTTACAGCGTTGGCTTGAGAACCATTGCGCCAACCGTGGAAAGTAGGATAAGTAGGTTGAGCAGGTTCAATCCGGTTAACCGTTGCCGGAGCGCACGCAGACGTTCCATGCCTTCTGCGTTGTCAACATTGTCTGTCGTTTCAATTGTGTTCGTTGCTGCTGTAGTACGGCGGATCAGCGTTGCCCCCAGCGCAATGGAGGCAATGATCCCAACAAAACCCCACGTGAGCCACAACATACCAAAGTCAAATCGTTTTACTGTGTCCACAACTTGTTTTTATGGATAGGGAGACTAAGAGATTGAGAGATTGAAAAAACTATATCTCTTAATCTCTTAGTCTCGCAGCGTCTGGGTCAAACAGCTTACACATTCACCCAACTTGTCGGCTGCGGCGTGTGTCCCTCTGGTTGGGCGGGGCCAGGAGTTGGTTGTCCACCTTGCTCTGCTTGCGGTTGACTTGGCTGTTGACCATAGGGCTGCCCCTGATGATGACCCCACGGCCCATGACGGTGATGATGCCAGGGGTGGCCGCCATGCATACGCCAGCGCCAAAAGCCCAAGAACTTAAAGAACATCATCAACAGGAAGCCAAAGAACAGAAAGCGGAAGAAGCCGCCGATAAACCCAAACGGGTGTCCGCCCCAGCCGTGATGACCGTAGAAGCCGTGAGCACCGGCATAAGGTGTCACCGCCCGTACACTCTCCCCAGAATTCGTACCAACATCCGCACCGCCAGTGGTCAATAGCCCGGCCAGAAAGCCTTCATTCCACCCTGCCTGGCGAATGCCGCCCGTAACTGCCCCAAAGAGTAAAATCCCGATGACGCCCGCCAAGACCAGTGTGATCTTGGTCTGCCGGTCCATCGCCTTGAATCGTTCAAACATTATTTGTCTCCTTTATGCTAACCATCGTTTTTACTACGTTCAGCACGCTTTGTTTGCTGCTGATACCTTTAGTATGGGGCGGAGGTGTGAAGAAAGTGTGAAGAGGTGAAGCAAATATGGTGAAAATTGTGAAGATGGGCTAGGATTCGAGAAAGTTCATTCTAGGTTTATTGCATCGAATTTTACGAATTTTACAAAAGATAATTCGAGAAATTCGTAAAATTCGATGCAAATCTTGATGTAGAAAGGCCTATCTGGTGTCACATCTTTTTGAACCGTTTACGCTGCGCGGCGTTACCCTGCGCAACCGCATCGGCGTTTCGCCCATGTGTCAATATAGTTCGCAAGATGGCTTTGCCAACGACTGGCATCTCGTCCATCTTGGTTCGCGTGCCGCCGGTGGTGCAGCCCTGGTCATTGCTGAAGCTTCCGCTGTCGAAGCGCGCGGACGCATCAGTCCCCAAGATTTGGGCATTTGGGATGACGCCCACGTCGAAATGTTGGCGCGCATCACTCATTTTATCAAGAGTCAGGGCGCGGTGCCAGCCATTCAACTGGCCCATGCCGGGCGCAAAGCCTCGACGGCCCGCCCGTGGGAAGGGGGCGGGCCGGTTGGTAGGGATCAGGGTGGGTGGCAACCAGTGGGGGCCAGCGCCATTAAATTTGCTGATAATTACCAAACACCGCTTGCACTTTCCAGCCAGGAAATTGGCAGCATCTGTAACGCATTTCGCACCGCCGCGATCCGTGCTAACGATGCCGGTTTCGATTGGGTGGAGATCCATGCCGCCCACGGCTATCTGCTCCACAGCTTTTTGTCGCCCCTGTCCAACCAGCGCGACGATAGCTATGGCGGCAGCTTTGACAATCGTATTCGGCTTTTATTGGAAACAGCACGCGCCATGCGCACCGTCTGGCCCGAAGCCAAGCCACTGACCGTACGCATCTCCTGCACGGATTGGGTAGAAGGCGGCTGGACGCTAGAAGAATCGATTGCACTGGCAAAGCGGCTCAAAGATGAAGGCGTCGATCTCATCGATTGCAGTTCGGGCGGTACATCACCCACGGCCAAAGTCCCGGTGGGCGCCGGCTACCAAACCCCCTTTGCCGAGCGCATCCGCCGCGAAGCGGACATCCCTACCGCCGCCGTCGGCATGATCACCCAACCCATGCAAGCCGACGAGATCATCCGCAATGGTCGCGCCGACGTGGTGCTGCTAGCGCGCGAACTATTGCGCGACCCCTACTGGCCGATCCACGCCGCGCAAACCCTGCACCAACGCGACCACGCGGCGCTGCCACCGCAGTATGCCCGTGCTTTCTGAAGTCAAGCAATCGCATCGCCACCGGTTAAAACCGCGCCCAAAGGCGGGTGCCTCTTGGGCGCGCTGCTACGCAAAGTCTGCTGAAGCAGACTAGATTCTAATCCGTTTTAACGGCTTTTTGCTTCGGCTATTCCGCAATTTAAACTATGCCAGTAGGTGCGAGCTTGGAGCCGCACATTCTCGACTTTTTCACGACCGTGCGGCTCCAAGCTCGCACCTACTTTTTCACGACCGTGCGGCTCCAAGCTCGCACCTACTTTTTCACGACCGTGCGGCTCCAAGCTCGCACCTACTTTTTCACGACCCTGCGGC
>Ga0163153_10004436_pt1 | contig 17617 bp, 19 predicted proteins | sample OliLakLV19MP6IB1_FD_148629 | JGI IMG/M metagenome (GOLD analysis project Ga0163153, IMG submission 148629) | Freshwater microbial mat bacterial communities from Lake Vanda, McMurdo Dry Valleys, Antarctica - Oligotrophic Lake LV.19.MP6.IB-1 | ecosystem: Environmental > Aquatic > Freshwater >... | reverse complement strand
TGTGTGAACTCTCCGACGAGCTGATAGCGGGCGAGCGGCTCCGCGCCGGCGACCACCTGTTGATGGAGGGACGCTCCGGGCTGCTGCTCGAGAAGCTGCCCCGCCCCGAGGTCGAAGAACTGTTGCTCGAAGAGGTGCCGGACGTGTCGTACGACGACGTCGGCGGTCTCGACGACCAGATCGAGATGATCAAGGACGCGGTCGAGTTGCCGTACCTGTACGGCGACCTCTTCAAGGAACACGAACTCGAGCCGCCCAAGGGCATCCTGTTGTACGGCCCTCCCGGTTGCGGCAAGACGCTCATCGCCAAGGCCGTCGCCAACTCGCTCGCCAAGCGCGTCGCCGAGAAGACCGGCAACAAGAAGGCGAAGTCGTACTTCATCAACGTGAAGGGCCCCGAACTCCTCAACAAGTACGTGGGCGAGACCGAGCGCCAGATCCGCCTCATCTTCCAGCGGGCGCGCGAGAAGAGCGAAGAGGGCAACCCCGTCATCGTGTTCTTCGACGAGATGGACTCGCTGTTCCGCACGCGCGGCACGGGCATCTCGTCCGACATCGAGTCGACGATCGTGCCGCAGCTCCTCGCCGAGATCGACGGTGTCGAGCTCCTGAAGAACGTCATCGTGATCGGCGCGTCGAACCGCGAGGACCTCATCGACCCCGCCATCCTGCGGCCGGGCCGCCTCGACGTGAAGATCAAGATCGAGCGCCCCGACACCGGGAGCGCGAAGCAGATCTTCCTGCAGTACCTCACCACCAACCTCCCACTCGCCGATGCCGAGTTGAAGAAGGCTGGCGGCGACCCGTTGCAGGCAACGAAGAACATGGTCGAACTCGCGGTCGAGCACATGTACGACACGGGCGACGACAACAAGTTCCTCGAAGTCACGTACCAGAACGGCGACAAGGAACTCCTGTACTTCAAGGACTTCTCCTCGGGCGCCATGATCGAGAACATCGTGCGGCGCGCGAAGAAGCTGTCGATCAAGCGCGCGATCGCGGGCGACGAGATCGGCATCTGCACCGACGATCTCATCGAATCGATCCGCCAGGAGTTCCGCGAGCACGAGGACCTGCCCAACACGACGAACCCCGACGACTGGGCGAAGATCTCGGGCAAGAAGGGCGAGCGCATCGTCTACGTGCGCACGATCATCAACGAGGGGCAGTCCGACAAGGGCGGCCGCCAGATCGAACGGGTTACCACGGGCCAATACCTGTAAGGAACGCCGGAAACGGCGGGCTTTGCGGGTACGACCCGCCGGTACACTGCCCCCGTGGCCGTCCCGAAGATCCTCGGTATCGAGACGGAATACGGGGTAACGCTGCGCGGCGCGGCCGATCCCAACCCCGTCGTCGCGTCGTCGTTGCTCATCAACGGCTACGTCGAACAACACCGGGTCGGCTGGGACTTCGAGGACGAGACCCCCGGACGCGACGCCCGCGGATTCGCCCGCGACGGCGCCCAACCGCCCGAGGTCGAGACACATCTGGTCAACGCCGTGCTCACCAACGGCGCTCGTTACTACGTCGACCACGCGCACCCGGAGTACTCCACCCCGGAGTGCAGCGACCCGTTACAGACCGTCATCTACGACAAGGCGGGGGAGCGCATCCTCGCCCGCTCGATGGAAGCGGCCCGCCGGCTGCTGCCCGCCGGCCAGGAGATCGTCGTCTACAAGAACAACAGCGACGGCAAGGGCAACTCGTACGGGTGCCACGAGAACTACCTCGTCGACCGCAACGTGCCGTTCGCGCTGCTGGTGCGAAACCTCATCCCATGGTTCATCACCCGGCAGGTGTTCACCGGCTCGGGCAAGGTCGGTTCCGAGAACGGCGCCGACGCGTGCGACTACCAGATCAGCCAGCGCGCCGACTTCTTCGAAGAAGAGGTCGGGCTCGAGACCACGCTCAAGCGCCCGATCGTCAACACGCGCGACGAACCGCACGCCGACCCGCAGAAGTACCGGCGCCTGCACGTGATCGTCGGCGACGCGAACCTCTGCGAAGTGTCGACGTTCCTCAAATGCGGGACAACCTCGATTGTGCTGTCGATGATCGAAGACGGCTTCATCGACAAGGACCTGTCGGTCTCCGCGCCCGTGAGCGCGATCAAGACAGTGTCGCACGACCCGACCTGCCGCGCGACGGTCGACGTCGCCGCGCTCGGCTCGTGCACTGCGATCGAAGTGCAGTGGGAGTTCCTGCGCCTCGCCCGCAAGTACGCCGACGAATACGGCCTCGAAGCCGCCGGCGGCGACGAAATCGGCGCGGTCGTCCTCGACCGGTGGGAGCAGACACTCTCGGCGCTCGAACGCGACCCGGCAGAACTCGACGGTCAGCTCGACTGGATCACCAAGTGGAACCTGCTCCGCGCGTATGTCGATCGCGACGGGTTGGAGTGGAACGACCCGAAGCTCGAACTGCTCGCCGTGCAGTACCACGACGTGCGTCCCGACCGGTCGCTGTACGAACGGTTGGTCAGAAACGGGAAGGTCGAACGGATGGTCGACGAGGCCACCGTGATCGCCGCGATGGGCGATCCACCCGAGTCGACCAGGGCATATTTCCGCGGAATGTGCCTCACGCGATGGCCTGATTCCGTGGTCGCGGCCAATTGGGACAGCCTTGTTTTGGATGTGGGCTCAGATCCGCTCCGAAGGATCCCGATGATGGAACCAATGCGTGGTAGCAAGGTGCATGTCGCGCAGTTGTTCGACGAGGTGTCGACGCCGCGCCAGCTGGTTGATCGGCTGACGGCGTCCTAGGAGGTTGGTTCGAATGCCGGAGCGGGAGCGCAAACAGAAACCGGCGCCCGAGAAACGCGAAGAGGTCGTCGAAGAAGCGCACGCGGGCTCTGAGCGCGGCGAGAAGTTGAAGGAAGACATCGACGACCTGCTCGACGAAATCGACTCCGTGCTAGAGGACAACGCGGAGGAATTTGTGAGAAATTACGTTCAGAAGGGCGGGGAGTAACTACGTACAAATCGACGTAGTTGTCGCACCCGATCTCTACGATCAGCAGGTGAAGACCTGCAAGGTCTGCGGCAAGCCCAAGCCTCTCGACGAGTTCTACGGAAACAAGCGCCGTCGTGATGGTCGTCGCCCCGAATGCATGTCGTGCAACCTCGCGATTCGAAAGGCGAAGTACCGCGAGGATCCCCGCAAGTACATCGAGCGCGTCCAACGGTGGCAACGCGAGAATCCCGAGCGCTACCGCGCCAAGCTCCGCGAATACGCCGAGAGCGGCAAAAAGAAGGTCGCCGACCGTAAGAGTCATCTCAAGCGGAACTACGGGATCACGGTCGAGGACTACGACCGAATGCTGGCGGAGCAGGGGGGCGGATGTGCCATCTGCGCCAAGGCCCCACGCGACGACATTGCGCTGCACGTCGATCACGACCACCAGACCGGTGTCGTGCGCGGCCTCCTGTGCTTCACGTGCAACAACGCGCTGGGCGATCTGAACGACGACCCCGAGCGGCTCTACAAGGCCGTCACCTACCTGGACCGGGACGACGAGCTGACTGCTCTCGCTCGGGCTCGGGCCCTCGCCCTCACAACCTCTCGGTAGGGCGGCGCGTCTGAGCCCGGATGACGCTCTTGCGGCGCTGGCCGATCACCCTGGTCACGGCGGCCGCGGCGGCGTTCGTGCTGGCCCTGGGTTGGTACGGGCAGGACTTCCCGGCCCAGATCCTGCGGATCGAACGGTTCCGGGCCGGGGCCGTGTTCTGGAACGCCAACTGGTTCGGGGGGCACCCGACCCTCGGGTACAGCACCCTGCTACCCGCGCTCGGTGCGGTCCTCGGCGTGTGGGGGATCGCGGTCGCCTCGACGACCGCGAGCGTCGCCGCGTTCGAACGCCTCGTCCGCAACCACCCGCGGGCGCTACTCGCCACCGCGGCGTTCGCGTTCGGGATGCTCGCGAACCTCGTCGTCGGCCGGCTCGCGTTCGCGCTCGGTGTCGCGTTCGGACTCGCCGCGCTGGCCACGCTCACGCGATCCAAGACCGCAGGAGGAGCACTGGCGGTCGCGTGCGCGCTGTCGAGCCCGGTCGCGGCCGTGTTCCTCGGCATCGCGTTCGCGGCCTGGGCCTATACGGCGCAGCGCTACCGGCTCGGCGCCGCGCTCGTCACCGCGGCCATCGCTCCCGCCGCGTTCACGAGCATCGTGTTCGGCACCGGCGGCACCTACCCCATGCCGGTCACCACGGTTGCGTGGGCGCTCGGATTGTGCGCGCTCGTCGCGCTCGCGTGCGACGACCCGACGGTCAGGCTCGGGTGCGCGTTGTACGCAGTCGTCGGGACCGGCACGTTCCTCGTCGCCAGCCCGCTCGGTTCGAACGTCGGACGGCTCCCCATGCTGTTCGCCGCACCGCTGTTGCTGCTCGCCGACCCGGCCCGCACGAAGCGCCTCCTCCTCGCGGTACCGGTCGTCGTGATGTGGCACGGTTTCCAGATCACCGAAGTCGCCGAGGCCGCGGCGACCGACCTGTCGCTGCAGTCCGAGTACCACGCGGGCCTCGTCGACTACCTCGACGACCAACCCGGACACGTACGCGTCGAGATCCCGTTCACGAAGCACCACTGGGAGACGACGCACGTCGCGACCACGATCCCGATAGCACGCGGTTGGGAACGCCAGATCGACCGCAAGCTGAACCCCGAGTTCTACGACCCGCTCGTGCCGCTCGACGCCAACCGCTACCGCGCGTGGCTGTTGCGCAACGGCGTTACGCACGTCGCACTCCCCGACACCACCTTCGACGTCTCGTCGCTCAAAGAAGCCGAACTCGTCGAAGGCGGACTCGACTACCTCACGCCGGTGTGGAAAGACGAGCACTGGGACGTCTTCACCGTCGACGGCGCGACGGGCCTGCTCGACGGGCCCGGGATCCTCGTCGAAGCGACCGACACGCGCGTCACCGTCGACGCGACGTCGACCGGGCAGTTCGTCGTGCGCGTGCACGCGTCGCCGGTGTGGAACCTCACCCAGGGTGACGCGGTCGTCGGCGCCACACCCGACGGATGGCTCCTTCTCGACGTGCGCACCCTCGGCCGCGTCGTGCTCGAAGCGCCCCTCGGGTAGTGGCACGACCCCGACAAACACCCGGGTAGGCTCCCCGCCCGATGCCCGACACTCCGCTGCCGTCGTTCGGGCCCGGCCTCGATCCGGGTCCGTCGTTCTCCGACCTGCTCCGCAAGGTCGCCCCGCACCAGCTCCCCGGAGCCGCCCTCGGTGGCGGCGGCGGTGGAGGCGGGGGATCGATCGAGATCACCCACGGCACCACGGTCGAGGCCATCCGTTTCGCCGACGGGGTCGTGATGGCCGGCGACCGCCGCGCCACCGCCGGAATGATGATCGCCAGCCGGCGCATCGAGAAGGTCTTCCCCGCCGACGAGTTCTCGGGTGTTGCCATCGCGGGCGCGGCCGGTCCGGCGGTCGAGATGGTCAGGCTGTTCCAGACCCAGCTCGAGCACTACGAGAAGGTGCAGGGCTCGGTGCTGAGCCTCGAAGGCAAGGCCAACCAACTCGCGCAGCTCATTCGGGCCAACCTGCCCGCCGCGATGCAAGGCTTCGTCGTCGTCCCGTTGTTCGCGGGCTACGACCAGGCCCGCCAGCGCGGCCGCGTGTTCTCGTACGACGCCACCGGCGGGCGGTACGAGGAGATCAACTACCAGACGCAGGGTTCGGGCAGCGTCCACGCCCGCAACTGGATCAAGGCGGGCTGGCACGACGACATCACCGAAGCCGAGACCGTCTCCCTCGCGTTGCGCGCCCTGTTCGCCGCCGCCGACGAAGACGCCGCCACCGGCGGCCCCGACCTCGTGCGCGGTATCTACCCGATTGTCGCGGTCATCGACGGCGAGGGCTACCGGGCCATCCCCGAACCCGAGGTCGCCGAAATCGCGGCCGCATTACTGAACGGTCCCGAGCGAGGAGGGCAAGCGCAATGAGCATGCCCTTTTACGTATCGCCCGAGCAGGTACTCAAGGACCGCGCCGACTACGCCAAGAAGGGCATCGCGCAGGGCCGCAGCCTCGTCGCCCTCGAATGCGACCGCGGCGTCCTCCTCGTCGCCGACAACCCGTCGCGCACGCTTGCGAAGATCAGCGAGATCTACGACCGCATCGCGTTTGCCGCCGTCGGCATGTACAACGAGTTCCAGATGCTGCGCGTCGCGGGCGTCCGCCACGCCGACATGAAGGGCTACGCGTACTCGCGCGAAGACGTGAACGCGAAGGAACTCGCCAACGCGTACGCGCAGACCCTCGGGCAGGTGTTCACCCACGAGCTGAAGCCGTACGAGGTGGAGCTACTCGTCGCCGAGGTCGGGAACGGTGAAGGCAGCGACAACGAGATGTACCACGTGCTCTACAACGGGGTGGTCCTCGACGAGCAGGGCTTCGCGGTGTTGGGCGGCCTCGCCGACCAGATCACCGAGAAGCTCAAGGAGCAGTACGTCGCGAGCATGCCGCTGGCCGACGCGATGAAGCTCGGCGCGAAGGTGCTCGGCGGCGACGAAGAACCGCTCGCGGCGGAAAAGCTCGAAGTCGCGCTGCTCGACAACCTGCGCCCGCGCCGGGCGTTCCGCAAGCTCAAGAACGCGGAACTCGAAGAACTCCTCGGCTGAGCGTTAGCGCAGAACTTCGACGAACCCGAAGCCGATCGCGCTCACGAGCGCGCTCACGACGATCAACGGCGTGTAGCGCCGGCGCCGCGGCATGTAGTCGAGGTCGAGCACTTCGTCGACCTCGTCCTCGAGCAGCAGCAAGCTCGCTTCGTCGGCCTGTTCCTCGGGCACGTAGACGTCGACCCGAGCCATTTCGCCGACAGTGACCGCGTACACGCTGTTCACGGCGCCGCGCAGCTCGACATCGAAGCCCTCGTACTGAAGACGAGCTGCCAGCACATGGGCCGAAAACGACCCATAGACCGACGTCAGTCTGATCATAACTATGGCTCCCTACGCTCTCGTTCGAGGGGCCTTCGGCGAGCGGGCCTTCGCTGCGTCCGCACGCTCACCAGTGTAGGTACACATACACTGGCTCCTACATGGAGAGGCGCATCTTCGGTCTCGAGAACGAGTACGGCGTGACCTGCACACTGCGCGGGCAACGCCGACTCAGCCCCGACGAAGTCGCCCGCTACCTGTTCCGCCGGGTCGTGTCCTGGGGCCGGTCCAGCAACGTCTTCCTCGAGAACGGCGCCCGCCTCTACCTCGACGTGGGCAGCCACCCCGAATACGCCACCCCCGAGTGCGACTCGATCCACGACCTCGTCGTCCACGACAAGGCAGGGGAGCGGATCCTCGAAAGCCTGGTCGAGAGCGCCGAACAGCGCCTGCGCGAAGAGGGGATCCGGGGCGAGGTCTTCCTCTTCAAGAACAACACCGACAGCGCCGGCAACTCGTACGGCTGCCACGAGAACTACCTCGTCGAACGCGACGGCGACTTCTCCAAGTTCACCGACGTGCTCATCCCGTTCCTCGTGAGCCGCCAGGTCTACGCGGGCGCAGGCAAGGTGCTGCAGACCGCTCGCGGCGCGATGTACTGCATCGCGCAGCGGGCCGAGCACATTTGGGAAGGTGTGTCGAGCGCGACCACCAGGTCGCGTCCGATCATCAACACGCGCGACGAACCCCACGCCGACGCCGAACGGTTCCGGCGCCTGCACGTCATCGTGGGCGACTCGAACATGAGCGAGTACGCGACGTACCTCAAGGTCGGGGCGACGTCGATCATCCTGCGCATGCTCGAAGAGGACGGCGCGCCGTGGCGCGACCTCACGCTCGAGAACCCGATCCGCGCCATCCGCGAAATCAGCCACGACGTCACGTGCCGGCGGCGCGTCCGCCTCGCCAACGGCCGCGAGCTCTCGGCCGTCGAGATCCAAATGGAGTACCTCCAGCGCGCCCAGCGTTTCGCGAAGCGGCGCGGCCTCTCACCGATCGAGCAGCGCGCGCTCGAGATGTGGGAACACGTGATGACGCACCTCGAAACGGACCCGCTCGTCCTGCGCACCGAGGTCGACTGGGTCATCAAGTACCACCTCATCGAGGCCTACCGAAAGCGCGGCGACCTGCCGCTCACGCATCCGAAGGTCTCGCTGCTCGACCTCGCGTACCACGACGTCACCCGCTCGCGGTCGCTGTACTACCTGCTCGAACGGCGCGACAAGATCGAACGCATGGTCACCGACGAGGAGATCAACACCGCGATGACCACCCCGCCGCAGAGCACGCGGGCCCGCCTGCGCGGCGCGTTCATCAAACGGGCCAAGGAACGCAAGCGCGACTACACCGTCGACTGGGTGCACCTGAAGCTCAACGACCAGGCCCAGCGCACCGTCCTGTGCAAGGACCCCTTCAAGTCCCGCGACGAACGCGTGGAGCGCCTCATCGCGAGCTTGTGACACGTGCCGAGCTTCAAGTCGGGTGAGGTCGTCACGCTGATCGAGGAGCGCGCCGGGCTCCAGCGCGTCGAAGTGGAGCTCGGCTCCGGTCCCGAGCGTGCGTACGTGCTCACGCAGCTGACCGGCCGCGTCGACATGGGCGACCGTGTCGTCGTGAACACGACCGCGGTCGAGCTCGGGCTCGGTACCGGCGGCTGGCACGTGGTGCACTGGAACCTGAACTGCGAGGCGTGGTCGGAACCCGGGCCGGGTCACATCATCAAGGGCCGGTACACGAGCCTGCAAGCCGACGTCGGCAGCACCGAAGAGCACCTGCCCGAACTGGCCGACATCACGTCGATCGACGGCATGCCCGTCGTTGCGGCGGCGCTGCACGGGCAACTCCCCGCGGTCGCGGTCGCGTACAAGCGCCACCGGCCCGAGGGGCGGCTCGCGTACGTGATGACCGACGGCGCCGCACTGCCGCTCGCGCTCTCTGATCTCGTTGCCGACCTGCGCGCCCGCGAACTCCTCGACACCGCCATCACGTGCGGCCACGCGTTCGGCGGCGACTACGAGGCCGTATCCGTGTACAGCGCGCTGGCCGTCGCCCGCCACATCGCCCGCTGCGACGCAGCCGTCGTCGTGATGGGGCCGGGCATCGTCGGCACCGCGACCCGGCTCGGGTTCACGGGCATCGAGGTCGGGCCCGTGCTCGACGCGGCCGCCGGGCTCGGGGGAGTACCGATCGCGTGCCTCCGCGCGTCGTTCGCCGACCCGCGCCCCCGGCACCGGGGGGTCTCGCACCACACCCTCACCGCGCTCAGTGTCGCGACGCAGAGCCGGGTGGCCATCGCGCTGCCGACCGTCGGCGGCATCGAAGAGCAGACCTTGCGCGCCGACCTGGCCGAGGCGGGCCTCGACACGCGCCACGACATCGTCGACGTCGCGCCGGTCGGCATCGTCGATCTGTTCGCCGCCCTCGATCTCACCGTCTCCTCGATGGGTCGGCCCGCGGCCGCCGATCCGGTGCTCTTCGAAGCCGCGGCTGCGGCCGGTAGCGTCGCGGCGTGCCCGACGCCCCCGGACGCGTCGAACGCGTCCTGAACCTGCTCGCCCTCCTCCTCGACACGCGCGTTCCGTTGTCGCGCGAGGAGATCGTGCGCGACGTCTCGGGCTACCCCGAACAGCTCTCGGCGTACCGGCGCGCGTTCGAGCGCGACAAGGAAGTGCTCCGCGGTATGGGCGTGCCCATCACCATCGAACCCATCGGCGACGCGGGCGAGGTCGGCTACCGGGTCAAGCCCGACGACTACTACCTGCCCGACCTGGGGCTCACCCCCGAGGAGACGGCGGCGCTCCGAGTGGCAGTGAGCGCGATCTCGCTCGGCAACGAGTCGGGCGAAGGCGCGCTGATGAAGCTGGGCGGCCTCCCGAGCGACGGTGCCGCCGCGATCGCATCGCTGCCGATCGTGCCCGCCCTCGCCACCCTGTTCGATGCGTTCCGGCACCGGGCCGTCGTCACGTTCTCGCACCGGGGCCGCGCCCGCGTGCTCGAACCGTGGGGCCTGTCGTCGAAGCGGGGCCACTGGTATGTCGTCGGTTGGGACCGTGACCGCGACGCGATTCGCGCGTTCCGGGCCGACCGCATCGAGGGCGACGTCGAGGTGGGCGAGTACGGAGCGTTCGACGCGCCCGCCGACTTCCGTCCCGACGACCACATCGAGGACCGGCCCTGGCTGCTCGGCGACGCCGACCCCGTCGTCGCCCGGCTCCGCGTCGACGCCGACCACGCAGCCGGCGCCCGCGCTGCGATCCGCGGCGATGTCGTCACCCACGAACTCGCCGACGGCAGCGTCGAGTTCGAACTGACCGTCACGAACCGGCCCGCGTTCCGCACGCTCGTCCTCGGCTTCCTCGACCACGCCGAAGTGGTATCGCCGCCCGAACTCCGCGCCGACATCGTCGCCTGGCTCGAACGGTGCGCGCCGTGAGCCCCCGCGCGCTCGTCGGCCCCGAGATTCAACGGATCCTCGCCCTGGTGCCGTGGATCGTGGCGCATCCCGGCACACCGAAGACCGACATCGCCGCCCGGTTCGGGCTCACCGTCGACGAACTCGACGACGACCTCGCGCTGGTGCTCATGATCGGTGTGCCCCCGTACACGCCGGGCGACTACCTCGACGTCGACGAGGACGACGACGGGCACGTGACGATCCGCCTCGCTGACTATTTCCAACGGCCGCTGCAGCTGACACCCGCCGAAGGTCTCGCGCTACTGGCCGCGGGCCGGGCGCTGCTCGCGGTACCGGGCTCCGACGCCGAAGGCCCCCTCGCCACCGCGCTGGCGAAACTCGAGCACGCGCTCGATCTGCCCGACCTGGTCGTCGAGGTCGGCGCACCGCAGTTCCTGCGCGACGTGCGCGCCGCGTCCACGCGCCGCGACCGCATCGAGATCGACTACTGGTCGGCCGGGCGCGACGAGATGACCACCCGCCGCGTCGACCCCGAGATCGTGTTCTTCGCGCTCGGCGCCTGGTACGCCGGCGCCTACTGCCACCGCGCCGAGGCCGAGCGCATGTTCCGCGTCGACCGCATCCGCGCGCTGCGCGCGACCGGCGAACACTTCGAAACGGGCGACCTCGGCTTCGAAACCGGCGACGTGTACAGCCCCCACACCAACGACGCTCGCGTCACCCTGCGTGTCACCCCGGCGGCCGCGTGGATCGCGGAGGCGTACCCTTCGGAGTCGGTGACCGAACGCCCCGACGGTGGCCTCGACGTCGTACTCGCGGTCAGTGAACCCGCCTGGCTCGAGCGGCTACTCCTGCGGCTGGGCCCGGACGCAGAGTTGATCGCGCCCCGCCCCCCGCCCGGCAACCGGGCCGCGGTCGCGCGTCGGGTGCTCGGGCGCTATACCGGTACCGGCTGACACGGGCGCGGCCCGACCGCCGCGACCTGATCGGAGTGGGCGCCACCGCCCGTGAGACAATGGAGCCAGTGGATCGCCTGCCCGTCAGTCCCGTGGACGCTTGGGCGACACCGGGCGTCGCTCCTCCCCCCGAGACCCCCGAGGGCCGCCGCCGACGCGGGCGGCGCAAGCGCACCGGCGCGGTGCTCCTCGTCGAGTGGGTCGTCCTGATCGTCGGCGCGCTCACGCTCGCCTTGCTGATCAAGATGTTCCTGTTCCAGGCCTTCTACATCCCGTCCGAGTCGATGGACCCGACCTTGAAGAAGGACGACCGGGTCCTGGTCAACAAGCTCTCGTACAAGATGCACGACGTCAACCGGGGCGACATCATCGTGTTCAAGGCCCCGCCCGGAGTCGACGAAAGCATCAAGGACCTGGTCAAGCGGGTCATCGCACTACCGGGCGAGACGGTCGAGGGCAAGGAAGCCATGGTCTGGATCGATGGTGAACCCCTCGAGGAGTCGTACCTGCCGGAGGGCGTCGTCACGCTCGACTTCCCGGCCACGATGGTCCCGCCCGAGAGCTATTGGGTCATGGGCGACAACCGCATCAATTCGCAGGACTCCCGAGTTTTCCAATTTGTTCCGGAAGGCGACATCGTCGGCCGAGTGTTCATACGTATCCTCCCGGTCACCCGCATAGGTCTTCTGTGACCCTGTGACACCCAAGACCGCGACCCCCCAAAACCGCGACGACATGACCGGGACGACATGACCGGGACGACATGACCGGCACGATCGACGAGACGCTCCCGCCCACCTCGGGTCCGAGGAAGAGTCGCCGCGGCGCCAAACAGGCCATCGAGTGGGTGCTGCTGATCGTCGGCGCGATCGGCATCGCGCTCGTCATCAAGATGTTCCTGTTCCAGGCGTTCTACATCCCGTCGGAGTCGATGGTCCCGACGCTGAAGAAGAACGACCGCATCCTCGTCAACAAACTGTCGTACCGGATGCACGACGTGAACCGCGGCGACATCATCGTGTTCAAAGCGCCGGCCGGGCGCACCGACGGCATCGAGGACCTGGTCAAGCGGGTCATCGGTCTGCCCGGCGAGACGGTCTCGTTCCGCGACAACCGCGTGTACATCGACGGTGAACCACTCGACGAGGGCTACTTGCCGGAAGGGACACCCACCGTTCAGAGGTGCACGCTCGGCGAATCCATCGAGATCCCGCCCGATTCCTACTTCATGATGGGTGACAACCGCACCGCGTCCGAGGACTCGCGCTGTTTCGGCCCGATCCCCGAGGGCGACATCGTCGGCCGGGCGTTCGTGCGCATCCTCCCGGTCACCCGCATCGGCTTCTTGTAGTTACCTTTCCTCGAGCATCGGGCCCGCAGTCCACTCGCCGACGGTCGCGACCATGCGATCGGGGCGGTCGCAGTACACGCCGTCGATCTCCATGCGCAGCATTGCCCGCAGGTGCCGAACCTCCTGCGCGTCCCACGCGAACGCGCGCACGCCGAAGCGGTGGAAGAGGCTCACCAACCCCGCCGACCATTCGGTGTGGTGCATGTTCATCGCGTCGATCCCAGCTTCGGAAAGGTCGTGCGCGTGACGTTCGAGCACCCCGACGGCCCGCTTCGAGGTGGAGTGCACCAGCCGTACCGCCGGCTCCGGGCGGAGGCCGACCAGCAGCTCCAGATCGGGCGAGCACACCCACAGCCGTTCGAGCGCACCGAACTTCCGGGCCACGTCGACTAGCGGGGCGGCCGCTTCGGGCGTCTTGACGTCGATGGAGAAGTCGTAGTCGGTGCCCAGCTCGTCATAGACGTCCGCGAGGCGGGGGACCTCGAGGCGGGCCAGATCAACGGCTGTGGCCTTCTCGACCCGCACGCGGCGCACTCCGGACCGCACGGTGGCGTCATGGGTGCAGACGACCTCTCCGTCGGCCGAGAGCCACACGTCGGATTCCAGACCGGATGCGCCCAGCTCCCGGGCCCGGCGAAACGCGCGGAGCGTGTTCTCCGGGTACTCGAGCCGAGCCCCTCGGTGGGCAAAGGTGATGACGGAGTGGTTCATTGCGCAACGGTGAGCAAATGCGTCACAACAGTGGGCGAAGAGCCCGACCCGATCCTCAAGGGGGGTGGGGGCCCTGCCGAATGGTAAATCACCCGCCAGGAGGCGGGAGTAGCGGCAAGCTCGACCAAGACCAGGGACGGTATCGGTGACGACCATCAGGGCCAACTGCCCGAGCTGTGGTGACGTCCAGCTGACGGCGGACGATCTCACCGTTCGCGTGTGTGCGGACGACGAGCGCGGGTCGTACTGCTTCCGATGCCCGGAGTGTCAGGGTGCAGTCGCCAAGGACGCCAGCCGGCGCATCGTGGATCTGCTCGTATCGAGCGGTGTGCGCATGCAGGTGTGGCGCCTTCCGGCCGAGCTGACGGAGCAGCCCCGCCTGGGTCCGCCCCTCGCACCCGACGACCTCCTCGACTTCCACCTCCTGCTCCAGCAGGACGGCTGGTTCGAAACGGTCGCCAGCGAGGTCCGCCGAACCATCAACAGCCACGATCGCTAGGCTAAACCCCATGACCTCGTGGTTCATGGTGTACGCAGTCGTGGCCCTCTCGGTCGCGGCGGTGTTCGCGGCCATCGCTCACGCCTCGCGCGAATTGCCGACGGCGAGCCGGTCCCTCACCGATTTCCATCAGGGCCTCCGGCCCGCGCTCGTCCGGGTTCGCACCGAAACCGACGAAGCCCGCGCCCGGCTCGCACGACGCGCCGAGTAGCGACCCCGGTACGATTCGGGCCAGTACGATTCGCGACGGCACACCTCGTGCCGACTGCCCGGTCTCATGAACATCGGTCCCGCGGAAATCGCCGTCATTCTCCTGGTCGCGTTGCTGGTCTTCGGTCCTTCGCGCCTGCCTGAAATCAGCCGCCAGGTCGGGGGTGCGATGCGCGAGTTGCGCAAGATGCAGTCGACTCTCAAGGCCGAGTTGGACGACGCGCTCAACGTCGCCGACACCAAGCCCGTGACGAGACGCGCGACCACGACCCGGGCGCCGACCACCGGCGAACCCGACCACACCGACCTGCCCGCTCCGTTCGAAGCGATCGAAGACCGCGTCGACATCTCCGAGGATCTCGCGGGCGCCGACCCGGCGCCCGACGACGGCTTCACCGGCCCCGACGATTCGTTCATCTGAGTCGCGACACACCATGGCCGAACCGGAAGGCGTCGCCGACGGGCAGATGACGCTCGTCGAACATCTCAGCGAGCTGCGGCGCCGCATCTTCATCTGCGTGATCGCGGTCGCCGTCTGCGCGGTGGTCATGTTCATCCTCTTCCCCCAGATCCTCGAGATCCTGTCCGAGCCGTACCGCGAGGTCACCAAGGGCGTCGAGCGGTGTGGGCCGGAGGGTTGCGACCTCATCGCGACGAACCCGCTCGCCCCGTTCATGGTGCGCCTGAAGGTCGCGACATACGGCGGTATGGCCCTCGCGTTGCCGGTCATCATGTGGGAGGTCTGGCGCTTCATCGTGCCCGGGCTGAACCCGAACGAACGCAAGTACGCGATCCCGTTCATCGTCGTCACCGTGTTGCTGTTCGCACTCGGCGTGTTCTTCGCCTGGCTCACGCTCGACAAGGCGCTCCAGTTCCTGCTCATCGGATCGGTCGGCGGCGAGATCGAACCGTTCGTCGCGGCCGACGAGTACCTGACGCTCATCACACTGATGATGCTGGCGTTCGGCGTCGCGTTCGAGCTGCCGGTCCTGCTCGTGTTCCTCATGCTCGTCGGCGTCGTGACCAGCCAGACGCTGCGCAAGCACCGGCGGTGGGCCCTGATCGGGATCTTCGCCTTCTCGGCCATCATCACGCCCAGCCAGGACCCGTTCTCCCTATTGTTCATGGCCGTGCCGATGTACGTCTTCTACGAAACTGCGATCGTGATCGGGCGGGTGATGAAGCGATGAGCCCGAAGACGCGCTACCAGGCGCCTCGGCGGCGGGAGCGTTCCGAGGTCCTCAAGGCGGTCGCGGCGGTCGCCGTCGTGGTCGTCGTCACGGCCTTGCTGGTGTGGCTGTTGCGGCCGGGCCCGAGCGACCGCTTCGACGGAGGCGGCGGGGGGTTGTTCAACCGCCAGCCGCGTGCCAGTTGGCTCGTCGCGCTCACGGTCGGCGCGTTGGTGGTGTTCGTCTGGTACGCGCTCACGCGCGTGCGCCGCCGCCGCAACCTGGTGCTCGTCGTCGGCTGTGTCGGCATCCTCGGTGTCGCGGTCCTGGCCGGGACGCTCTGGCCGGACGGGTTGCTGCATACGTACATCGGCATTCCCGACCAATCCGACTTCGACGACCTGACACCGGAGACGACGACCGTCCCCGGGTCCGACGTGACAATCACCGTTCCGGGTCTCGACGTGACCGTCCCGCCGGGGACCGAGACGACCGCGGCGCCGACGGACACAGCACCCACCGAGACCGCGCCCGGCGAAACCCCGACGACCGGGAGCCCGTAACTGAACGGCACGCGGCAAGCGTTCGAGGCCGCTCGGCCGTTTCCCCTCGATCCATTCCAAGTTCGCGCCCTCGATGCCCTCGACGCCGGCCGGTCGGTGCTCGTCGCCGCACCGACCGGCTCGGGAAAGACCCTCGTCGCCGAGTACGCGATCACCCGCGCGCTCGCCGACGCGGGCAAGACCTTCTACACGACGCCGCTCAAGGCGCTGTCGAACCAGAAGTACGGCGATCTCGTGCGCGCCCACGGCGCCGCCAAGGTCGGCTTGCTGACCGGCGACAACGCGATCAACGGCGACGCGCCCATCGTGGTCATGACCACCGAGGTGCTGCGCAACATGATCTACGCCGCGTCACCGACGCTGCACGGGCTGCGCTACGTCGTGCTCGACGAGGTCCACTACCTCCAGGACCGCTACCGCGGCGCGGTATGGGAAGAGGTGATCATCCATCTCCCGGCCGACATCGACATCGTCGCGCTGTCGGCCACCGTGTCGAATGCCGAGGAAGTCGCGTCGTGGATCCAGACGGTGCGAGGCGAGACCGAAGCGGTCATCGAGGAACGCCGGCCCGTCGACCTCGTGCACTTGTACATGGTGGGCGACCGGTCGTCGGATCGCATGCACCTGCTGCCGACGTTTACCGACACGGCGGGGGAGATGCACCCCAACCCCGAGGCAACGCGCCTCGACGCCCGCAACGTCCCGGCCCGGCGCGCCGGCCGGCGCCCGAAGCTCTACACGCCGTGGCGCGCCGAGGTCGTCGAACGTCTCGCCGACGAGCTGATGCTCCCCGCCGTCGTGTTCGTGTTCAGCCGCAACGGCTGTGACCAGGCCGTCGACCAGTGCGTCGCGGCGGGGCTGCGCTTGACGACCGCGCCCGAGCGCGCGGAGTTACGCAAGATCGCCGAGGCGCACACGACCGCGCTCTCCGACGAGGACCTCGACATCCTGGGCTACGACTCGTGGATCATCGGGATGGAAGCCGGGTTCGCCGCCCACCATGCGGGCCTCGTGCCCCCGATGAAGGAAGCGGTCGAAGAGGCGTTCGCCACCGGGCTGCTCAAGGTCGTGTTCGCGACCGAGACGCTGTCCCTCGGTATCAACATGCCCGCGCGTACCGTCGTGATCGAGAAGCTCTCGAAGTTCACCGGCGAGCACCACGAGTTCCTCACCGCGGGTGAGTACACCCAACTCGCGGGCCGGGCCGGACGCCGCGGCATCGACGACATCGGGTACGTGGTCGTGCTCTGGAACCCGTTCGTCACGTTCGAGCAGGTCGCGAGCTTGGCGTCGCGTCGTACGTACGCGCTGACGTCGTCGTTCCGGCCGACGTACAACATGGCCGCCAACCTCGTGCGCCGGTACCCGCCCGAACAGGCCCGGCACCTGCTCAACCTGTCGTTCGCGCAGTTCCACGCCGACCGCGACGTCGTCACCCTCGAACGGCAACTCGAACGCACGCGCGGCCAGCTTGCCAAGGCCCGCGACGCCGCGGCGCTCCCGGCCGGTGACGTGCACGAGTACCGGCGGATCCTCGCCGACCTCGACGCCGCCCGCCGCCGCGAGGCGCAGGCGCGCGGCGCCCACTTCGAAGCACTGAAGCCGGGCGACGTCGTGCTGGTGCCACGACGCGGCGGCAAGGTCGTGGTCCTGCGCCAAGAGCGGGGGCGGGGCGGTCACCGCGTGCTCGTGCTCACCCAGTCACGCGACGTCGTGCGCCTCGGCCCGCCCGACTTCCGCGGCCCCGTGCGCAAGATCGCCCACCTGCCGTTGCCGCGCCCGTTCGCA
>Ga0163153_10004434_pt1 | contig 17626 bp, 15 predicted proteins | sample OliLakLV19MP6IB1_FD_148629 | JGI IMG/M metagenome (GOLD analysis project Ga0163153, IMG submission 148629) | Freshwater microbial mat bacterial communities from Lake Vanda, McMurdo Dry Valleys, Antarctica - Oligotrophic Lake LV.19.MP6.IB-1 | ecosystem: Environmental > Aquatic > Freshwater >... | reverse complement strand
GCCTGGCCGCGCCCGCGGCCAGGCTCATCACCAGCGCCATGAGGATCAGCTCGCCGATCTTGAAGCCGAAGCTGTCGCCGATGGAGCCGAGGAAAAAGATCACCGTGTTGGTGCCGAGGCTATAGACGAAAAAGACTCCGAGAAACCTGACGAACTGTCGATGTTGTCGGGCCTCCCGCACGGTGCCGAGCAGTCGCCGCAGCGCGTCAGAGACGATGCCTCTCGCCGAGAGCCGCGCGCGGGCGACCGCGATCGCCGGGGTGCGCTCGCGCAGCAACAGCATGGCCGGGATCATGCCCCCGAGAAACCACGCCGAAGCCAGCACGAACATCCAGCGCCACTGGTTCGGTTGATCGGCACCGAAACCCCAGACCACGATGGCGGCGATGCCGAGGAGCAGCAGCGCGCCGATATACGACATGGTCCAGCCCAGCGCGCTGATCTTGCCGACCGTCTGCGGAGTTGAAAGCTCCGGAAGAAACGAGCCGAGGAAGTTTTCGCCGAGACCCACGAGCAGTTTCGCGGCGATGTAGATGGCCGCCGTCTGCCAGACCATGCCCGGCCCCATGAATGCCAGCGCCGCCATGAGCGGCACCGCGGCCAGACCGGTGCCGATCAGGAGCGCCTTCTTCCACGCCCGCGCATCGGCGAGTGCGCCCAGCAGCGGTGAGAAGATAACCACCAGCAGCATGGCCGCACCCACGATCGGACCCCACCACGCTTCGCCCTTCTGCGGCGAAGGCGCCACGACGTTCTTAAAGTAGAGGACCAGCAGCAGTGTGTCGATGAGCAGTTGGAACGACTGGTTGGCCAGGTCGTACATGCCCCACGCCCACACTTCGCGCCCGCGCGGGATGGAGGCGAAGGGATTGAGTCGCCGGAGCGTCACGGGCGCAGCGTACACCGCAGCCGGCGAACGTGCGAGGGATGGCATCGCTCGACAATCAGCGGTCGTCGCGCGCCGCGGCGCTCTTGCCCATCGCCGTGGCGCGCACGGTTACGGGTGTGCCGGGAGTCGGTGCAGCCTTACCGCCGCTCTCGGGCGAGGCCCCGCCCACATTGCCGCTGACAGCGTGTGAGGGCTTGACCAGCGCCGGCTCGACGTGGCCCAGCGCGCGAGAGACAAGCTCGCCGCGGCTGGAGGCGTTGAGCTTGCGGTGCAGGCTCTTGACGTGGTCGTGAACGGTGTGCGGCGAGCGGCCCAGCTCGGTGGCGATCTCCCGAACCGACTTGCCCAACAGCAGATGCTGCAGAATGATCTGCTCGCGGAGCGTGAGCCACACCGTGTCGTCGGTGGCCTCCATGCCGATGGCCATGATGCAGCGGCGCGCCAACGACGGCATGACCGCCTCCATCGCCATCGCGTCGCTGTCGAGAAGTCCGTTGTGGGTCGAGCCGGTGATCGCGGCCTCGGCGATGAGCATTCGTCGGTCGTGGCCGATGCCGGTCGCGCCGAGCAGCATCCCCGCGAAACGCACGCCCTCCCACCGTCGCAGAAGCCCCGCGGGTGCCGAGGCAGTCGGCTGTGTGCGGTCGACGATCGTCACCCGCGACGCGGCGATACCCAGCACTCCCGGCCCCCACGAAAGCTCCCGCGCCTGCGCGAGGCTGGTGCGCACGCGCATGAGCACCGCGTCGCCCGGATCGAGTCCGACCATCGACATCGAAGTCGCGGGCCGCCCGACCGTGGTCGTAACTTCGGCCGAGACGTGGCCCGCCACGCCCGTCGCTTCCGTTCGGACGATCACCCCGTGCTCATCGACCTGTCCGATGAGCACCACGGCGATGGAAGGTTGATCCACCGGAAGCATGGCCGCGGCCGCGCGATCGCACCAATCCTGCGTTGCGACAGCCGGGAGCGCACAGACGCGCTCGGCCAGACGCACCGCGGATCGGAGGGCCGGCAGTGTTTCTTTCCCCAGCATCGTCATGCGAAACCCTCCGGTGCCGCCTTGCAGACCAGTACCAACCGCCCGCCCGCAAGAGGTGCAGGAAGGGAGTGCTCAGGATTCCCGCATTCCGTGGCCGGTGAGCGCGATCGACTCAACTGCGGTAAGCCGTGCGTGAATAGGATACCCTAAATCGGTACCCAAATTGAATGGGGTTGTCGGAAGATTCGGCATGCGCTGGTGAATCTGTACCGACTGGATGACCTGACGAAGTGCGAATCTTGGCTGCCCCCGAAAGCCGGTGGAAAAAGCACGCCCGAATCGATTTTTCTCCCCTATCGTCGGCCCTAAGGTGAAAAAAAATTCAACATGAGGTGTGAAGACGCGACGTGTACCCGCTGCAATTGGGGAGTGAAGATGGCGCAAGTCTAGACCGGCCAAGTACCTACGTTTAGGACAACCCCCGGCCTCGCGGATGGTGTGACACGGGGGTTCTAGCCGCTATCCTTCTTCACCTCTGCGCGGTTGGAAACCTCGCTGCCCTCGACACGTTGCTCGGAGATTTGTTGATGCCGCGGATGAAAGCTCCTCCCGCCCAGCCCAGTGTGCCGCACGAAAAACGAACAAAGTCGCGCGAAATTCTTGGGCATATCCACGAAGATTCCGAGCCGCGCATCGTGATCCTCGGTGCCGGGCCGACCGGGCTAGGCGCAGGCTACCGCCTGAAGGAGCTCGGCTACTCAAACTTCCAGCTCTTCGACCGCCACGAATACATCGGCGGGCTGGCACACAGCTTCGTCGATCCGCAGGGCTTCACCTGGGATATCGGCGGGCATGTGATGTTCAGCCACTACAAGTATTACGACCAGGTGTTCGACAAGCTGATGGGCGACGAGTTCACGCTGAACAACCGCGAGAGCTGGGTGCGGATGTTCGACAAGTGGGTGCCGTATCCGTTTCAGAACAACATCCGGTATCTGCCGGCGCAGGCCGCGTACGAGTGCATGGCGGGGCTGATCCGCGCGCAGAGCGGCAAAGGCGCGATCGCGTCGCCCGCGGCCGCGAAGAACTTCGGCGAGTTCATCGACGCGGTCTTCGGCGAGGGCATCGCCCGGCACTTCATGCGTCCGTACAACTTCAAGGTCTGGGCCCATCCGCCGGAACTGATGAACAAGCACTGGATCGGCGAGCGCGTCGCCGTCATCGACATCGACCGGGCGCTCAAGAACATCATGCTGGGCAGCGATGACTTCGGCTGGGGCCCGAACAACCAGTTCAAGTTCCCGCTCCGCGGAGGCACCGGAGAGTTCTACAAGCGGTTCGACCGGGCGCTCGACGGGCACATCCATTTGAGCAAGAACGCTTCATTGATCGACATCGATCGCAAGATCGTGTACTTCACCGATGGCACCCACGCGCCCTATGACGTACTCATCACGGCTTTGCCGCTGGACGTGCTGTGCAGGGATCTGTTGAAATCCCAGGAACACATTCAGCCGATCCGCGATGCGGCGACCAAGCTCCGCCACTCATCCGGCTACATGGTCGGCATCGGCCTCAAGAGCCGCTCGCCCGGCGCGGGCACGCCCGACACCAAGAGCTGGATGTACTTCCCCGAAGAGAACTGTCCGTTTTACCGCGTGACGTACCTCTCCAACTACTCGCCCAACATGACACCGGACAAGGACAACTACTACTCGCTGCTGTGCGAGGTGAGCGAGAGCGACCACAAGCCTACGCCCGGACGCGAAGGGCGCGACGAAAATGCGGTGATCGAAGACTGCATCCGCGGCCTGGAAAACGCGGGATTGCTGAACCCCGGCGAGCGCGACAACATCGTCAGCAGGTGGTGCTACTACGCCGATTATTCCTATCCCACGCCCTGCATCGACCGCGACGACATTCTCGCCGAGGTGATTCCGTGGCTTGAGGACCGCGACATCTACAGCCGCGGCCGCTTCGGCATGTGGAAGTATGAGGTCGCCAACACCGACCACACGCTCATGCAGGGTGTCGAGTTGATTAACCGGCTGGTCCTGAACGAACCGGAGCACACGGTAGGGATGGTTTATCGCGTGACCGATGACGGCCGCCAGGCCGCATCCCACGAGCGGAGCGCGCACGCGGGCAGCGGCGAGAAGAAGCTCGCGGGTGCCCCGATGGCGGCGCAGGGGGCGGCCCAGGGGAAGGGAGCCCCGACGGCGACGCTCAAGGTCGTGGTGCGCACCAGGACTATCGGCGACCAGGAAGAGGCGGATGTGGCGGAAGAGGAACTGGGTGTGACGCAGCGACGCGCGTGAGCGGCGACTTGGCGCTGGGTGAGCATGGTCAGGGTCGCTCGGCGGCCGCGAGGATCAGGTCGGCGAGGCGGCGGGCCAGTGCTTCATCCTGCCTCACGGCGACGGTGTAGGCGGGCTGCATCTCTCGCGCCGCCAGCTCGGGATCCCAGTAATACGAATCCCGCCCGATGGCCTCGGGTTCGAGCTTGCGTCCCGGAACGTTGACGCGCTGCAGCGTCACGAGCACACTCATGGTGAGCGGTTCGGTGCCGGTGCGAAGGTCGGGCTGGGTCGGCGACAACGCATCGCTCGCATTGGCGGTGAAGACCACGCGCACCACGCGCTGGTGGCGTTGCAGCGCATCTTCGATTTCCTGCGAAAAGCTCTGCTGCTCTCGGTCCCACGGGGTCGCCAGTCCCGCGGTGGTCTTGGGCTGGGTGGTGATGATCCCCGCCTGAGCATCGACGCGCTCGAGAATGAACCCGCGATCGCGGAGGGTGCGGCGTGCCGCATCAAAGGTTGCGGCGTAGCGGTCCGGGGCCACGACCGCGGGCGGTTCGACAGCCAGGCCCGCACGCTGGGCCGAACAGGCGGGCAACGCGGCCGCAGCCACCACGAACAGCAAGAGCGATCGAAAGACCATGACGACAGCATACCTCGGCCGGGCATCAGGCGTTGTGCGCCAGTCCTGAGATCAACGACCACGCCGCCCGCACATGCCGCTCCTGGGTTCTCGCACCGCCGATGGCCATCCGCAGCACGAACCGCTGCGGCGAATCTCCGCCGCCGATGGGCAGCACCGTGTGGGAGAGAAAGGCTCGCCCGGTCGCGTTGATCGCGCCCAGCAGCGCCTTGTTGCGGGCGTCGGTCTGCTCGGCGATCTCACCCGGTCGCGGACGCAGGCGGAAGCAGATGAGCGTGATGGAGCGCGGCGCCGCCACCTCGAACCGCTCATCGGCCCTGACCCACTCCTCGAAGAGACCCGCGATACGCATGTGCTCGCGGATGTACGCTTGCAAGCCCTCGACGCCGTAATGGCGGAGCACGAACCAGAGCTTCAAAGCTCGCATGCGCCGGCCGAGCGGGATTTGCCAGTCGCGGTAGTCGATCGCCGCGCCGGACTCGCTCGCGGGATTGCGAAGATACTCGGGCGCGATGGCCAGGGCATCGATGACGGATGCCCGGTCGCGCGTCCACATCGCCGCGCAATCGAAATTGGTCAGCATCCACTTGTGCGGGTTGAAGGAGAACGAATCGGCGTGCTCGATGCCGTGGAGCATCCATCGGTGCTCGGGGCAGATGCATGCGGCCCCCGCCATGGCCGCATCCACATGCAACCACAAGTTGCGCTCCCGGCAGATGGGGCCGAGCTTGTCGAGGCGGTCGATCGCGGTAGAACCGGTCGTGCCCACGGTGGCGACGACGAAGAAAGGGATGTGACCCTGGTCCCGCGCGGTGTCGATGGCCGTCGCAAGCTGCTCGGGGTTCATGGCGAAGTCCGCATCCACATCGATCTGACGAACGCAGCGATGCTCACCCGTGCCCGTCTTCTCGCCGATCCCGGCGATCTTCGCGGCCTTGACCACCGACGAATGCGCCTGGTTTGAGGCGTACATGAGCAGGTTGGATTCCTTCTCGTCGAGCCTCTCGCGCGTGCCTGACGCACGCATGATCCTCGCCCGCGCCGCCACCGAAGGCCCGACTCGGCCACCTTCGCGCCTTCGCGCGGCTCAGAAAGAAACGACTCGGGCAGCCCGACCATCCGCCCGAGCCAATCCATCACCCGCGTCTCGATCTCCGTCGCAGCCGGGCTGGTCGCCCACATCATGCCGTTGACGCCCAGGCCCGCGCTCAGCAGATCGCCGAGAATCGCGGGATACGAGCCGTTGGCCGGAAAGTAGCCGAAGAAGTTGGGGCTTTGCCAGTGCGTGATGCCGGGCATGACGACGCGATCGATGTCGGCGAGGATCGCGCCCCAGTCCTCGCCGCGCGCGGGCGGATCGGCGGGCAGCATGGCCGCGATGTCGCCCGGCCGCACCGATGGCGAGACCGACCGGGCCTCGACGCCCTCGAGATAATCGGCGATCCAATCGATCATCCCGTGGCCGAGCGCGCGGAACTGCAAGGGGGATAAGTGGATGGGCGCGGGCATTCGGGAGGGTATGGGAGAAAAGCAGCCAATCAGAAAAACCGGCAAAGCCGCAAATAAAGCCGGGAACAACCCTGGTGTTCCCGGTCGTCCGAGTCTCTGTTTCTTGCATTTATTTGCTGCTCTGCTGTTTTCGCTCCTCCGCCTTGCTGTTTTCGGCCCCCGCCCGCGATACCCTTCCCGCGCCACTCGACCCGCGCGTACAGGAGTGCCCCGCCGTGTCCAAGACCGCGCTCATCGTCATCGCCGAAGGTTCCGAGGAGATCGAAGCCATCACACCCGGTGATGTGCTGCAACGGGCGGGCGTGAACATCACCTACGCGGGGGTCGGAACGCTCACCTCGACCGGCGGCCACGGCGTCCCGCTCCGCGCCGACATGCTCGTCGAGGATGTCGGCGGGATTCTCTTCGATGCACTCGTGCTTCCCGGCGGCGGCAAGGGTGCCGAGAACATGCACCACTGCGAGTTCGTCAACGACCTCATCAAGCGGCACTGGGAGGGCGGCAAGATCGTCGCGGCTATCTGCGCGGCACCCGCCGTCGTCCTCGCGCCCATCGGCCTGCTCAGCGGCCGCCACGCGACGTGCTATCCCGGCCTCGAGCGGCGCTTCGCCAAGGACGTTAAGGACTGCACCGCCAGCGTCTGTGTCGACGGCCACCTCGTCACCAGCCGCGGCCCGGGAACCGCGATGGAGTTCTCCATCCGACTCGCCGAGTTGATGACCGGCGCACCCAACGCGCTGAAGATCGGACAGGCGATGCTCGTGGGGACGATGTGATCGGGAGAAGTGAAGAGTGAATGGGAAGGGGCGACGGTGAGCAGCGGTCAGAGTCCGGGCAGAGGCATTCGCGATTATCTCTGAACTATTGAGCACGCATCGCCCATCACCCTTCCCTTCCACCTCCCCATGCACCCCGACGACGACGTCTGCCTCTGCTTCCACGTTTCGCTTCGCAAGATTCAGAGCTATCTCGCGCGCGAGAATCCACCCGTCGCTTCGCTGGTCAGCGAGTGTCTTGGCGCGGGCACGGGATGCCAGTGGTGCGTGCCTTTTCTCAGGCACCTTCATGCCGAACATGCTGCCGGGCGCAGGCCCGACCTTCGCATCAGCCCCGAGCAATACATCCAGGCGCGGCTGACGTTTCACAAGACCGGCGAGCGGGATGCCGCGGTGGTCGAGCGCGCGCAGAGCGCCGGCGGTTCATCGGCATCGGACGAGACCTGACCGGTGTCTCGGCCGCGACGGTTTTCCGCGGGCAACACACCGGAATCCGAAAGCGCCGTCACTTCGTGCGCTCGAACGTGACGGCGATGAAGAGGTCGATCGAAAGCAGGGTGGCCAGCGCGACCGACGCTACTTTGTGCCAGAGCAGCGATGGCGGCCAGGCCGCGGCATACGCCGCCGGCGACAGCCACGAGAGCGATGCCCAGGCAACACACACAACCAGCAGAATCGCGGAGAGCCGCGAGCGATCAGGGGTCAACGTGGACCTCCCTTCGGCGTGCCGCGGCCGGTGCGGCCGCGTGTGGAACAAGACCATTCGGGTGTTCCCTGCACCGGACATGAAAAAAAACCGCCGTCCTTTACAAGACGGCGGCGGAAAATCGTAACGCATTGGCACGATATCAGGTGTTTATTCGTCGAGCGTGCGAAGGCGGAGGCCGTACTCGGTGAGCTTGTCCTTCACTTCCTGGAGCGAGGTCGCGCCGAAGTTCTTCACGCCCATCAACTCGGCCTCGGTGTGGCTCACCAGGTCGCCGAGGCTCCCGATGCTCAGGTTCTGCAGCGCCTTGCGGGCACGCACAGAGAGGTTGAGCTCGCTGACACCTTTGGCCAGCATCTGCTCGTTGCCGCTGCCCTTGAGCTGGTCGAGCAGCTTGCGGCGGGCGGCGCGGTGCGCATCTTCCACGCCCTGGCCCAAACGCAGGCTCTTGCTCGAGAGCATCTGCTTGATCTCGACCAGGCTGCTTTCGCCGAAGTTCTTGTACGCGAGCAACTCGGCCTCGGTCGTTCGCAGCAGGTCGCCCAGCGTGCGGATGTTCATCTTCTTCAGGCACGTCCGGGCACGCACGCTCAACTCGAAATCGGTCACCGGCACATCCAGCAGCGCGTTCCGCTTGACCTTTTCGCGGTCGGAGTCGTCGTCGATCATCATCTCGCGCGACGCCTGCACGTCCTTCATGAACAGCCGGGCCCGGGGATGGTTGGGCGCGGTCTCGAGCACTTGCCGCAGACAGCGCTCGGCGCGGGGGTAATCACCCCGGTCCTCATACAGCACCGCGAGATTCATCAGCGCGTTGATCGATGCCGGCGGGATCTCGCAGGCCCGCTCGTACATCGCGATTGCCTCTTCCTCCTCGCCGATCAGGTCGAGCTGGTAGGCGAGCTGGAAAAAGGACGTGGCGGTGGGATCGCTTCCCGCGGCCTTGCGAAGGTCGCCGATGGCGGCCAGCCGGTCGCCGGCCTCGATCGCGGCATACGCCTTCTTGAGGTATTCGCCGGCCTGCTTGGCGTTGCGCTGGGCCTCGCCGGCACCGATCACCATGTCGAGCGTGTCAGACTTGGGCATTGACTGCTAAATCCTTGCGGGAAAGAGGGGGTATATTGAACTCGCAATAATAGCGTGCCACCTACCCCGGTTCCTCCGGGTTCGGTGTTTGGTTCTCCACGAGCGCCGATCCGCGCCATACGCTCGAGCGTGACCCGAGCGGTCGTGAACTGCTCGACCGAGATCAGCGAGGCTGCGCCACCCCCCCGCCGACCCCCAAGGAGAATCGCAGAAAGTTATCTCTTTTTCCACGGCTTACGCTTTCGCACTCTTTTTCTATCCGTTGCATACTCCCGCTGCTCCGCTCGACCTGCAACCCCGCTGTTTGCCGCGATGCGTCATGAATCCTCACAGTCTTTGAGAAGTACGCGCCCGTACGGGTGCCGCATTTGCCTCAGCGGACTTGCGGTGGCTTGTATGGCTGCGGGTGCCGGCGCGCAGCAAACGGGACCGCCTCCCGAGCTGCAAGCATGGGTCGCACGCGAGTTTGCCGCGGCACAGAGCGGACCCGAAATACCGGGTGTCAGAGTGACCTGCCGGTACGAGCAGTGGTGGCACCCGACGGATGCGGCCCTCGACGATCTTCGGGCACGAGTCGCCGGCCATCCCGAACATCCCGAGCGTGAGGCATTGCTGCGATACTCCCACCGCAGGGATGGCGTGCCAACCGCTTTTACACGCACCGTCTGGCTGGATTTGCCGGACCAGTGGCGACTCAGCGAGGACTTGGACGCACCGGAGTTTTCGAAGGACTACTTTCTCGATTCCGGCGCGTCGCGCGGCCGAGCATTCTCCTTTGATCGATTCACATTCAGCGTGCATTCCGTCGCCGCTCCACCCATTGGAAAAGACCCAAAGTACGAACAGTTCCGGGCCCGCTTGACGCTCTCCATGGCAGTTCAGGGCGGGTTGCTGCAAGCCGCGCTCTTCGGAGCGGTTGTTGAAGATCTGCGTTCGACCGGAAGCAATTGGGATTTCAAGACCGTCGTCCGCCTTGGGGACCCACTCACCGATCGCACCTACGAAGTTCGGGGCGATTGGGACGCCGCGGCCAACCGCGGCTTCATCCGGCACATCCAACTGCTCAAGTCTTCCGAATCCGGCGAAGTCGGTCGCGCCATTCTCGCATCCGGCTGGAAAATGGACGCGAACACGGGTCACTGGTTTGCGCAGAGCACCGAAACCAGAAACCCCGATGGCGGCTTGCTCGAGAGATTTGTGTTCGTGGAAGCGGCACCTGAGGATCCCGCTCGACTCCAAGCGCTCTTCAAAGGCCCCATTGACGGAAACGACCCACAACGCGGCCAACTCAAGTTTCAGCTCGTGCACGACCATCTCCAGGGTCACTCGTCGATTCTGGCGAATGATGGGCAGGTGCAGCAAGTTCCCTTGATGAAGGATCAATCAGAGCCGCAATTCATCTCTCCGGTGTTTCGCCGGGCCGCATGGGTTTGCGCAATCGGTGCGGTCCTTACCCTGATTCTCATCCGTGTTCGAAAATCCAGGCGAACGACTGGGTAGCTGATTCGTGTCACGTCGGCGACGGCAAGTCGCGCATGAGGAGAGCTGAAGATGCCGGCTCACCAACCCAGCCGCGGAGTCACCCTCATCGAGATGCTCGTGGTGGTCGTCCTGACCGCGTCGCTGGCGACGCTCTTGCTGCCAGGCCTTGCACGCTCCCGGCAGGATGCCCGCCGTGTGCAATGTCTGAGCAACCTCCGCTTCAACGCCATCATCTTTCACATGTACGCGGGAGATTTCTGCGGGCTTGCCCCCTACTACACCGACCCGCTTGTCGCCGATCCGATCGATGTTCGCCCCGGTGAACCGCAGACCCGTCCCCCGCGGTTCTTCTGGGGCTTTGACAGGTGGAACTACGCGTTGGCCGAGCAGTACCTCGACGGAAACCCGTTCGCCGCCAACTGCTACCCGCCGACGTATCCCTATGGATCGGTCGATCCCAACCTTCGTCCCGGCGAGACGCCATACCACTACTCGTGTACCTTCATCGCGGACGCTCGCTTCTGGAATCCCTCTACCCGCACCGGTCCTTCGCAGTGGGGCCCGCAGCGAATCGATGCGGTGGTCTTTCCCAGCGCCAAGTGCCTGCTGACGTGCAGTTTCGTCCGTCCGGCGGTGCGCGGCTGGCGGGGCGACCCCCCGCCGCTGCCTGACAACCCGCTCCTCGAAACCGCTCTGACGGACGGCTCCGCCAGGGTCGTCAAGGGCGGTGCCGAAGGCGTCTCCACTGGAGACGGCCGCTGGACCGCGCCCATTCACCAATCCGCCGGATTGCTCGGCGCGCACACGGTCGATGGCATTCGCGGCCGCGACATCCGCTGACCGCCATCGGCCGGGCCGTTGCGCGCCCCGCGTCCTGCACGGGCCGCCAACGTCCAAGGCTCCCGCCCTGACAATAAAAACGCCCGGCTCCTGCGAGCCGGGCATCTTGAAAAACTTGATTCAGCCGTGTGCCGATCTCTCAGGATCAGAACAGAAGCTGGAACTGGGCCCGGAAGGCGATCTCGTTCTCTTCGGTGTCGCCGGCGAGGCCGACCGCGGTGTTGGGCAGAATGCCGCCCAGGGGGCCGCTGGTGGAGTCGAGCGACCACACCACGTCGAGGGTGCCTTTGGCCGCGTGGCCGGCCCAGTAGTGGTTGAGGCCGAAGGTGACGAAGTTGAACTGGTCTTCGGTGGCGAAGGCCGCGCGGTCCTCGTCGCCGAAGATCGCGTCCCAGCGGGCGAACAGCTCGGTGTTCTCCGCGAAGCGCCAGCCACCCTGCACCACCGCGCCGAAGTCGGCGAAGTCGGTGTCCGCACCGCCCGTGCGCTGGTCCTGGTGGCGACCGATGAAGGCGCCGTAGATGTTCCAGCTATCGCCCTCGAGTGTCACGTCGGCCGTGTACTGCAGGGTCTGCACGTCCACGTCGGTGGTGATGTTGCTGTTGGCGGACGACTGATAGTGACCGGCGACGCCGGCCATCGCGCCGAAGTCCTGCCCCTTGGCCGCGGTGAAATCGTCGAACATCTTCCAGCCGCCGCTGAAGAGGTACTCGAAGCGGGCCGTCACGGCGAAGTCGGATTCGCCCAGACCGCCGCCCGAGACGAACCACGAGCTGAGCTGGTCGTTGGTGTAGTCGGTGTTGCGGGTCGCAAGACCGTCGGAGAAGGCGACGGCGCCGCGCCAGGTCTCGGTCTCGTAGTCGAACATCACGCCCTGGCTGTAGTCCTGGGTGAAGACGTAGTTGGTGACGGAGCGCTCGGCCGCGAGCTGACGCTCATCGCCGACGAGTTCTTCGCGGAGCAGGGGGAGCTTGAACTGGCCCGCGGTGACGCGGACGCCGTTGGCAAACTTGTACCCGGCGTAGGCATAGTCGGGGCTGAAGCCGCCGGTATTGGCCGACGTGAAGCGGCCGGTGGGGTTGCCGCCCGTGTCGAGCTCGTTCTCGACCACGCCGCCGCTGTCGGCCGAGGCGCGGACGCGGAAGAACCAGTCCTTGTTGATGTCGCCCTGGAAGTTCAGCTTGATGCGGCGGAGCTGGAAGCCGTTGATGAAGTCGTCGTTGTTCTGGTCATCGCGGAAATCCGCGATGTAACGCACCTGAAGCTGCCCGCCGACATTCAGGCGGAAGCCGTCGCCGGCGATGAAGAACCGGCCATCGTGCCCGGCATCGCCGGACGAGAGCAGGCTGGAACGCGTTTCCGCGTCCGAAAGCATCTCCGCGACCGTTGCGCGGATCTCGTCCGAGCTGGCCTGCTGGGCCAGAGCGCCGGAAGCGCAAAGGCTCAGAGCCGCACCCGCGAGCAACACAAGACTCTTGGTCTGACCCATTCTGAGACTCCTTAGTGACCTTGAAATGACCTTGAAAAGGTCCTGTTTACCGTCGCGGAAGCCTCGGGTCCGAGATCCCGCGTTGTCTGCCTCTCGTCCGCACTTCGAACCCGGCCTCCGAGGCCGACTTCCCGGACGTTGCCTCCCGAGCCGTTGGGGATCGGATGAGGAGCTACTTTGTCAACACAAACAAACTTGCCGGAACGAAAAAACTACTCGAAAAACCAGATCTGAACTCCCGGGCCTGAGGGGCCGGTGGGAGAAAGAAAGCTGCCCTCACGGGACTGGCCACTGGTTTGGCCGCGGCCCAGCCTAACGCAAATCTCGTCGGCCCGTGGTCTCCGTAGCGACCTTTCCAGCGTCCGCCCAGTCGGGGGGGCCGGATGATACCGGCCTTCATTAGCAAACGCAAACTCCGCCGCCTTGTTTTTTTCGACGACTGCCCCCTCCCCGGCCAGCATTTCTCTGGTTTTCTCCGAACGAGAGGGTTTGGGTTATCGGGCGGATGAGTCTTTACCGAGTCTTTATAAAGGACTCGCCGGGGTTGTGCTACAACTTGACCTCGGCGATTTGCGGGACTGACCACCCGCGGCGATCAGCGCGTAAGTCATTGAAAGACAAGCACATGGCCACGGCCAAGCGGATCTTGCTGGTTGAGGATGAGGGCGACCTGGCCGACCTGGTCGCCTACAACCTGCGCCGTGCGGGCTACGAAGTTGATGTCGCGCGGGACGGTTCGGCCGGGGTGCGGAGCGCGCTCGCCATGCCCCCTGATCTGGTGCTCCTTGATCTCATGCTCCCCCTTCTTTCGGGGATTCATGTCGCCCGCCAACTTCGCACCCAGCCCAAAACCGCCAATGTCCCGATCATCATGCTCACCGCCAAGGCCGAAGATTCCGACCAGATCACGGGTCTTCAGGTCGGGGCCGACGACTACATCACCAAGCCGTTTTCGATGCCCGTGCTGCTCGCCCGGGTCGAGGCCATTCTTCGGCGGGCCCGCTCGGGCTCGCCCGGCGGAGACCCGGCCGACATGATCGGCCTCGGAGCCGTGACCGCCGACTTGGCCACCCACGAAGTCAAAGTTGGGGGGGTCGAGGTCAAAATGACCCTCACCGAGTTCCGGCTACTGGTCGCCATGATGCGCGGCCGCGGGAAGGTGCTTAGCCGCGAAGACCTCATGTACACCGCCATGGGACCGGACGTCGTCGTCACATCGCGGACCATCGACGTACACATGGCCTCCATTCGCAAAAAGCTCGGGAACTGGGGGGGAATGATCCGCACGATCCGCGGCGTGGGGTACATTCTCAACGAGCGCGGCGGGGCGGTCGAGTCGGAGCGGTAGCCTGGATCACCCATGCAAAGCGGCGGCGAACAGCGCGGGGGGGGACGCTGGGGCATCGAACGATCGACGCTCATCGCGCTCGCGGCGGGCGGCGCGGTGGCCGCCGCCGGGGTGCTTGGACAACTGGCGCAACTGACGCCGGGTGCCGTATACGGGATAAGCCTGGTCGGCGGTGTGGTCGCGGTCGCGGCCGTATGGACAGCGCACCGTCGCCGGCGTGCCGCCACTGCGAGGCTCGAGCGCTCCGCCCGGCGCATTCTCTCCGCCGGCCTCGCCCAGGTGCAGATCGACGAAGGCGAACCGGTCGCGGCCGGCGCGGGCGAGCTTGCCCCGGTGCAGGCCGCGATGGCGCAACTCGCCGACCGCCTCTCGTGGGAGGGCCGCGAACTCGCCAAAAAGACACGAAACCTCGAGGCCCTCATCGCCGCGATGGATGAGCCTCTGCTCGCCACCGACAACGACCGCCGCGTGCTGCTGTGCAACCGCTCGGCCGAGGCGGTCTTCGACGCCGCCCCCGGCGAACTGGTCGGGCGCCCGATCAACCAGGTGTTCACGCACGCCGAACTCCTCTCCATGCACGACGCGGCCGGCGCGGGCGAGATCCGACGCGGGCGCGTGCGGCTTACCACTTCTCTCGGCAAGCGCGTCTACCAGGTGAGCGCTTCGCCCGTGCCCGCGGCCTGGGGCGAAGGCGTGTTCGGCGCGGTCATGGTGCTGCGAGATGTCACCGAACTCGATCAGGCCGTGCAGGTCAAGACCGACTTCGTCGCCAACGCCTCGCACGAGCTGCGCACGCCCGTTGCGGCCATCCGCACCGCTGCCGAGACCTTGCCGAACGCGATCGGCGATGATCCGGAGATGGCCGCGAGGGTGGCGAACATGATCGTCAATCACGCGGGCCGATTGGAAGAGTTGCTGCGAGACCTGCTCGACCTGTCGCGCCTCGAATCGCCCGATGTGCCGCCCGCGATAGAAACCGTGGAGGTCGGCGAGTTGCCGCGCCTGCTCGGAGCGATGTTCGAGGGTGTGTGCCGCGAACGCGACATCACGCTGGAGTTCGACTTCGACGAAGAGCTCGCAGGCATGCGCACCGATCGCAAACTGCTCATGCTCATCCTGCGAAACCTGGTGGAGAACGCGACGAAGTTCGCGTTCGAGGGAACCCAGGTGCGATCGGCTTCGCGCGGCGTGGCGCGCTTCGAGGTCGCCGACCGCGGCATCGGCATCCCCATCGGCCAACAAGACCGCGTCTTCGAGCGGTTCTATCAGGTCGACCCTGCCCGCACCGGCAGTGCCGGGGGCAAGCGCGGCACCGGCCTGGGCCTCGCCATCGTCAAGCACGCGGCCAAGGCGCTCGGCGGACGCGTGGGGCTGAAGAGCGTGTGGGGCCAGGGAACGACGGTCTGGGTGGAGGTAGAGGTTGGTTTTGCGGCGGAGAGCAGTGCGGAGGCGAGGAAGACGGGGTGAAGAGAGCAATACGCGGAAATCGGTCGACTCGGCGCGCCCCGGCGTAACCGACCTGACGGCGTTCCTGGGCGGGTAGATGCGGGGGGTGCGATTAAGTTTGGTGAAATTCGTGGCAATTTCTGGGTGCAGCGAGAGGCCGGCTTGATGTAAGTGTATGTGCAATAATAAATTATATGCTCGCGCACCGTCGACCCCACGGGGTTAGCATCGGCCGCGGGAATAGGTCATACTGCATCATGTCCTGGTGCAAGCGCTTGCGTACGTCGCGAGCGTGCGCGCCCGTGTATGTTGTTGGACTGTCGCGACCGGACAAAAACATCGGAGGTAGCACCATGGCCCGTGGACATGCGTCGGATTGTGGTCGTGAGCGGGATTGCTTTTCGAAATGCGGTCGCATGTGGAGGAGTGTGTGGCTGCCGCTGCTTGCCGGCATCGCCCCGGTGCTTGTCGGAGCGGTGCCGGCGCGGGCCGACGTTGGGACCGTGCCGGTGGCGGGGGATGTGGACATCCGGCCGCGGCTGCTGGCGGACACCGTTCCCGGCGTCGGGTCGGGCATTTCGAGCGCGATGAGCGCGACGGTGGTGAACGGCGTGATGTACTTTCGCGCGACCGACGCGACCAGCGGCGGCATGATGGCCAGCCTGTGGCGCACCAATGGCCGACCCGGCGGCACGCGCCTGCTCGATGCGGGGAGAGGGACGAGCATGGTGACGGCACCAACGCTGATCCCGCAGACGCGCAAACTGCTTTATTGGAGCGGCTCGGATCTGCGGTCGCTCGATCTCGATACACAGCAGGCGATCACGCTGAGGACCGGGTATGAGCCCAGCTTCGCGGGCTTGCCGATGGTGAACGGGTCGGCGCTGTTTGTGTCGGGCGGCGCGGTGTGGGGCACGGATGGCACGCCGCAGGGCACGCGGCAACTGATTCCGGGCAACTGGAACGTGATCGCGATCGCGTCGACGGGGTCCTTTGCCTGCGCCTTGATCATGGGAAACGGCATCACCGAGGTATGGTGTACCGACGGGACCGCGGGCCGCACATGGCCGCTGACCACCCTTCCGGGTCCGTCCATGTGGTTGGAGCGCTCAAACCCGCTGAGGGTGGTCGGAAGCAACATCCTGTTCGCGCACACCACCGGCCCCGTGAGCCGCATGTGGACAACCGATGGAACAACGCGAGGGACACGGTTCGTCGCGGCCGTGCCGGCGCTGATGCAGGGTGTCATGACGTGCGTTGATGGCCGGTCGGTGCTTGCGAGCGTGAACACGATGGTGGCGGGCCAGAGAGGGACTGAGCTCTGGCGCGTGTCGCCCGATGCGGCGGAGTGTGGGCCTCTGCTTGCCTTTGATCGCCTCACCTCTTTCCTTCCGATGGGCGGCAGCAACGGCGTGTCGGTGTTTGTCGAATCGGCAGGCTACGGCAGCAGCGGAGAGCGGACACTCTGGCTCACCGATGGTTCGCCGGAACGGACGTTTGCGTTGCCGGGCTTTCCGGGAAACGTGGAAGCATCCAGCAGGAACAGCAATCCTTTCGTGATTGTTGGCGACAGGCTCTTTCTGCTCGCCGCGACGGCGCAAACCGGCACAGAGCCATGGATGATCGACCTTCGCACGGGGGCAACGGCGCTACTTCGCGACATTTCGCCCGGAGGATGGGGTTCCTACGTCAGCGAGTATTTCGTGCTCGACCACGGACGCGGAGTTGGATTTATGACTCCTGAGCGAACCCTGGGGGTGCAGACCGTGTTCGTCGCCGATGGAGTTCCGGAGCACACACGCCGCATTTCGCGCATCGCGAACGGTTTACCCTTCGGCTTTACATCGTTCGGAAGCCGCATCGTTTTCGCGACGAGCATGGCAGGAACCGGGACCGAGCCCTATGTCCTCGACCTGTGCCCGGCCGACCACGACAACTCGGGCACCGTCGAGATGAATGATCTGTTCGCCTTCATCGCGGACTGGCTCGCTCGCGATGCGAATGCCGACTTTGATGCCTCCGGTGGTGTGCCGGGCGTGACCGACATGACGGCGTTCCTGGGCGGGTGGATGAGCGGGTGCCCGTGAAGGGCCCGTGCATCATGGAACCGGCGCGTAGTCCACGCCTTTGAGC
>Ga0163153_10004433_pt1 | contig 17628 bp, 9 predicted proteins | sample OliLakLV19MP6IB1_FD_148629 | JGI IMG/M metagenome (GOLD analysis project Ga0163153, IMG submission 148629) | Freshwater microbial mat bacterial communities from Lake Vanda, McMurdo Dry Valleys, Antarctica - Oligotrophic Lake LV.19.MP6.IB-1 | ecosystem: Environmental > Aquatic > Freshwater > Lake... | reverse complement strand
GCGCCTGAGTTCATCCAGGGAAGGTAAAAAGTCGGGGCGCAATTGTCCAGTCATCAAGGTTAACCCGTTTCACTTCACAGACTTTCCTGCCTCAGAGAATTAGCGCCGAAGCTCAACAGAACCTTCCCTGGCGGATGGAAGCCGGGGGACTGGCACCGGCCCGTTCCTCCCGGATTCATCCGCAGCGGTCAGGCTCATGACCGCAGCCGCTTGAACCGCAGTTTCCCCTCTGAACCCCTGCGAGCTTGACCGGGTAACGCGGGCTTGAGAGACGTAGCCCATGAACTCTCGCCTACTTGTGCTCGCCGCCGTTCTATCGACGCCGCTTCTCGCTGGTGCCGCCGATGAACTGGTTCTCCACACCTTCAAAAAAATTCAGCTCAGCGACCAGTTCTGGAGCGAGGGCGCGAACCTCGGCGACTTCAACAAGGACGGCAAGATGGACGTGGTGTCCGGGCCGTTCTGGTGGGAGGGGCCGGACTTCAAGAAACGCCACGAGTATGACGTCTCCGACAAGCGCAAGTCCCCCGGCGGCGCGGCGCCGTTCGAGCTGAAGCTCGGGCCGATGACGAAGGTGACCGTGCCGGGTTTCCATGGCGGACTGGGCAAGGATAATTCTTACTCGGACAACTTTTTCGCGTTCACCGGCGACTTCAACAAGGACGGCTGGGATGACATTCTGATCCTCGGCTTCCCGAGCGCGGCGTCCTACTGGCACGAGAATCCGAAGGGCAAGGACGGTCCTTGGCCGAAGCATCTCGCGGTGGATCTGACCGACAACGAATCGCCTACGTTTGGCGACATCACGGGCGACGGCAAGCCGGAGCTGCTCTTCCACACGCGCCTGAAGGAAGGCACGAACATGATGAGCTACTTCGGCTACGCGGAGCCGAACTTGGACAAGCCCACGGAGAAGTGGACGTTCCATAAAATCTCCACGCCGGGCAAATGGCATTGGTTCAATCACGGCTACGGCTTTGGCGACGTGAACGGCGACGGCAAGCTCGACATCATGGAGAAGGACGGCTGGTGGGAGCAGCCGAAGTCGCTCGCAGGCGATCCCGTGTGGAAGCAGCACAAGGTTCCCTTCGCGCCCTCGCATGGCAGCGCGCAGATGTATGCCTACGATGTGAATGGCGACGGATTGAACGACGTGATCACCAGCCTCGCGGCGCACGGTTACGGCCTCGCGTGGTTCGAGCAGCTCAAGGATCGCGATGCCGACGGCGAGATTCGCTTCACGCAGCACAACATCATGGAGCCGAAGAAAGGCCAGGCTCCGCCGCCGCTTAACAAATACGGCGTGCGCTTCTCGCAGCTTCACGCGGTGGATCTCGTGGACATCGACGGCGACGGCTTGAAGGACATCGTCACCGGCAAACGCTTCTGGGCGCACGGTCCGGCGGGTGACGAGGAGCCGGCGGCACCGGCGGTGCTCTATTGGTTCAAGCTCGTGCGCGGCGCGGACAAGTCCGTGGACTGGCTGCCTTACCAGATCGACAACGACTCCGGCGTCGGCACGCAGGTGATCGCAGCGGACGCGAACGGCGATGGCTTGGCGGACATCATTGTCGGCAACAAGAAGGGGACGTTCGTCCATGTCCACTCGAAGAAAACCGTGAGCCAGGAAGAGTGGGACAAGGCGCAGCCGAAACTGGCGGCACCGCAGCGGACGGCGGTGAAGTGATCTGTGTCGGCGTTTTCACTCGTCTAGTTGCTCAGATCAAATTCACAGGATGAAAACGGCACTATGGATTCTCGGCGCTTTGCTTGCAGCCGATGTGCTGTTTTTGTCCTACTTCTATGTTCTTCGCGCCGGCTACTACTTTCCCGACCGCTACGAAGATGCTATTGCCGCCACTCTCTACGCGCTTTTGTTCGGTCTTCCAGTGCTCGGCTCGTTCGTGACAGTTTTGGTGATTCATTTGAAAAGATCGCGCAATTCCAAACTGTAACATGCCTATGAGAACACCGTCATACACGCTACAGAACAGCGCTCGCCGCGCACGAACGCTTTCGGGCTGGGGTGAGGGCGGACCAATCCTTCAACTCACTCTACTTCCGAAGCTCACCGTTTTCCTGGCTCTCGCCGTGACCATCGCCCTTGGCGTAAGCCGCGCTTCGGCCGCGCCGGCTGAATTCAAAGTCGCCGGAGATTGGGACGTGCAAGTCACCTTCTCCGACGCCACCGGATCGCCCATCAGCACGGTGCTTCAGGTGAAAAAGCCCGAATGGGTCGTGGTGACGGCGGAGAAATACGATGGGCTGCCCGTCTTCAATCCGCGCGCGGGCGGCTGGGTGAAGGGCGTGCAGTTGGTCGGGGTGCGGGCGCAGGAAACGACCACGCCTTACCTGCTGGATCCGGGCAGCCTGGTGCTGCGCGCCGGAACCGGACCGACTTCGCCGGCCTTGCGCCAGGGCGAGGATTACGAAGCGGATTTGTCGTGGGGCACGGTCGGACGGACCACGAACAGCACGCTCCAGGCGAAGCAGCCGGTCCATGCGAGTTACCGTCACGCGATGCTGCGGCTTGATGCCGTGGTGCTGACCAAGGCCGGCCATGTGGAATTGCGCCAGGGCCAGCCGCTTTCCGCCGCGCCGCTGTGGCCGAAAATCGAAGCGGGCGAACGGCATCTCGGCAACATCTGGCTCCCGGGCGTCATCGCGAAACTTTCTCCCGACCATCTCTTCCCGATCCTCGAAAACGCTTATCCCGAACCCGCCAAACCTTCGCCCACCGTCGCGGAGAAGTCCGTGCCGAAGGCATTGCAAAAGCTTCGCTCCGGCGAACCGCTGCGCATTCTCGCGTGGGGTGACAGCGTCACAGAATGCACCTACGTGCCCGACTGGCAGAAGAACCGTTGGCAGGCTCAGTTCGTCGCGCGGCTCAAGGAACGGTTCCCGAAGGCGAAGATCGAGCTCGTCACCGAAGCCTGGGGTGGACGCAACACCGGCAGCTATCTCGCGCAGCCACCCGGCGCGGAGCACAACTACAAGGAGAAGGTGCTCGGCGCGAAGCCAGACCTTGTCGTGTCTGAGTTCGTGAACGACGCCGGGCTGAATCCCGAGGCAGTTGAGAAACAATACTCGAAGTTCCTCGCGGACTTTCAATCCATCGGCGCGGAGTGGATCATCCTCACGCCGCATTACGTCCGTCCCGATTGGATGGGCCTGACGCGCGAGCGGGACATCGACAGCGACCCGCGTCCCTACGTCGCCGGCCTGCGCCAGTTCTCGGCGAAGCACAACGTCGCCCTCGCCGACGCCGCGCTGCGCTACGGACGGCTATGGCGGCAAGGCATCCCCTACACCACGGTGATGCTCAACTCCATCAACCATCCCGACGCGCGCGGCATGAAACTGTTTGCCGATGCGCTGATGGAACTGTTTCCATAGGCGCAGATTGTTTTAAGACACATGAGCACTCCGATGCCCGCCCCAGCCAACCGCCGCTTTGTCACCGCCGCCGAGAAGGTGGATTACGTCTCACCGTGGACGCTTGAAGAATGGCTCAGCCGCGCCGACGTGGTGCCGAACAAGGAACTGCTGATGGTCCGCGCGAACATGGAGGCGTTCCGTTCGCACCCGTTCCACACGCATCCGACGCGTGAAGAGATCATCTACATCCTCTCCGGCCGCGCCGAGCAATGGATCGGGAAGGAGCATCGCATCCTCGGCCCCGGCGAGATGATTTTGATTCCCAAGGGCGAAGTCCACGGCACCTACAACCCGTTCAACGAACGCCTCGTCTTTCTCGCCATCCTCTCGCCCGCGAACGCGCCGGAGCCCGGCATCGTGGACGTCTCGATGGAAGAACCCTGGCGCTCCTTGCGCAACGGCTTTCCCCCGGTGACGTAAGCGCCCTCGGAGCTCCGGTCATCGCCCGGCAGGGACGCGCCCCCCCTGCGTTGCAATCGCGCCCCGATCGACTATCCTGCTCGCGTCCCAGCTTTCCAAATCAGCCGTTTGAAAGTGCGGACAGCTGTACCCGTGAACGTCCGCGCCACCATCGCCAGCCTGCTTCTCGCCCTTGCGCCGTGCTGCCCCGGACTTGCCGCGGAAACCACCAATGCCACGTTCATCAACTTCGAGACCGCGCCCGTTCATCCCATCGCCTTGAACCCGGACCACTCCCGGCTCGCCGTCTGCAATCTCGCGGATGGCAGGCTCGAAGTCTTCGACGTCACGACGGGCAGCCCGCTCGCCGTCGGCTCCGTTCCCGTCGGGATCGACCCGGTTTCCGTCCGCTTCCGCAACGCCTCGGAAGCCTGGGTGGTCAACCACATCTCGGACTCCATCAGCATCGTGGATCTTCCCAGCCTGCGCGTGGTCGCGACGCTCGACACGCTGGACACTCCTTCTGATGTGGTCTTCGCCGGAAACCCTCTGCGGGCGTTCGTCTCGTGCGCGATGCCGAACGTCATCCAGGTTTTTGATCCTGTGACGCGACAGCTCGTCACCAATCTCACGATCAACGCCGAGCGGCCGAAGGCGCTTTCGGTCAGCCCGGACGGCCAGCGGGTCTATGCCGCGGTCTTTGAATCCGGCAACGCCACGACAGTCATCGGCGCGAGGATGAGGAACCTGCTCTTCATCGACAACGTCGTGAGCCGGACGAACGGTCCCTACTCCGGACAGAATCCTCCGCCGAACGACGGCGCAACTTTCCGGCCTTCGCTCAATCCAAACTTGCCGGCCAATCTGCCACCGCCGAACACCAGCGTCATCGTCCGTCGCAACAACGCCGGACGCTGGCTCGACGACAATCAACGCGACTGGACGGAGTTCGTCTCCGGCACGCACGCCGCGCAGACGCAACGCGTGCAAGGCTGGGATCTGCCCGACCACGATCTCGCCGTCATAGATGCCGCGACATTCGCAGTCCGCTACGCGAGCGGCTTGATGAACATCTGCATGGCCGTGGAACCCAATCCCGTCACCGGCCACATCGCCGTGGTCGGCACCGATGCCAGCAACGAAGTTCGCTTCGAGCCGAACCTGAACGGCGTCTTCGTCCGCGTGAAGCTGGCGATGATCGATCCGTTGAACCTCACGAAGACCGTCGCCGACCTGAACCCGCATCTGGACTACGCATCGCCCTTCATTTCCGCCGGCGAGCGGGCGAAATCCATTGGCGATCCGCGCGCCATCGCGTGGAGCTCCGATGGCTCGCGCGGTTACGTCGCCGGGATGGGTTCGCGCAATGTGGTCTTGATCGGTGCGAACGGCGCGCGCCTTTCGCCATCGCCCATTGAAGTCGGCGAAGGTCCGTGCGGACTCGTCCTCGATGAAGCTCGCGGACGCCTCTACGTCTATCACCGCTTCGCATCGAGCGTCTCGGCCATCGATACTTCCAGCCACGAGGTTCGCTCCATCGTCCGCTTGCTTGATCCCACGCCGCTCAGCGTCGCCGCCGGTCGCCGGCATCATTACGACACGCGCCGGACCTCCGGACTGGGCCAGGCGTCCTGCGCGTCGTGTCATGTGGATGCCCGCATGGACCGGCTTGGCTGGGATCTCGGCAATCCGGCCGGCGAACTCTCCAGCCCGGTGGTCAATCATCAGGGCACGCTCGTCACGAACACGTTTCATCCCATGAAGGGCGTGATGGTCACCCAGACCTTGCAAGACATCATCGGGCACGAGCCGTTTCACTGGCGCGGAGATCGCGCGGACCTTGAGGCGTTCAACGGCACGTTCACGAACCTGCAGGGAGCGGCGTCCGCGCTCACCACGGTTGAGCTGCGCGAGTTCCGCGACTTCCTCGCCAGCATCCGCTTCCCTCCGAGTTCCCGGCGCAACCTCGACAACTCGCTCGCGACGAATGTCCCGCTCGGCGGAATGGTTGCGCTGGGCGACGGCGAACTTCCACCCGGTTCATCGCTGCCGGACGGCAACGCCCAGCGTGGGCTCGCCCAGTTCAATCGCGCTGAAAATTTCTGCCTCACCTGCCACACGCTGCCCACCGGACTCGGCTTGAACAGCGCGCGGCTAGGCGGCGTGACTGGGCCGTTGCCGGACGGGCCGAACGGCGGACATCACTTCCCGCTCTCATTCCGACTGGAGAATTCTCTGCGCTCGAAGATCGCCCAGTTCCGAAACATGGCGGACAAGACCGGCATGGACGGGACGAAGCCCGAATCGCGCGCGGGATTTGGTTTCGGCCACGATGGCAGCGTCGATTCCCTGCCCCGCTTTCTGAACGGCCTCCGCGTGGTGACGGATCAAGATGTCGCGGACCTCACCGCGTTCCTGCTGTCCGTCGCCGGCTCGGACACCACGCCGTTGGGAGCCACGCCGGACACGACGCCGGTCTCGGGCGTCGGACGGCAATTGACGCTCGCATCGTCGCTGCGCCCGCCGCTGTTCGACGCGATGATCGGTCTCGCGCGTTCGCCGACGGGCCGCGTGGAACTCATCGCCAAAGGACCGCGCGACGGTCTGGCGCGCGGCTGGCTCTTTGATCGCGCTCGCGATGTCTTTCAATCGGACCGTCAGTCAGAATCCATTTCGCCAACTGACCTGCTCGCTAGCTGCGGTCCCGGCGCGGAGGTCACGTTCACGCTGGTTCCTCCGGGATTGGGAACACGGGTGGGCATTGACCGCGATCTAGACGGGCTTCTGGACCACGATGAACTTGACGCAGGAACCAATCCCGCCGATCTGCCGTCCCTCATTCAAATCCACACGAAATCGGATGCCATCGCCGTCGGCGAAACGCTGACGCTTGATGCGGTGATCGGCGGCCTGCCGGCTCCTCTGCTCGGCATGACGTGGCTGAAAGATGGAGGCGCGCTCGCGAACCAAGCCAACGTGAGCCTGGCCTTGGAGAGTGTTTCCTTCGCAAGGGCAGGCGACTATTCCGTCCGAATCTCGACCGCGTTCCAATCGTGGACGAGCGCGCCCGTTCGCATCTCCGTCGCGCCCGCCATCGCCAGCGTCAGCCCCGCCGCGCAGCAAGTCCGCATCGGCTCGAACGCGACGTTCATCGTGAGCATTTCCGGCATCGGGCCGTTCACCCAGCAATGGCGCTTCAACGGCACGTCGATCAACGGAGCGACCGGTTCTTCCCTGACGATCACGAGCTCTTCCCTCGGCACAGAGGGCTTGCATGACGTGGTGGTGGCGAACGCCTTTGGTTCGGTCACCAGCGCGCCCGCGACGCTGGGCCTGCTCATCAATCCGAGCGTGGTCATCCCGCCGCTCAGCCTCTCCGTTCCGACCGGCGGCGACGCGACGTTCAGCTTCGTCATCGCCGGACACCCGCCGCCGTTCGGCTATCAGCTCAGGAAGTCTTCCGCGACGCTCACGAATTACAGCAGCGCGGAGCGGCTCGGCTTTCTCACGCTTCACAATGTGCAGGCAAGCAACGCCGGGACTTACCGCGTCATCGTGACCAACGCCGCCAATCCCGCGCCGGGCCTCACGATGCCACCGGTGCTGCTCACCGTGCTCACGGACACGGACGGCGACGGGCTGCCCGACGATTGGGAAACGGTGCATGGCTTTGATCCAACGAACTCAGCCGATGCGCTGCTGGATGCCGACCTCGATGGACTTTCCAATCGCGATGAGCATCTCGCCGGAACCAATCCACGCGACAGCGGAAACCTGCTCCGAGTGGAACGCATCTCCCTGCTCAACGGCGGCGCGGCGGCGATGGTTCAGTTCCAGGCCGTGGCCGGGAAAACTTACTCGGTGGAATCACGGGAACTCGTCGGCTCCGGCAACTGGACGAAGGTCGAAGATGTCGTGGCGACGGCGACCAACCGGCTGGTCGCCATCACCAATGCGACGGACAACGGGCCGACGCGCATCTACCGCCTGGCCACGCCGAGAGTGGCAACAGGCGGGAATTGATGCAGCAGGACAGTGCTTCCAGCCTGTCCCGTAGGCCGATGGATTGAATTTGTCCAAGTTGCTCCACGCATGAATTCCGCGCACCAAACCGTTGAGGAGATCCATTGTCGTAAGGAGACAGGCTGGAAGCCTGTCCTGCTTTCTCCGCCCGTTCCCTTGCTGCATTGTTCCGGCTTACTCTGACTTGGCATCTGGCTTGGGGCGGGCGGACTTCAATCCAGACAGCGCGGCCATGATGCTCTTTTGCACTATGGGATGGGAAAGGTTTCCCAGATGCCCGCCTTGCTCGAAGACGGTCAACTGTTCTGGAGTGAACGTGGCGCGCAGCCATTCCAGATCCTGGCGGGCCAGCAGAAAATCGTTCTGATTGACGATGACATGAATGCCGGGATTGGCGCGCAGCCCGGCGTCATACGTCCGCAGATCACCGGCCTTCTCCAGCACTTCCGCCACCGGCGCAGCGAGCCCTTGGGCCTGATAGTACGGGGTCACAAACTTCTCCAGGTAATCCTGGTACGTGAACTGAAGGATCTCCTGATACAGCGGGTCACGCCGCAGAGTGCTGATCCGATGCTTTAAAACGCCCTGACTGTTCCGCCGCTGGCTGCTGTAAATCATGTCGCGCAAGATGCGCCGGAACGTGAGGCCGATGAGAAACTTGGACTCAACGGCGCTGAAGGGCAGCGAGGTCTGCGGCGTAAGCGTGCTCTTGCTCAGGGCGGCGACCTTCAAGAACGTGTTGTCGAGATTGTCGGTTCGTTCTGCCGCCGGCCATTCGAGGGGCGCACGGTAAAATTCGTCCAGCCTGGAAATCCCGTGCATCAGGCGGACGGGAGTGTTGAGGGCGACGAAGCGATCAAACTTAACCAGCGGCGTCTGGTTTGTTCGTTCGGTGGCGGCGATGTACAGCGAATGAAGCGCGCCCATTGAGTAACCCATCAGCGCCCGGTCACCGAGCCGTCCCGGATACAGCTCCTGCAGGCGGCGATCCACCTCCGTCAACGCGACGTGAACATCGTGTCCGTCCACCGGCAGGTAAGCGGGCAGCGCCGCCGTCGAGGCGTGTTCCATGAACTCGGAGTTGAACGCGCTGCTGACGACCACGGCGGAGAAGCCGTTGCTGTAAACGAGCTCGGCCAGCGCCAGCGCGGGCTGGGCCAGCCGGTGTGAGCCAAGGCCGGGCACGATGTAAACCACGGGCGCAGTTTCCTTTTGCAGCCAGAAGGTGAACTTCAGCTTTCGATCCGTCGCGGGAATCCGGACCGAGCGCGTCGTGCCGCGATTGGGGAACTCCGGATCCTTGTAGGTGAAGAAGACGGATTCGAGCGTGTCCAGCGAGGCTTCGTCGCGCTTTCCGTTCACCTGAAAATCCGCCACGCGGTTCGCGCGCGCAAAGGTCCAGGCGTATTGCACCTCGGAATATGCGTCCATCGAGGCGCGGCTGAACCGCACGTATTCGTCCACGCTGTCAGAGAGTTCATTGTAGGTGACGACGTAGTTCAAATAGGTGTAGGGACCGAGATAAGTCAGCGGATTGTTCCCGTCGAAATCGTAGGGCGCGATGTAGATGAGCGGATTGGCGGCGGTGTCGGCGGCAAAGCCAACGGTGTCCCGTTCGTTGCTCGGCCCAAGAAACGGCAGCATGATGTAACACTGCGGCTTCCAGCCCCACCGGCCGAACGTCTGGCCGAAATCCGCGTCGGACTTTGGAATCTTCCACTTGGTTCCCAGGTCAAAGATTCCCGCCACGCCGACGGTGGTGTTGCAGGCGAAGCGATAGGTCTCATCACGCGCGCCGGCCCACTTTCCCTGGAGCACATTGTTAATCAGCCGTCCGGGATAAGTGATGTTCCGTCCAAAGTTTCCGATGCCCGTCCGCACGGGCTTCACGACGACGAAGCGATACACTTTGCTCGTCGGCTTGATCACGCCGATCATCAGCCCCTTGTTGAAGCCCCACATCACCCGGTTGAACGGTTCAATGGGATCGGGGACGGAAGGAGGGAGGACAAACGTTTCCGTGGCGGACGGCAGATTCGAGCTGGTGACGAGCGTCTGGGAGTGGACGCACGGTGAAAGGCAAATTGCCGCGAACGCCAGCAGCAGGCAGCGAATGTTCCGGCCCATCGTTTTCGATCCCACGCAGCAAATAGTTACATCCATTTCGAGAGCACCATGCCGGATCACAATGGCTTTGGCCAACGCTTCTTCCCAAGTCCTCCTGTTCCACCCTTGATGGGGAATTTCCTTTGATGAAACTCTGCCGTGACGCTTGCGCTGCCGATGCGGCCAAGAACCCATTGGCTGCCCATAAATCATGGAAGGCATATTCATTCTCGCAGCCCCGGTGCGGATTGGAGGAGCCATCATTCTGCCCATCGCTGCCTTCGTCCGATCCGGACGCTCCGTTCGTGACGCGGAGAACCTTCGCCACAAAGCCAAGTCGCTCGAATGTGAACTGCGCCGTCTCACCCGCAAGCAGCATCCTCCAACGCCGCCCGCTCCAGCACGACGCCGGTCTTCAACTGGTATCTCTTCTCCTGCGGCCTCACGACCGCCGCGTGCCGAAGCCGGCATGGCATGTGCCGGCGGCCACAGGAAAAGCATTGGAAGCCACGACGAGCGAACTGGTGCGCGGACTCTCGCATCCCTCGCGCGCAGTCCGATTGACTGCGCAACGAAGGCTCGCCGATCTCGGTAGCCGCCGAGGTCGCGAGGCTCAAATAACTGGAGGTGATCAGAGCCTCCTCAGGTCGGCTGGCATGAAGGAATTGACGGCGCTGCTGCAGGATCGCTCGGCTTCGGCTCTGGCGCGGATAAACACGGATAAGAAAAGGAAAGAAGACACGGATTCCACGAATTCGGATTTCAGCCTTCGTGCTGGTTCGTGAAATTCGTGTCTTCTTCCCCATCCGTGTGTATCCGTGTCCATCCGTGGTTGAACTGCTGCGCTCAGGATCGGCTCACGCCAGCAGCGCCTGCACGACATTTCCATGCACATCCGTCAGGCGATAATCGCGTCCACCGTGACGGAAGGTGAGCTTCTCGTGATCCATGCCGAGCAGATGGAGAATGGTCGCGTGAAAGTCGTGAACATGAACTCTGTTCTCAACAACGGTCGAACCAATGTCATCCGTGCTGCCGTAACTCGTCCCGCCCTTCACGCCCGCACCCGCAAGCCATGACGAAAAACACGCGCTGTGATGACCGCGCCCCTTGTCGCCATCGACGCCCGGCGTGCGCCCGAACTCCGTGGTCCACACGACGAGCGTGTCTTCCAGCATGCCGCGACGTTTCAAATCCTTGAGCAGCCCGGCGATGGGCTGGTCCACGGCCTTCGCGTGCTGGGCGTGCTCCGCCATGTCGCCGTGCTGATCCCAGTTGTGGCTCGAACTGCCATCGACGAGTTCGACGAAGCGCACGCCGCGTTCCGCGAGCCGGCGTCCGACGAGGCATTGCCAGCCGAAGCCGTCCGTCTGATCGCGCTTCATCCCGTAGAGCGCGAGCGTGTCGTCTGATTCCTTCGAGAGATCGAAGACCTCGCGCGCCTCGGTCTGCATGTGGAACGCCGTCTCGAACGTGCGGATGCGCGCGGCAAGTTCGCTGTCGTTCCCGCGCGCCTTGAGATGACGCTGGTTGAACGCCTCGGCCAGGCCGAGTTCGAGCTCCTGCACGGAACTCTGCTTCGTGCGCGGGTCGAGATTCGCAATCGGCTCCTTGCCAGGAATGACGCGCACGCCCTGATGATACGCAGGCAGGAAGTCGTTGTTGAAAATCTGCGTGCCGGCGTAGGGCGAACCGGCGGAGAGCACGACGAACGACGGCAGGTTCTGGTTCACCGTGCCCAGCCCGTAGCTGACCCACGAACCGATGCTGGGCCGCGAGAAGAAGAACGAGCCGGTGTGAATCGCGAGCGTCGCCTGGTAATGCTCGTTGTCATCGGACTTCATGGACTTGATGAGGCACACGTCGTCCATGCACTCGCGCAGATGCGGGAACAGATCGCTGACCATCGTGCCGCATTCGCCGCCGGGCCTGAACTCCCAGCCGGGCTTGAGCAGCCGGCGCTGCTGGTTCGAGAGACCGCCGCCGATGCCCATCGTCTTGCCGTCGGCGGCGAAGAGCTTGGGCTTGTGATCAAACGTGTCCATGTGCGACACGCCGCCATTGGAGAAGATGAAGATGACGCGTTTGGCCTTCCCCGGAAAATGCGACGGCTTAGGTGCCAGCGGATCGGCGGCGTCCGCAGCGGAGTCCGCGAGCAAGTTCGACAAAAGCCCCGGCAGCAGGAGCGACGAGCCGACCAGCGAACGAATGACTTCGCGGCGGCGATAATGGCGATGCGGTTGATTCATGGCGTGGCGCGGTTAATCGACATACACAAATTCATTCAGACGGAACATCACGCGGACCAGCGCGCGCCAGGACTCGGCTTCGAGCTGATCGGCGGGCCTTCCGTCGGCGTGGAGCTTCTCGCGCACGGAGGCGAGGAACTTCTTCCCGCCTTCGATCTCCGAGGGTTCCGCCGGGCGGGCGAGCGCGAGTTGGTAGGCGCGTTTCAATCTCGCGCCGTCATCCGTCGCGTCCTTCAGCACGCGCGCGGCGAACTGCTTCGACTGCTCATGCACGAACGCATCGTTGAGCAGATAGAGCGCCTGGAGCGGCGTCGTGCTGGTGGTGCGAACAGGCGTGCTCGTGGCGGGATCAGCGCCGTCGAAGATGGCGAGATACGGATGACGCTGGATGCGCTGGGTCATCAGGTAAACGCTGCGGCGCTTTGAATCATAGACCGCCTTGAACGGATTGTGCTGCGTGAACTTCCACTCCGTCTGCGGCGGGAAGGGATGCGGCCCGGCGGGCGTGGTGTCGAGGTTGCCGCCGAGCGCGAGCAGCGTGTCGCGGATGGACTCCGCATCGAGTCGTTGGCGTGGAAATGAACTGATCAGTTCGTTGCTCACATCGTGCGCGAGGCCATCATCGCTGCGCGTGCTGGTGAGCTGGTAAGTGTGCGAGAGCATGATGACGCGGTGCATCGCCTTCACTGACCAGCCGGACTCGATGAACTTCGACGCCAGCCAGTCGAGCAGTCCGGGATGCGTGGGCGGCTTGCCCTGCTTGCCGAAATCGTTCGGCGTCGGCACGAGGCCCTTGCTGAAATGATGGAGCCAGATGCGGTTCGCCATCACGCGGGCGGTGAGCGGATTGTCGCGGGCGACGATCCATTCCGCGAGCTGGCGACGTCCGCTCGACTTGTCGCTTGCAGGAATCTCCGCGCCGTGCAGCACGGTGAGAAAGCGGCGCGGGACGACCGGGCCGGGCTTGGCCGGATCGCCTTTCAATTGAACGGTGACGTTCTCGATCCGTTTCGACTCGGCCACGGCATAGGCGAGTTCAAACGGCAGCGGCTTCGACTTGAACTCTTTGAGCGACTTCTCGGCCTCCTTGATCTTCTCCTCGACGTTCTTCTTTTCGTCGGCGGGCGTTTCCTTCACCGAATCCTTGAGGCGCTGCACGACCTTCTCCAACTGCTTCAACTCCGCGTCGCGCGCCTTCTTGGCGGCTTCGGCTTCGGGGAGTTTCGCGGGCGAGACGAGCGGCACGAGATCCCGCTGATGCTGCTCCAGCTCGATGCCCGGCCACGGATAGCGCGTGCTGTGGAAGATGCCGTAAATCGCGTAGTAATCGGTGGCCGTGATGGGATCGAACTTGTGGTCGTGGCAGCGCGCGCAGTTGATCGTGAGACCGAGGAAGGTGCGGCCGAGATTGTCGATGGTGTCCTCGATGGTGAGATGCTGCGGGTAATCATCCACGCGCGATCCGAAGCGCCGCGCGTTCGCGATGTAGCCCGTGGCGATGAGGCGTTCCAGCGTCTGCTCGTCGCTCGCGCCCGGCAGCAGATCGCCCGCGATCTGTTCGCGGACGAACTCGTCGTAAGGCAGGTCGCGGTTGAACGCGCTGATGACCCAGTCGCGATAGCGGAACATCTGCGGGATGGGGAAGTCCGAGTTGTCGCCGGCGGAATCCGCGTAGCGCACCACGTCGAGCCAGTAGCGGCCCCAGCGTTCGCCGTAATGCGGCGAGGCGAGCAAACGGTCCACGACTTTTGCGAACGCCTTGTCGGACTTGTCCGCGAGGAACGCCTCGACCTCTTCCGGCGCGGGCGGCAGGCCGACCAAGTCAAACGTCGCACGGCGGATGAGCACGCGTTTGTCCGCGTCGTCCGCAGGCTTCAGCTTCTTCTCCTCCAGTCGGGCGAGGATGAAGCGGTCCACGTCGTTCGCCGGCCAGCGTTTCTGTTTCACGGCAGGAACCGACGGCGCGGTGAGCGGACGGAACGACCACCATTGACGCGCCTTGTTCCAGTCGATGGCGGACTTCGCCTGCGCGGACGCGACCGTGTCCTCAGCGCGCGGATCAGGCGCGCCCATGCGAACCCATGCTTCCAGATCGGAAATGGCGAGCGACGAAAGCTTCTTCTTCGGCATCACCAAATCGGGATCAGCGTGGCGAATCGCCCGAATCAACAGGCTCGCCTCCGGATCGCCGGGCGTGATGGCGGCGCCGGTGTCACCGCCCTTGATGACGCCCGCGCGAGAATCGAGCATCAGGCCGCCCTTGATCTTCTTCGCACCCGCGCTGTGGCATTCGTAGCAGAACTCGACGAGCACGGGCCGCACCTTGCGCTCGAAAAACTCCGTGTGCTCCGGCGTCAACGTGGTGACGAACTGCACGCCCGCCGTCACGGGAATCGCGCCGTCGCCCGCCCACACTTCAAGACCCGAGAGATTCGCTGCGCCGTGGCTGGCCGCGCGGGCGGAGACTTTGAGCCGGCCGTTCACGCTCCCGGCTTTCCACGGGCCGAGCTTCTTCCAGGAGCCGGCGGTGCCGCTGTGGAATTTGTCTGCAACCGGCTTGTCGTTCACCAGCAGATCAAACTGTTCGCTGATCGTGTCTTCCCAGACGTAGAGAAAGATCTGATACGCGCCCTCGGACACGCCGGTCAGTTCCACATCGACCTTCGCGCCCCAGACGCTGCTGCGGATCATTCGCGCACGGTTCGGATCGATCGCGGGTTTCAGCGCCACGGCCTGGTTCTCAAAGGTCTTGCCCTTGATGACGACGTTGGTCGCGTCCTGGCCTTCCCACTGGCGTCCATCAATCTCCAGCGCCGGACCGTTGAGATTCACTGCGCGAAGGAACGCCGCGTCCGCCGCCCGCAAACCGCCCGGCACCAGAAGCAGGCCGACGATGGGCAGGAGGCGAAGCGTGAGGTGGCGCAGGAGCGGCATAGAATTGAAATACGGTTGGATAGCGAAGTTGCCCGATAGATTCAACCAAGTTGCAGTCGAAAGGACGCATTCGGGCGCATCCGGGCACAGTCCCCGGACGGCGGCTGTGTCGAAGACCAGCCGCAGCGGCTTCGCCTGGTCAACCGGCTGCAATACTCCTGAAGGCTCGGTGTTCTTCAACCCGCTGCGGCTGGTGCTCTGCACACAGTCGCGATCCGTGCGCGCCGGACTTCGGGGGCTACTGCAGATGCGTCCGGGAGCGGGCTGAGACTTCATTTCAACGAGGCATGGCTTCATTCAAAGTTACGGCTGCGCGGGCAGCACGAGGCGATAGAAGCGGTTGGTCGTCCAGTTCGGATCGGCAATCGTCTCGGTCCGATTCGTTGCACGCGCGAGCACGTTGGCCAGCCTGGACCACTCGTTGGCCGGCAAGGCGTCCGAGTATTGCACGCTGTAAGTGCGGTTCGAGACGGCGATGAACGAGACGCTCGCCAGGCCGGACACGAGCGACGGCTCGACCTTGAGATAGCTCAAGGCATCTGCGGGATCGGTCCCGGCGAGGAACTCCGCTTTGTTCGACATGGTGTCGCCGTCCAGATCGAACGCGGCGTCCGCCGCGTTGTTGGTGTCCAGTCCGAGCGCCGCCTCCAGTGCATCCGGCAGCCCATCGCGATCCGTGTCAGCGAGCGGTGAGGCGGTGAAGGTGATAGTGGCTCCGGGCGTAACGAAAGCGGCGTTCGTGACCACGATGCGGTAGGTCGGCGAGACCGGATTGGTGCCCGCGCGGAACGTGAAGAAATTGCTGCGTTCATTGGAGGTGAACAATCCCATCGTCACCGAGTTGCTCATCCATCGGTAGGTGAACGGCGGCGGATTGCCGGTGATGGCGACGCTCACGGAAACGGATCCGCCCGCCGGGACGGTCTGGCTCAAAGGAGCCTGGACGATGATGGGGGTCACCAGCACCGTCAGCCGGGCCGCGACGCTGAACTGCGTGCTGACCTCGTCGGCGAGCGCCACGTCGTAGGAGCCGTCGCGGGACAAATCAACGTTGCTGACGGTGAGCGAGGCGTTCGTGGCATCCACGATGGGCGAGCCGTTGAAGCGCCATTGGTAGCGGATCGAGCTGCTGCTGATGGCGGCGATGGTGAACGTCGCGCTGCGGTTGGTGGTGGAGCCGTAGTCCGCGCTGTTCGTTGAGCCGCGCATGAAGACGCCCTGCGGCTGCTGCATGATCCGGGCCTGCGCGAGAACCGTGAGGACGGCGTTGCTGCTGCCGACGATCCCGCCGGAGTTCAGAACGAAGCAGCGATAGAATCCCGCCTGCTCGGGCTGGACGTTGCTCAAGTTCAGCAACGAATTCGTCGCGTCAAAAATGGACTCCCCGTTGAACTGCCATTGGTAACGCACCGGCGTCGCGCTGCTCGCCACCACGCTGAAGGTCGCGGTGCGGCTCTGGATGACGGTCGTGCTCTGCGGCTGCGTGCTGATGACGGGCGCGGCTCCGCCGGGGTTTGCGCCGCCGGGCGTCGGAGTGACCGCGATCCAGTTCACCGGATCGTTCCCGTAAGCGCCGGGATTCACGCGCTGCAACGATCCGCCAATGCCTGCCGCGCCGCCGGGCCACGGATCGGAACTGGAATAGCGCACTTTGTCGGCGAGGACGTAAGGCGCTTCACCTGGATTCGCCGAGCCGACGGGCTGCGGCGCGTCGGGCCGGACGAGTTCCACGCTTTCGCCCACGTTGTCGAGCCGTCCCTCGAACGGGCCGAAGACGGGCACGTTCTCAGGAATGCCATTGCGTTCACGGAAGGCCGCGAGCGCAGCGTCGTCGTTCGAATCAATGCTCGCGACGAGAATGAAACCGCCCGGCGCGAGGTTCACGTCCGATGGAAATGTGAAGCTCACCGCGTCGCGCAAGCGCCAGGTATTGGTGGCCGCCGCCGGACCGGAGAGCGGCACGTTCGTGGAGGTGAGGTTGTGCAGCTCGATGTATTCGTCCTCGGTGTTGTTCCAGAGCGAGCCGTTCGCCAGCACATCGACCGGCTGATATTGAATCTCGGTGATGACCACCGGCCCCACTCGCGGCCCGGCGTTCGCGACGCCCAGAGTCGGCGCGGATTGCGCGACGAAATGATCTTCGCCGGTGCTCGTGACGTGACGGCCGAAGGTCACGCCGTTGAACTGCGCGCCGAAGTCGAACCCGTGATAATAGCCGGTCAGGTTGCCAGCGAGATCGGCGGAGAATAGATAGAGCTCGTCACCGAGCGAGCTGAGGGAGAAAGCATTCGGCCCCGCGTTGAAGCTGGCTTCCGAGACGACGAGATAACCGTTGGCCGGAATCGCAGTGCCATTGGGGAAGCGATGCTTCTTCGGTTCGCGGAAGTCATCGGTCAGGAACCAGCCGCCCATGTCCGCCACGCTGGCGGAGAGGTTCCGCAGCTCGACGGCATCGACCTGCGGCAGATCGGTGTGAGTG
>Ga0163153_10004428_pt1 | contig 17637 bp, 13 predicted proteins | sample OliLakLV19MP6IB1_FD_148629 | JGI IMG/M metagenome (GOLD analysis project Ga0163153, IMG submission 148629) | Freshwater microbial mat bacterial communities from Lake Vanda, McMurdo Dry Valleys, Antarctica - Oligotrophic Lake LV.19.MP6.IB-1 | ecosystem: Environmental > Aquatic > Freshwater >... | reverse complement strand
GACAAGGAGAGTTATCGCATGCCGTGGGACGAAGCGGCCCGGGATCGGCGGTCGTACTTCGGCGTGACGCACGTTTTGCTGCACGACTCGCCGCAGCCGCCGCCGGCGTCGCTCGACCACTTGGAGCGGCTGCTGGCGGGCGAAGCGCCGCAAACTGTCGCAGAGGTCGCGGCCCGTTATCAGCGAGCGGTCGCGGAGTCGCTGGCCGCCTGGAGCGACGGCCGCTCGACGGATGACGACGTCCGCTGGGTCGCGGCGCTCGTCCGGCACGGACTGCTGCGCAACACGACCGGCGAACTGCCGGCGGCGGCGGCGATCGTCGGCGAATACCGACGGACGGAAGCGGCGCTCCGCGAGCCGCGCGTCGTGCCGGGGCTCGGCGATTTCGGTCCTGGTGCCGATCAAGCCGTGCTCATGCGGGGCGACTGGCGAAAGCCGGGCCCTCTGGCGCCACGCGGGTATCTGGAGGCGCTCGACGCCGACGCGTTCGCCTCGCCGAAGGGGAGCGGCCGGCTCGAACTGGCCGAGCAAATCGCGTCGGCGACGAATCCGCTCACCGCGCGGGTCTACGTCAACCGAGTCTGGCACCATCTGTTCGGAGCCGGACTGGTGCGGACGGTCGACGATTTCGGCCGCCTGGGAAGCGAGCCGAGTCATCCCGAACTGCTCGACTACCTGGCCGCGCGGTTCGTTGACGAAGGCTGGTCGACCAAAAAACTGATTCGACTGATCGTGACGTCGCGGACGTTTCGCGCGGCGGCGACGCCGTCGGTCGAGGCACTGCGAATCGATCCCGAGAACCGGTTGTTGTCGCACTATCCGGCGCGGCGGTTGGAAGGCGAAGCGATTCGCGACCTGCTGCTGGCGGCTTCGGGAAGGCTCGAAAAGACGATGTACGGGCCCAGCATTCAACCGTATCGCGAGAAAGCGAACGCCGACCGGCGACTGTTTCCCGGCCCGCTCGACGGCGCCGGGCGACGCAGCATCTACATCAAATGCAACCTGATGGAAGCGCCGAAGTTCCTCGGAGCGTTCAACCTGCCGGGGGGCAAAGTTACGCAAGGCCGACGTGATACGACGCATGCCCCGGCCCAGGCGCTGGCCATGTTGAACGATCCGCTGGTGCTTGCGCAGGCCGACTTTTTGGCCGAGCGGATGTGCGCCCGGTCGGACCTCGCGCCGGACGAGCGGATTTTGATGATGATTCGCACGGCTTACGGTCGTCCGCCGACCGCCGAGGAGCAGACCCAATTCGCCCGGATGATCACTGAGCTGGCGCGGTTGCACGGTGTCGGCCCGAAAGGGGTGCCGGCGAGCCGTGTTGTTTGGCGCGACGCGGCCCATGCGTTGTTTCTTACGGAAGAATTCGTGTTTATTCCATAAGCGTAACTCGGGGTCGGACCGAGTACGGTCGGACCCCGGGTTATGAAACTGTGCGCTTGTCGCTTACCGGAGGTCACACGTCCGACACACGTTGCCTGCCATTGCAATATTGCTGTTCGCTTCGAACGTGCCGACCGAGACCACGCCCATCGCTGCGCTCTGAGCGTGCCACCCAAACAGGACTCGCCGTTATGTCGTTTGAAAGACACTCATCGCTCCCCTGCCCTGGAAGACGGATGCCACCATTTTCGCGGCGACGGATGCTGGCGGATTGTGTTTCGGGGATTGGGATGGCGGCGATGGCCGAACTGCTCGGCGCCGATGCACGTCGAGCCGGGGCCGCGGAAGCTATCACGGCGAAAACGCACTTTACCGCGAAGGCGAAGAACGTCGTCTTTTTGTTCATGGACGGCGGCGTGTCGCACGTCGATTCGTTCGACCCGAAGCCGAAGCTCGACGAACTCGACGGCCAAAAGTTTCTCGACTCGAAGAACCCGACGGCGAAAGGGAACCGCCAGTGGCTCAAATCGCCCTGGAAGTTCGCCCGGCACGGACAATCGGGGCTGCCCGTCAGCGAGTTGTTTCCGCATATCGCCCGGTGCGCGGACGAACTGGCCGTGGTGCGTTCGATGAAAGCCGAGCTGCCGCTGCACTCGACCGGCGTGATGCACCTGCACACGGGGGCGAACTTCGCCGGGCGGCCGAGCCTCGGCTCGTGGGTTTCCTACGGCTTGGGAAGCGAGAACGCCAATCTTCCGGCGTTCGTCGTGCTCAGCTTCGGCGTGGTGCCGTGCGGCGGATTGGAGAACTTCGGCGGCGCGTTTCTGCCGGCAATTCACCAAGGGTCGCAATTCCAGGTCGCAGGCGCGGCGATCGACGACATCACCCCGGGCGACGCCGACCGGCGCGTGCAACAGGCCAAGCTGGCCTGGCTCCGCCGGAGCGATGCGGCGTTTGCGGCGCGACTGGCGGACGACCGGGCGATGGACGCGGCCGTGGGCAACTACGAGCTGGCGTTTCGCATGCAATCGCTCGTGCCGGACGTGCTCGACCTGGCCCGTGAAACAGCGGATACGCACAAGCTGTACGGCCTCGATTCGAAGATCGAATCGCAACGACAGTACGGTATTCAATGCCTACGGGCCCGACGCCTGATCGAGTCGGGGGTGCGTTTCGTCGAGGTGACGTGCCCGCCCGGCGCCTCGAACGGCACCTGGGACCAGCACGGCGACTTGAAGAAAGGTCACGAGAAGAACGCCCGCGATACCGACCAGGCCGTGGCCGCGCTGCTGACCGACCTGAAGCGCCGCGGGTTATTGGAAGATACGCTCGTGGTTTGGGCCGGTGAATTCGGCCGCACGCCCCACTCGGCCGGCCGCGACGGCCGCGACCATCACCCCGAGGGTTTTTGTATATGGATGGCGGGCGGCGGCGTGAGGCCGGGCGTGGTCGTGGGAGCGACCGACGAACTCGGCATGCAGGCGGTTGAAAACGTCGCCACGTTTCACGACCTGCACGCCACGATCTTGCACCTCTTGGGCCTGGATCACGAGCGGCTCACCTACCGTTTTGGCGGCCGCGATATGCGACTGACCGACGTGCATGGGAACGTGATGCGAGAAGTGTTGGGGTAGTTGCTAGTTGCTAGTTGCTAGTTGCCAGTTGCTAGTTGCCAGTTGCTAGTTGCCAGTTGCCAGTTGCCAGTTGCCAGTTGCCAGTAGCCAGTAGCCAGTTGCCGGTTGCCGGTCCGGATGCGCGCCGGCAGGCCACGCTTTTAGGTCGCCCTCACCGGCCTTCGGCCCCAGCCTCAGCTTCGAACTGTGGGGCAACATTCAACCATTCTTTGGTTCTGCTACCGCCTTCAGCCTTCATCCCGAGCTATCGCTCGGCGGCTTCAGTTGCTCCTCTCCCCGATTTAGCCTTCAGTAAGTAGATGAGCCATTCGCGAGGAGAGGAGCTAGCCCTGCCCCATCATGCTTCGTACTTCGGGATTTCGGGGACCGCCAGTTCTTTGAGGAGGCGTTTGATCACGTCTTCGCTCGAGACCCCTTCAGCCTGGGCCTGGAAGTTCGTGGCAATTCGGTGCCGCAGCACGGGTATCGCCACGCGCTGGACGTCTTCGATGGAGACGCTGAAGCGGGCATCCATGGCCGCCAGCGCCTTGCCGCCGTGAATGAGGAACTGCCCGGCCCGCGGACCGGCTCCCCAATCGACCAGTTCCTTGACGAACGAGGGAGACGAATCTTCGCGCGGGCGGGTGGCCCGCACGAGCGTGGCAACGTACTTGATGACGTACTCGCTCACGGCGACCGAGCTGACGAGTTTTTGCAGGTTCAGAATGGCCCGGCCGGAGAGCACCTTGCGGACCTCGGGCTTTTCGCCGCGGGTGGTGGCAGCCAGAATCCGCTCTTCTTCGTCGCGGGTCGGGTAGTTCACCTTGATGTTGAACATGAACCGGTCGAGCTGGGCTTCGGGAAGCGGATAGGTTCCTTCCTGCTCGATCGGGTTTTGCGTGGCGATGGTAAAGAACGGGTCGGGGAGGACATAGGTTTCTTGGCCGACCGAGACCTCGCGCTCCTGCATTCCCTGCAGGAGGGCCGCCTGCGTTTTGGGCGGCGTGCGGTTGATTTCGTCCGCCAGGAGGATGTTCGAGAAGATCGGGCCTTCGACGAAGCGGAAGTTGCGGCGGCCATGCTCGTCTTCCTCGAGCACGTTGGTGCCCGTGATGTCGGAGGGCATCAGGTCGGGGGTGAACTGAATGCGCTTGAAGCCGACGTCGAGGATTTTGGCCAGCGTGCTGACCATGAGCGTTTTGGCCAGGCCCGGAACGCCTTCCAGCAGGCAGTGCCCGCGAGTGAAGATAGCGGCGAAGAGCTGCTCGATGACTTCGTTCTGGCCGATGATGACCTTTTGCAGTTCTTCGAGCATCACCTTGCGATGCTGGGCGAATTCCTGCAAAACGTCGCCGAGGCTGCGTGGTTTGGTCGACATGCGCTCTTGGGGATCGGGGTCTTCGAAGAATCGACGGCCGGAACTCGGCGAGCCGTCCATCATATCGGTTTCGCGGGGGCGGCGGCAATCGGCCGGCGGATTCGTTGCTCCGTGCGGCCGCGACACTTAGGATGACGCGGCAAGGCGAATCGAGTCGAGAGGAGCGGCCCCCTCCGAACAAAAGGGTGACTTTTCGATGTGGCGAATTACTTCCGCGGCGGCGATCGCGCTATTGCTCACATCGGTGCCTGCAGCTCGAACGGCCCGGGCCCAAGCGCCGAAGCAAGCGCTTACGGCCGAGCGGGTCCAGCAATCGATTGACGACGCCGTTTTGTACTTGCAAAAGGAACGCGGGGCCGACGGCGGCTGGTCGAATTATCCGCAGTGGCCCGGAGCGGTCACCTCGCTCTGCGTCATGTCGCTGTTGACGGCGGGCGTGCCGGTTTCCGACCCCAGCGTTCAAGAGCCGCTGGCGATTCTGCGGACGATCAAGCCGGACTTCAACTACCAGGCGGCCGTGCAGACGATGGTCTTCTGCATGGCCGAGCCGGAAAAGGACCTGCTCCTGATCCGGCGGAACGTCGCGTATTTAGAGAGTCAGCAAATACGCGACCAGACACGAAAGCAAAATGGCTCGTGGAATTACCACAACTCCGACAGCCGGAGGATGGGACGGGGGGACAACTCGAACACCGAGTTCGTCATCGAGGCTTTGTACGAGGCAAGGCGGGTGGGCGCACCGACGCTCGGATCGACGTGGAAGCGAGCTCGCGAATACTGGATCAACCAACAGCACGACGACGGGAGCTGGGGATACGTTCCGGACGACTCGCGAGCAACCGGCAGCATGACCTGCGCGGCGATCTCCTCGCTGCTGATGATCGACGAAGTGATTGGAACGGGAGACGCGGCGGTCAAGGAGAACAAAATCGTCTGCTGCGGACCGTTGGAAGAGAATAAGCCGGTCGCCCGAGGACTCCACTGGCTGGAGCAGAACTTCAGCGTGCAGCGAAATCCGGGGGATGGGGCTCACCTGCTCTATTACCTGAACCGGCTGGAGCGCGTCGGGCGGCTGACCAATCGACGCCTGATCGGCGAGCACGATTGGTACCGGGAAGGGACAATGCATCTGCTGAATTTGCAGGATAAAGCGCGCGGGTATTGGAAAGGAATCGGCACGGGCGAATCACAGGAAGTGATCGGCACCGCGATGGCCTTGCTGTTTCTGTGCCAGGGACGAACCCCCGTGGCGGCCGTGAAGCACGAGCCGAGGTCCGACGCCGCCTGGCGGCGGCACCGTCATGACCTGGGCCGATTGACCGACTATTGCGCCAAGCGCTGGAAACAGCCGCTCACCTGGCAAGCGATCGATTTCACGGCCGGCCTAGCGGGCGAATTGCACTCGGCTCCGGTGCTCTACCTAAGCATGAGCGAGCCCCATGAGTTCACCGACGCCGACATCAAGATCCTGCGCGACTACATCGATGCGGGGGGATTCATCTTCGCCGAGAACGCATGCGGCGGGGAACCAACCGACAGTGCGCAACGCAAGCTCTTCGAGCGGATGTTTCCCGAACGGGACGCCGCGGGGGAAGCGAAATACCCGCTTCGCGCGATGGAGCCGGACCACGCCCTGTTCACGGCCGAAGAGCCGCTGGACCTCGTGAAGCTCAAGAAAACGCCCCTGGGAATCGAAGTCGACGGTCGGCTGCGCGTCGTCTACTACCCGGCCGAACTCGGCTGCTACTGGGAATTGGCGGGGGCGTCGTTTACGGAGCCTTACCCGAAAGAGGTCGAAGAGACGATCCGGGCGCACCGCTCGCTGGGGATTAACGTGATGGCCTACGGCACCGGGCGCAGGTTGAAAAACAGGCTCGAAAGAGGCCCCTTGCCCGTGGAAGAGAAGTAGAGCACGCGCTACAGAAATCCCGGCCGGTGGATCCGGCTCTACGGGAGACGGAATGCCACGAGTTCCGTGTGAAAGTGGGCGTTCCCTACAGTTGCAAAGCCGCCCCTACCGTTGCCCGCCGCCGCCGACCGACTTACGATGAACGGATACGTCGAATCGGGGTGCAGCCGGTCGCAAGGCCGGCCCAAGGAAGGAAGCGGGAGATTTGGCGATGCAACGTTTCATTTCCGTCGCGGCGATCGTACTATTGCTCACGTCGGCCGGAACCGTTCGAACGGTTCGGGCCCAAGCGCCGAGGCAAGCGCTGACGGCCGAGCAGGTCCAGCAGTCGATTGAAGACGCCGTTCTGTACCTGCAAAAGGAACGCGGGGCCGACGGCGGTTGGTCGAATTATCCGCAGTGGCCCGGAGCGGTCACCTCGCTCTGCGTCATGTCGCTGTTGACGGCGGGCGTGCCGGTTTCCGACCCCAGCGTTCAAGAGCCGCTGTCGATTCTGCGGACGATCAAGCCGGACTTCAACTACCAGGCGGCCGTGCAGACGATGGTCTTCTGCATGGCCGAGCCGGAAAAGGACCTGCTCCTGATCCGTCGGAACGTCACCTACCTGGAGGCCCAACAGATACGGGACCCCGGACGAAAGCAGCACGGATCTTGGAACTACCACAACTCCGCGAGCCGGCGGATGGGGCCGGGCGACAATTCGAATACGCAGTTCGTGTTGCTGGCCCTGTACGAGGCCGAGCGGGTCGGCGTGACGACGAATGAAGCAGTCTGGAAGCTGGCGCGCGACTACTGGGTGAACTCGCAGCACGACGACGGCAGCTGGGGCTATGTGCCGGACGACCCGCGGGGGACGGGCAGCATGACCTGCGCCGGGATCGCCAGTCTGATTATGGCGGCCGAAAAGCTCGACCGGGGGGACGCGCTGGTGAACGGCGACCAGGTCCGCTGCTGCGGGCCGCGAGCCGACAATGAGCCGATTGAGCGTGGAATGAACTGGTTGGGTCGGAATTTCAGCGCGACGCGCAACCCGGGCGACGGCGCCCACTACCTGTACTACATGTATGCCATGGAGCGGGTGGGCCGGCTGACGAACCAGCGCCTGATCGGCACTCACGATTGGTATCGCGAGGGGGCCGACTACCTGGTGACCCGGGCGCAGATGCAATTGCGGGGCTACTGGAAGGGCATCGGCACGGGCGAATCGCAGGAAGTGATCGGCACCTGCCTGGCCCTGATGTTCGTGGCCAAGGGGCGGCGGCCGGTACTGGCGGCCAAGCTCTCGTTCGAGCCCGACGACCACTGGGAGCGGCATCGCAAAGACGTGGCCCACCTGACCGAATACTGCTCGAAGCGGTGGCGGCAGGAGATGACCTGGCAGGTGGTTCAATCGCGCGGGGCGACGGCCGACGATTTCAACATCGCGCCGGTGCTCTACATTGCCGGGAGCGAAAAACCGGCGTTCAGCGACGTCGAGGTGAAGGCGCTGCGGCAGTACGTGGACTTGGGGGGCTTTATCTTCGCCGAGAACTGTTGTCACGGCGCCGAGTACGACGCGGCTTTCCGGGCGCTGATGGAGCGGGTGTTTCCCGAGCGCGACGAAACGGGCCAACTGCTGCACCGGCTGCGCGAGCTGCCGCCGGAGCATGCCGTGTATAACGCCGAGGAGCCGTTCGACATCAAGCAAATCGACGACCTTCCGGAAGGGATCGACGTCGGCTGCCGGACGAGCGTGGTTTACTACCCTCACAACCTGGGCTGCTACTGGGAACTGGATAAGGCGGGTCGAATCACGCGGTTTCCGCCCAAGGTGGAAGAAAGGATCCGGGCGCATCGCTCGCTGGGGATCAACGTGATGGCGTACGCCACCAACCGCGAGCTGAAGAACAAGCTGCAGATTCCGCGATTGCTCGTTGACGAGAAGCCGGCCGACGCGGTCGACCGGACGCTGCTCTACGTGGCCGAGGTGAAGCACAACGGCGGCTCGACGATTGCGCCGACGGCACTGGTGAACCTGCTCAAGCAACTGCGGCGCGACACCGGGACGAGGGTCAGCGTCGAGAAACGGGAACTGACGCTCACCCAGGAATCGTTGTTCGATCACCACCTCGTCTACATGCACGGCCGGACGTCGTTCACCTTTTCGGAGGCCGAACGAAAGCAGCTTCGCACGTTCGTCGAGCGGGGGGGCTTGCTGCTGGCGGATTCGGTTTGCAGTAGTCCGGAGTTCACCGCCGCGTTCCGCCGCGAGATGCAGGGAGTGTTTCCGGAGACCCCGCTCAAGGCGATCAACCCTCAGCACGACATGTTCAGCGAGAAGCACGGGGGCTTCGACCTGTCGACGGTGACGCTCCGCGACCCGCAACGGATGGGAGCGGGCGGGCCGGTGCAGGCCCAACACCTGAAGGTGCCGCCGGAACTGGAAGGGATCGTGGTCGGGGGCCGGTTCGGCGTGATCTTCTCACGGTACGACCTGAGCTGCGCGCTGGAGCGACAGAACTCGTTGGAGTGCGTCGGCTACAGCCGGGACGACGCGGCGAGAATCGGCATTAACGTGGTGCTGTTTTCGTTGCGCGGGAATCTGTAGCCGCGAAGCGGACGGCGCGACTCTCGATGCGCTGCCGGCGTTGAAGAATTCCGAACGATCGCGAAAGCGCGAAACGGACGGGGATGAAGGAACCGCAGATGAACGCAGATGAACGCGGATGAGGTATAGAGCCCTGCCGGCCGGCTCCTATCTGCGTTGATCTGCGTTTATCTGCGGTTAACTCTCCCCCAACTCTTGGACGCCGGCTTTCTCGGACCTACGGTCGCTGACGCTCCAGGCTTGTCGGGCTTGCGGCGCAAAGTGCTTTGCGGCAAGCACTTAGGAACTCCCAACCCGCCTTGCCGTGCCGGCAAACCCCTCCTATAATCCGCCGCCTTTGTCCGGACTGCCGCCACTCGGCTAACGACTGACCTCACTTCGTTTTACGGCGACCGACCCTGCCTTCCCTTCCGGTACGGTTGCGGCCTAAGGATCACCTCTTGCACACTGCGGCCGACGAGCCACGAGCGCTCGAGCGAATCGCTGCGCATCGCAGCGCGCGCCGCTGCGCGCCGTGGCGAGCCGTGGACAAGCGGTTCGTGTTGAAGCGCATCGCGCCGGCGCTCGTGGCCGGGTTGTCGCTCGCCTTCTCCGTGCTTGCCGCGCCGCGGGCCGCTTGTGCCCAGTCGTCGGACTTCGAGTTCCCGGAGGCCGACAAGTCGCAGCCGATTCTCTTCGGCGCGGACGAAGCTCTGCGGTGGGAGAAAGGGGCCTACGACGTTTGGGTGCTCCGCGGGCGGTGCTACGTGCAGCAAGGGGCCCGCGCCACCGAGAGTAAGCAAGCCGTGCTGTGGGTCAAGCGAAGCGTGCAATTGGGCGGCGAGGAGAACCTCGTCATCGCCTACTTGGAAGGGGACGTCCGGATCATCGACGCCCGGAGCGGCGGCGCCTCGGAGTTGCGCGACAAATTCTGGTACGGCGAGTTCCAATCGACCGCGCCGATGCAGACCCGCACGCCGCAGCCGGGCGGCATGCCCGAAGTGATGCCGCAGGCGTTCACCAACGCGATGGCCTATCGCGATTCGCTTTTGAATCCCTCGATTCGCCGCGCCCAATTCACGACCTCGCCGGCCGCGCCGATGTCGACGCTCAACGGTGCGCCGGTGCCGAGTTCGAGCGGACCGGCCACTTACGGCATGCCCGGCGCCGCTCCGAGCGCCAACCCGGCGGCCGTTTCCGACACGAACGGCGGCGGCCTGCCGGGCTCGACCGCTTTCGGACAACCGGCCGTCGCCGCCGCAGGGCCGCCGGGCCGGCGACTGCGGGCCTTCTCGCGAACCAGCGTCAAGGTACAAGTGAAGTGGCAGCAGAGCCCGACGAACCCGCAGGAATGGATGGGCATTATCACGCCGGGCGTGAACCTGATCGTCGACGGCATGGGACCTTCCGGCTCGTTGGACATTTCGACCGATCGAATGGTCGTCTGGACCTCGGGCATGGACGAGCCCGATCTATCGGGCGATCGGGCGCAGGCCGGGGATCGGCCGCTGGAATTCTACATGGAAGGCAATATCGTCTTCCGCGAAGGCGACCGGGTGATCTACGCCGACCGGATGTACTACAACGTCAACCGGAAGTCGGGCGTCATCCTCTCGGCCGAGATTCTCTCGCCCGTGCAAACGTACGAAGGCCTGGCCCGGCTCAAGGCCGAGGTGGTTCGGCAGATCGATTCGGGGCACTTCGTCGCCGAGCAGGCGTACATGACGACCAGCCGCCTCGGCTCGCCCCGCTACCGAATGCAATCGAACCAAATCACGTTCGAGGACCTCACCTACAACGAGGTGACGCCGGACGGCCGACCGGTGATCGACCCGGAAACGGGGGAACAATCGGTGCTGCACGACCGGATGGTGACGAGCAGCAACAACTTCGTGTACCTGGGACCGGTGCCGGTGTTCTACTGGCCGTACATGGCGGCCGACTTGGAGAACCCGCAGTTCTACCTGCGCAACATCAAGATCAAGAGCGACCGGATCTTCGGACAGCAAGTGCTCACCGATTGGGACATTCACCAATTACTCGGCCTGAAGAACAAGCCGCAGGGACGCGACTGGGTCGGCAGCATCGACTACCTCAGCGAGCGAGGCCCGGCGCTCGGGACGAACTACCGCTACACGGGCCGCGACTTGCTCGGAATTCCCGGCGGCTATTTCGGCTTCGCCGACGCCTGGGCGATTCACGACGACGGAGTCGACAACCTGGGGAGCGACCGCTCGGCGCTGGTGCCCGACAAGAGCTTGCGGCACCGGATCCTGGGCCGTCATCGCCAGCAACTGCCGAACAACTTCCAGCTGACGAGCGAGTTCGGCTGGATCAGCGACCGAAACTTCCTCGAGCAGTACTACGAGCTGGAATGGGACACGTTCAAAGACCAGTCGACCGGCTTTGAGCTGAAGCAAATCGTCGATAATACATCGTGGTCGCTTTCGGCCGACATGCGGCTGAACAAGTTCTTTACCGAGACGGAGCAGCTGCCGCGGCTCGATCACTACTGGCTCGGCCAGCCGCTGTTGGGGGACTGGCTCACCTGGTACGAGCACTCCTCGGCCTCGTACTCCAAATTGAAGGTCGTCGAGACGCCGAGCGACCCGGTCGACCGGGCGACGTTCGCTCCCCTGCCCTGGGAAGTCGACTCCGACGGCGAACGATTTTTGACCCGCCAGGAGTTCGACCTGCCGCTCTCGCTGGGGCCGGTGAAGATCGTTCCGTACGCGCTCGGCGAAGCGGGACACTGGGGCGAGGTGATCGACGGCCACGAGACGCAACGGCTCTACGGCCAGACGGGCATTCGCGCCGCACTGCCGTTCTGGAGCGCCAACCCGAACATCCAGAGCGAGCTATTCAACGTCAACGGCATCGCCCACAAGGTGACGCTTGACGTGGACGCCTACTTCGCCGACGCCAACCGCGACCTGACGGATTTCCCGCTGTACGACAACATCGACGACAACGCCCAAGAACACTTCCGCAGGCGGTTCGCCTTCAACACCTTCGGCGGCACGACGCCGACCCGGTTCGACGAACGGTTTTACGCGCTGCGGAGCGGACTGGCGAGCAGCGTGACGAGCCCCTCCGGCGAAATCGCCGACGATATGGCGGCCGTCCGGATGGGATTGCGGCAGCGGTGGCAGACCAAGCGCGGCCCGGCGGCCAATCCGCGGATCGTCGACTGGATGCTGTTCGACACGGAAGCGGTGTACTTCCCGCGGGCCGACCGGGACAACTTCGGCCAGGACTTCGGCCTGCTCCGCTACGATTACCGCTGGCACGTGGGCGAGCGGGTGACGCTGCTCTCCGACGGCGGCTTCGACTTCTTCGAAGACGGCCAGCAGACGGTTTCGGTGGGGGCCCTGCTCAACCGCCCGTCTAACGGCAGCCTGTACTTCGGCTACCGGTCGCTGGAAGGGCCGTTCAACAACCAGGTGCTGATCGCCGCCGCCAACTACCGGCTGAGCCCGAAGTGGTTCGGCTCGGCGGGCATGAGCTATGATTTCAGCGGCGCGGGAACGATCGGCAACAGCTTCTCGTTGGTGCGGATCGGCGAGTCGTTCCTGGTGAGCTTCAACTTCAGCTACGACGCCTACAAGAACAACATCTCCGGCACGTTCAACGTCGAGCCGCGGTTCATCCCCGGGCTGGCCCGGGCGGCGCTGCGCGGAACGACCATCACGCCGGCCGGGGCGTACGGGCTGGAATAGTTGACGGCGCGGCGAATTGCGGATTTACTCGCAAAACGGTGCGCGGCGCGCTCGACCGCCGGCCCGGGCGGATCCGTTTGCGGTCTCGTATCACAGAGTCTCGTATCAGGGGGGAGACGTCCGATGAGCGACGCGCCGCAGCATGAAGACCGGATGGCCGTCGATCGCTCGTGGACCCGCAAGTTTCGCAACGCGCTACGCGGCATGGGGCGCGGGGTGACCGGCGAGAGCAGCTTTTTCGCTCACTTCTTCGTCGCCGCGATGGTGATGACGGCGGCGATGGCGCTGGGGGCCGACCGGACCGAGTGGTGCCTGCTGTGGGTGGCGATCATCGGCGTGCTGACGACCGAGATGCTGAACAGCGCGCTGGAGCGCATGGCCAAGGCGGTGAGCCTGGAGTATTGCCCCCATCTGCGCGACGCGCTCGACATCAGCAGCGGCGCGGTGCTGACGGCCGCGATCGGCGCGGCCGTGCTGGGCGTGGTGATCTTGGGGCGGCTGGGGCTGGTGGCGGTCGGGTGGTGGTGAGAGGAGAAGGAAATGTAAAATGTAAAATGTAAAAGTCAAAATGAGGAAGCGCTTCCGTCATTTTGCATTTTTAGTTTTACATTTTGCATTTCCCCTTCAGGCGAGATCCTCCGCCTCGGCCGCAAACACCGCCAGGCGGCGGCCGGTTTCCGCCGGGTCGTCTTCGCCGATGAGCTTTTTCTTGAGCACGCCGTCGACCGGGGCCGAGAGATCGATCGTCACGCCGTCGGCGACGAGTTCCACCACGCGATCGCCGGTCGAGACCGGGGCGCCGACGTCGACCAGCCAAAGGCTGACCCGCACGGCGCCCGCCGGCAGGCCGAGATCCGGCATCCGCAGTTCGACGTCGGGCATAGTTAGTAGCAAAACGCCATGACGGCCAGGAACACGAGCCAGCCGGCCATAAGGGCCGAGATCGCGACGAACCGGATGAGGGCGGCGCGGCGCGAGATCATCCGGAGCTCTTCGGGATTTCGATCTTGAACTCTTGCCGCAGATCGGTTTCGAAATCGAACACGTCGTCGAAATCTTCGCGACGGTCGTCCTTCGTCTTGCTCATCTCGCCGATCTCGATGAGGTTGAAGACGATGTCGCCGAAATCGCCCGTCTTGTGCACGCCCCAGTTGTTGAGCACGGTCTTGGCCATGAAGCCGAACTGGTCGAGCGCGTAACGGCGAATCGCGTCGCACAGCTCGCGGCCCGTGAGGTGCCGCGGCGGATCACCCTCTTCGGCCTGCTCGCCGGAGGGGCTCGGCGGCGTCGACTTGCCCCCCGCCTTAGCGGCAGGCGCGGCGGCTTGGGCTCCCGAGGAGGGCTTGGACTCGCGCTCTTCGGAAGGAGCGGCGGTTCCCAGGCCCAGCACCTCGTGCGCGAAGCGCAACCCTTCGAAAACAAATCCGTACGCTTCGCGCTTGTAACGCTTGTCGTGCGCGAGGAGCTCGGCGAAATTCTGCGGCTTGGCCATGGGCGGAACGAGCGGTCGGGGCGGGCGTACTGCGAAGAATTTCGGTTCTTACTGAGGTACCGGATCTGAGAGACTTGGGGCGTCGGGTTCCGGCGGCGGACGACGGCCGCTCGGAACGACGCTCATCACGTCGCCGGCGTTGATCAGCACGCGGCGGCGGTCTTCGGTTTCGACGAGCAGCTGGCCGGCGAGGATTTCCTGCGCCAGCACGCGGACCTTCCCTTCGCGAGTGAGGGCCTCGGCGCCGACCGGCGGCAGGGTCTTTTGCAGCTCTTCGTAGGTGTCGTACTCGTAGCGAAGGCAGCACTTCAGTCGGCCGCAGCGCCCGGAGATTTTCGTCGGGTCGAGCGTCGCCTTCTGCAGCTTGGCCATCTTCATGGAAACCGGCGGCATTTCCGAAAGGTGCGTGTTGCAGCAAACCGGCTTGCCGCAATCGCCGTAATCGGCCAACAGCTTGGCTTCGTCGCGAACGCCGATCTGGCGCATTTCGATGCGCGTCTGGAACTCGCCGGCCAACACCTTCACCAGCTCGCGGAAATCGACGCGGGCCTCGGAGAGATAATAGACCACGATTCGCTCGCCGCCGAACAGGTGCTCGACGTCAACCATCTCCATCGGCAGCTTCAGGGCGGCCACGTGAGTCTTGCAGGCCGTGAACTCGCGGCGTTCCTGCTCGTGCAACCGCTCGGCTTCGCGGACGTCTTCGGACGACATCACGCGCAGGACCTGGCCGCGGCGGGGATCGGCGATCTTGGCGATCACCTCTTCGGTGGCTTCCAGGAGAACCTCGCCGATTTCCAACCCCCGGTCGGTCCGCGCGACCACCTGCTGGCCGCGACGGAGCGTTTCACCACGGCTATTGGTGAACACTCCGAGCGAGCGGGTAACTCCGTAGCGGACGACGTAACGGTTCGACATGCGACGCTTGTGCGGAACGGGAGACGGCAAAGACCGATCAGTATACCGGCGGCCGCCGGAGCCGAAAAGCTCGACCGCGGGGGGAGGCGGAAGTAGGTCGAAGCGTGCAAAAGTGCAAGAGTTGAAGGGGCCGGAGCAAAACAGTCACCTGCGGCGCCTGCATAGTTCCACTCCGCCACTTTTTGACTTTTTCCCGGCCTACGATTCGCCGCGGATTCCCAGCACGCTCCAATAGTGCTCGGCGTCGGCGACGCGGCGGGATTCGGCTTGACGCAGCGAACGGAGCGCGGTCGACGCTTCCGGTTTCGGGCAGACGAGCAGGTAACCGACCACGGTCCGGTCGAGGGCCGGATCGTCCCCCGGCGAGCCCCGAAACAACTTCGCGGCCCGCTCGACGAGCGACCAATCGCGGCGGCGCGTCAGGTCGCTGAGCGCCCCCGGCGCGGTCGCCGGCCGATCGAGCAAGTAGACGAGCGACCGGTTGAGCCGCCCCCCTTCGATACTCCGGCCGTATTGGGCGTAGAAACGCAGGGCCCTCTGGGCATGGCGAACGTCCCCTTCGGCCGCCGCGGGGTTCTTGAGCAACCGGGCGTCGATCAGGTCGAGCGCCGCTTCACCTTCGGCCGCCAGCAAGCCGCCGAGCACGCCGTCGAATCCGGCCCGGAAGTCGCCGGCCTCGTCCGTGGCGATCTTGCGCAACAGGGCGACGTTCGCGGTCCGCTCGCCGGCGTCGGTCGCGAGCCCCAGCGCCAGGCCGTAAAAGCCTTTGCGCTCCGACGCAATGCCCGGGTCGACGAGCCAGCCGCGCAGGGCGGCATAAGGGAGCGCATCGGACACGCTCGCCACGGCGTCGTAGGGCGCGCGGCCGAACTCGCGGAACGCGTCGTCCGCGACGGCCGGGTCGGCATGCTCGAGATAGCGGGCCGCGTAGCGGAGGCGATCGGCGATCGGCCGTTTGAGATCGGGAGCCCGCACGAAATAAGCCGAGGAGGTTTCGTCGACCGGGATCACTTCCCACGACCACGCTTCGCCGTCGCGGCGTCCGAGCAACAGCGCCAGCCGCCCTTCTGCGAGCGGCGGAACGTCGTCGGCCGCGGCGACCTCGACGAGGTCGCGATCGCCGAGCGTCTCACGGCCGGAGATTACTTGGGCGACGTGGAACGTGCGCGGGCCGCGGGCTTCGGCGAGCACGACGGCGGCGGCCTCGGCGCGGCGCTCGGCGAACGTGGGGAGCACGGCGCTACAGAACGGGCAAGCCACCGCCGACGCCGAACGCACGACCGTGAACACGACCGCGAGCAGGAACGCCGCCGGCCGAGGGAACATGGGGTGACGGCCGAGGTTACTCGACCCCTTCGGACTCGAGTCGGAAAATCCCGAGGTGAATACCGTTGGGACCCATCACGGGTCGTAGCCGGAGAACGCCGGTGACGGTGATCGGTATCGTACGGAAATTGGCCGTCTTGCCCGGATCCATCTTCACGAAAACGCAATCGTAAAGCGCGGCCTGCGGACCGAAGCAGCACTCCTGATCGTCGCGCACGAGGATGAACGAATCGAACCCTTTGTCTTGCGAGACCGAAAAAGGGAGGATGAATCCGCGAATCTTGACGCGCTTGTCGAACCAGCCGCGCACCGAATCGTTGAGCATCGACGGCTCGAACGGTTGGCCCGGCTGGATGTCGAACACCAAATCGTCGAACGAAATGCCGTTGACGCCGTCTCCGGAAGTGGGCGCGGCCAAGACCCGGGTTCTGGTCGGCTTCGAGCCGCTAGCGACCGGCGACCGAGGGGAACGGGAAGGACGGGGCGCGACCGCCTCTTCGGGCGGGCGCGTCAGGCCGCGATCCGGGGGCGTGAAGCGATCGAACGGAATGCGGGCCGACGAAGTCGACGTCGGACGCGGGGCGGTCGACGATGGCGATCCGGTGGACGACGCGGCCGGGCCCGTAGCCGAAGTCGAAGCGGCTGCAACGGGGAGACCCTGAACGGAACCGCTTGCCGATGGCGACCCGCTTGCCGACGGCGACGATTGGGCGACGACCGACGGCGGTGCGACCGGGTCGGGCCGGTAGCAGCCCACAAATCCGGCGAGGCCCAGGAGTCCGACGAATGCCGGCAAGCTGCGAATCATTAAATCACCGGCGTCCGGATTGGAACAGGAAACGGCCGTAAAAACCGGCGGCCTAAGGAAGCGTACGTCGCAGGGAGGTCCAGGGCAACGTCGGCCGGCGTAACTACCGAAGCCGTTACGCCCCGCCGGCGCCGGGCCACGGGCTACCTATTCAATGTAGTCGGCTACGGGGGCGGCGAGAACGTGCTTTTTCATGCCGGTCTCGCGGGAGCCGGCAGCGCGAAATTGCCGGCACGGTCGGGTACATATAACCCTGGACAAATACGCAGTCACTGTCGGAATGCAGGCGCTACCGCCTTTCCGCGGCGCCGGGCGACGAAGGGGCAGGCAATTGGGGCGACGGAGCGGGAGGCAGATTCCGCAGGCCACCAAGGCGATACGAAGCATGGCGGACTGCCGGCGGCCAATTCGTCCAACTAAAATAAGAGTTTCGCCCGCTCCGCCACGGCTGGGTCCATTTTCTCCAGTTCTTGGAGCTGCGTCTTGGCTTCGGGAAGCGGACAGGCCCGTAGGTAGTTGATCACC
>Ga0163153_10004426_pt1 | contig 17646 bp, 14 predicted proteins | sample OliLakLV19MP6IB1_FD_148629 | JGI IMG/M metagenome (GOLD analysis project Ga0163153, IMG submission 148629) | Freshwater microbial mat bacterial communities from Lake Vanda, McMurdo Dry Valleys, Antarctica - Oligotrophic Lake LV.19.MP6.IB-1 | ecosystem: Environmental > Aquatic > Freshwater >... | reverse complement strand
CGATAATATTGTAGATAGTAGGTTACAAAACAGAAAGGAGAAGAATTTTAAGACCTGTTGGCAATACTTTTATCGGGATTTCATGGGTATATTATAGGGGGGCAGTCAGTATACCGGTATTTAGCTATGGCAACTTATCTACAGGGGGTCAGCTTGCCGGAATGGGGGGTCAATATGCCCCGGAATATACGCTCCATGGATGCCCTCCTGCTCCAGGAGCCAGATATAATACTTTACCAGGGCTATATGAGCATGCTCTACTTTGTTGCTTTTTTTGGTTTCATGTATGGTCTGGGTTCTGCGATCGTAAAAATCGATTTTTACACCTTTGAGTTCTATTTGTTCATGTTGTCCGTGACGGCGATTATAGCTGTTCTCACCGATGAGATTGCCTTCAGCGACGAGTGCTGATGTGTGCTCCATTTGGATTTGATGAGAGAATAGCCAGAGTTTGCGATGGCAGAGGTAGTAGGTGCGTTTCATGATTTTAAAATTAAACTATATCTACACGCCAAAAACAAAGCGTGGACTATTACTCTATCACTAACAATGATCGGCTCGAGGATAAGAACAATTTAATCTGCTTTGTTATATTGGTCAATATTTGAATTAGTAATTGATTGCTGCAATTTCCAGTACTAATCCAAATCACTTTGGGGGATCGGCCAATTGTATTCAAAAGATGGTAAAAATCTTTATCCTTGGTAACAATAGCAAAATTAATATGCCGAGCATATTCGATTATCCACTTATCCGATTTTAAGAGAACATTTAAATCGAAGACGTGTCTGCTTCCGGGGAATTCTTCAGCAAATAGGTCAGGAAGCTTTAGCGAAATATTATTATCAAAGAGCAGCTTCAATTTATTAAATCACTATGAAGCTATTTTAATTATTCTGTTTTCTGCATCTGCGGCATAGGCCAGGCATGCCAGAATATCTTCCCTGGTCAACATAGGAAAGTTGATGATGATTTCTTCGATAGAATCCCCGGCGGCTAAATAGCTCAATACATCGTATACCGTGATACGCATGCCACGAATACAAGGCTGGCCACTTCTTTTGCATTCTTCTATGGTAATGTATTGGGTATAGTCAATCATAATCAGTGGATTATTAGATTCAAAGTTGTTCGAAATTTTAAAAATCTACGTGCTAAGTTATTCCTCCCCCGAATAACAAAAATAAAAATAACTGCATGTCTTGCAAAACGGTTTTTTAATTACCGGAGGACAAACATCGGATTGGATAATATTTGTTATCTGGACTATCCAGGTGGGGATAAGTTTTCTGTCATCGTCATCGATCGTGACTTCTTGTTTGTTTTTTAATTTAGGATATTCAAGTATTCCAGTGACTCCATCGATGCCCTCCTGCTCCAATAGCCAGATATAATATTTTACCTGGGCGATATGGGCATGTTCCAGTTTATCGCTTTTTTTGATTTCATGGATGATTTTGTTTTTGGCATCGTAAAAATCGATTTTAGAGCCGGCGATTTCTATTTCGGTGTATTTTTCTGATCGCTGAGTATAAGTGTTTTCGCCGATAAGCTTGCCCTGGTAGACGAGGTCAGAGGAATGTTCCATACGGATTTCACGGGAGTGAAGCCAGAGTTCACGAGAACATACGTGATAAAGATTTATAAGAGTACCAGTGATGGTTTGCTTGCTCACAATATTTGTTCCGGATTATGAAGTTTTGTTTCATCTAATCCAGATTCCAAGCTATACAAATCGAAGTGTCTTGAGAGATAGAAATAGTTATCGAAATTCTCTTCAGGATCACAATAACTTCCCAGACCTGTTCTGTTTTTTGGACTTTCAAAAATTGAAAAAGTAAATTTTGACAAAATACCCTGTAATGTTTTACGTTCGATTTTGTTAACAATAAAGTCTTTGGGTTTTTCTTTATTTTCACAGAGATCTTTATAATGTCGCCAAACCAATGCGCCGTCCACTTGCATATTATTTTTGACATAAATTCCTGTTTTTTCTAAATATTGCATTTCGTTTACGCTGAAGTTTTCTTCCTGACCGTCTATTTCATTCTCGAATTTCAGAGGTAACATCAATGGCACAAAAACCGAAATTGTCTGTTGATTTATAAGTTTGAAATTTTCATGCACTCCCTGAAAATTCAAGCTCTGAAATAGCGGTAAATAATCATTCTTAAAATTTTCAACTAATTCACTACTATTTAACTCCTCTATTTTAGTAAAAACTCGGTTATATAGCTTTTCAAAGTCCTTATCCTCTAAAACTTTCTGACGCTCTTCTAATGTCATTTCACGCATGACTTTAAGCCGCAAATCCTGATTATATATAATTCCTGGTTCATTTACTTTGAATAACCAGACTTCACAATTTATTTTATTTATGTTTCGGTTGACCCGACCCGCTAGTTGTTCGTCTGAGTCGATTAATGATATATTTTTAAAGCCTAGATCCATGTCAATATCCACACCAGCTTCTACTACTTGGGTAGTAACAAGCAACACTTTTTTATCATTCGACTTCTGGTGTCTTTTTAACAAAGCGATAATCTCACGGCGACGGCTTTCAAGTATTGTTCCAGACAACACCAGTACTTCATCAAAGAATATGTTTGATTTTTCAAGTTCAAATTTAAACGCTGTTGCTGATTTTTTAAATATAAATTCTACAATGGTGAACACTCGACCTTTACTATCAGGTAATGCTGCACGATATTGAGATTTTTCCAAGACAATCTTTGCTAGTTCTGATAATGAGATTTCGTCATTACCAGTGTCTCCCAGTAAATTAAATCGAAATGTTACCCTATCCTTAAAATTTGGATTTAGAAAATATCGTCTTGGATTTGGTAGCAAATCTATAACCATCGGAAGAGATTCGTTGACTGAACGGCGAACTGCCTCAATTTTGTCTAAACGCGGCAAGGTTGCCGACATCAAAATAAAACGAATATTGAAATACTGGCTGTACTCGTTTAGTAAGAAAAGCATTTTATCCCATTGCTTCGGTGGATATGATTGCAATTCATCGAGTACTACAACCGAGTTAGCTAATCGATGTATTAAGTAAATATCGTCTTTTCTATCAGATTTCAAGATGTCAAAAAACCGGATGTGTGTCAACAAAGTAAATGGATACAAGACAAAAAGGTTGTGCAAATAATCACGTTTTTTATCCCCATAGTTGCCATCCTCATTTGCTTCTGAGTTGTCATTACCTTTTTGGGTCAAAATCTGAAATCCAGCTCGACTATGTAACAATGCTATGTCGTCCTCGTTGAGCAATAGTGTTTCCATTATACTTATATGTGTTTGTGTAATAAGAGTAGTAAATGGAAAGACATAAAACACCTTATTCAATTCTGGGTTAATGTGAAGCAGCTCAACTACTGCCAACATGGAAAGATTAGTTTTTCCTCCACCAGTAGGTGCTTCGAGATAGAAAAGGCGTCGGTCAATGTTTTGTTCCAATTGGTGAAGCATTTCAAAAATCATCTCGGTTCGTAACAGATTGAGATTTTCACCATTGGGTTCAGTCAAGTGTTGAACAATATATTTTTTATTTTCAAAGAAATTATATGCGTTTACATTATATTCTTTTGACGAGTGAGCAGCCTGAATAAGTGCAGCGCGTTTGACCTCACTAAACACACCCCATTGTTGTTCGGTGCTTATTTCCATTTCGTTGCTGTATTGCCATGTAGCCATGTAATCAGAAGCCGTCAACAGAGAAAAATTGAGACGAAGAAGGGCAAAAAGGGCAAAGTCGGTAGACTTTTTGGTTAGCATCCTTAACACTCCTTCTATGTTTTCAAAATATTTTTCGGATACTTCAACTTTGGGAAATCCCTTGTACAGTTGCAAATAGTGATTTAATTGACCACGAAACTTAATAAACTGGCTTCTTGTCAATCGCAGTTGTGGTTGTTCCAATCGAGAACTGTGATGCAATAAAATTATATTGCTAAAGAGAAATGCTAAGATCGATAGTTTTTTCTGATCGCTGGTCGATGGCACTTCTACGCGGATTTTTTCTAAATGATAAACGGTAAAAATGTAACCACCTAATTCTGAATGGCCATAACGTGGTGTGAAAATTTCCGGAAAGACACCTTTAAAGAGGGAGTCTTGGTTTTGCATTCGATCCAATTGAAAATACTCATTGGCCTTGCCGAAATCGTGAAAAGCAATTGTATTAACGAAAAAAGTCAATATCCATTCACTGGCCATTGCTGGGTCATCAAACTGGAACAAGTGTACAACTTGTCGAGTTAATCGATCCACTGTAGCGTCCAATCCATGCAAACTGCATATCTTCTTTGTACAACTAAGCACCAAATCTAAATGCTTACCCAGAGTCTCTGCCTTCTTAACAGGTGTGTCTTCTGATTTGGGAATGTGCGCAAGATACTTTTCAGCGTTGGCCAATAAATCGTCTTCGACCCGTATAACCTCATTTAGTCGGTTCGAAAGAGATCCCATGTCTTAAAAAAGGTGAATAATTTTCGCCGGTCTTTCATGCGGTTTTAATAACCATAGTGGAGGCATTTTAGCATTTTTTCGAAAAGTGCAATCTGTATATGCAAACTCGGCAAGATCATATTGAACAAATTTCATAGTTTTATTTTTTTTAAGACCTGAAGAAGCTGTTGAATCTCCTTCATTGGTTTCGGTCCCCTCCAGATCCCCCACTAAAAATTTAAGTGGAAGCCTCTCAAAACTAATATAACTTGCCTCATTGATCATTTTGCCTAAATCAATGTCAAAATCTAATTCGGCTTTTGCGTCTTCAACTGAACCTTCTCTTATAAATACTGAATTTACTCGGAAATCGCTGGTCGGTATGAAAGGCTCAAATTCATATTTCTGCACAGATTCTAATTCCCACCATATAGCGCACTCGTTTTTTCCAAAATATGGAAGATATTCAGCTTCTGCAGCCCATATTCGATCATGTAGAAGTAATTGTTCACCTATTTCAAGGTCAAGCAAAAGATACACCCTGTATCCTGGGCTCCTAAGTGTTTGTTCTGTGATTATTAAATTGCCGTCGGCATTAGCATACCCCACCGTGTTAGTGTATTTGATAACGGTTTTTATAAAATTGCCTTTGGTGTGCCCAAGTGGCTCTATACCAACTAATAAGGTGCGGAGTTTTTGGTAGTAATCCGGGAAAACACCTTTCTTTTGATAACCCTCCAATCCTAATATTGCACCTAGAATACCAAGCAAAGCTGGTTTGTGAAGCATGTTAAAAGTCAGCTGCAAGCCTTCGTTTACATCTGGCTTTTTGAACACTCCAAAGTCTCCTTTGAGATCAAAGGAAATCAAGGTTTGTCCCATGTTCATTGATGAATTTCGTGATGAATGGATCCCTCCGGCATTCCTTTGATCGAGGATGAAATAGAGTCGTACCAAATTTCGATTTTCTCAATGGCTGCTTTAACGTGAGTGCGAACTAATATTTCACTTATAGAGGAAAGGTCAATAGTACGTCTTTCATCATCGATAATTTTGACAAGTTCCACAAAAGATGGCAATACAAGTTTAGAGCCTGACTTCAGTTGTACCCAAAGAAGTAATTCGTTTTCAGTGCCAGATTTTGCTGATGAATCATAGAGCGTAACGCCCCTTGAAAGGCCAGCTTTAAGCTTGGCGATATCCTCTTCATTGAGCCCTTCACCGCCAGATAAAGAAACAAGGTCACTCAAGTTCTGCGGATTGACGGAGAAATGATGGACGTAGTGTCCTTCGCGAAGTTTGAATTGAGTGCCGAGGGTTGTTTGCATTGAATCAGCACTTTTTTCATTGGCATTACGGAAAGGCGAAGCGATTTGCTCAGAATAAATGGCATTTTCAGGGAAACGATTGACGCCGTGTGTAATTTGGGTGGTTCCATGAATTGAAAGACTTACACCTTTTTCTGCGAACGTACCACCAAATAATCGAATATCTGTACAGGTCAAAAGATTCTTCAACACTTGTTTTCTGTTTTTAATCTCTTTGTCTTTGTCTTTGCCTTCGTTTTTGGGGAATTCACCAAATAGCTTTATATAAGTTTCTCCAAGGTCACGGGGTTGCATTTCACTACTTAATGTTTTAAAATAAAACACCTCGTCTGCATTGTGAACTTTGTTCAACCAATTGCGAACACTGTACTTCAATACTTTATCGGTAGCATAAACTGTACCGTCCGGTAAGGTGCGCGGCTGGTGAGAGAAATCTGCATTGTAGTTGGAATTGATAGACTTTACAATGACACATCCGAAGACGCGGTTTTGAAATGGATCGGCCATAATGTTTTAAAGTTGTGTTTATTGGTAAAAATTATTTGCTGATTTCTGTTTCCAAAATGTTGGTGTCTGTTTTTTTATCTGAGACAAGCAAACTTTCTGAAAAAACACCTGCAATGAAAATCGGGAGTAGTGCTCGCACGCTTCCAATTTTAGGGTAAGCAAGCACTTCTGCGCTCACCGCTTGGAATCTTTGAGAATAATTAACGTGCTTATATCGCTTAAAAAAATTAGCTATAGCAAGTTTCAAGCGAACGGCATCTGATTGTGCCAAAAACGGTTCCAGATAGCCAAAACTTCTATCGCCGGATTTGGATGTCCAGGATATCCGATCAACTACCTGTCCGGCTGCAAATGCAAATTGCTCATCGGTTTCAATATGCGCTTCACCTCGTGCCACGGTGTCTGTATGCTGGCGAAGTTTGATGATGTTGTCTGGCATAAAAAAAGGATTGGGTTTTGTTGAAAAATATGTTTTAAGGCTGAACAAGAGATTAAGTTTTGTTTTAATGTTGAGAATTTCTGAGTTGAATTTCCCATCCCACTTATCTAGTCGAATATCATCTAAAATTCCAGTCATCAGTATTTCATGAATAGCATTCTCGGTTATGCTTTGACGTTGACTCTTATAAATGAAATCGTAGAATGCCTTACGGTATTTCATAGCCAATAAGAATGCATTGTGGGTTTTGGTATATGCAGGGTCCATTTCGTCAAACCAATGAAAAATCCACTCTTTAACCTTTCGGCGTACTACCAACGCATTATTGAACATAGGAGGTAATATTCGTGTCATAAAATCCACGACTGTCCTTGCAGTTAGTAATTCTTTGGTGCCAAATAAGTCTAAAACTTCCCAAGATGAACCATCCAAACTGAGATTAAAATCATATCGACTAACAAAATCGAAGTCGCGGATTTCCCCGAAAGCCATAAAAAGAAGGTAATAATTACCTATCTCACCTGGTTTCTTTTTCCACATTTCTTCAATGATTTCGAGATAGCTTTTGCGTTTTTCACCTCCAGAGGTGACATCTTCTTTGAAAATCTTGAAGGCCTGTTCTCGTTCGTCGGCCATTATGAAAAGCGGCAATGGGTTGGGCAACAACTTACGTCTATTCAAATCAGAAAAATCAAAAAGAGCCTGTGCCTCATCTGAGGAAATACGGCCAGCAATTTCGAAGGTTGCCGTTTGGTGAACTAAAAAGGGTTTTTTCATAGGGAATCCATTAAACCAGTTGCTCGTTCCATGCAATAAATCGGGTTGTTCTGGGTCGGGTAAATTATACTCGGAGGTGTTAAAAAGCTTTTCTTTAAGATATTTACGATTGGCAGTGGAGTATATTTCATGTGGCAAATCAAGGTAGAATATCACATATTCTCCTTCTTTTACTGCCGAATATGTTTCAATACCGGCCAATAGTTGTGATATATGCTCTTGATCTCTCAAGATTTTCTTGAACGCATCCGCTATTGACTTCTGTTCCTCGGATTCGAGGAAAACAACTGCCTTATCGAAATAGTTGCCTACTCGATCATACACTTGTGGCTTTTTATCCGTCTGATTAATCAAGTACTGTTCACCTCCTTCCAGGTTGGTTCTTTTCAGAGCAAAACAAAATGGTGAAGCTGAATGAATTGCCTTGGTTGGAGTGTCGAGGCATTTATTAGTATCAACCATCCATGCAACCTGTGACCATGCAGCACATTTCTCAAACCAGCCGTCTATTGCTGTTTTTTTATTGAATACTCCTGCGAATGTCGGTGAAGCGGAAATATTGACTTTGTCAGCTTTGTGTTCCACGGAATAAACGATATGTAATCCTTCTTTAGGAGTTAGATTGAGGTTCCGAAAAATGGGATCATCGATTACAGTTTTTGTAAATTGGACAAGTTCTTTTATCATGGTGTTTCACAATTAAGGTAAAGTTTGGTATAAATGAAAAATAGTTTGGACCTATCTTAAACCATTTGCAGAGCATCATGCCACTAAGTTTGGGGACAGTGGTATGAGGCGGATGATTTGGTATTATACAAACCTCATTATGGAACAGATTTTGTGATTGATTAAATGAAAGTGGATTCTCATAGGCCGGCTTTAAAGGGTTAATAAATCCAGGTAATTTTAACTAAAATACAATGAATATTTTAAACTTGCAAAAGATTAATAAGCATTTCAACTAGCCTATTTAATTTTATATTCGTAAATGGCAAAGCACTCCTCAAAAAAACAGCCCTTCAACCCCTTCACCGGCCGAGACCCTGCCATAGTCTGGGCTGAAATCCAAGCCCATGCCATACCGGTAGACAAGGGAAAGATCCTGAAAGACCTCGCCGCCCGCATCAAAGCCAAAAAATCCGCCAAATAATTCATACCAGCCAGATTTTAGTTGTCATCGGTGCCAGGATCTGAAATTCTTTTCTCTGCATTTTGATATGGTTTCTGCAAATATATGTAACGAGACCCCGTAATATTCCCCCTACCCCCGGACTTCCTATAAAAATTGATCATAATTTTATAAAACTTCTAAATAAATACCTGTTATCTGCAATGAAAGCTGTTGGAGTCCTAAGAAAAATCAATGCGGGAGGATGATTTTTTAATATGCAACCTTAGAGTTTCCGGTTCCAGGATATCCACTACGTGTTCGTGGTATCCCAATAAGAAATTGCTTAGGCCATAAAACCTGTGATTGACCTTGCACTCCAGTTCGTAAATGTCTTCTGCACTTGCGGACGCATGGATATAGGCTTGTGTGGCAGGGAACCGCTCTAAAAGTTCATTGTAGCCTCCTACCCGAAGACGGATATGCACGGAAACCTGATGATCGTCCACCAGGCCAAAAGGGTCGGTGGCAACCACATAATGTTTGCCTGCATGTTTCCAGATCGAGGGAGTGATTTCTATTCTGGTGATACGCGAGATCCTATAATGTCTTAATGCGGAATGGTCCAGATCAAAGGCCTGGATGATATCTTCTTTGGGACTGATATGAAAAGCCTCGACCCGACGGTCACTTACCTGGGAGCTATTGGTAGAACGGTAATCACAAAGAGTCACCACTTTTTTAAATTTTTTAGCTTTTTCCAGCAGGTTGATTTTTGATAGATAGGTTTTGGTTATCAGGTTGCTACCAAGGGTGGACAGGTCGTACAGGTTGGCTATTTTGTTCCTGATCCGGTCAATCCTTTTAGGATCCGAATTTATTTTCAAAAGCGCCTCATCTAATAACTGTTGATCCAACTCCGAAAAAAACATGGACTCCCTGAGCTGGTCAAAAGGCTCATCTTGTTTAAGAGCATAACGGTATTGGGGATCATATAGGATATCAAAACCAGCATTGCGCATTTCGTCAAAATCTTTTTTGATGGTGTCTTCATGCACATTGTACCGGATTGCCAATTGTTTCTTGGTATATCCATGCGGCCTTTCGATGATATCCCTCAAAATTTTGAGGAGGCGGGTCTTGGGGCTATGATCTTTAAACCGGTTCATATTATATTTATTTTAATTGTACCCAGCCAAATCCCTGACTGCCTTTTTCTCCCAGACCGCTATACCATATTAACCGTTGCAGTTCTACCGGAGCAGTGATTTTACAATCATAGGTGTACCCAATAAGACGGGTTTGCCGTTCTGTGTATTCGTGTATATTGACTCCTTTCCGCCTATATTGATTCATAATCCTGATTTTAAAGGGCAATTCCTGAGTTTGTATTGGTACAGACAAAATTGCCCGCAACCGTTGATGTAAATTATTTTGAATCAACTTCTCATAGTTAAGATCATCCGGCGATCGGTACTGGGCGTATTCCTTGTTCAATTCCCCTTCACTGACAATCACGGGACTCATGCAAGTATAAGTCATCGTATCCTGCCAGGTCGGCTCAGGCAATACCTCTACCTGTGTGATGTCAAAATCAACGGGTTTAAACCGTTCATTGCCGAGGCCAAGATGTTGGTTTTTAAACAGCCCGATGATAAACTGTTGCAGGATGGCATCCACATAAAAGGCTACCTGCCATTCGACTTTGCCTTGAGGAAATTCAATGGCTTCTGCTTCTTTATGGATGCGATAGGGCATACCGGTCAGCGGACTAAAACAAAACAATTTGAATAGTTTGCCATCCTGCCCATATCCCTTTTGGTGCAACCATTGTGCTAATACCGGATCTGCCTGTCCCAGTTTTTTATATATAGCTGCAGATAATAATCCCTGATAATTAAGTGGCAGGTAACATAGCTGCCGGGCAATCAGGGTTAATCTCAGGCGCATACCAAATGGGGTGAAAGACTAAATTAAGAATTATTTCGATTGGAGGGATCGGTATCATGTACCAGGAGGAAGGTATGAGGATTGAGGATTGAGGATTGAGTTCCTATTTCTCCCAAAACGGATACGGAAAATTCCGGGTAATAAACTTGGCATATTTTGTAATCTCCTGGTCAGCGTGGACAATTCTTTTCAGTATCCACAGCCGATTACCCGTTGTTAATTCCTCAATATTGGATTCATGCCTGTGGGTTGCTTCGACAATAATATTCCTCAGGTTATACCATTCGGTTTCTTTCATTCGTCCGTTTGATTGCAAGTAAGGCCATAGCGCTTCGTACCGCTCCTGCAGGGGCAATACGTCCAACTCTTCTTTAAGCCGGGATGCCTGTTCTTTCAAGGTTTCATTATACCAGCTTAGTTTTTCCTCGCTGAGGTTTTCAGGATTGTTTTCTTCTTTTTGGATCCAGGTGAATTCGAGTTTGAGCAGGGTATGCAGGTCTTTGTTGTTGAAAGCCTCTACCAGTTGCTGCATCCATTTTTCTTTTTCCTTTTTTTGGGTTTCATCGCGTTCCAAGTCAGGGTGGAGCACTTTGGCGAGTTGCCGGTATATCCGGTTGATATTTTTTAATCTTGTTTCTTCATCCGGTTTAGGGTCAACTGTTCTATTTCGGGCTGAAGCGGATTTTTCTTTCTTAAATCTGCTAAACCCTTCGTCATCCGTCCCTGATGTTTCCTGAACATCTGCTGCTTCGGCATCTTGTTCAAATCTTATTCTTTCTTCCTCCATGAGCGCGTTTTCTTCCTCCATGATTTTATCGAAGTCCAGGCGGTTCACTTTCCGGAATATAAGTTTCAACGACTCATCCATTTCTAAGGAGGGGCCTTCCATATACTTTATGAGCAGCCCCCGGATGATTTTTCGTATAACTTTCCTTTCGGTGGCTGTAAGAATTTTATGATAGGTCTGCAGTGACTCAAACAGGATGATCAGCAGGTTGCGAATTGATTTTTGCTGCTCCTCCATCAATGGAAATAATTCGTCGCGGAAATAAATCAGGGAATTGTCCAAAAACTTTTCCAGTTCACCCAGCTCTGATCGCAGTTTCTCAATTTTCCGGATCAATAGATTATAGGTTTGCTGGGGCTTATTCAATTTGGTTTTACCTTTAGAGACGATGACCAGGCTTTTTTGGGTCAGTTCTACTTCCCCAAACAGGTTGACGATGACTGGGCTTTGTTTTTTCATGAAGAAATTAGATTATTTGAGATGCGGGATTTCCCATTCAATGACAGAAACGATTAGGTTGTAAATATCGAAATTATCCGGCTCATAGTCTTAGGAGCTACAACTTTTGCAGTGAAATATAATTTGAATTTACTTGTCGATGCTTTGCCGATGAAATAAGCAGGTGTATCGATAAGCAAGTATATTGAAGATCAGTTGAATATCGAATTATAGTGTCGAAAAATTTCAGTAGGTTTATAATCAATTGACTTGTAATTGTATGAAATCCTCAAACTTAACAGGCCTTCCGAGGCCGGAATTCGGGCAGGCCCGCCTTCCGAGATCGGAATTCGGGCAGGCCCCAGCCTCAACCTCAACCTCAACCTTAATCTTAATCTTAACCTTAACCTTATTCTTAACCTCCTCCTTACTCTCCTTCGCCCAAAACTCGCCTACAACAATGGGCGCATATGTAACGTCCCTGATGTCAAAGATGACCCTGGATGAAAAAATCGGGCAACTCAATTTGCTCACCCCCGGAGGTAATGTTCCGACGGGTTCAGTTGTAAGTTCAGATGTGGAAGCGAAAATTAAAAAAGGTGCTGTAGGTGGCATCTTCGGTATCACTGGCCCGGAAAAGATAAGGCAGGCACAAGACCTAGCCGTCAATCACAGCCGGTTAAAAATCCCCTTGATCTTTGGATTGGATGTGATCCATGGGTATAAAACCGTACTGCCCATTCCTTTAGCCATGTCATGTAGCTGGGACCTGGAATTGATTGAAAAGGCAGCCCGACTTTCTGCTATTGAAGCCAGTGCCGATGGCATATGCTGGACTTTTTCGCCTATGGTAGATATTGCCAGGGATCCCAGGTGGGGTAGGGTTGCGGAAGGGGCTGGTGAAGATCCTTTTCTGGGGGGACAAATTGCCAAAGCTTATGTCAAAGGATACCAGGGAGTGAATATGAGCGATAAGACGAATATCATGTCGTGCGTAAAACATTTTGCTTTGTACGGTGCGTCAGAGGCAGGCCGGGATTACAATACGGTGGATATGAGCAAAGGCCGGATGTACAACGATTATTTGCCTCCATATAAAGCCGCGGTTGACGCCGGCGTTGGCAGTATTATGAGTTCCTTTAATGATATCGATGGAATTCCGGCAACCGGTAACAAGTGGTTGTTAACGGATTTGCTCCGCACCCAATGGGGTTTTAAAGGGCTTACGGTGAGTGATTATACCTCTATCAATGAGATGATCGCACATGGCATGGGGGACCTGCAGGCGGTTTCAGCCCTGGCTCTAAAAGCCGGATTAAACATGGATATGGTCGGTGAAGGTTACCTGACTACCTTGAAAAAATCATTGTCTGAAAAAAAGATCACCCAACAAATGATCGATTACGCCTGCCGGCATGTATTGGAAGCCAAATATAAACTGGGTCTATTTAAGGAACCTTATAAATACATCGATGAAACCAGACCCGGTAAAGATATACTTACTGCCACCCATCGCATGGAAGCCAGGAAGATTGCAGCCCGTTCCATTGTACTGCTTAAAAACGAAAATCAAACCTTGCCCTTAAAGTCTTCAGGCACTATTGCCCTTATTGGACCGTTCGCCGATGATAAACAAAATCAACTCGGTACCTGGGCCATAAGTGGCAACAGTGAACTGGCAGTTTCGGTGAAAACCGGTATACAAAATCTTACCGGAGATAAACTAAAAATTCAATACGCCTGGGGTGCCAATATCACCGACGACGAATTTGTAGCCAAACAAGCTAATGTATTTGGTGTGAGGGTGACCAAAGATCCGAGATCCTCACAAGAAATGATTGATGAGGCGGTGGCTCTGGCTAAATCTTCTGATGTCGTAGTTGCCGTAATAGGAGAAGCTTCAGAATTTACCGGTGAAGCTTCCAGTATGTCATCCATCGATCTACCGATGAGTCAAAAAAAATTAATTGAAGCGCTTAGAGAGACCGGTAAACCCCTGGTCATCGTCCTCATGAGTGGAAGGCCTATGACGGTTGAAAATGAGGTCAGGTCGTCTGCTTCCTTTGTCCAGGCCTGGTTTGGTGGGGTGGAATCCGGTAATGCTATCGCTGACGTGTTGTTTGGAGTCCATAACCCTTCCGGTAAACTGAGCATGACTTTTCCAAAAAACGTCGGACAGATCCCTATCTATTACAGCATCCGGAGTACCGGCAGACCATACCGCGGCGGAGAAAACAGGAAATTCCAATCCAACTATCTGGATGTATCCAACGAACCCTTGTTTCCGTTTGGATTTGGATTGAGTTATACCCAATTTGAATATGGTCCGGTACAACTCAGCAAGAACACGCTGAAAACCGGTGAAAAATTGATAGCGGAAATCAATTTGAAAAATACAGGTCAAAGGGATGGAGAGGAAACCGTACAACTCTATATCCAGGATGTCGTGGCTTCGGTCACCAGGCCAGTGAAGGAACTTAAAGCATTTAAGAAAGTCTTCCTGCGTGCCGGTGAGGAAAGATTAGTTCGTTTTGAAATTTCGGTCAATGACCTAAAATTTTACAATGGAAAATTAATAGCTGTTGCCGAATCCGGTGAATTTAAAATAGGCATTGGAGGCAATTCAATGGTGGAAATGAAACCATCCTTCAGACTGGAATAAGAGCGTTGGATCTCCCCTTTTTAATTTATAGACAGGTTTAAAATTTTTCTCCGAATTTTGTATTAATAAAAATTAATAAATAAATATGAAAAGCATAAGTTTACTCCTATTGTTGTTTTTTACTCTCGGTGCTTTAGCGCAGGACAATGTAGGTGTCCAGTTGTATAGTTTTCGCAATCAGTTTAAACAAGATGTACCCGGAACCATCAAAGCTATCGAAGCTATGGGGATTACCCTGGTGGAGGGAGGAGATAGTTACGGCCTGCCGATCCTGGAAATCAAAAAAATGCTGGCAGAAAGCAAACTAAAGGTCGTCAGTATCGGCTGTGATTATGCAGCCCTTGAAAAAGACCCCATGGAATTTGTTGAAAAGGCCAAAGCATACGGGGCTACTTATGTGATGTGCCCGTGGATTCCTCACCCGGAAGGGCCGATTTCGTTGGAGCTGGCTCAAAAGGCAGTTAAAGTGTTTAATGAAGCCGGTAAAATTTTAAATGATCATGGAATCAAACTGGTTTATCATGCTCATGGATACGAGTTTTCACCTTATCAAGGAGGCACCATATTTGATTATATGGTAAAAAACATGGATAAACGGTATGCCAATTTTGAAATGGATGTATTCTGGATGAAACATCCGGGTCAGGATCCGGTAGCTTTATTAAAAAAATATAAAGGAAGATTTTTGTTGATGCACCTTAAAGACCGGAAACCCGGCACTCCAGGCAATATGGCTGGTCGCGCCGATGTGGAAACCAATGTGGTGTTGGGTACCGGAGATATCGGAATAGCAGCGATAATGAAGGTGGCAAAGAAAAAAGGGGTAAAATACTTTTTCATCGAGGACGAATCTTCCCGGTCGATGGAACAGGTGCCAAAGAGTCTGGCTTATCTGAAGCAGATTAAATGAGGAGTGAGTCAGCAGTCAGCAGTCAGCTCTAATCTGCTGAAACCTGATTGCTGAAACCCGATTACCGGAACCCGATTCCTGAAACCTGATCGCTGAAACCTGGTGGCTGAAACCCGATTGCTGAAACCTGATTGTAGAGGGAGTCAGCGAATTTTTTCCTTTACCCCAAACACAGATTGAACTGGAAAATGCTTCGGGCAAAATTGTGCTGAAACAAAACACCGGATACAATTAGTATTCATACATTGTTTTATATAAACAGGGGCTATTCTGATCCGATGAGTCTTCCCCAAAAGACGGCATAGCCCTATTTTAATTTTTATTCATTTCTAATTTAATTTTTATGCATTTGAAATCATGGATAGTTTTGATACTGGTGTTGCCTTGTGTCGCATCCTTTGCCCAAATGAGTATGTACGGTGTATTTGATACTGCAACGGATGTTGGAAAACCTAAACTCGCAGGCAGTTCTGCCTATGATCCGGCAAAACAGGAATACACCCTCAAAGGAGCCGGATATAATATCTGGTTTAACCGGGACGAATTTCATTTTTTGTGTAAAAGGATTCAGGGTGATTTTATCGTTACAGCAGATTTTGAATTTCCCAAAGCGGGGGTTGAAGCTCACCGCAAATTAGGATGGATGGTGAGGGAAAACCTTCTGGAAGACGCTGCCCATATCACAGCCACCACACATGGAGGTGATGGGTTGACTGTAACGCAATGGCGTGTGATGCGGGGGGCCTATATGCGCGACCCTCAGGACGAATTGTTTTTCCCCAAACGCAAAGCCCGCACGATTCAACTGGAAAGGAAAGGTAAAGTTTATACTATGAGGATTGCTAACTGGGGTGAGCCTTTACAATCGTATGGTTCGGTGACTATGGAGAATATAGGTAACAATCCTTATGTAGGTATTTTTGTGGGTTCGCACAATGCCGATGTCCTGGAAGAAGCCAGGATTTGGAATGTAAGAATCGACAAGCCCATGCCTTCAAACTTTAATTTTGGAGGAGCCGACACCATTGGGAGCCGTATGGAAGTCCTGGATGTATTCACCGGCAACAGGAGGGTGATCTATGAAAGCCCGGTTCGTTTTGAAGCACCCAATTGGATGCCCGACGGCAAAAAATTATTATACAACAGCAAGGGTGCAATCTGGACGATACCCTTAACAGGAAATGAATTACCGACTAAATTAAACACCGGTTTTGTGGAGAGAAACAACAATGATCACGTCATTTCATTTGACGGGAAATTATTGGGACTAAGCAGTTCCCGACAGGGAATGTTTGGAGGTGGGTCTACGATTTATGTAGTACCACTGGCTGGAGGTACACCTAAGTTGGTAACGGAAAAAACACCTTCTTACCTGCACGGTTGGGCGGCGAATAATAAGGAGGTGTATTATGTGGCCAGAAGAGATACAGCCAGAAATTCGCCTTATCACGTGTACAAGGCAAATATCGATAACGGGACAGAGACTCAATTGACTAATTTTAAATTTGGCCATGTGGATGGTCCGGAAGGATCTCCCGATGGTCAATGGATATATTATAATGGCAGTCAAAGCGGTACAATGCAACTATGGCGTATGAAACCGGATGGATCGAATCCGGAGCAATTGACCTTTGATCAATACAATAATTGGTTTCCGCATATATCGCCCGATGGGAAGTGGATAGCTTATATTTCTTTCCCGGATGACATCGATCCCAGCCAACATCCCGCCTGTAAAGCGGTTTCACTTAAACTAATGCCGGTGAATGGAGGAGCTCCAAAAACCATAGCTTATTTGTATGGAGGTCAGGGTACGATCAATACGCCATCCTGGTCACCGGACAGCAAACAAATTTCATTTGTAAGTTATTCCGGGCGGGTAAGATAATCAATAACCACTCTATAAGTTTTTGAGGAGTTGAACTCCGAAACGCTGCAAACTGAGTAATATGTTTTCCAATGTCGGGGTGCAACCCCTCCAGAGCAAATAAGTTGAACTCCGAAACGCCGCAAATGGAATGATATGTTTTCTAATGTCGGGGTGCAACCCCTCCAGAGCAAATAAGTTGAACTCCGAAACGCAGCAAATGGAATGATATGTTTTCCAATGTCGGGTAAGTTTTTGAGGAGTTGAACTCCGAAACGCCGCAAGTTTTTGAGGAGTTGAACTCCGAAACGCCGCAAATGGAATGATATGTTTTCTAATGTCGGGGTGCAACCCCTCCAGAGCAAATAAGTTGAACTCCGAAACGCAGCAAATGGAATAATATGTTTTCCAATGTCGG
>Ga0163153_10004423_pt1 | contig 17653 bp, 8 predicted proteins | sample OliLakLV19MP6IB1_FD_148629 | JGI IMG/M metagenome (GOLD analysis project Ga0163153, IMG submission 148629) | Freshwater microbial mat bacterial communities from Lake Vanda, McMurdo Dry Valleys, Antarctica - Oligotrophic Lake LV.19.MP6.IB-1 | ecosystem: Environmental > Aquatic > Freshwater > Lake... | reverse complement strand
GTGGGGAGGCCGCGGCTCCGGGGGCGCGCCGGTCGATGCGGAAGGAAATCCCGTCTATCACCGCGTGCCCGCGTCGTTCGAGCAAGCCACGAGCGATGGCGAACGCTGGCGGTGGTGCCTGGCGCAAGCGGCGGAACTCGCGCCGGCTCGGCTCAACGATGTGCGGATGACGCTGGCGCAGTTCTGGCAATCGCAACTGGGCGAACAGACCTTGGCCTACGGCGGCTGGCGCTTGGGACGCGCCGGCGACAAGGAGGACACCGGAACGTTCGCCTTGCATACGCTGGCCGAAACCGAAACCATCGCGCGACTCGCCACGGGCATCAAGCGATTCACCGTTCCGGATGAATTTAACTACATCCACATCTATCAAAAGATCGTCGACGAACCGGCGACCGGCCGGGCGGACGAGGCGATCGAACAATTAGCGTCAATCTTTGAGAACCGTCGACAGTATCCCAAGTCGGCCGACCAATGGCGGCGCGTGATCAAGGACTATGGCGCCGGCAACGAAAACTATCGCCGGCAACGTCTCGACCAGATCGTCAAGAACTGGGGCCGCTTCGAACCCATTGCTTCGCAGCCCGCCGGCAAAGGCGCCACGTTCGAGTATCGCTATCGCAATGGTACACGAGTGACATTCGAGGCGCACGCGCTGCGCGTTGGCCGGCTACTGACGGACGTCAAGGAATATCTCCGCTCGAATCCGGCCGAAGTGGATTGGCAGAAGATGCAAATCGAGAATCTCGGTTACCGCATCGTGACGGAGAACGAATCGCGGTATCTCGGCGAGAAGGCCGCGGAATGGACGCTCGACCTGAGGCCGCGCCCCGAGCATGTCGATGATCGCGTAACCGTCGCATCTCCCTTGCAACGTGCCGGCGCATATCTTGTCATCGCCAAAATGGCCAATGGCAACAACTCGCGGATGATCGTCTGGGTCGCCGACACGGTAATCGTCAAGAAGCGGTTGCAAAAGTCGACGTTGCTCTACGTGGCCGACGCCGCGACCGGTGCGCCGCTGGCGAAAATGAACGTCGAATCGTTCGGCTTTGCCAATCGTCAACGTCAGAACGGCCGCAATATCATTGAAACCAAGAACCTCGCCGACGCGACCGACGATTCCGGCATGCTGACGCTCAGCGCCGAACGTATTCCACAGGACTACCAGTGGCTGTTCATCGCACGTTCGGCGCGAGGTCGTTTGGCATACCTGGGCTACAACAACGTCTGGTACGGAGAATCGTACGACGCCGCATATAACGCCACGAAGGCGTTCGCCATTACCGATCGCCCGGTGTACCGCCCCAGCCAGAAAGTGCAATTTAAGTTCTGGGTCCGCCAAGCGCAGTACGACAACGACAAGCTCTCCGATTTCGCTAACCTGCCGCTGACGGTCGTGATTCAGGATCCTCAAGGCGAGAAGGTCCTGGAAAAAGAACTCACCACCGACACCTACGGCGGGCTGGTCGGCGAATTCCCGCTCGGTGACGAAGCCAAGCTCGGCGCGTACTCCCTGCACATCGAGCAACGCGTCAAGAAGGGCGATGCGCAAGAAGTTGTCGCCAACTACGGTGGCGGGAGTTTCCGCGTCGAGGAGTATAAGAAGCCCGAGTACGAGGTGCTGGTCGAAGCGCCGACCGAGCCTGTCATGCTCGGCGATAAGATCACCGCCACGGTGAAAGCCAACTACTACTTTGGCGCGCCGGTAGTAAACGCGCGCGTCAAGTACAAGGTGATGCGTACGGCGCACACCGAGGAATGGTACCCCGTCGGCCCGTGGGATTGGTTCTATGGCCGCGGCTACTGGTGGTTCGCCTACGACTACTCCTGGTATCCCGGCTTCCGCAGTTGGGGCTGCATGCGTCCGCAGCCGTCGTGGTGGCACGGCGGCAGCGATCCGCCCGAGGTCGTCGCGGAGCAGGAAGTGGCAATCGGCGCCGACGGCACGGTGAAGATCGAAATCGACACCGAGGTCGCCAAGGAACTCCACGGCGATCAGGATCATCGCTACGAAATCACTGCAGAGGTGATCGATGAATCACGCCGCACCATCGTCGGCGCCGGCGCCATGCAAGTGGCGCGCGAGCCGTTCCGCGTCCACGCCTGGGTACATCGTGGCTACTACCGCGTCGGCGACACCATTCAAGCCAATTTCGCCGCGCACACGATTGATCAGAAGCCGGTGCAGGGCCAAGGCAAGTTGCAATTGCTGCGAGTCAGCTACGACGCTCAGCGCAAGCCTGTCGAGACCGAGGTGCAAGCCTGGGAACTGGCAACCGACGCCGAGGGTCAGGCCGCGCAACGGATCGCCGCTGCTTCGCCGGGGCAATATCGGTTGTCGTATAAAGTGAACGACGCCAAGTCGCACACGCAGGAAGGGGGCTATGTCTTCACGGTCATCGGCCAAGGCTTCGACGGCCGGTCGTTCCGCTTCGACAACGTGGAACTGATCCCGGACAAGCAGGCATACGCGCCAGGCGAAAAAGTCCGCCTGCAAATCAACACCGATCGCGCCGGCAGCACGGTCTTGCTGTTCGTGCGCCCAAGTAACGGCGTCTATCTGCCGCCGAAGTTGGTTCGCATCGCCGGCAAGAGCACGGTGACGGAAATCGACGTGGCGAAGAAAGACATGCCGAACTTCTTCGTCGAGGCGGTCACGATTTCCGACGGCCGACTCTACGAAGAAGCCAAAGAAATCGTCGTCCCGCCCGAACAACGCGTGTTCAACGTCGCCGTGGAACCGTCCGCCAAGGACTACAAGCCCGGCGAGAAGGCCACGGTCAAAGTGCGCCTGACCGACTTGAACGGCGAGCCATTCGTCGGCTCAACCGTGATCGCCATCTACGACAAATCGGTGGAGTACATCTCCGGCGGCTCGAACGTGCCGGAGATCAAGGAGTACTTCTGGAAATGGCGTCGCGACCATCAGCCGAGTAGCGAAACCAGCCTCGCGCGCTATGAAGGCCCGCTCTTCAAACGCAACGAAGTGCCGATGGCCTCGCTGGGGATCTTCGGCGAAACGATCGTCGAGGAACTGGAGTCGTCCCAGGAATTCGAGGGAATTTCGATCGATGCCGACGCCTCGGGCGGCGGCGGCGGCACACGCAGATTTCGTGGTGGTTTGCCAGGCCCTGCTGCGCCGATGTCGGCGGCGCCCATGGATATGTCGGCGGAAGGTTCCGTTTCGGGCGGCGTGGAAGTCAAATTCGCGAAGGCGAGCGATCAGGGTGTGACGCAGGTTCAACCCACCGTGCGCACCAACTTCGCCGACACGGCGCTCTGGGTGGGTTCGATTACCACGGAAAAGAACGGCGAGTGCGAGGTTTCGCTCGACATGCCGGAGAATCTCACGACTTGGAAAATCCGCGCCTGGGGCATGGGCGCCGGCACGCGCGTCGGCCAGGGCGAGGCCGAAGTCATCACCAAGAAGAATCTGATCGTCCGCCTGCAAGCCCCGCGATTCTTCGTCGAGAAGGACGAAGTGGTGCTCTCGGCGAACGTGCATAACTATCTGGAACAGGAAAAGTCTGTCGAAGTCGTGCTGGAACTCGACGGCAGCGTGATCGCCGCGCCGGCGAATCCATCACAGACGGTGACGATTCCCGCCGGCGGCGAACAGCGCGTCGATTGGCGCGTCCGGGTCGAGCGCGAGGGAGAAGCCGTCGTGCGGATGAAGGCGCTCACCGACGAGGAATCCGACGCCATCGAGATGAAGTTCCCGTCGTATGTCCATGGCATGCTGAAAACCGAGTCGTTTGCCGGGTCGCTCAAGCCGGACGAGAACTCGGGCAAGATCACCTTCAAGATTCCGGCCGAACGCCGCGCGGAGCAATCGCGGATCGAGGTCCGCTATTCCCCGACGCTGGCCGGGGCAATGGTCGACGCCTTGCCGTATCTGGTTGACTATCCGCATGGCTGCACCGAACAAACACTCAATCGCTTCCTGCCGACGGTCGTCACGCAAAAGGTGTTGATGGAAATGCAGCTCGACGTGAAATCGATTCAGGAGAAACGCACCAACCTGAATGCGCAGGAAATCGGCGACGATCAACAGCGCGCCAAGGGCTGGAAACGCTTCGATCGCAACCCGGTGTTCGACGAGGCGGAAGTGCAAAAGATGGTCCGCGACGGCGTCGACCGACTGAGCGAAATGCAGCTCTCCGACGGCGGCTGGGGCTGGTTTTCCGGCTACGGCGAACACTCCTGGCCGCACACCACGGCCGTGGTCGTGCACGGGTTACAGATCGCCCAGCAGAACGACGTGGCGATTGTCCCCGGCGTGCTGGAGCGCGGCGTCGAGTGGTTGAAGACCTACCAACAGGAGCAACTCGCGCGACTCAAGCGCTTCCCCGAGAAGGAAGATCCTTACAAGGAATTCGCTGACGACCTGGACGCCTTCGTTTACATGGTGCTGGCCGACGCCGGGGCGCCCCATGACGAGATGCGCGAGCTGATTTACCGCGATCGCACCAAGCTTTCCGTTTACAGCCTCGGCATGTTCGGGCTGGCGATGCACAAGGAAGGGCAGCAGGAAAAGGTCGAGATGTTGCTCAGAAACATCTCGCAATACCTGGTGCAAGACGAGGAAAATCAGACCGCGTACTTGAAACTGCCGAACGAGAGTTACTGGTGGCATTGGTACGGCAACGACATCGAGGCCATGGCCTACTACCTCAAGCTGCTCGCGAAGACCGATCCCCAAGGCGAGACCGCGCGGCGGTTGGTGAAGTACTTGCTCAACAACCGCAAGCACTCCACATATTGGAACTCGACGCGCGACACGGCGCTCGTGGTCGAATCCTTCGCCGATTTCCTCCGCGCCTCCGGCGAAACCAAGCCGGATATGACAGTCGAGGTTTGGCTCGACGGCCAGAAGCAAAAAGAAGTCCAGATCACGGCCGCGGACTTGTTCACCTTCGACAATAAGCTGGTGCTCGAAGGCGATGCTGTCACGGACGGCCAGCACACCGTCGAACTGCGCAAGCAAGGCGCCGGCCCGCTTTACTACAACGCGTACGTCACCAATTTCACGCTGGAGGACTTCATCACCAGCGCTGGACTGGAGATCAAGGTCAACCGCAAGTTCTACAAACTCAACCGCGTCGACAAAGCGACCGAAGTCGCCGGATCGAGCGGCCAGGTGGTCAGCCAGAAGGTCGAGAAGTACGAGCGCGAAGAGTTGCCCAACCTCGCCACGGTGAAGAGCGGCGACTTGATCGAGATCGAACTCGAAATCGACAGCAAGAACGACTACGAGTACCTGATCTTCGAAGACATGAAGGCCGCCGGCTTCGAACCCGTTGACCTCCGCAGCGGCTACACCGGCAACTCGCTCGGCGCTTACGTCGAATTCCGCGACGAACGCGCCGTCTTCTTCGCCCGGACGTTGTCGCGCGGCAAACACAGCGTGGCGTACCGGCTCCGCGCGGAGATCCCCGGCCTGTTCAGCGCCCTGCCCGCCCGGGCGGAGGCGATGTACGCGCCGGAATTGAAGGGGAACTCGGACGAAATGAAGGTGGGCGTGGAGGACTGATAGGTTTCGCTGGTTGAACCGCGGAATCGCTGAGACGCAGAGGAGCGGGCGTGAGGCTGTGCGTAGCGTCATTCATGACCAATAACAATTGACGTGTGGTATACCTTGAGTCTTACTTTGCTGCATGAAGATCGCCATCACCATTCCTGACGATTTATTCGAGCAGGCGGAAATCGCCGCGAAAGAACTCTCACTTTCGCGGAGCGAGCTGTACGCCAAGGCGGTCGAGGCCTTCATCACGGCCCGCTCGCCGACGGAAACCACGGCCAAATTGAATGATGCCTGCGTTCGCGAATCGTCCAGCTTGGATCCGGTTCTGGCCATAATGCAATGGAGCTCACTACCACCCGAATCATGGTGATTCGACTCGGCGAAAAACGAACTCGCGAAGTGGGATTGCATTTCACCAGTAGTTCCTCCAGCACTGTTAGCGTCTTGGATATGAACGAGAATCCGTACCGGTCGCCACGGAGTGCATCGACTGCGCCCGTTCGGAAAGCATCGGCGATACCGGTGCTAGTTGGCGCTGGAGTCCTACTTGGGCTCATCGCCACTTTTTTTCTTGTGGCAGGCATCGACGGATTCCCATCAGGCGGACGCTCAGCGCTCTTCACCTGCGCCGGCAGCGGCTGGGCGATCACCCTTGTCTTGTTCTACGTCGCCTATCGACTGCGCTGAACCACTTTTCCGTTTGGCGCACGGGCAACCTGTACCATTTCCCGTCTCGTGCATATTCTTGCTTACGGAGTTCCGATCAGCGAGAATGGGTGCTTCCCCGTTTTTGCACCTCTCGGCATTGGATCGCCCGCCGATGTTGGCTCGCAGCGTACTTGCTCTTGCGGTAATACTTATTTTGACGGGCGCGTCGCAGGGCGCGGATGCCAAAGCGCATTTCGATAACATCGTCGCGCCGCTCTTGGCCCGGCGTTGTCTCGCCTGCCACAACCCTAGCGAAAAAAGCGGCGGGCTGGATCTCACGCGAGCCGACGCGGCGATCGCCGGTGGAGACAGCGGCGCGGCGTACCAAACCGGTAAGCCGGACGAGAGTTTGCTTTGGCAACGCATCGTCGCCGAGGAGATGCCGCCGGAGCATCCGCTGCCAGAGGAAGAGCGCGCGATCTTGCTCGCTTGGATTGAATCCGGCGCAATGTGGGGCGCGGTGGAGATCGATCGCTTTCGCTATTCAAGCGACGCCCGGGCGGGGTACGACTGGTGGTCGCTGCAACCGGTCGTGCGACCGCAGCCGCCGGAAGAAGATTCCTCCTGGTCGCGCAATGAAATCGATCGCTTCGTCCGCCACGGATTGACTGAGCGCGGACTGACTCCCGCGCCCGAGGCGGATCGACGCACGTTGATCCGGCGATTGTCGTTTGACCTGTTGGGACTGCCGCCGTCGCCTGAGGAAGTCGCTGCCTTCGAGGCGGATCAATCGCCGGACGCCTACGAAAAGCTGGTCGACCGGCTTTTAGACTCGCCGCAATACGGCGTGCGCTGGGCGCGGCATTGGCTCGACGTGGTCCGCTTCGGCGAGAGCAACGGCTTTGAGTTCGACGAATTCCGCAAGCACGCCTGGCCGTACCGCGACTGGGTCGTCGATGCGCTCAATGCGGATTTGCCTTATGACGAATTCGCGCGCTTGCAAATCGCGGGCGATGCCTTGAAACCTAACGATCTCGAAGCGGCCATCGCCACGGGCTTTCTCGTCGCCGGCGCGTACGACACCGTCGGGCAAGGCCAGATCAGCGACGCCATGCGCGCCGTCGTGCGTCAGGATGAACTCGAAGACCTCGTCGGCGTCGTCGGGCAGACGTTCCTGGGACTTACCGTCCAATGTGCCCGTTGTCACGACCATAAGTTCGATCCGATCCGTCAGCAGGAATACTATCAACTCGTCGCGGCGCTTGCAGGCGTGCGGCATGGCGAGCGCGATCTGGAATCGCTCGCAGCGCGCGGCGCTCGTGCAGACGCCGTCGAAGCCGCCAAACAGCGGCGCGAGGAACTGACTAAAGAACTCGCAGCGCTCGTGGAGCCCGTCCAAACGCGATTGCTGGCGGAGAAGTCCCGGCATCCTGCGGACTTACATCCTTACCTGGCCTGGGACTTTCGCGATGGAGCATCCTTCGCCCCCGAGGCAGAACTGACGTTGCATGGCGGCGCGGTGCGTACCGCACTCGGTTTGGAACTTAACGGCGAGGACGCTTACGCTTCCACTGCACCGCTGACGCGAGAGTTGAAAGCGAAGTCGCTGGAAGTACGCGTGCGATTGAACGACCTCGCCCAGCAAGGAGGCGCGGCGATCAGCATTCAGAAGCCGGACGGCAGTCTATTCGACGCCATCGTCTACGGCGAACGCGAGCCGCGCCAGTGGATGGCCGGGAGCGAAGGATTTCTGCGCACCCAGAGTTTCCAAGGCCCGGGCGAAGACGCGGTGCCAGATCGCGTCGTTCACATCTGCATCACTTACGACGACGAGGGCCGCATCGTCTGTTACCGTGACGGCCAACGCTATGGCGAAGACTACAACACTTCCAAGCCGCCGCAGCTTGCCTCGGGCGAGGTCCAGGTCGTGTTCGGTTTGCGGCACGCTCCCGTATCGCGCGGAAAACTGCTGGCGGGAACGATCGAATCGGCCGCGATGTACGATCGCGCGCTGACCGAGGAAGAGGTCGCCGTCGCCGCCGGCAACACCGTCTCCCACGAGGATTTGCGAGCCGGCTTCAATAACACGGAACGTGCGCGTTACGACGCCATCACCGCCGAAACCACGGCATTGGACGATGCGCTCACGCGTTTGCACCCGCCGCGCTGCTATGCGCTGACAGCAAAAGACCCGGAACCAACGCACATCCTGGCGCGAGGCGATCCGGCATTGCCGCGCGAGGTCGTATCGCCGCGCGGCATCGCGTCGCTGTCGAGCCTGTCGCCGGACTGGAATCTCGGCGGCGACGCGCCGGAAATGGAACGCCGCGCGGCGCTCGCCCGCTGGATGACCGATCCCGCCAACCCGCTCTTCGCCCGGGTGATGATCAACCGCGTGTGGCACTATCACTTCGGCGCCGGTCTCGTCGATACGCCGAACGATTTCGGCTTCAACGGCGGGCGCCCGACGAATCAGCCGTTGCTGGATTGGTTGGCCGCGGAGTTTGCCGCGCAAGGATATCGTCTCAAGCCCATGCATCGGTTGATTGTCACTTCGGCCGCCTATCGCCAAGCATGGCGCCACGACGTGGAAGCGATGAAAGTGGACGCGGATAATCGTCTATTCTGGCGCGGGCCGACGCGGCGGTTGGAAGCCGAAGCGGTGCGCGACGCCATGCTCTCCGTCGCCGGCGTTCTCGATGAGCGGCTGGGCGGCCCCGGCGACCAGGACATGAAGATCTCCGTCGCACTCGGCACGGCGGCCCATCTCTATGCTCCGGACGAATCGAATCTCGATCAATTCCGGCGACGCACGCTCTATCGCGTCTGGGCCCGCAGCGGCCGCAGCGCGATGCTCGACGTGTTCGATTGCCCCGACCCGTCCGCTACCTCGCCGCGCCGCGCGGTGACGACGACGCCGTTGCAGGCGCTGTCACTGCTGAACAACGCATTCTCACTGCATCTCGCGGACCGCTTCGCCGAACGACTCGCGCGTGAAGCGGGCCAAGAACCCGAAGCACAAGTGCGGCGGGCGTTTCAACTCGCCTATGGACGTGAGCCGATCGCGGCGGAACTTTCCTCCGCGACATCCGTCGTGCGTGAGCAAGGCGCCGGCGCGCTGACGCGCGCGATTCTCAACAGCAACGAGTTTCTGTATGTCGACTAATTCAAGCGTCGTAGATCGCCGGGATTTCCTCTCCTGGGTCAAGCATGGCCTCGGCAGCGCCGCGCTGGCAGGGCTGATGCTGCGCGACGGAGCGCTGCGCGCCGCGACGATTCCCAGCGAGGCCGACGATCTGCCGCCGCACCATGAGCCGAAAGCCAAACGGGCGATTCACATCTGCTGCTGCGGCGCAATGAGTCACCTCGATACCTTCGACTACAAGCCGGAACTGATCCGACTGCATGGCAAGTCGCTGGTTGCCGACGAGCGGCCCGACGTGTTCTTCGGTCAGGTGGGCCTCTTGCGCGCGCCCGACTGGGAATTCCATCAGCGGGGCGAATGCGGGCGTTGGGTGAGCGATCTGTTTCCGCATCTCGGCGCAGAGATCGACGAACTGACGTTGATTCACTCGATGTACGCGGAAACGTCAAATCACACGCCCGCCACGTTTCAGGAGAATACGGGCTTTCGGTTGAACGGTTTTCCGGTGCTCGGTTCCTGGCTCTCCTATGGCCTCGGTTCCGAGACCGACAATCTGCCGGCGTTTGTGGCGATTCCGGACTCCCGTGAATTTCCTGCCGGCGGCTCGATCAATTGGTCGAACGGTTTCCTGCCGGCGCGTCATCAAGGCGTCGTACTTCGAGCGCGCGGGACGCCCATCGACGACTTGTTCGCCGCGCGCCCGATTGCGCCGTCGCAAGAGGCCGCCACGCGCGCGTTGTTGCAATCACTCAATCGTCGCCATCTCGCGGAACATCAAGACGCCGATCCGCTGGCCGCGCGGATGCAGTCCTACGAGATGGCGGCGCGGATGCAAATGGCGGTGCCGGAAGTGGCCGACCTCGCCCGCGAAACTGCCGAGACGCAGGCCTTGTACGGATTGGAAAAACCCGAGACCGCCGACTTCGGCCGCGCTTGCCTGATGGCGCGCCGGTTGTTGGAGCGCGGCGTGCGCTTCGTGCAACTCTTCTCCGGCGGCACGTTCGGCAGCCCGCGGCGCAACTGGGATGGCCATGAAGACATGAAATTGAATCACGGCCAGGAAGCGGCGCGGCTCGATCAACCGGTGGCGGCGCTGTTGAAAGATCTGCGCCGGCGAGGGCTGTTGGAAGATACGCTGGTCCTCTGCACGACGGAATTCGGTCGCACGCCGTTTTCGCAATCGGCGGATGACGTCGTCGGCAAAGGACGCGATCACAATCAACACGCCTTCACGGTCTGGCTGGCCGGCGCCGGGCTGAAGCGCGGCCTGAGCTACGGCGCGACGGACGAAGTCGGCTACAAAGCCGTCGAGAACCGCGTCCACTGGCACGACTTCCACGCCACGGTGCTGCATCTACTCGGCATCGATCACGAACGCCTCACGTACTATCACAACGGCATTCGCCGCCGCCTGACAAACGTGCATGGCAACGTCGTGCGCGAGCTTTTGGCGTAGTTGGTAGGGTGCCCCGTCCCTGACTAGACTTTTACGCGCTTCCAGCCGCCGTGGAGGAAGCGGCCAGTGATCAGGCCGCAGCGAAGGTAGAGGTCGATCACCATCGCGTACCACGCGCCGGCCACGCCGAGGTCGAGCCAATCGGCCATCAACCAGGCCAGCGGCAGGCGGATGCCGGCCAGCCCGATGAGCGTAAAGACCAGCGGCCAGCGCGTATCGCCGGCGCCGCGCAACGCGCCAGTGAGGATCATCGCAACAGCGAGTGCCGGTTGCGAGAAGGCGACAATCCGCAATAGTCGCGCGGCCAGGTGATGGACGTCGGTTTGGCCTTCGTCGAGGAAGAGCCAGGTGAGTTGATTCGCGAACAAATAGAACGTCAGCCCGGCCGTGACCATGATCCCGCCGCCGACCGCGCAGGCCATCGTCACGCTCCGCGTCGCGCGGTGCGGGTCGCGCGCGCCGAGAAACTGTCCGGCGAGCGTCGCGGCCGCCATTTGAAACGCCGCCCCCGGCAAATAGGAGAGGGACTCGATCCGCACCGCCACGCCATGCGCCGCCGCGGCGAGATCGCCCAGATCGTTGATCATGCCCAGGAACGCCAGGTGGCAGCCGACCATCAACATCATATCCGCGCCACCCGGAATGCCGATCCGCAACATGCGTTCGATCAGCTTCCAGTCGGGGCGCAAAAGTCGCCACTCGAGCTTCAAACCCGCGCGGCCGCGGTAGAGAAACCAGAGCACCATCAACCCGCCGACCGATTCACCGCAGCACGTTCCGATTACCAGCCCGTCCCAACCGAGCTGCGGCAACGGACCGATGCCTCGCACCAGCGACCAGCTCACCGCGATGTTCACCAGGTTGACCGTGCCCATCACTTTGAGGCCGGCCATCATGTCGCCGGCGCCGCGCAAGCAGTAAATGCCGACCGCTTGCAACATAATCAACGGCAGTGCCGGCAACTGCCCGCGCACGAAGCGCGCTGCCAGTTCCGCCGATTCGCCCCGCAATCGCATCGCGGCGACGAGTTGATCGCTGAACAGCGCGATGCCCGCGACCACCACGACGGCGAACACCGCGCCAATTAAGACGGCTTGATGGGTCACACGCCGCGCCGTTTCCGGATCGCCGGCCCCGATATATCGGGCGACCATCGCCAAGGCGCCGATCCCGACCGTTTGGAACAGCGTATGGAAAAACCAGAGCAGGTATGACATCAGCCCGATGGCGGCCAGATGTTGTTCTTCCAGGTAGCGCCCAGTCAGCAACGTATCGGAAAAACCGATCAGCATCACGAGCGATTGCTCCGCCAATGCCGGCAGCGCCAGCCGCAACATGGGACGCAGCGAACCGGCGGACGAAGCGACGGGCGAGTTCAAAGCGCGCTTTGCAGCAGTAGAGGTGAGATAAAAATACTAGTGTTGCGCTTTGGCGGCGTTCTGAGAATTCACACCGGCTGGCAATCGAGCAGCTTCTCGAAGGCGTCCTTCGAGTGCCCCACTAGCTCTTCGTAGTCAGTCGTTTCGATTTCTTCGCCGAGTAGCTCGACGTCGAAATCGCCGCGGTAGCCGCCGGCTAACAGTGCGCCGATGATCTCGCGCAACGGAAGAATACCTTCGCCGAGCCGGCAACGATTGACTTCGCCGTTGGGCAGCGCGCGGCAATCGCCTAGATGCACGACCGCGATCGACGGCGCCCATTCCCGCAGGCGCTCCAGGCAGATGTCGTGTCCCAGATGGTAGGTGTCGAAGGCGACTTTGATGCCGGGTCGATCGATTTCCTCAATGAGCGCCAACGTCTCTTGGACCGAAGTCAGGAACGTCCATTCACTGATGAAGCTGGCATGCATCGGTTTGAGTGCCAGCGTCACGCCGAGGTCTGCGGCTAGCGGCGCTACCTTGCGCAGCGCATCGCGCGTGATGCGGCGGGCATGGCTGTGTGTGTGGCCGGCGCGAGCGCCGGTATAAACCACGAGGCAGCCGGCTTTCATCGCGGCGGCCAGACGAATGGCGTGCGTCGTGTCTTCGAGACTATCGCGATAAGTCCCGCCATCGCTGCCGGTGAAGACTCCGGCCCACAGCAGGTTCGAAACTGACAGCCCGCTTTGCTTCAGCAACGCGAGCCCTCGTTCCTCGCCGTAATCCGACAGCTTTTGCCGCCAGACGCCGACGGCGGGAATGCCGGCCGCGGCGATGCGCGCGAGATCGACTTCGAACGGCCAACGAAACGTGGTCATTTCGTTGATCGATAACCTGGCCATCCGCGCAACTCCTCTCCGATGGATGTCTCGGCACGGCGACCATGCCACGAAAGCGGCACGTAGTATCGGTGAATCGCGGAGCGCTGTAAAGCAGCCGCGCGAGCGATTCGCGGCAATGCGGAGTCTGCGCCGCCTCGGCGTGCATCAAGCGGCTCTCAACCGCTGTTTTCCCGCAGCGCTATGCGAGTATGGCGTCAAGTCGATACCGCTCTGTCGGGGGTGGCGCTCATGCGCGGTGTCGCGCAATCGCCAGAGCGACAGCAGTGCTAGCACCACGAACCACGTCGGCAGTCCCCAGGCGAGCGTGAGATCGCCCAGTGATTTTCCGAGCAATCCCTTCGCGGTCAGCGGTCCGGCAATGATGAGACACGCAACGACTGCGAGCCAGCCGCGCGTGGGGCGCTCGACGACGCGGCGCGCCACGAACAGCGCCGGCAGAATCATCACTGCGTAGTGCGCCTTGCTGCTCATCGGACTGAGCAGCAGCATTAAGCAAACGATCATCGCCACATCCATGCCCACGTGCAACTTGTGCCAACCGACAGGAGGCGGTTCGTACGCGAAGACCGGAGCCGGCTGCTTGCCGATCACACCCCAACGCCGGATGCTCAAGCCCAACAACAACAGCGATCCGCCGTAAACAATTCCGCGCATCAAGAGCGGCGGCCATGTGGGCGCGGCCACGGCGCGATCCAACAGCGCAGCACTGGTCCAGGGCCAGCCGAACGTCGCCACGCGATTCACCATCCCAGCCAGCGATTGATTCAACAGCACATCGCTAAACCAAGCTCCCGGCGCGTCTTGCCCGACGCGCGACAGAAACGTGCGCGACCAATCCATGGCATACGATCCGCCGTCCGGCTGCGGCCAGAGCAAGTCCGGTAAGAAGTTCAACGAAAGCGCAATCGATGCCATGACCAGCGCTGGACGCCAACGTCCGCGCCAGAGCAAGTACACGCCAAACAGCGCCGGCGTGCATTTCATGGCCGCCGCAACGCCCCACCATACGGCCGCGCCGATGCCATTGCCTCGCCAATAACGGCAGCCGCCGGCCAACACGAATGCGGCGATTACCATGTCCGTCTGATGATTTTCCAGGGCCGCCAGCATGAATCGCAGTGAAAGCAGCACGCCGACCCAAAACACGGCGTGCCATTTCCAAGAGAAGCCAATCAAGCCTGGCCCGCCCGCCAGTCGCCAAGCGCACGTAAACGCGGCGCACGTTGCCACGACGTTGACCGCATACCAGGCCGCGATCGACCAATCATCAGGAAGATTCGCCAGCGGCGCTGCCAACATCGCCATCGCCGGCGGATAGGCGTAGGCCACGGGCTCGATGCGATGAATCGTCTCAGCATTTTGCAGTCGTCGCGACGCCTTGACGTAGCAATCGATCCACTGGCTCTCTTTGCCTTCGTGCAAAAACGAAACGCCGACGACGGTGAAGAACAGCAGCGCCACCAACGGCACGCCGTAGTCGAACAACGCCGGGAACAGGCTGGGCCAACCCAAGCGCGCAGCGGTCGAGCGCGGCGTCGGTTCGAGGTCCGTGGTCGGAGGGAACATGCGGTCAATCCTCGGAGTTCAAAAACGCGGCTCGTCCCTGGCCCATGGTCCAGCCTTAAATCTTGAAAGCGGCGAAGGATACGTGGATTGAAAGCGCCGGGGCAAGACGGATTCGACGAAACCGGCGGGCCATAGCATTGAGGCAGGGTTTGGCGAATCCAGGCAGTTTGGCGAACCCGGCACTTGCCCAGGCCGTGGGTTGCGGCAATGCTGGAGGTGGGAGTCTGAAGTTATCAGTGTTCAGTTTTCAGTGAGGACCGAGTATTCGGACACGGAAAACTAAACACTGAAAACTTCAAACTCCCAGCACGTCCTCGCTTTCATTTTGTCGCATTGACGAATCATGCCGCTCGTTGACAGCTTCGGCCGGATGCATACGAATCTTCGGATCAGCGTTACCGATCGCTGCAATATCCGCTGCTTTTATTGCATGCCGGACGAGAATATTCGATTCAAGCCGCGTAGCGAGTTGTTGACGTTCGAAGAGCTTGCGCGGTTGGCCACCGTGGCCGCCGGCTTGGGCGTCAATAAGTTGCGGCTGACCGGCGGCGAACCGCTGGTGCGGGCGCGATTGCATCAATTGGTGCGCGTGTTGGCTGCGATCCCCGGCATTGAGGATATCGCCCTCACCACGAACGGCATTCTGCTGGCCGAGCAAGCGCAAGCTTTGCGCGAGGCCGGTTTGCAGCGACTGAACATCAGTCTCGACGGTTTGAGCGAGGCGACGTTTCAGCGCATCGCGCGGCGCGAGGGGCTGCAGCGCGTCATCGACGGCATCTTTGCCGCTCGCCAGGCGGGCTTCGACCGCATTCGCCTGAACGCAGTGGCGATTCGCGGCATCACGGAACCGGAGATCGTCCCGCTGGCGGGCTTCGCGCGCGAGCATGGCTTCGAACTGCGGTTCATTGAGTTCATGCCGCTCGACGCCGAACAGCATTGGCAGAATGAACAGGTATTGTCCGGCGAGGAGATTCGCCGTTTGCTGGAAGCCGAGTTCGGCGACTTGATCCCGGCCGATCGCCCCGATCCGAGTCAACCGGCCACCGATTATTATTTCGCCGACGGCATCGGGCGGATTGGTTTTATCAACCCCGTCACGCAATCCTTCTGCGGCGATTGCAATCGCCTGCGCGTCACGGCGGAAGGACAGATTCGCAACTGCCTGTTCTCGATCGAAGAATGGGACGCTCGGGCGTTACTGCGCGGCGGCGCGAGCGACGAGCAAATCGCGGAGTTGTTGCATGCCTCGGTCGGCGCGAAGAAGGCCGGGCACGGGATTAACAGCGATGAGTTTCTGCGTCCTGCCCGCGCGATGTATCAGATTGGCGGTTAGTTCGCTCGCCGCTCGAGAATCTCGCGCGTTTGCTCGACGCTTAAATCTCGCCACTTGCCGGGCCAGCGTTGAGCGAGCGCCATGTGCCGGCAATGGAGCGTTTGCCGGTCCAGTACGGCGAGTAACCGTTGCCACAGGCCTTGGGCTTCGAGAACATACGCGTCGGCCGTTTCGGAGAGGCGCCAGTTGCGCCAACTCGCCAGGCCAGGATGTTCGGCAATCACACGTTGTAGACGAGAATCTTCGTTGTCGAGTGGCACCAACGTACGGCATGCCAGGCACTGACGTTCCTGAATGGCGTGCGGGCTCACCAATTGCCGGCAATGCGAGCATTCCACTAAAACGCCTTGCTCGACAATTTCGCCGGTGACCGGGCAATGGACCGCGTATTCCGGCAAGACGTATGCGCCGGTCACCGCGCACTGCGCCAGTTCTTTTTTCAGCAAGCGGCGACCCGTGCGCCGGCAAACGGCAATTTCTTCTGCGGCCGCGATGCGGCCGTCGTCGGTCGCGGCGACATGAAACGTCTCGACGCCGGTGTGAGGACAATGGAATGGCGGCGGCGTGAAGGCGTTGGCCCAGCCGCTAAACGGCAAATCCCACGACAGGCTGCCGATGGTGAAGCGAATTTTTCCGGTCGCGTGCCGGCACTGGATCAGCGTTACGTGCCGCACCGGGGCGCTGGTCAATTCGGCTTGCTCCAACGCCGCTTCGATAGCGCTTACGCCGCCGTTGACATCCAACTCTTCGGCGCCCGCGCGAGGCGAGAGGTCGTCAAGTTCGATTGCATCGATGACCGCGGCGGAGAGTCGCTTGCCGTCGCTGGCGAAGTAGCTGACGTCACTTTCGTTCCATGCGCACCGGCAAACCAGGTGATCTTCCAGTTGGCAGCCAGCCAACTGCAAATGCCCGCCGTCGACTTGGTAGGCGCCGAATAGTTTTCCCGCGATCGGCTGTAAGCTGCCAGGCTGTTCGATCGGCGCGGCTTCGTCGATCAAGCCACAATTGGCGCCGGCCAACAACAGGGCGCGCAGATAGCGTCGCGTAGCGGCCGGCGATTCGATTACCGCGACCGGCGATTCAGGTCCGCTGGTTCGCAGCGCCATCGAGTCGGGCAACGGTCCGACAGCGGCGAGGACCCATTGCTCGAACAGCCGGTGCGACAGCAATGCCGTCATAGGCGAAAGGGTTTGCGGAGCCGGTTGGTGCGCCACGGGAGGGACCGCCTGGGCAAGGTGGGGCGTGAGAGCCTTCCTGCTGCATCGGGCGAATCCTCCCGCCGGTTCAGCCAGACCGTCACTTTACGCAGTTTACCATGCCGATCGGCTCCCGGCACTACTTCGGTTGAAAGGGGCACCGATGCCGGTCGTGGTTCACTTTGGAGACGCCTGAAGGAGGTACGTGCCGCATTCGCTGCCTGCTAGACTCAGGGGATGGAAGAAAACCCGTATAGGTCGCCAGAGACGCGAGCGTCCGAGCGCCCTACCAAATACAACCGAAAGCTACTCGACCGCATTTTCATGGCGGCGGCTATCATTTTCCTAATCGCAGTTGTGATTTGGGTCGAGTGGTAGTTGCCCAGCAGACTTGTGCAGGGCGAATCAGTTTTTCATGATGCCTAGGAAGCGTAAGAGTTTTCGGGGTTGGCATGCGAAGCGGCGGAGGTTGGAGGTGATTTGCGGTAGGCCGGAGAGTCGGAGCAGGGTGATGGCGGCGTT
>Ga0163153_10004422_pt1 | contig 17662 bp, 13 predicted proteins | sample OliLakLV19MP6IB1_FD_148629 | JGI IMG/M metagenome (GOLD analysis project Ga0163153, IMG submission 148629) | Freshwater microbial mat bacterial communities from Lake Vanda, McMurdo Dry Valleys, Antarctica - Oligotrophic Lake LV.19.MP6.IB-1 | ecosystem: Environmental > Aquatic > Freshwater >... | reverse complement strand
TTGCCGATCACAAACGGCTTCACGCCCGCTTGTTCCATCGCAGTCCGTAGCGACGGTTTGCGCCCCGCCGCGTCCCCTTGTTCCAGGACGCCGACCGCGGCCCCCATCTGGCGCAAGCTCCAGCCCAACGGTCCCAGCACCGCCAAAGGATGCTCGCCGCCGGACAACAGCCGATCCAGTTGCTGCAGCGCTTCGCTCGATTGCCCGCCGAGCGCCGCGTCGATCAACTCCCAGGCGGTTTTCGCCCGCCAGCCGCCGACCAGGTCGCGGACCAACGCCACGTCGATCGGCTGCTCGCCTGCGGCGGATGCAAGCTTCGCAAGCTCCTGATCCAACAGCCCCAGTTCCGGGCCGACGATATCGACCATCAACTCCGCCGCGGGGCGTTCGAGCTTCGCCTGATGACGCTCACCAGCCCACTGCACCAGCCAGCCGGACGCGCGATCGGCGCTCGGTCCTTTGCATTCGATCTGCAATCCGCTCGCCGCCACGGCCTTGAACAGCCGCGTATTCGCAGGCCAGGTCTTCACGTCCAGAATGAGCACACCAGTGTCGCGCGGCTTCGCGACGTAATCTTCCAACTGCGGGCGGAACCGGGTGACGAATTCATCGGCGTTCAGAACGGCGACGACGCGCTTCCCGGAACCGAACAGCGAGACCGTCGACAGTTCGTCCAGCACGTCGCGTAAGGCGACTTTCGTTTCCTTCTCGTCCAGCTCGTCCCAGGAATATTCGCCGTCCCCGTCGCCGAGAATGCCTTTTCGCAACCGCGACAGCACCAAGCGTTTCAGAAAAGCGTCGTCGCCATAGGCGACGCAAACGCCTGGATACGCCTTGGGGGGCGATTTCGACAGCCAGTCGAGGGCGTTGAGAGCGGCGGCCATGGGCTTGAGTATCGTGGATGGGAGTGGAGGAGGAAAGTAGTAGAGTAGAAGCGGAGCAAAGGAGTAAAGTAGGTTTCCAGAACTGGGCCTAGTTTGAATGCTTTGGGTGCCACTGGCGGCTCGTCCGCCAGTGTAGCGGCGTCCACTCCGGCACTGGCGGACAAGCCGCCAGTGGCACCCCGCATTTTCGTCACTGTTGCATCAATGCCTCCGCCATTGCTTTTTCGATTTGCTCGTTGCTTGATTCGCCATCGCTTGCGCGGCGGGTATCGATTGATTGAGTGGCTGGAACGTTCGGGCCGGCTCAATGTTACGGCCCGCTACGCCTTGTCGGATCGCATCGCCGTCGAGATGCCGTTGTGGCGGCGGCCCAATCAGTTGGCTGAGTGCGAATCGCTGGCCTATGAGCAACAACTCGTCGGCGCAGTAACCAAGGAATTAACGGCAATCGGCCTACCGGCCGTGTTGGTCGATTGCGGCGCCGACGTCGGCCTTGTGGCCGGACTGTTGTGCGCCCAGTCTCCAGGCATCGAGGAAGTCGTCGCCTGCGAACCGAACCCGGAGGCTCGTGAAATCCTCGCGCGCAATCTGGCAAGCTGGCCGGTCGCGACGCAGTGCTTGCCCTTCGCGATCGCCGACTTCAATGGCCGAGGGCGGCTCGCGCAGCCAGCCTACGACAATTCGCCGCACGCCGCGTTCCTGCGGCCGCATGCCGAGGGTGACATCCTCGTGCGGCGGCTCGCCGACTTGCCGCTGGACGTGACCTCGCGCTGTCTGGTCCTAAAAATCGACGTCGAAGGTGGAGAACAGGCCGTGTTGCGCGGCGCGCTCGACGTTCTGTCACGAGCACCGGCCTGGATCGTCACCATCGAAGCCCATCGAAAAGTCTTCGAGCGCACGGGGGTCGACCCCTGCGAAGTCGTCCGGCAACTCGTCCCGCTCGGCCTGGTCCGCACCTACATCGCCGAACGCCCCGCAACACCGCTCGACATCTCCCGTCCCTACTTCGATCAAGTCATCGACCCACCAGTTACGAACATCCTCTGCACCTCCCGCGCTCCGGTCGATGATCTCAGAGATTAGCCCGCGAAACACGCCAAACACGCGAAAAATGAGCTGCGACAGAAGGCCGACACATTTAGCCGGTCAAGAACTTTCAACAATTGGGCGATCGGGCCGAAGGCAGTTCCCAAGACGTAGCGCAAACTTGCATTTGCCCGGACCTTTCGTGGGTTTCGCGTGTTTCGCGGGCACACCTCCCCCGGCCCAAGGAACGCCCGCGGGAATCGAACAATCTCCCGTGGTGCGGCGTGCGGCGAGGTACTATTATGTGACAACTTCGCCGGTAGCGATCGCGCGTGGCGCGCGAGCCGTGATCTGCGAGTTTTGGATTGCACCGGGGGGCAGCCGTTATGCCGATCGAGTTTCGTTGTCCGCAATGCCAGAAACTGTTGCGCGTCGGCGACGACGCCGCGGGCAAGCAAGCCAAGTGCCCGGCCTGCGCGACGCTCGTCGCGGTGCCCATGCTCGGCCCGCCCCCTGCGGACGAATTTGGCATCGAGCCGCCCTCACCGCCGCCACCACCGACGGGTTCACCGTTTGGCACGGCCGGGAGAACCCCTTCGCCAGCGCGCCGATGCCGCAACGCCTGGCGCCGGCGAGTGACAATCCTTATGCAGCGCCGCTGTCCGGCTCCGACAATCCCTATTCCTCGCCGCTCGCCACCGGCGTACTGCGCCCCACAAGAATCAGTGTCAACGGCGTGTTCGAGGTCATGTGGCCGGTATTCAAGGCTAACATGGGGATGCTGATCGCGGTGTACTTCGTGGAGTGGCTCATCGGCCAGGCCTTTAACTACGGTGGCGCGTTCACGTTGGTTGGAATGCAGGCTGGTGGCGTAGACAGAGTGTTCGTGGCAATTCTGCAAATCGCACATGGACTCACGAATGGGTTGCTTGCGATCTGGCTGGCATCAGGTCGCGATATCTTCTACTTTGAAACGGCAAAGGGCTTGTCACCACCGTTCTCACGGCTTTTTTCTGGGCATCTGCTCCTGTGGAAGCGATTGCTGCTGTCACTCTTGGGAAGCATCGCGGGTCTAGTGATCTTTGCACCCGCGCTCATTGTCGGATTCGCCATTGCCGCTGCTAGCAATGACGAGGAAGCGGGGATCATCGCTGGCTGCGTCACTGCGGCCGTGTGCTTCATTCCGTGGGCCTGGGTTGGACTGACTTACGGCCAGGCGTGGTATGTGTACGTCGACCAGCCGGTAGGTGTGATCGAAGGCATTCGCATTTCCGGACAAATCACGCCGGGCAATCGCCTTGCGCTGTTCGCGATCGGGATTCTTGGCGCCATCATGGCCTTCGCGGGCGTCTGCGCCTGCCTCGTGGGCACTTTCTTTACTTTTCCGATGCTCTTCATGCTGTCGATCGTCGCCTACTTGCAGCTGACCGGCCAGCCAATCCGCGGGTACGACAGCACCGTCCCGTCGCACATGACGGTGTGAGCAGGTCGTTCAGCTTGGCATTCTTGAACAATTGTGGGAGGCGTCTCCGACGCCGATGGATTTGGCGCTTTTCGCGAGAGAAGCTCCGATCGCTATGCTCGCGTCGTTCGCATCGGCGTCGGAGACGCCTCCCACAGTCGATGGCCGATCCGCGCTGACGGTGTGAACCGCCGCCTTGTTCCTCGCCTCCTTCTCCGTTAACGTGACGGGGCAAGATTTCTTCGCGCGCCTGGCGCTATTTTCCCCGCAGCTTTCCTGAAGTGAACCGATGAGCGATCCCTATTTCCAGACCCTGTTTGCCGAGCGGATCGGCGGCGCCAATTACGGCAAGGGCACCGAGATCTACAAGTTCGAAAAGATCAAACGGGCCAAGCGCAAGGCCCTGGCCGATCATCCGGAACGGGCGCTGGTGGACTTTGGGATTGGCGAGAACGACGAAATGGCCCCGCCGCAGGTTCGCGCGCGGATGGCCGAGGAAATCAACCGCCCGGAGAACCGCGGCTACGCCGACAACGGCATCCAGGACTACAAAGACGCCGTCGCGCGGCTGATGAAGCGGCGGTTCAGCGTCGAGTTGGACCCCGTCAAGGAAATCAATCACTGCATCGGCTCAAAGACCGCGCTGGCGATGCTGCCGGCGGCGTTCATCAACCCGGGCGACGTGACGCTGATGACCGTGCCGGGCTATCCGGTCGCGGGGACGCACACACGCTACTATGGGGGCGAAGTCCATCGCCTGCCACTTCTGGCGAAGCACGATTTCCTGCCGGATCTGAAATCGATCCCGCCGGACATCCTGAAGCGCGTCAAGTTGCTGGTGCTCAACTACCCGAACAGCCCGACCGGCAAGCTGGCCACTCGCGAGTTCTATACCCAGGTGGTGGAATTTGCGCGGGAGCATCGCGTCGTCGTCGTGCAGGACGCCGCGCACATCATGCTGTCCTACGCGGCGGAACCACTCAGCTTCCTGTCGATCCCCGGCGCGAAAGAGGTTGGCGTCGAAGTCCATTCGATGTCAAAGGGCTACCACATGATCGGCTGGCGAATCGGCTGGGTCTGTGGTCACGAACGGATCGTGCAAGCGCTGGCCGACGTCAAGGACAACAGCGACTCCGGCCAATTCATGGCAATCCAACGCGCCGGCGCCGCGGCGCTCGACGACGACTCGATCACGGCGGCCGTGCGGCAAAAGTACGAACGTCGCTCGAAGAAACTCGTCGACGTGCTCACGCGCTGCGGCTTCTCCTGCAAGATGCCGGGCGGCACGTATTTTATCTACACGGCCTCACCCAAGGGCATCGCCAACGGCCCGCGCTTCGAAACCGCGGAAGCGGCCAGCCAATACCTGATCACCGAGCACTCCATCTGCACCGTCCCCTGGGACGACGCCGGCGCCTTCCTCCGCTTCTCCGTCACCTACGAAGCTCCGGACGAAGCGGCAGAAAACGCCCTGATGGCGGAAACGGAGCGCCGTCTGAAGCAAATCCGGCCGGAGTTTTAGAGCGGACGTCGAAGAACCACGGCGAGGATCGCGATGGCCAAGAAATCACGGGCGGCCAAATCAAACGCTCATCGCATCGAAACGGACCCGGTTGTTCGCGCCGTGCAGGCGGCCGTCAATGAGACCCTGCTCGACCACAAGCGTTCCGGCCACCCCGTCGTGTTTGCCGACGAGCATGGCAACCCCGTCTGGGTGCCGGCGGATGAGATTGTGATTCCGCCGCTGGATGAGCCGAAGCCGAAACGGCGGTCAAAACACAATCGTTGAGGCGTCGAAGACCGGGCCTTCGACGCAGGTGCGGCGGTAATCCCATTCGCCGCTGGCGTCGCGCACTCGTGCTACGCAACTGAAACAGATGCCGAGGCCGCAGGCCATCGGCGTTTCCAACGAAACTTCGCAAGCAATGCCCCGCGCCGCGGCGATCTTCGCCACGGCGGCCATCATCGGCTCTGGGCCGCAGCAGACGATCCGAGTTTGATCCACCGGCGCGGCGTTGGGTTCCGACAGCAAGCGTTCCAGTTCCGCCGTGACGAATCCCTTCGCACCAGCGGAACCGTCATCCGTGGCCAGGCGAACGTCGACGCCGAGGAGCTGAAAGTCTTCCACGCCAGCGAGGTATTCCTGCGAACGCGCGCCGTAGCAGAGCGTCACGCGCGAAGCCTGCGCGCCGCGTCGCGTTGGATCGCCGTAGCTTCGCTTGCCAAGAAACTCGCGTCCCAGCGCCGCGAACGGCGTCTGGCCGATGCCGCCAGCGACCATCATCAGATGCTCGACGGCTCGCGCCGGAAACCCGTTGCCGAGCGGTCCCCAGATTTGCAGGGCATCGCCAGCGACGACCTTCGTCAGTCGGCCGGTCATCTTGCCAACGACAAGGTACACGACGTCGATGCCGATCGGCGTCCCAGCGTCGTCGAGCACGGTGTCATAGAGCGCGAGCGGCCGTCCGAGCAGGGGATCGTCCGTGCCTGGCAGCCGGAGCATCACGAATTGTCCAGGCACGATCTGCCGTGCAAGGTCCGGGCATGCGAGCCGCACGCGATGCGTCCCGCGCGCCAGCGGCACGTGCTCCAACACGCGGGCTTCACCGCACCAGGCGTGATCGGCAAAGTGGCAAGATTCCAGGGGATGGCTCACGTGCTATGTCGCTCTACAGCGCCTCAGTCCTGAACCGCGTTCATCCATCCGTCTGTAGCCGAGGTCTGTGACCTCGGGGAGCAATCGCTGACTGCAAGCAAAGCGCCGTCCTTGTATACTACGCCCGCTCCACCGCCCTCACAGAGGGCGGCTACAGAAGACTTGCTTCTCACGATCGCTTCTTCTTACGCAACGCGGAACCGACCAGCACCCGGCGTTTGGGACGCTTTCCGCTCGTCGGCTTGACCTTCGGCAAGGGCTTAATCGTCCCCGGCTCGTCGGCGAACATGCCGACCACGATTGGCGGCGCGTCGCTGAGTTCCATCGGAGGCTGTACCGGCATGCGACGCGGCGGCGGGCCGGACTGATCGCGCGAGCGGCTTTGCTGCCCATCTCGCGGCGGTCGCCCAACGCCTCCTCGATTTGCTCCTCCGCTCCGTGGCGGCGCGCCACTTCGCGGCGGAGCACCGGCGCGGGGCGCAGCACCAGTGCGAGGCGGAGCACCGGCGCGAGGCGCAGCGCCAGTGCGAGGCGGAGCACCAGTGCGAGATGCCGTGCCACTTCTGGGCGGCGCACCGGTGCGCGGAACGGCGCTGCCAGTGCGCGGCGGACGTCGCTCGGGGCGTGGGCCGGCGGTATCGCGAGAGCGACTTCTCGTATCGCGTTCGCGCGAGTTCTCGCGGTCCCCTTCGCCGGAATTGCGCAGCCAACCGACTTCCTCCGAAGTCAATCGCCGCCATTCGCCGGGTTGCATCTCTTTGAGTTTGACGCCGCCAATGGAAACTCGTTTCAGCCGCATCACCTTGTGTCCGATTCGCGCCAGGATGCGGCGAATCTCACGATTGCGCCCTTCGCGAAGTACGATCTCCAGCGTCGCACTTTGCTTGTGCTCGGCGCGAACTTCCGCCCGCTCGGCACGCACATAGGCTTCCGCCAGGCGCACGCCTTCGGTGAGTTGCGCTAACTCTTCTCGGTTCGGCACTCCAGCCACGAGCACGTGGTATACCTTCGGCACGCCGTAGCGCGGGTGTGCCAACATGTTGGCCAATTCGCCGTCGTTCGTAACGAGGATCAGGCCCTCGCTCTCCATGTCGAGCCGGCCGACCGTGAACAACCGCTCGCGCATCCGCGGCAAGAGATCGATCACGCGCTGACGCCCATCCGGGTCGTCGTTCGTACAAACCACGCCGCGCGGCTTATTGATGACAATGTATTCCCGGCGATTGCGCAGCTTCAGCACTTCGCCGTCGACACGGATTTCCTGCTTGGTCGGATCGACCGTAGTGCCTAACTCGCGCACCACCTGGCGATCGATTTCCACGCGGCCCGCGAGGATCAATTCCTCGCATTGCCGGCGGCTGTCGATGCCGGCCGTCGCCATGACCTTTTGCAGGCGCTCGCGGCCGTCATCGGGCCGCGCCGTGTCACGCGAGGGCCGTTGAGGCGGGCGCGCTCTGCGCGGGCCTCCGGGCGGACGCCCGCCGGGCTTGCCGCTGTAAGGCCGCCCTTGGCCGCTGCGAGGCGGGCCGCTATTGCCGCGTGCTGGGCGCGGGCCACGGGGTTTGTTTTCACTCATGGCATGTGTCCTCGGTCATCAATTTGTCGATTCAGCCAGCGCGGTGTACGCGCCATCACTTGCGCGGCATGCCACTTGGAACCACCGATTCTAATCCAAGCGACGGCGTTCCCCCAGGGACTCTGCCCTCGCCGAATCCGTCGTTGTGCCAGAATTTGGTTGAAATAGCGGCCTGCCCAAACAAAAGGGCCGTTCCCAGCAGGGAACGGCCCGAATTCTCGGCGAAATGGTAGCGACGAATCGCCTATTTGCGCCGCCGCGCCAGGAGCGCCAACGTGCCCAAGCCCAGCAGTGCCCAGGAACTCGGCTCTGGAACTTCATAGATCTGAACTTCGCTCAGACCGATGAAATCATTACCGGCCCCGTGATTGACCAGATTGTCGAGCTTGATGTACCTGGCCGTCGTTCCAGTCAGATCAATGATCTGACCGAAGTCGACGTCATCCGTGCCTGGACCGATGGTCAACTCTTGCCCGGCGACGAGCGTCGTGAACACCTTATCCTCGCCGGCGACCAGGATGTCGGCCGTCTTGATGCCGCGAATCAACAGGTCGTCCCGGCCTTGCAGGGCTTCGTTGTAGTTCCAGATCACCAACCGATCGAGCGCCTTTTCCGCCCCGACGTCGAACACGATGAACGGGTCCAGGTCGAACTGTTCCGGCGGCACGTTCGGGAAAGAGCCTTGATTCAGCCACATCATGCCGTCCGGGGCGCGACTGTGAGCCTTGCCGCCCATACCCGCATGGTTGACGAGATACTCAGGTCCACGATTGAATCCGGAGAGGCTACTGGAGACTTCTTCAATCGTGGTACGCAGCGGCAGTTCGCGCGATTCGCCCGGAGCGAGCGCACCGTCAAAACGCACTTCGCTCAGACCGGCGAACGCGTTCCCGTCGCCAGCGTTCGTGATGTTGTCAATGCGCACATAACGCGCGGTCGCTCCGCCAAGTGCAATCGACTGCGAGAAGTCCCCCGGCGTACCGGGAGCGACGGTGAGCGCCTGAGCGTCGATCAATGGCGAGAACACTTGGTCGGCGCCAGCCACCGAAATGCGAGCGGAACTAATTCCGCGCGAGGCCAGTCCAGACTCGTTGTAGTTCCAGACCTTCATCGATTCGACCAGGTACGAGGCGCCCAGGTCGAACGTGATCTGCGGCGTCGTGTCATTGGGCGCGGCGAACGTGCCGTTCGTGAGCCACATGCTCCCATCGGGTGCGTCTGAATGCTCGTCGCCGGTCAGGCCGGATTGATCCACGGTGTGGATCGAAGTGCGGTCAAATCCGCCTCCCAAACCCGAGGATGCCGACGCGGAAACCAGCGGAATGACGTTCGCACGTGCGACGTCTCCTAAGATCGAACCGAACATGGCCAGGCCCAGGCCTGCCAGCGCGCCACAGCGCATCAACATAGCGTTCCCCCCTTCAAAGTTGTCGACATCAAAGCCCAACGCCGATCTCTGTCCGCGCGCACCGTCATTGAAGCTGCCGAACACGGTAGACCGCCACGAGGGTCCCTGTCAACGATTTTCCGGAAAATCGCCAGGGTTTTCTCGCAACTGGCCGGAAAGTCGGCCATGCTAATAGCGGCCGTTCGCCCCGTTCCGAGTAGTCTTGCCAGCCGTGGTCGCGGCCGTCGGTGCGATGGCGCCGCGGCTTTCCACGAACAGCAGCACTTCGGCCCGAGCCGGGCCGCCCGTGGGCAGTGAGAGCGTCTTTTCCAACAGGTTTTCGTCGCGGGGCGTGGGCGAGGGAACGATCCCCAGACTGATCACCAGCACCTCGTCAACGCTCCAACGGAAGGTCTCTTTCACTCGCAGTTGTGATCGTTGTGGAACTTCGATTTTGGTGCGTTGCGTTGTCAGCAGTGCGGTGCCGGTTTCGATGGCCACCGGCACGATCCGCTCCACCTGATCGATATTGCACTTCACGAGGGCATCGATCGACGCACCGTCCGGGGAAACCAACGGGGTCAGTTCGACCGCGATGCCTTCTTGGATGTCCGCGAGTTTCGGCTCATACGTGGCAAAGCCCGGCAGGCCCGGCAGCAGGTGTTGCGTGAAAGTGCGCGTGCGCAACGAGGAGACGACGGTCGGCTGCCCGTTCGGCACTAAGAGTTGGGGCGAACCGTATTCCGTAAAGTCGCTGCGTTTGCGCAGTTCGGCCAAGAGAATCGCGGCGTCTTCCTTGGCCACCAACCAGGCCTGCACGCCGGCGGATTGAACTTCGACCGGCGTCAACTTCGCTGGCGCACGGGAGCGCCAATTGGGATTCGACAGGGAGATCAATCGCAGTCCGCAAGCGCGATTGGCTTCCTTCGGATTGACGAAGCGATCCACGATGCCAGCCACCGTAGACTGCATCTCAGGCGTGTGGTAGACGCGCAGAGCCTTGGGCGTGGCGCTCAGGATTCCCAGCGGCTCCGAGTGCCAGAATTCGTAGCCGGTTTCGCGCAAGATCCAGTCGATGATCGCCTGTTCCGGATGCGGCAACTCGCTCGCGCGCTCGGCAAAGGGGCTAATGTCGTAGTCGCGCCAGACCTGGCCATGTTCGTTGGGAAGCGCACCGGTTCCGCGAGTGACGCGCGCGCCGCTGCCGGACGCCTGGGGGCTCACCGGACTCAGGCCATTCTCCGAGGGGCTCTCCGCCGCGGCGGGACGGACCCCGGATTCGGTCGCTGGCGCCGCCGGATCGAGCGGCTCGATGGGCCGCGTCTTGACCTTGGTTTTCTCTCGCGCCGCGCCGTTGTTCGCGCGTTGCGCCGCGACATGCTCCGCCGGCAGCAAAAGTGCTACCAGAGTGGCGGTCCACATCACGATCGAACGGGCATCCATGCCACGCCGCTCCACGCCGACGAAAATCTCGATAACCGAGGGCGGCGAAGTATACGGGACCTGCGAGAAATACAACAAGACGGAAACCGTCACGGCGCAACCGGGCGTTTTAGGGGAACTGGGCGAACGGCCTCGCTCCCTGCGCCAGAATCTACCGCCCCGGCTGCGGGCAGGATACGATGGCGTTAATCGACATTCATCATTCATCATTCTGCATTCATCATTTCCCTTGTTCGTCGGTCCGGTATTCGCCCGCGAGTTGGTTACCGCCCCGCGCAGTTGGCGCTTGTTCGCCACTCGAGCGGCGTATGTCGCCGCGCTCTTTCTCCTGGTTTGTACCACGTTTCTGGCCTTCCGCTTTTCGCAGCAACGGCTGACCATCGGCGATTATGCCCGGTACGGGACGTTCTTGTTCCAACTGCTGGCCCGGCTGCAACTCGTGGTGCTGACGTTCTTCGCCGCTCTCTCGGCCGCGGCCGCCGTGGCGCATGAGAAGGACCGTCGCACTTTGGAGCTGCTGCTCCTGACGCGGCTGAACAACTCGGAGTTGGTCCTCGGCAAACTGCTGGCCAGTATTCTCCGCATCCTGATGGTGCTGGCCGCCGCGTTTCCGTTGTTTGTATTTATCGCCCTTTTCGGCGGCATCTCGATTGGTCAGATCATTCGCGTGTTCGCGGTGACGCTCGCCACGGTGCTCGCGGCCGGCAGCCTGGGCGGATTGCTCGCCCTCTGGCGCGAAAAAACCTTCCAAACATTGGCCCTCACGGCGATGACGTTGGCGGCCTGGTTCGCCCTAGGCGAGATCATCGCCGCCGGCGTTTTCGGGGCGTCCATTCGCGGCGTCAGCGCCATCCATTGGGCCGAGACCCTAACGCCATGGCGGGCCGTGTTAGCGGCCACGCGCGCACAATACGCCTCGGGTTCATCGCTCGATTTCCTGCGCTCGGTCGTTGGCGGCTACGTCATATTTGGGTTCGGCCTGGCCGCGGTGTTCAATGCCATCGCCGTCTGGCGCGTGCGGGTCTGGAATCCCACGCGCGCGCAGCGCCTCGTGCTGGCCGACGACAAGGAAGGCAAGATCTTCACGGGCCGGCAGGCCGCCACGCCGGAAACCGCCGCGCCGGCCGTCACCGCGAGGCAGCCGCGACCGTCGCGCCGCGTGTGGGACAACCCCATACTCTGGCGCGAGGTGCGCACCTGGGCCTACGGCACCCGAATCCTGATGATTCGCGTGGCGTATTTGGCAATGTTCGCGCTGGCGGCCATTGCCGCGCAACGGGCCGTGAACGCGGCGACTTACGCGCACCGCGCCGATATCGCCACGCCGCTGGCGCTGCTTTCGGTGTTAAGCCTTGTGCTCGTCAACGCGCAGGCCGTGACGTCGATCACCAGCGAACGGGATGCCCGGGCGCTCGACCTGCTGCTCGTCACCGATCTGACGCCGAAAGAAATCATCTTCGGCAAACTCGCCGGCGCGCTCTACAACGCCAAGGAAATGATCCTGCTGCCGTTGGCGCTCTGCGTTTATCTGGCCTGGAACGGCGCGATCGGCGGCGAGAACTTATTGTTCGTCTGCGTGGGCTTAGTCGTCCTGGTGGCGTTTGTCACGATGCTCGGCGTGCATTGCGGCATGACCTACGGCAGTTCGATGGCTGCGATCACGGTCAGCCTCGGCACCGTGTTTTTTCTGTTCATCGGCGTCTGGGTCTCGATGCAGATCATGGCCGCCTTCCGAGGCGATTTCTATCGACAGTTCCCGGTGTTCCTGCTGATCAACCTGGTCGGCGCGTTGTCGCTCTACGTGGCCCTCGGCATGCGCAACCCCTCGAACGCGCTCGCCATTGCTACCTTCTTCGCGCCCTTCGCGACGTTCTACTCCATCACCAGCTTCGAACTCGGCAACACGCTCGGCGTGTTTCTCACCGTCGGGACGACTTACAGTTTCGCCACGCTGGCAATGCTGGTCCCCGCCCTCTTCGAATTCGACATCGCAACTGGCCGAACGACCGGCGGCGATGCGGAATGATCACGCGTTACGCGTCGGAACCGCGGAGGCGCTGAGACACGCAGGAGGGCGACGAAGCGTGAGAGTGATGCGCGACTCGCAAGCATCGACTTCGCTCAGCTAAGCCGACTTATCCAGCTCCGCCTCCTGATTCAGCTTGTTGTAGAGCGTCTTCAGGCTGATGCCGAGTTCTTCGGCGGCGCGGGATTTGTTGCCTTGTTGGCGCTCCAGCGATTGATGGATCGCCTGCATTTCGAGCTCGCGGAGCGTCATCGCCGGCGCGAAGCGCGTCAGCGTGGTGCGCAATCGGCGGCTGTCGAAACGGCTGGGGAGATGTTCCGGGCGGATCGGCGGCGCTTCGGCGAGGATCGCCGCATGTTCGATGACGTTCGCCAACTCGCGCACGTTGCCGGGCCAGCAATGTCCTTGCAAAAGCGCCGTCGTCTCGTCGGTGAAACACTCATCCGCGGGACGCAACTGCGGCCAGTTGCGCAGCAGCAACGCTCGGGCTAGATCCGGAATGTCTTCCGTGCGCTCGCGCAAGTTCGGCAAACGGATCTCGAACGTGTTGATGCGGAACATCAAGTCTTCGCGGAAATCGCCGGCGTCGACCATTTCTTCCACGTCGCGATGCGTCGCGCAGACGATCCGCACGTCGACCATCGTCGGGCTGTTGTCACCCACGCGGCGAATCTCGCCCGATTCCAGCACGCGCAGCAACTTGGCCTGCAATGACTTTGGCAACTCGCCAATTTCGTCGAGGAATAGCGTTCCGCCGTTGGCGACTTCGAACAGCCCGACGCGATGTTCTTCCGCGCCGGTGAAGGCGCCTTTGCGATGGCCAAACAGTTCGCTTTCAATCAAACTCTCGGGGAGCGCCCCGCAGTTGATCGCCACGAACGGCTGCTCCGCGCGGACGCTCTGATCATGCAGCGCACGGGCGACCAACTCCTTGCCGGTGCCGGTCTCGCCGCGCACGAGTACCGTGGATTGCGTCGGCGCGACTTTGGCGATGAGCTTGCGCACCGCCTCCATGCCGCAGCTTTGGCCGACTAACTTCGGCGGACCTTCGAGCCTCGCCAGTTGGCGCTTAATTGCGCGATATTTGTTCGTCAGCTCGCGCTTTTGCGCCACGCGTTCCAGCAACGCTTCCAATTCAATCAACTTGCAGGGCTTCGTCAGATAGTCGAATGCGCCATGCCGCAGCGCTGCGACGGCCGTTTCCAGCGACGATTTCCCCGTCAGCACGACAGCCTCGGTATCTGGCGAAAGCTCCTTCGCCTTGGCGATGACTTGCATGCCATTCAGCCCGGGCATATCGAGATCAACGAGGATGCAGTCGAACGAATTGACTTCGAGCGCGGCGACGGCGGTTAGCCCGTCGGGGCAAACCGTTACTTCATGCCCCATGCTGCGGAGCTCGATGTTCATCAAGTCCTGCAAGGAACGCTCGTCGTCGGCGAACAGCAGCTTCAGCTTGTTACGCGGCTTGGTGGTAGCGATGGCTCGACTCCTTGTCTTCGGGGCCCAACGGCAAGGTCACGACAAAGCGCGATCCCTGACCCGGCCCGGCGCTCGTGGCCTCGATCTGTCCCTGATGTTCCTGAATGATGCGATACGTGATCGACAATCCCAGCCCGGTCCCTTGGCCCCCTTTGCGGCGCGTGAAGAACGGCTCGAAGAGATGTTCCAACACTTCCGGTGTCATCCCGCAACCGGTGTCGGCGAACGCCAACTCGGCGTTCGCGCCGCGCTGCTTGATTTGCACGGTGAGTCGTCCGCCTTCACCGAGGCTATCGAGCGCATTGGCAATCAAGTTCAGCACGACCTGTTTCAACTCCTGCGCGTTCACCCAAGCGTAAACCGGTTGTTCCGCATCGAGCGACACTTGCTTGCCGCGATAGCGTTCCAAATGGCTCGACATCTCGATGACGCCTTGCACCAGCGCGCGCAACTCCGTGCGCTGACGCCGGACTTCGCCCGATCGCGAGAAATCGAGCAGCTTCTCGGTGATTTCCTTGCAGCGAAACGCCTCGCTTTGGATCATCGCCAGGTAGCGTTTCACCAACGACTGCTGATCAGGATCGGCGAATTGCTGGTCGCCCAGGCGCCGTTCCAGCGACTCGGCCGACATAGCGATGGCGGCCAAGGGATTATTGATTTCATGCGCCACGCCGGCGGCCAGGAATCCGACGCTCGCCATCTGTTCGCTGCGCACCACCTGCTTGGTGCGCAATTGCACCTGACGATCGAGATCGTCGCGAATCGCCTGGAACCGGGCCGTCATATCGTTCATCGCGTCGGCGAGCTCGGCCATCTCGTCCTGAGTTTCGAGGTGAATCCGATACCCAAATTGCCCCGACGCCACCTTGCGCGAACCCTTGATCAACACGCGCAGCGGACGAAACACCCAGTGGTAGAACAGACGCACCATCAACCCCAGCGCGAGTGCCGCCGTCACGCTGGTGACCCAACTGATGCCGATCAGCGCGCGATACTGCCCGCGCACTTCATCGGCGACGTGACGGATCTCGGCGTGTAAGTAGCTCGGCAATTGCGCCGTGAGTTGCTGCAAATTCGCCAACTCGCCGTCAAGCTTCGCGGCGACGACTTCATCTTGGAGCCACAGGTCGGCGGCGTCGAGTTGCTGGATCCGCTGGAGCGAGGCTTCGATTTCGGCCACCGTCTCCCATTCCTGCGAACGCGTGGCGTCGCCGATCCGCGGGTTGCGCTCCGCGCTGTCGCGCAACTGCAGCGTGTAGAGCCGCAACGACTCTTGCACCAGCGCGCAGCGCTCGTGGAAGGACTCGCCAGGAATCGTCGTGCGTTCGCCTGAGGCGTCCGTCGCCGGCCAGGCTGGCTGCGCACGCGATTCGCGCAACGTCAGCCGCAGGTCGCCGACGCTCTGATTGAGATTCGCCGCTAACGGCAACTCCGCGGCGCGGCGCCCGAGACTTTTGACCAGTCCGCGATACGCGTAGACGCCCTGAAAGCCGGTACCGCTGAGCGCGGCGACGCTCACCAGCAACAGGGCCAGGCCGAGCAGCAGCTTATTACGAATAGGCCAACGGGCAAGCAACGGCGACCTCCTTGTCGCTGCGCCAGAAAAACGAGCGCGGAAGTATATGCGCTACGCCGCCGCACGGACAAGATAAACTGCGTCGTTTGGCGAGCCAGCGGACCTACGGTGATTCAGTGCCCAGGTGCGGACGCTTTCGAGGCGACGCCAACGTGCCGGCAAAAAGCCAGACGCACGCCATCGCCATCGCAAGCCCCAGGCCGAGCGCGGTAGATTCGAAGTCGGTTGCTTGACGCGCCATCGCCGCCGCCAGCAGCAGCCAGGGGCACATCAGCACGCGGCAGGCCCGGGTCCATTCTTTGCCCGTCGCAAGATTCGGATTGCTCCAGGTCCATCGCGGCCCAGTAATTTCGTCGCGCGACAAATAGCGCTTTGGGAACGGGACAAACCTTGGCACGCGGCGGCAATAGGCGTCAAACGCCTCGCCAAACAAACTTCGCAGCGTGGCTTCTTCTGCCGCGATGGTCCGGTGATAGACCCAAATCCACGCCGCTACCGCGGGCATGGCGATTTCCCACCGCCCGATCACCACCAACAGCCCCCCGTCGATCAACAGGTTCGCCAGGTAGAAGGGGTTCCGCGTAAAACGGTAAGGGCCGTCCGTCGACAACTGGCGATTCTGCCAGAGCGCGGCCTTCGACCCAACGTGCAGCGCCGCGCCGAGGACGATCAAAACTGTCCCGATGCCGAAGCCAGCGAGAGTAACGTTCCCGAAGAGCAAGCCGGCGACCATGATCCACCAGCGCAGCGGACCACGTGAGAATCTCAGTTTCGAGAGCATCCCACCGCCCCTCCTTGGTCGTTTCAGGCGTGTTTCGCGCAGCGGATGATAGCCGTGTCGGCCAAGTTGCGGCAATGGCGACATCCGCGCATAAAAAAAGTCGAGCGGCCCAATTGGGCCGCTCGACACGAAGGACAATCAGTCTTGCGGAGGCCCCGAGAGCCCCGTGCTTTTAACGGCGACGCAGACGATATACGCCCAGGCTAGCCAATCCGCCCAAGACCAAAGCAATGGTCGAGGGTTCCGGCACAGCTGGACCCAGCGAGGGAACAGTTGTCACACCGCCGTCGATCAAGCTTCCCAAAGCCGCCGTATACGAAGGCGCGTCAGTCTGGACGACCAACAACGCACTCGACCCGCCGGGAATGAGGAAACCCGTAGCAGGAGCGCCGGTCGGCACAAAATTGTAGCCGATCACGTCCCCCGACACGTTCCGATCGATCGATGCGGGTGCGACACCCGCGACGGGAGTTTGATAGCTCCCGTCAGTTCCCCAACCCGAATATCCGTCGACCGTGAAACGGCCGATGGAATTCGCGCTGGCGGCGTCATTCGTGATCAAGTAGGTCAGCGTCACGCCCAACAAGGGATTGGACGGATCAGGGCTGTACACTGACGAGGTCAGCGTGCCTGAAAACGACCCTGGCACCGCGAACGGCACCGCTCCCGTGGAGAAGAGTAACGTTGCTCCGACCGGATCTGGTTCTGCGGCGCCCGGAATCAGCACGGATGCCGGGGCCAACAATGCACCGCGGACTGGCGTTGCGTAACTGACCATCAAGGCCAGTGCGACGCATGCAGCCAACCGCATGTAGCTTTTCAACTTCACGAGTGGCTCCTCTTTGATGCAGTGGTGACCGTAGAAATGACGTCCTTCACACATTTCAGCACGAGGGGCACAAGGCGCTCGCACTGTTATCGCCAAGCAAAAGCGCTAGAAACATCCCATTGCCATGAGTCACGACAGAGAGAATCCTTCAGCGGTACTTCTGGTATAACCCACCCCTACCGGCATTGCAACAAGTTGAAAAGCGTTTTTCGGAAATTTATCAACAAGCTTTCCCCGTCGTCCCAAACTGCGCCGCCGTCAGGCAAAACATCGCTGCCACCGCCAGCAGGCAAAGTGAAGAGGGTTCCGGAACCGCGGCCGCCTGGCCGGTCCCAAAATTGTTCCTCACGGCGTTGAGATCCTCGATATTCACGAGGCCATCTCCCGTAGCGTCTCCCTGACCAGTTCCGCCAAAGTTGTTGCGAACATTATTCAGGTCCTCGATCGTCACGGCGCCGTCCCCGTTGGTGTCGCCGGCCACCGAATCCGGTTCATAAGGCCCTTCTGCCACGAGGGTTCCGTTCAGTTCGGTAA
>Ga0163153_10004421_pt1 | contig 17665 bp, 21 predicted proteins | sample OliLakLV19MP6IB1_FD_148629 | JGI IMG/M metagenome (GOLD analysis project Ga0163153, IMG submission 148629) | Freshwater microbial mat bacterial communities from Lake Vanda, McMurdo Dry Valleys, Antarctica - Oligotrophic Lake LV.19.MP6.IB-1 | ecosystem: Environmental > Aquatic > Freshwater >... | reverse complement strand
CCTGAAACTCAGGCTTATCTTCTTTATCTTGGGGATGAAAGTCCATCCAGAATCCGCTTAGTGAAATTGACAAATGGTTTGGTTCTCTAGTGTTAATTTGGAAACCCAATGCTTCATAAAACTTTGTTGTTTCGTTCATGTTTTTGACATAGCAGACCATGCCAGCAACGCTTTTCATTTTCATAATGACATTATACTCCTGCAAATAGTTGTATAAGTAATGCCGCTATGGCACACGCGAAAATCCTTACAGTTTCTAGATTAAGGCTTAATAACCAACGAGGCAGACACTACTAAGAAGATTCCAACTGCGTTTAGGACAAATGAGAGGAGTAAAAACTGGTAGGTTTTTAGTTTGGATATCCCCATAAGACTAATGCCTATTTCATCTGGAAGTGGGGACGCGATCATGGCGGCACCTACAACTGGAAAGGTCCAGCTAAAATACTTTGACTGTAAAACTTTCTTGAAGTGATTCTTACCGTCGAAAAAATGATAAAATCTTTTTAGTTCCTTTGCTAAACCATCCTTCACAAAACGGAAAATAAGGAAGTCCCCGACTACGGCCCCAAGTCCAGCGACTAAACCAATCTCCATTGGCGACAAAGTTTCTGCAAGGACAAGCAAAATAATCACACCCGTTGCAACCGTGAAGGTCGATACAAACAACATCCCTGCCAAGAATGCCCCTAAGTAGCCTACTGTTCCAAGATGTAGTAGGTAAGAATGAAGCGTTTCATTTCGAAGTATGTAAAAAGCTATAACAAGCGAGATAAAAAGGAAGGTGAGATTTTTATATTTCCAGTGCTTCATTGGTATCAGTATAGCAAGACCCTATATCTAGTTGTCACAGTGATCTTACAAGGGCTTTAACATTCAGGATTTGACAATTCCAGCTCTTAACGAAGATTCGGGTGTAGAATAAAGGCATGAACCTGAAGACACATAATTTATTCCAGAGTTCCCAAACTAAACGCACAAAATCAAGCTATGTGCAGAAAATTGAGGATCTGGCTAAAATGACCGAGAACAGACTTCTTAGAATAGAGTCAGTTTTCCCGTTTGATTTTTTTCCCGACAAGCTGTATATCGAACAGAAGCAAATAGTTGTGGTCTACAAACAGTTCTTTTTTAATACTCAGGAGTACAGCATTTTAATTGAGGATGTTCTTAGCCCTATTGTTGAGAACGGCGTATTTTTTTCAACCTTAAGATTGCAGCTTGGACCAGGAGGCTTTCAACAAGATCCTCCAGAGCTAAGGTTTTTGTGGAAAAAGGATGCGCAAATTGTAAGGCAAATGATTGTCGGACTGCTTATCTGCCAGAAGGAAAAAATCGATCTATCTCATCTTGCAAGGGAGGAGCTTATACAAAAAATTCTTCAAATTGGAATGGTGAAAAGAGGCACAGCTTAAGTTTTGACTTGTAAGAAGCTTCTTGAGTTGTCCTGTCTATCTTGGAACTCTCTGAAGTTGGTTTTGGATCTGCTGGTCCTCTTCACTTCCAAAAGTTATTAGAGCACGGTCGCCTTTTTGGATAACGTTTCCTAGCAGGTTGTCCGTCTTTGCTCCATTGAGATAAAACTTCAAACTCCCAGTTGTGCCCGTACAAAAAGTTTCCTTCGTGCCTGTTATGAGGCACTCTTTAGTCAGCTTAAAAGGCAGTGTTTTAAAGAAATCATCCCAGGTTATCTCTTCCTTTTTTACGTGAACTACGCTTGGGTCGTTTGCTTGAATAAAAACATCACTAGAAAGGTTGTGGTACATAGATGCCGTGAAGACGCGGAAAGTGCCGTGGGTAAATATCGCAAAAGATGCGCTGTGGTCTGTGAAGGCCGGTGCAGTAGTACCGTCTGGGCTTTTAAGAACTTTCCCCATTAGAGATGCTTCATCTGGGCGTTTTTGGAGAAATATGAATCCTGCTATGAGAGCAAGTACGATTATTATTGGAATAATTTTTTTAGCCATATCTTAAGTAAATCTAAAAAGTTAGATCGTTCAACTTTTTTTTCAGTTTGTATATTTCCTGTTATTTGCTTACCTTCGCTCTCCCGCACGCCTTTTTCTTTTAGATACTTATTCGGATCTTCCCATTTTGAGAGAATCTGCTCATGGCTTAGCTCATGTCCCTTAAAGTATAGGTCTTTTCCTTTATAAATGCCGAAGTGTAGGTGCTTTCTCTCTTTTGAGGTTTCGGCGCTAAACTCATCCCCGAGATAGGTAAGAATCTTTCCCCCTCCAACTTCATCTCCTACTTTTGAGGAGATTCTTGCGGTCTTTACATGTCCGTACAAGGCGGTGCGCCCATCTCCAATATCCTGAAGGATTACGCCGCCGTATCCTTGCAAGTTGCCAATAAATTTTACCTTTCCTGTTGTAACGGCGTATATAGGCACATCTATCTTTCTTTCATCACCAATCATCTCAAGATCTACCGCAGCATGATAGCCATAGAATCTATTAAAAGGAAATAGACTTTCTTTACCTTTGTAAAAATCGTCGTCAATAAGCTGCCCAAATCCTTTAAGCGTTTGTCTTTCAAAATACCGGTCCATAGGATAGTGCCATTCCTGCGCATGTACTTTCGTTGGCAGCAATAATAAAAAAACAAGAAGGGTCAAAAGATACTTTTTCATGCAGAAAGTATAGCAAAATAGATTACGTCCCCAGCATCGACTCTTTCAGAGCTTCTTATTTAACTTTATAGTGTAATTGAATAACATTGGTCGCAACTTTCTTGGACCCTAACAGCTCCAATTTTAAATTGGAATCAATGTTAGAAAATAGAGAAACTCCTCTGCCAAATACAAGCGGCTCAACGTCAAGTATTATTTCGTCAATTAAACGTTCTTTGAGAAAAGCCGCATTAGTGCTTGACCCTCCCCCAATAACGACCTCTTGAAAGCCCTTTTTATTCATTAACTCTACCGCTTCTTGAGGAGTATTCACACAAAAAACTTTCTGATCACTCTCTTGAGGTTTTGCTGTCAGAACGACAGTTAAAGGATTTCCTAATTTTTCCAGCTCATCCGACTCTCTAATCATTTCGTAGGTTTTGCGTCCGATTATCATATTTCCTCTACTACTAATTATTTTGTAGTAGCTTTCCCAAGTCTCGTCTGACCATGGCGTCTCGTCTCTCTCGGTGGCAATATAACCGTTCACGGTCATAGCCATGTACAAAATAACTTTCATAGAAGAATTGTAACAGAAGATTTGGGGTTAGTTGAATTCGTAGGGTTCGCTTCCGATAAGCTCTACCTTGTCGTTTCGTACCAGAACAGCACTGTCATCGCGTAATCCATAGATTTTGCCATCGGTTTTCTTGGAAGCAGCTATAAGTTTTTCTTTACGGCCAGGAAAATGTTCAGAGTCGATATGTGGAATTATAGAAAAATCGACAAACCTAAGGTACTCGGTCGTACCATAGTCGTCAATCTGTCCATACATCGTTTTATATGCTTCTGGTGCAAGTCTTTTACACATTACCTTCGAACCGGCACTACTACCAACATAAACCTTACTTTTAAGAAGTTTGGGTAATAGTTTGTCAAAACCTGTCTTCACAAATACGCTCATTAAATAATCCGTATGGCCACCAACCACAAAAATTGCATCCTTCTGCAATATTCTCTTTTCAACTTCTTTAAGTGGCAAGGCAAGTAGATTTATAATGTCAATTTCAGCAGGAAAGTTTTTCGCTACATCGTTGAGATTGTCTAATATCCATTTCTTATCACCGTTTTCCACGGCGTAAGCCTCATTGATTATGGCAAATGTTATCTTATTTTGTGGCTTACCTACTAAATCTACACAGGCCTGAACGGTATTTTGAGTATGAAATCCCTCCGAACAAAGAACTAGTTTCATTTCTGTATTATATCAAGAAAGGTTACTGCGGGAGTTGGGCGACGTTTGAACCTCTTATTTAACGTAAACCCAAGCAGTGGTTCCGCTTTTAAGCATTGCTTGAATTCTTCTGTATGCATTCGTTTCGAAGACGTCGAATTTCTCAAGCTCTTCTTCTGTAACGCTCAGTACAAGTCCTCGTATTTCCTCACTCCCTTTTACAAGAATGGTGTAAGTGATTCCTTTTAAAATTATCTTGGATAGTGCGTAACCAAGAAGTGAATCCTCTTTAGATTCTGCAACTCTTCCGATTGCCCCTATTTGGACCTCTGGCTTTCTAATAGTTCCGTAGACAAATAGATTATTCATGCAGAAATTATAACAAGAAGTTCTGTAGCGCTATGAAGATGTTGGTAATTTCTTTTTGCATATGTACAATATCCCTATAGGGGGGATATGCTTCCGCACTCTTAACATACATATGGCATACAGACCAAAAGACACTCAAGAAAGAACACTTCACAGGCTAAAAATAGCCTTGGGGCATCTTAAAAAGGTCGTTTCCATGGTTGAAGCAAACGACTACTGTATTGATGTTCTTCATCAATCTCAAGCAGTGCAAAAGGCATTAAAAGAAACCGACAATCTGATTCTTGAAAATCACCTCAAAACGTGTGTGGCAGATGCTATTGGTGAAGGTAAAAAAGACGAAGCGATAGCTGAAATTATGCAGGTTTTCAAGAAAAATCAGTAAAAAGGAGGTGAATATATGAAAAATGAAAAAAATATTTTATACGGGATAATAGGACTTCTTGTCGGAATTGTTCTGACTGTCTACATTACTTCGAATGCGGTTAATAACAACATGACTGGTATTATGGGAATGATGGGGATTAATTCCCCGAGTAATAGATCAGGAATGATGAGTAACGTAGATAAACATTTCATCGAAGAAATGATTCCTCATCATGAGGGAGCAATCGAGATGGCTCAACTTGCGAAGGTACGATCCTCAAAACAAGAAGTTAAGACATTAGCTGTCGACATTATTAAAAGTCAGTCCAGTGAAATAGAACAAATGAAGAAGTGGTATAAAGATTGGTACGGACAGAATGTACCTGAAAATGAAGATATGGATACCGGTATGGGACGAGGGATTATGCACGGAGGTATGATGGAAGATGCGACAGATACCGAAGCGCTTAAGAATTCAGAGAATTTTGACAAGGAATTCATCGAAGAAATGATTCCTCATCATCAGATGGCAGTTGTTATGGCCAACATGCTTGAGCAGGGAACTACAAGAGCTGAGATGAAGAAACTGTCTAAAAATATCAGACTTGCCCAGACAAAGGAAATTAATGAGATGAGGCAATGGTATAAGAATTGGGGATATTAATATGACAATAGACAAAATTTTAGTTGTCCTATTCAGTTTGGCAGGAATTGTGTTCACCTATTGGTATTTCCTCATGAAGAAAGAGGAAGTCATTTCGGTGACCGACAGTGTAGATATCACTGTAGACGGAGGCTACTCTCCAAATACCATTTCTATTCTGCAAGGCAAAACCACCAAGTTACGCTTTATTCGTAAGGATCGCAATTCCTGCCTAGAAGAGGTGGTCTTAGGGGACTTTAAAATTAAAAAGTATTTGCCCCTAAATCAAAAAGTTACAGTCGAGATAAAACCCCAGAAGAAAGGCGAATTTACTTATTCGTGCGGAATGAATATGTTCCACGGAAAAATAGTAGTCAAATGATTACAAAAAAAACATTTTCAATAAAGGGGATGCACTGTGCATCCTGTGTGTATACGACAGAAAAGGCTCTAAAAAAAGTACCTGGCGTCGAGGATGCTGTCGTGAATTTGGCAACGTCAAAAGCGTCAGTTACCTATAATTCCAACTCCTGTACACCACAAGATATGGCTGAATCTGTGGCAAAAACCGGTTACACACTTGAACTTGAGGAAAAAAGCGAAAGCGTAGAGAAAGAAGAAAAAGAGAAAGAACAAAAGGACTTACGTAACAAAGTAGTGGTAAGTCTCACGGCTGGTGCATTAATTCTGTGGGGTAGTTTCCCTGGCATTATGAACACTGCTCCTGCGATACTACAGAATTTCTGGGTACAGTTCCTCTTAGCTACCCCGGTTCAGTTTTGGGCAGGTTCGGCCTTTTATCGAGCAACTGTGCCCGCTCTAAGACACAGGACCGCTAACATGGATACGCTTGTCGCACTAGGAACGACCGTAGCATATCTCTATTCGGTCATGGTAACTATATTTCCTCAGGTCACAAAAAGCATTGGCATTCATCCAGAACCCTACTTTGACGTTGCGACGCTCGTTATCGGTTTAATTCTTTTGGGACGCTATTTTGAAGCAAGAGCCAAAGGACAAACATCAGAGGCCATTAAAATACTGATTGGATTACAGGCAAAGACAGCGCGCATAGTGAGAGCGGGCAAGGAGCTTGATATTCCTATCGATCAAGTACAGATAGGAGATGTTATTCGAGTAAGACCAGGCGAAAAAATCCCGGTAGATGGAGTTATTACCGAAGGGGAATCATCCATTGATGAGTCCATGATTACCGGCGAGAGCATTCCTGTAGACAAAGCCGACGGTGACACTGTTGTTGGGTCGACTATGAATAAATCAGGCACATTTACCTACAAAGCAACAAAGGTAGGGTCTGACACAATGCTTGCTCAAATTATTAAATTAGTACAGGAGGCGCAAGGAAGCAAAGCCCCTATTCAACGACTGGCTGATGTTATCTCCTCCTATTTTGTACCGATTGTTATTATGTTGGCATTTGCTACGTTTGGTATCTGGTATGTATTTGGCGGGGATTCTGCATTTCTTTTTGCACTCTTAAATACCGTAGCGGTTCTTATAATTGCCTGTCCTTGCGCTATGGGTCTAGCAACGCCTACCGCTATCATGGTCGGGACGGGAAAAGGTGCCGAGCTCGGAATCCTCATTAAGGATGCTGAAAGTCTAGAAACTGCGCATAAAATTAACACCGTTGTTTTTGACAAGACCGGCACTCTAACAAAAGGTGAGCCAGAGGTTACCGATATTGTTTCTGTTAATAAGCTTAAGAATGATGAGATTTTACGACTTGCTGCTACGATCGAAAAAGGCTCAGAACATTCGCTTGCCGAAGCAATAATAAATGAGGCAAAAAAACAAAAAGTTACTTTGGGCACAGTTAAAGCATTTGAAGCGGTCCCAGGACACGGGGTTATGGGCACAGTTGGAACACAACGGATCTTCCTCGGGAATAGAAGATTAATGAAAAAAGAACGTATAGCTCTAACCTCTGCGAACAAAGAAATAGATAGATTGGAAAATGGTGGGAAAACAGTAATGATGCTTGCTGTAGATGAAAAACTCGTAGGACTTGTTGCTGTCGCAGACACCGTAAAAAATTCTGCAAAAAAAGGAGTCGAGGCATTACAAAAATTAGGAATCGAAACCGTTATGATTACCGGAGATAATGCACGAACCGCTCAGGCCATTGCAAGAAAAGTAGGAATTGATCGAGTGTTGGCAGAAGTCCTACCCGATCAAAAGGAAGCAGAGGTACGAAAACTTCAAGCCGAAGGGAAAAAAGTAGCCATGGTAGGAGATGGTATTAATGATGCGCCGGCTTTAGCTGCTGCTGATATTGGCATTGCGATGGGCACAGGAACAGATGTCGCAATTGAGGCGGCAGACATTACGCTCATCAATAAAGATTTGCGATCGGTAGCATATGCAATAACACTGTCAAAAAAAACAATGAGGACAATAAAACTCAATCTTGTGTGGGCGTTTGGCTACAATATCATTCTTATCCCTGTTGCAATGGGCGCTTTATATCCTTTCTATGGCATACTCTTAAACCCAATCTTCGCCTCGATCGCTATGGCAACAAGTTCAGTTTCGGTTGTTTCTAATTCTTTATTATTAAAACGGTATAATATAAAAAAATGAAAAGAAAAACTTTTTTTATAAAAGGAATGCACTGCCCCTCATGCAATATATTGGTTGAGGATAAGTTTAAGGAAGTTCAGGGTGTACGAGAAGTCAAGGCAGATTTTAGAGATCAGCACGCAGAGATATCGTATAAAGGATATCTTGATAAAGACGCTCTAAATAGCAAAATCCAGCAATATGGTTATAAAGTAGTTGATTCGGCCTCGCAGCTCGACCTTAATGCCCCCTTTTTGAAAAGACTAGCAGAGCCCACACTTATTGCTGTAATTTTTCTCATCGCCTTCTTTTTTTTTCAAGAGCTTAAGATTCTCCCGAGCTTTGACGCCTCGGTGGGCTTGAGTCTTACGGTTGTGTTCATTCTCGGTCTTGTGGCTTCTGTGTCTACCTGCATGGCAACCTCAGGAGCTCTTTTTCTCTCAACTATTGGGAAACTCAATTCGAAGCAGCTTTCGTTTAAAGAAAATCTCCTTCCTGGACTTAGCTTCAATATAGGTCGGGTTCTTTCATACGGCTTTTTTGGTCTTATCTTTGGATTTTTGGGAAAGTCCATTGTACAGAACTTTCAACTTGGGGCCTTCTTTATGGGGTTTCTTGCGCTTTTTATGATAGTGATCGGACTAGACATGGCTCGTATTGTTTCTCTCGCAAAATTATTCAACTTTGGTTTTACTAAAAGTCTATTTAGACGCTTAGAAGGTAAGCTCATCAAAAATCCCAAAAAGACTGCTTTTTCCTTAGGCGCCATTACGTACCTATTACCGTGTGGGTTTACACAGGCTGTCCAGCTCTATGCCATCGGCTTAGCCGATCCTTGGAAAAGTTCGCTTGTCATGATGATATTTGCTCTTGGTACTACACCCGCACTGTTAGCTATCGGGACTGCATCCTCATTTACGAAATCCCCTTTCTACACTCTATTTTCCAAAGCAATGGGCGTTTTGGTTTTGATAGTGGGCATTTCTTATGCGACAAATAGTCTTGCTTTGTACGGGATAAATTTTGATCTAACAAAAACATTGAGTTCGGATATTAAAAACGTATCGCTTAAAAATGGTGTTCAGGAAGCTACAATGACCGTTGATGAGTACGGCTACTCTCCAAGCTCATTTACTGTTAAAAAGGATGTGCCTGTGAGCTGGGTCGTAAAAGGCAAAAATGTTTTTGGGTGTCAGGGATCTTTGCAGGCTCCCGTAATAGGATTGAGAACGACACTGTCCTCAGGAGAAAATGTGTTCACATTCACTCCTAAAGAAAAGGGTCTAATAACATTTTCGTGTAGTATGGGGATGTTTCGTGGCAACTTCCTCGTTATCTAAGTTGTATTCTGCTCCCCCGCGTGGACTCGAACCACGAACCTTATTCTTAACAGGAATCTGCTCTGCCAATTGAGCTACAGGGGAATAAGATAGTCATATTTTATCATAATCTAGCTCCGTAGCCCTTTCTGATGTAGTTTGTGAATTGGAGTTGATTCGAAGAAACTTCTTTTAATGTCGCTCAATGTCTTTCTCGTGAGACTTGTCAGCGTTGCCTGGCTTAACTCCTCCTACATTAACCTGATCTAGCCCTAGTTTGTTAGTTTTCATTCTTCGCTGAGCTTCCTCATCGATAAGAGGGGGTTCCTTTGTTACAGGAGGCGCAAGTCTGTCCGTCGCAACACTAACTCCTATAACGGCTGGGTTTATTATCCTCGGTCTAATTTTAGGTGGTGGAACTTCTCCCATATATATTTTTCCTTGATACCGTACATGCTAAAAGATATTTTGGATTATTGCAAGGAGAACCAGAAATATTTATCTGTATAATAATCGCATGATTCAGTACGATGACTTTGAGAAAGTAGATATTCGTGTCGGAAAGATTGTAAAGGTAGAAGACTATCCACAGGCACGCAAGCCTTCCTACAAACTGGAAATAGACTTTGGCGCCGAGATAGGAATTAAAAAATCTATCGGTCAGTACGTTGCTAACTATACAAAAGATGAGCTGCAGGATAAGCTCGTCGCATCTGTTGTTAACTTTCCGCCTCGCCAGATTGGACCAGCTGTCTCAGAAGTGCTCACTCTTGGCTTTGCCGATGAAAATGGTAATCCCACTTTAATCACACCATCAAAAAATGTCCCATTGGGTGGAAAGTTATTCTGATGCTATAATGCCACGCATGACCACAGCTACGGAGAAGTCTCCTCTTCCCAATCCTGAACAACTGCATCCCCAGACAAGAATCTGCGCAATTCTGGATACCGGAGCTCAGTATAGTAAGGTTGTTGATCGACGCGTCAGAGAGCTTGCTGTGGAAACTGTTTTTATTCCCATTGCGACTCCATGGGAAGAGCTTCAAAACTATGGAGCAATTATAATTCCAGGTGGACCAAAAAGCGTATACGGAAAAAACTCTCCCCACTGCGATCCGAGAATTTTTACAGAAGAACACAACATTCCGGTTCTAGGCATTTGTTATGGTATGCAGTTGATGAATCAATCGCTCGGTGGTTCGGTAGAGAAGCTACCACACCGTGAAGATGGCCCAACGACCATTCGACTAGATGATGACCATAATTCTTCATTATTTGCCGATCTTAAACCAGAGCAGAATGTATTGATGAGTCATGGGGATAGCATAACTCGCGTTCCAGATGGCTTTAAAGTTACTGCTATGTCGGGTGGTATTATCGCAGCGATGGAAAATCCTCTACGTAAAATGTACGCTACCCAGTTCCATCCAGAGGTAGATCTCACCATTAACGGTAAAGAAATTCTTCAAAAATTTCTGTATGACATAGCGGGATTTGAAGGAGACTTCACCATTGAAGATCGTGAAGAAGCAGCTATCAAGTACATGAGAGAAAAAGTTGGCGACAGACCCATATCGCTATTGGTTAGCGGTGGCGTTGACTCAACTGTACTTGCAGCTCTTCTTGCAAAAGCATTCCCACCTGAGCAGATAAGTGCATTTCATTTTGACAATGGCTTTATGAGAAAAGATGAGAGTAAAAAGGTGAAAGAGGCGCTGGAGAAAATTGGATTAAAGCTCGAATTAATTGACGCATCCGAAGATTTTTACGATGCGGTTGGAAACTCCATTGATCCAGAATTTAAACGTAAAACAATTGGAGACGTATTCCTAACCAAGGCGAAACAGCTCATGATTGATAGGGGGTTTAACCCAGATGAAGTGTTCTTTGCTCAAGGCACGCTTAGACCAGATCTTATAGAGAGCGCCTCGAAACATGCGAGCGGAGAGGCCGATGGCATAAAAACCCATCATAATGATTCTCCACTTGCTCGAGCTTTTAGAGATGCGGGTAGATTACTCGAACCACTGCAAGAATTACATAAAGATGAGGTGCGGGTGCTGGGCGCAAGCTTGGGATTACCAACGGAAATCGTATGGAGACAACCATTTCCTGGACCTGGATTAGCAATTCGAATAATTGGATCGGAATATGTATGCGCTATTCCAAATTCCCATACTCTAAACCAGTTACAAGCGTGCGACACTGGAGATATTAGAACCACACTGCTACCTATTAAGTCCGTTGGTGTACAAGGCGATGCCCGCAGCTATAAAAACGTTGTTGCCCTAAGCGGCACAAGAGACTGGGAGGAACTTGGGAAATTGGCGTTAGAAATTCCTAGAAATGTTCATGGCGTTAATAGAGTGGTCTACGTTTTTGGTGAAAAGCTTTTAAAACCTGTTCAAACTGGCCTTACTAAAACCTTACTCAATCGAGACTCAATTACCCAACTTCAGTCCGCAGATGAAATCGTGAACCAAGTACTGCTCAAGTTTGATTTAGTAAAAAAACTGAGTCAGGTTCCGGTGATCCTTACCCCTACCGACTTTGATGAAGAGGGTAAGAGATCTATAGTTATTCGCACCTTCATCACAAATGACTTCATGACAGGTGTAGCAGCGATTCCTGGCACCGAGTATATGCCCGAGGAGGCTCTGTTTGAGATGGTAAATAGAATTATGGAAGAAGTTCGAGGCATCTCTCGAGTACTCTATGATCTCACCTCAAAGCCCCCTGGAACTACGGAGTGGGAATAAAATGTATATAATAAAAATATGCTAAATCTAAATTCAATCATGACTCCATGAAAAAGCTAATTCACGCGTAAAATTGTGATCTTTTCATTTCTATAAACACGAGTGAACTGTTTGAACGTATTAATTTTACTTGGGTAGAAACCATTCCAAAAAAACATATAGTCTATATCTGTCCCCTTCAATGCGTTAGCTACCTGTCTCTGATTCGTTGCGAGAAATAGTGCATCAATCTGCTGTAGCCGTTTTGCCGTAGACACCCCGTGATCTGATAAGATCCCACTTCCACACATGTACATGTGTCTCTCGCTCATGAATCGCATAAAATAACAAAGATTATCTCTGCTAAATCGAATGTCGGTATAGATTACTGAATCAGCGGGAGTATTTTTCTTAAGATACTCCATCCCCAACTTCTGATAATTGTCTATGAGATAGCCATCCTTTTGAGTAAATATATTTGAAATCTGCATTCCTGTCAGTGACAAAACTTTCACAGAAAACAAAATGGCAATACCGTAAAATAACACTTTGCGTTTCCAACTTTTCATTGAAATATTCGCGATTGCTAATCCTGCATATATTGATGCTGTGATAAATACAGTAATAAGAAACTGAACAGTATTTGCCCCTCCAGGATCCTGAACAAAAAAGAAGCCAAGTATTAAACTTATTAGAAACCCCCCCAGAAAAAATAGATGAGTCTCTTTTGAAAATCGCCCTAGGGATTTTTTGGTCTGAAACAGGCCCGTGAGTAGCGCGCCGAATACACTTGCCATATAGAGGCAGATATTAAATACATTGATAATTAATGGAATAATAACTGTGTGCGAATACTTCAGCCGGGCGATCTCCAACTTTACTAGATTAATAGTTGTAGGCTCAGCAACAAAATTTTGAAATCTCCAAAGTCCCACAAACTTGAAACCACCATTAAGTCCATTTACCGGTAGGTACGTAGCAACTCCAAGCAAACCAGCTGAAACAAATATCAGAAACATTCTTACGTCCTTTTTGAGTAAAAAGTAGACAGACAGAAGTCCAAGTCCCGCGTACAAAAATACAGCATTATATATCTTAAAGCCCACCAATGAACCTGTAAGTAAAGCTATGAAAAAACCTATTTTATTCTCTTTCCTTTTTAGCCATTCAATAAGTAAATAAATCGCGGTGAAGAAGATTATAAAGCCCATAACGCGTGGCGGACTGAACCATAAATTGGTCGCGTCATGAACGCTAGTAATCCGAACATTAAAACCCCTGCCAAGTACAAATAATAGAAGATATATGAAATCTCCACTAAATAATAAGAAGAACAAAACCCATCTTCGAAATAGTCTACCTACTCGTAACGACTCTATGAGAAGTAATGCGGTAAGCACAAACATAACAGAAAAAATTACACCTCCATATGTAAACTGTGAAAAAACTTCAGGTATGTGAAAAACTCTTATGAGATCGGCGAAGACAAGGTTAGAAAAAAAGTGGTAATTTTTTACAACAACATCGAACATTCCGGGTTCGTTTGGAGGGAACTGGGCAACTATTTCTTTTGTGAGTGCTAGATGATAAAAGCTGTCAGGCATTCCGCAACAAAAGAATAATCCTCTCGAACTCTGAAGTCCCATCGAGAAGGTCATAATAATTTGTATGAAAACACCACCTATCACTAACAGCCAACTTACTTTATCTCTGACGCTACTCTTAAGATCGTGAGTAATGGTTTTAAACGACAGAAAACGGGCTCTCCAAATAACCCAGGCTACGACCATAGCGCCTATGTAAACGTAACTCAACCACCTCGCTTGCATATAGCCAAAAATAAATCCTTGGTATGCCCATAGAGTCATTCCAACAACAAAACTCACAGTCAATCTACGCCAAGAATTTAAACCTAAACGAGCTGTAGTCACGTCTCCCGGAATAACAAATGCGACAAAAAGCGACGCAATAAATCCAATAAAACCGAGGTAAAAAGATGGCTCAAGCAACTCAAACATACAAAAGTTAGTATAACATCTAAAATTAGCTGTGATGATCGGCGTCTGAGCGAAGTTGGTCCAATTTTTATCGCTTTTCTAGTGCTCTGCTCCGACAACTTCCATCTTAAAGAACTTGCGTGATGTATAATAAAAACATGCTAAATCTAAACTCAATCATGCTCGGCTCCGCAAATGTTAAAGCTCTAGCTTCTTTTTACGAAAAAGTTGTTGGCAAGAAACCTGATATGCAGGAAGGTGACTGGTATGGCTGGACCATTGGCAGCTGCTTTCTGTCTATTGGAGAACACTCAGATGTGAAAGGAACATCAAAAAATCCTCAAAGAGTTATGTTTACCTTCGAAACAAAAGAGGTACAGAAGGAGTTCGATCGAATTAAAGATGCTGGTGCAACTGTCGTCAAGAAACCTTACGACATGGGCGGGGCTATGATTGCTACATTGGCAGATCCTGATGGAAATTACTTCCAACTCATGACTCCATGGGAAAGCTGAGCTGGAGAGTCTTGGTGCCCTTACTGCTCATATTTATTCTGTTTGCCTTCTTAAGATTTTATGACCTTGGACATCGTGCCGGATTTGGATGGGATCAGGATCAGTTTTCAAACCAGATAGTGCGTATAGTAGAAGAACATAAACCTTCGCTACTGGGACCACGCGTAAACAACGACAATGGATTTTTTTTAGCGCCTTACTTCACATACATCCTCGTTCCGTTTTATGTCGTTACGGGTCTACATCCTGTAGGAATGCTTATCTTCCAAGTTTTGATTAATATCGGGTTCTTCTTACTTGCCTTTGGCGTACTATCCAAACTTTTCAGCACCAAGCACGCTTTATTCTTCCTATTCCTTTGGACGATTAGCTACGTGATCATGGATCTTGAGTCTGTGACTTGGTGGCCGATCATGATTCCTCCAGGAATAATGCTGCTTTGGCATCTCGAGTCTGAAATTCTCCAAAACCCAAAGAATATTAAGCTCTGGGTAGCTGCCGGAATAACTTCAGGGTTTTTTATAAACATGCACTTCCAGTTCATCTTTGCTTTGGCTCAGTTTGGATTTTTTGCCCTTTTGTTAAAGACTAAGAGTAAAAAAACAAAAGTAAGAAACATAGCTATTTGTCTTGGATCATTTGTTTTTATGTTCACTCCTCTATTCATATTTGACTTAAGAAATAATTTTCTTAACTCACAGTTATTTTTCAACTACTTCTTCCTCAAAAATGCCGTACATACGGCCCATTACTTTGACTGGCAAATTGTCTTATCCCTATTTCTAAACCCTTACCTCATAGTTAAGTCGCAGATTGTCGGTTTATTGGCAGTCGTTGGTCTTTTTGGCGCAACCATTTACCTATATCGGCGCTCAACAGGATTTAAATCACTTTTTTACCTTACAAATGCAGGGATGGTTATTATCACACCGATAGCATTTTCGCTCATTGGAATGCGCCCCTCCGAATACTACTTTCTTTACCTAATGCCTCTGTTTCTCATTTCTTTTATAGATTTATTTCTAATTAAAAAACTGCCAAAGCTGTTAATAGGTCTTTGTGCAGTGTTAGCAATTATTAATTTACCAAACCTAAAATTAACTCTAGATCCGAACTACAATAGCCTTCTGTACAAGGATGATCTTGTCAAATATATTAAAGATCAAGTGGGTGACAAAAAGTTTTTTATTTCATTTGATGGGCCTCCTGGCACCGATGAAGGTTTTCGTTACTTGATTAAGATACGCAAACTTAACAGCTCTCCAGATGGCAGAAATCCCCAAATTCAGGTAAAGTCTCCATCTCCAGACGGAAAATTGACATTTGGAGTGTATGGCGTAATAATTCCTGAGGAGTTAAAACGGTAAAGTTAAGTGAGAGTGATCGTCGTCTTCGGTACCAAGATACTTCTTCCACTCTGTTGGAATCTTCACCTTACCACGTTCGTTAAGGTACATTATCTCGCTATGCTCCACTCCATAATCAAACAGCTCCTTTGTAAGCATTACATCGTCCATACAGTAGCTTCGCAGCTCATCTATCTTACCTTCTCGGTAGTACTCAATCGCAAGTAGACCATGTCCCGATTTCTTCTTACCTAACGTTGCCCAGACTAAGTCGTTTAGTGAAAGTCTGCGGCCGATAGTGTCCTTTACATAGTCTATGATGTCGAAGGTCTTGAAGTTGGTAACCTTGCCCGGATAGTATGCCTGCAATACCGGCAAATCAAAACTGATTATGTTGAATCCAATCACAATGCTCGCTCCCTCCAGCAGGGGAAATGCTTGATTAAGATCCTTTTCCTCAAATGAGTACTGTTTTTGATCAGCGTAGTTATATAGACCGAGCATGGAAACTCCTAGATCTCTATTGTCCTTTACCTCTCTGAATGTTTTTTTAGTCTCCAGGTCAATTACAACCGGCGCTCTCATAAATAATTATGTAGATTAATTAACCATTCGCTTGTGAGGAGCTTCACGGAAGACCTCCATCTCTAGAATGTTTGATGGTTCTGATTGTTCGACATTTTTGAGCTTCATAAATCCTAGATCCCTCTGGAATTTCTCGTGTAGCGACTCAAAAAACTTCATAAACAACTTTCTGTCCTCCGACCTTAGCAGATTCTCCTTCTCTCTGTAGAGCTGGTCCAGTTTTCCCAAGTTCCAAATCATCTCAATGAGCTTACTGTCCATTCCATTAATTACTGAGAAGTCGCCGGACAGAGGTCTTATCTTAAAGTTCATCATCTTTATCTCATCGAGCATAATTTCTAGCGAGGGTTTGTTTGCTATTACTGTTTTTTGGTAGTAGCTAAGCAAGCTTATTACGTCTTCTCTCTTTTCGTTTTTTCTAAGGACCTTCATGGTGGTATAATTATGGTATGTTAAGACAGAAATTGCAAGACGATCAGCTGACTGCTCTGAAGGCAGGAAATAAAGAAACGTTGGAGATCCTTCGTTTCGTAATGGCAAAGATAAAGAATCAGGAAATAGAAAAAAAAGAAGAACTGAGCGATGAGGAAACTCTAACTGTTCTGAAAAAAGTGGTTCGCGAGCTGAATGAGTCAAAAGACGCAGCGGTAAAGGCCGAACGTAAGGATCTTATCGATCAAAATGAGCAACAAATTGCCATTCTCGGTCCCTATCTTCCGGAAGAACTTTCTGATGAGGAGTTGAAAAAAGAAATTCAGGCAGTGTTGGAGAAGAATAAAGAGTTGTTTGAGTCGAATAAGAAGGCAATTATCGGTATCTGTATGAAGGAGCTTAGATCTAAGGCCGACGGCGCGCGGATAATGAAGCTTCTACAACCCCATCTTGTTTGAGTAATGCTCAATTCTTCATTACGGACCTGTCTGCCGGTAGGCAAATTACGAATTACGGGTAACGATAACGACGTATAATGTACGTATGAAAATGGCTAAGCGGGATTATTTGTGGCGGAACGTTTTTGCGAAACACGTCATCCTGAACTCGTTTCAGGATCTCAACGGGATGCTGAAATAAATTCAGCATGACATAACGGATTACTCATTGTTTCACCTGTTTTACTCGCAATAACTAATATCAAATATCCATTAACGAATAACGCACAGCCACTAACGACGTATAATGTACGTATGAAAATGGCTAAGCGGGTACTTTATATCATAATCGTTTTGTTTTTATTTTTTTCATTAACAAAAAATCTTTTTGACTACGGTAGCACAGTTCAGTTTTATGATAGTTATAAAAATGATTATGAAGCTCAGAAGAAGAAGAATCTATTTCTTAAGACGCACATACTCAAGT
>Ga0163153_10004420_pt1 | contig 17665 bp, 6 predicted proteins | sample OliLakLV19MP6IB1_FD_148629 | JGI IMG/M metagenome (GOLD analysis project Ga0163153, IMG submission 148629) | Freshwater microbial mat bacterial communities from Lake Vanda, McMurdo Dry Valleys, Antarctica - Oligotrophic Lake LV.19.MP6.IB-1 | ecosystem: Environmental > Aquatic > Freshwater > Lake... | reverse complement strand
CTGGTGGACGAGGCGCTGAACGCCACCCCGGCTCAGGTCGCTGCCCTCGATGCCATTTCAGAAAAATTCCTCGACGCCATCGCCCCAAACACCACCTTGGCACCCACGACTCAAGTTCCATCCGCCCCCGCGACAAAGCCCTCCGCCACATGGAACAAGGCCCAAAACGAAGCGGATGCCAACTACTACGCGATCTTCGGCCAAGAAGCCTACGTCGCCCAAGGCATAAAGGCCTCAAAAGAAGCCCTTAATGACAGGTAAAACCGAGAAGCAATTTCGACAGGATGCTGGACAAGATTCTCAGGAATTGGGACGCGCTGATCGCAAAGTTGCGTTTCTCCCCCATTGGCTGGAAGCCAATGCCACGGTCGCTGGCAGCTAACCCACATTTTCAGAGCCCGAATCACCGGGTGCTCAACGTTTAATCCTCTTCAAAAGCTCTTCTGCTTGCTGTTTGGCTTCGTCTTTTTCGGTATCCGAGAAATCCTTCCAGCGATCTTCGAGGTAGTAGGTCGCTGTCACGTCCTTTTGCAGATGAGAAGCGAAGAGCCACTTGAGCGCGGCGATGCGGGAGGACGAATCTTTGGCGTTTTCAAGCAAATGCATGCCAAGATTAGCAGCAGCGCGTGAATCTTCCTGCTCAGCGGACTTTTGAAACCAGGCCGCCGCTGTGGAGCGTGGCTGATCTGGGATTTGCCCACTACTGACAATGAGGCCGACAAGGTTCTGGGCTGCGGGGTTCCCTGCCTCAGCCGCAGGCAAAGCCACCTTGAAGGCTTCCGAATAGTCGAGAGCTTGACCTGCTTCGCCAAGGAAATAGACGCGAGCCAACATCAATCTCGCTGGTTCCGAACCCGCCTCGGTCGCTGATCGCAGAAGGGCTACGGCTCGCTCAGGCTCAGCCGTGCCACCGCGCGCATCAATGAGAAAGCGGGCGAGGTTCACTTGGGCCGTTAAGTCACCTTTGTCCGCAGCGCTTTGTAAATAGTGCTTTGCCTTAGTATCATCTTGGCCGACTCCCCTGCCGACCGAGTAGAGGTAGCCGAGCATGCCCAGAGCCTTCGCGTTTTCTGATTTTGCAAGATCCTGAAAAAGTTGAAAGGCCCTCGCCTCATCCTGAGGCACGCCAGTTCCGTTCAGCGTGGCGAGTGCGGTCTGGTAGGGTGTGGCATTGGCCTCGATCTCCGCTCCACCACTCAATGGGATCACTCCGAGGAATAAAAAAACCAACAGGATCTTCATTCTAGAAAGATGCCTTAACCCTCGCCGCCGCCATAGCCAAGAACTTCTACGAAGATCGCAGAAGGTGCCATATCTTCGGGCGTTGGCTGTGGGCGGGCTTGTGAGGCGACTTGGGATACCGCGCTGGTGGCTGCTCCCGAGGTGCTTGATCCGGATGTCAGTCCGCCGATGTTTGGAGCTGCAACGGTGGGAGCAGAGGGGACGCCGCTGGAGGTTCCACCTGCGGCGATATTATCGGCATTGAGCACTGTGGCAGCGGCTACGGTGATATTCCCAGTGGCACGGATCCCAGCATCGCCCGCATCCACGGTTCCGCGAGGCGCTATGAGAGTTACGTTTCCTGGTATGACCCCTGCGACCGACGCGAGCACACCGATGCCGCCGCCGGTGGCTAGGCCACCAAGGTCGGTCTGGATGTCCGCGCTGGTCGTATCGATGATGACGCGCGTCGGGGGTGCTGTAACGACCGTCTTCGGCGCCGTGCCGGCCGCAATATCGCCGTTGGAAGACCAGATCGTCATATCGCCACCACGCAAGGTGAAGATACGGGCTTGGCCGATGTCTATGCTTTGATCTGTAAAGATGGATACCGCTCCCCCGTATTCTGTCACGATGCCGGGGGGCGCGAGAGGATTACCAAAAATATCTGTCGCCATGGTGATTCCCCCAGTCGGTGCGAGGATTGTGATATTCCCTCCGCTCGTCGTGCGAATATCTCTGGAGCGTGTGAAGATCTGGCTCGGCGTCGTGCTTGCCGCGAAAAGAGTTTCGATAGCTTTGTAGCCCGCTGCGTAGCTAGCCGCACCCGGCTCACCGGCCGCTGATTTGCGAAGAAGTTCGAAGAAGGCTTCGAGAGCAACCACGGCTTCTTTTTCGTTTGTAGGTGCTTCAGATTCGATGAGTTCAGAAAGGCCAATGAAATCCAGTGTGCTTCCCAAGAGGCTCATGGCTGCCTGGCCGCCTAAGCCACCCACACCGGCCATAACAATGAGACTCGCGCTCTGGAAGGGTAAAAACGGATTTCGCACATTTCCGATACTCGTGATACCGCGTCCACGCCCGTCGAAGAAATTGGGACCGGTGCCTAGGTCAAGGTTCCTCCCGGCGAGAACTTGGAGAAGGCCGCCGCCGTTGATCTGAATGTCGCCTGCGAGCGCGGTTGTGCTAACCCGCACGCCACTACGGAGCAATGTCGTATCTCGGGCTGGATCCACGATAAAGTTTCCTCTTGCGGAGCTTGTGGCTATAGAACGCAGCTCGGAATTTTCGTTAAACGGGAGCACATCGCGCCCGGCAGAGACGACCGAGAGGCTTTCTGGGTTCGCATTTTGGAGGTAGAGAGCGACATCCGTCACATCGCGTGCTGCATGGATGCGTGATTGTTTTGCGGCGAAGAGCGTGAGTCCAGAAATGTCGCCTTCCCCAGCAAAAATTCGGAGAGGTTGCGTGTCCGCAGACCGAAAGAGGTTCGAATCGTGCAGACTCCGTTTGGCGGAAACCGATCCACTCGCACCTGAGAACGAGCCTGTCTCGGTAAAGATTTGCGCGAGGAATGGTACCGTGCTGAGGACACCGGAAGGACTCGTCACGCTGGCTATCGAAGCAGGCGATGCATCGGATAGATTGATCGTAGTCGTGCCCCATGCCGTCGCTGCGTTGCCGCTGCCATTTCTACCAATGCCGGTTGGCTGAAGTCCTAGCACCGCGCCGGATGCGAGGAGTTCTAGTGTGCCGAGAGGGGCAGGGAAGAGGTTAAGCGCTCCAGAAATGAGGATGTCGCCATTGAAAGCTGTTGAGCGAAGAGTGGGAGGGTGGATCGTCACTGTGCTCGCCATGTTGGATACTTGGGATTCTGCCAAGCGAAGCCACGGCTGGTAGAAAGAGGCCGCAGCATTTGGCACAGCTTCATTAAAAACATTCTGTGTCTGGAGCCATGCCAAAAGCGTGGGTTGCGAAGTCGTCTGGCCAGGCAAGGTAACCGACAGGCGGTGTGTGACGCTTCCGCCAAAGGAGGAGATGGCGACCGCGGATTCCGGCGCGTAAGTAGAAAAATAGGTTCGATACCACGACTTGTTATTCGAGCCGGGAGGCAGCAAGAAGGGATTCACAATTGGTCCTACCAAGACATCTCGCCCGCCTTTCAAACTGACTTGTGCTTTGCCGACAAAGAGGGTTGTTGGCAGCCAAGTCTTAGAATCGAGCGGTGCGCTGCCATCGAGGATCCCGAAGGATGGCGAACGTGCCGCATTGGTCGTGATCTGCCCTGTGGCTTTAATATCTGCGGTGCCTCGCTCGATGTAGTAGGTGCCACCGCTCACATCTCTTCCGGCACGCACCACGAGATCACCACCTCCATGTTCGAGAAGTTTCGAGTTGTCGGGAGCGAGGGCTACAAGCCCGTTGCGACCGGACATGCGTGCTGTCGTTGGGAGCACAGCATCGGCGTTGACCACGTCGTTCCCGGCAGCCAACGATATGTTGCCGCCGCCGAGCGTTCCGAAGCTTTGAAAGAAATTTGAATAGTCCACCCACCATGTTGTGCTAAGGAATGGTGCCACGAGATTTCCTACGGTCACTGTTCCAAAGAGCCCGGTCGCGGGATCAATGGTTCCGCTCCGATAGAGCCAGTTCGATGGGATCTGCCGGGAGGTATCGGCGATGGGTGTGCCACTGAAATCCAATCCAGAATAACGTCCGATATTTGCCGCGGCTCGCACTGCGAGATCCCCACCAGCAAATCCCCACTGGGGAATACGCCGATTAAATCCCCCTTCGTCCACGATGGGTTGGCCATAGAATTGTTGTGGCACTCCAAGATTCGTTGGCAAGAGGGGGTCGGAGTTAAAAAAGAACGTGGGCGCACGGAAGTCACCAGCGGCGAAGACATCTTGCGGAATCGGTATCCGCACGCCGGCTGTGTAGATGCTCGCAAATTGATTTCGCAACTGCACGTCGCGTCCTGCGTTCACATTGATGGATCCGGTGCCCGTCCGCACAACTTCAAAACGCGTGCCGAGATCGGCAGGTGTGGTCGAGATGCGTAGGGTATTGGCCGTCGTGCCACTCGACCCGGTTGCTGTTCCTCCACTGGTTGGCACTGCCGAGTAGAACTGGCCTACGATCACCGAACCCGATGTTCCAAGCATCGAAGGTGTCAAAACTCTGGACGCACCGCTTGCAAGGAGGTCCGAGCCTGCGGTGATATTGTAAGACCAAGACTGGACATTCGTGGGTAGTGTGGAGGCGACATTGCGGAGTTGGCCCACCCACAGCTGAGAATTCCCGTTCGCAGATGAGGCGACGGCGGGATTAAAGCCATCGCTTAGCGCATTATTGAAGACCACATCGCCTCGGGCGCGAAGGGTAAGGATGCCAGGTGCCTGTCGTGGGCCAAAACGGAAATCGGAGAGATTCCAATCTGCTGAGTTGAGGGCCGCCGTGCCCAGCGATGTCGCGTTTGTGAGACCGATCGTGAGATTTCCCGTGCGGTTGATGATTTCTACGCCAGGTGCTATGACCAGCGCCGACGTGAGCGATTGCGGGTCAGCGCCAAGGAGCCGCGAGAGCATGGCAGCATGGTTCGGCGCTGAGAGAAACGCGTTCGCGCTGTCGTAAATCGTGCGCTGCACGGTGCCCGCCGTAGGGAGCGCCGCAATCGCCGTGCGCCAACCCGTGATGAGTCCGCCGGTGCTGGTGAGATCGAGCAGCCTGTAGCCTTCGGCGATGATCGCGGAAGCACCCGTAATTTGGGTAGATAACGAACTCATGTTGAGGTCGGAATTTCCGATGTTGCGAGGGGCGCGAAGATGAAGGGTTCCTTCGAATCTTCCAAAAAATGCACTAGAAAACGGCGTGGTATAGGCACCTGCGACGTAGTCCGCCACATCCAGCCGCACGGTGGAGCCTGACTGCAAATCAAGGAAGGCCGCCAAGTTGACGGTTCCATTTGATTGAGCACCCGCTTGCAGGCTAATTTGCCCTCCGCGGCCAGCGGATGAAAACCGTGCAGCCGAGGCATCGAGCAGCGAGCCGCTGGCAAGTGTGAGGCCATCACGTGCTGAGAGGAGAATGGATCCACCTGTCTGGCCGTTGGCTCGAATGGCTCCCGTAACGGTGATCGCCCCTTGGTCTGCGGTGAGAGAGAAGTGACGCGCTGTGGAATCGCCATTTAGAAGAACATTTCCCGTGCGAATCCGAAAATCGCGACGCTCTGAGAAGCCGCCTGCGTTTAACTCTGTTGCGAGAGTTGCAAAGGCGGGAAGGCTCGACGTATCAAGCGTGAAAGAGCCACCAGCATTGCCAGGCGCACCGCGACCTACCAATTGCCCAAGCGAGGAGAATGCGCCAAGAGGCGTAGAAATCGAGATTGACCCCGCATCGCCACCGCCGGCTGCCCCTGAGACAGAAAGCCGACTCGTGTTTGCGAGGTTGATACTGCCAAGTTGTGAGGTCAGCAAAATTTCACCTCCGTCGCTGAAGCGATCCGAATCATAGAAGCGGCGAACTTCGCCGTCGGTATTAATCGTGCCCGTCACATTGATCGCTCCCGTGCTAGCGAGGACTTGAACGCGGCCACTTGGTGCGGTGATGGTTGTTGCGACATCAACCGAGGAGCCCTCGAAAGTGAGAGATGCGGCGAGGCCACCTACGACGCTGGCGGGCGTCGCTGCGGCGGCGAGGGTTAAAGCACCCGTAGAACGCATCGTGTAAACAATGCCATTTGCGCCCGTGATGACCGGCGCCTGCACCGTCAGCGCGCCATTGCTCGCCAGCACTCCGCTCCCCGTGGCAAGCAGTCCGCCGCTCGCATTGATCAAGTTGGAAGCGTACCCCGACACTTGGAAGTCCCCGGCGGCGAGTTCTACCGTGTCCGCATTCACGACCAGTGATCCGCTTGGCAAGGCAAGGGGTGCGGCGACTGGCGCAACGTTGAGAGGATTTCCAAGGACGACTTTATCCGCAGTGAATTGTGCGACTCCTGCGCCTTGATTGAACGCGCGAATTCCCGCAGAAGAAATGACGAGCTGTTCCAGTCCATTGCTGCCAAAGGTCCCTGCGCCGTAAAGATCGAGCGAGCGGTAGCTGGACAGCTTGAGCGTCCTTGCTCCTTGAGCTTGTGCAAGCAGTGCCCCGTCAATCACAAGTTGCTGTGGAACCAGAGCTCCCGCTAGTGGGCCGAATTGTGGCGCGAGCAGCAATGCGATCTGGCCGCTGCCCAAAGAAATATGACCGGCCAAGATCGAGGTGGTCTCATCAATTGCACTTCCGTATGTGGAATCAAGAACTACGCTATTGCCGCTGATTTGTGCACCAGCACCCACAGTGAGTAAGGGTAGTAACGACCCGGCGAGTCCGATGCGCGAGAGGGAGACGTCCTGCGAACCACTCACACCGACAGCCGCCCCATCCCCAATCACTGTGAGAGCAGTGGAGTCTACGGATGGCGATCCTGTCGCCGAAATTGAGGAACCGGCAGTCATCGTGAGAGATTCTTTTGCAAACAAGAAGATCTCCGCACCTGTTAGGAAAGAACCTGCATTGTCCAGAGTGAGATTTCTCGCTCGGGTATCAACCACCGTCCCAGTGGCTGTCTCTCGTGATACCCCACCAATAATCAAACGTTCAGCACCCCAACTTTGCAGAGTGGATGTCTGTAGAACAATTCCTGCGGTCACAGGCGGCACGCCATTCGGCCCCAGCAAGGCGATGTCGCTCCCGCCTCCAATTTCGACCGAAGCTCCGCGTGAACCTGCAAGAGAACTGACCACGAGTCCGCCTCGAAGCTGCATCGTGGTATTGGCTTGAAAGACCACTCGCCCGGCATCACTCGGCAGGGGTTGGAGGGTTTGCACTTCAAGCCGCTGAGCCGCTGTGCGCAGGAACGGCGTCGCCAAAAAGGTGTCGTAGCTTGCGCGTCCGGTCAGAACACTCTGCGGCGTGATTTCATACGCTGACCTAAGTGTGTTTGGTGTGCTAATCTGTTGCAAGCCATTGAAACGATATCCACTGATGAGTGTGGCAGAGTCCTCACGCCTTGCTGAAACAATGGGAAAAGGCGACAACGGCGTCACGAGAAAGGCACCCGGCAATAGCGCGTAGCGACGTGGTAAAAGGGTATAGTCTCCTGGTGCGACGGCTAAGTTGCCATCCAAAGAAATACGATCTCCAAGGCCGAGCGTTCCCGAGATGTATCCTGGTGCCCCACCGAGGCTACTAGAATTCTCCGTGGTGTTAAATGCCGCGTAGGGCGCAAAGGGTTTAGAGTATCCTGGGATAACGGCATAGGATTCGGCAACAGGAGCCCAAAAGCGATTCTCCCGGGGTGCCGTGGGAACTCCGACCAAAGGTGTGGCGACTCTGGCACTCCATGTGCGGCCTCCGAAACGCACTAAATCGCCTGCTGTGTAGCGCGCGCTATTCGACCAATCTGACGTCGCCTCTCCGAGCAAATCCACGCTTCCCCCATTTCCCGCGAGCCAACGGTAGGCGAAAAAGTCGCCCCCTCCCCGCACGTCAACCAAGGAACCCGCTTGGGAGGTGACGGAATTGGCCGAGAGAGAGACTTTCTTTTGAGGGAGGCCGGAAACCGTGACGTTTACACCACGCGGATCTATCCAAGAAAGGCCGTCCGGACTTAGGCCGAAAGGGATGAGAAGATTCGCACCTGTCGTAGGGTCTAGGCCGGCGACTGAGGTGATGCTCTTAGGGCCAAGCTCGAGCACATCCGTGGTCGGCGTAACTCGGAGATTGCCCGCAATAGCGTCGTGCGGCATATCAAGATCTCCATCATTAAGATCGAGATCCTGTCCATCCCACCCAAGTGTGATTGAACCCAAGGGCGCGAGAAGGACGCCGTGCTGAAGGATATTTGACGCGAAGATCGAGAGGCTGCCGCCGCCGGAAAGTGGCGCGGTTGGAGTGCCCGACGATCGGACCTGCACAGTGCTTTTGAGGAGGCCATTGTCGTAGGCAAAAATATCAAATTTGGCCAACGTTGTGGGGTAGATTTGTGCAGCATCCAGAGTCAGATTGCCGACCATACTGAGCGTCCCGTTTCCACGAATATCGCCAGCTCCTGCCGAGAGATTCGCTTGCCCGATACCAAGCAGCCCGAGCGTGCCAATATCCACGAGCGACGCGTTGACATTCAGGCTTCCAGCACCGCCGGTGGGAGAGAAATTGTGTGTGCTGGAAACAATGCCATCGAACTTTCGAAACGGCTGCACGGAATCAGCCGGATGGGGTGGCGGACGAAAATCTTGCCCGAGCGCCACGTATTGCGCGCGAATGGATACTGGGGCGTTGGCCCGAATGACGCCTCCACCCGCAACGCGAACGAAACCGCGTGCATCGAGTTGGATGGGACCACGAAATTCGACATTTCCACCGAAGGGAATGGGAGCCGCAGTTTGGTTATAGACGTAGCCAAGATCCAGCGAATCGAATCCTCCTGCAACGAAGCGGCTAAGCGAAAAATAGCCCGTTTCTGGCTTCTGAATAAGTGAGCCAATCAAGCTCGGGTCGCTCAGAGAATCCCGGAGTAGTCCGCTTGCAGGGCCATTGCCTCCGAAGAAAAAACCCAAAGCCGATCCATTTTGTTCGACGACGAGATTAATGTCTGCGCCTGTGCGAGGCGCTGTGGTCGTGTAATAATTCCCGGAAGAAACAGCAAGACGTCCGCCGTAGACACTTGGTCCGCCCGCAGCGCCTAGCAAAGTGGCGTCGGAATACAACACCTGTCCCCCCTTTAGCGAAATAAGACCTCCGTTAGAATCCACGCGGGTCGTTCTGCCCCGCTGGCCCCACGGGATGGTGTTTAGTCCTGCGTTTTTGGGAACACCACTGGCCAATGCTCCCGAGACTTGGAGGGGAGGAATATCCAGCGTCGAAGAGGTGCCAGAGACGTCGAGTATGGCACCAGCCTCGGCCACGATGTTTCCAGCAAGACTGATAGAACCACCAGCGATCACGGCCCCAATCCGACGCCCATAGGGATCAGGACGTAGCAAAGTCGTGCCAGCGGTAGAAAGCCGCGTGTTCTCCCCAAGATACAGCGTGGGAATCGCGAAGGGCAGTGCTGTCTCCTCTTGGTTGCTGAGGCGGTAGCGATCTGCCGCAATGAGAGAAATCACGCCTCCCGGTGCGCGGATTTCGCCAAGTGCGAGGATGGCGTCTCCAGTCACTTTGAACGATGATCCGGCATCGCCGAGGATGCGACTTCCGGCACCAAGGCTAACGAGACCGACGGCTTCCACCTGATTCTGCGTGAACGGATCGTCAACACCTAACGCTGCGAGCGTAAGGCTCGTCGGTGCCCGAACTCCCTCATCACGGAGCACTGGCTTCAAAGTCATCTGACCCCGTGCCGAGCGGTCAAATGGCGTCATGGCCCACGAAAGGGCTTTCGGTTCCAGCACGGCTCCCGATGCGAGGGATACGGCCGGGATCGTGAAGCCATTGGTATCACGCGCGCCGATGCCCGTGAGTGTGTAGGCCGTAAAGCCACCTTGCTGGAAAAATGCCGTATCCAGGCCAAGCGCGTTCGAGGGAGCAGTCCCGCCGATCTGGATCAGCTGGGCTTGGAGAGCCAAGCTGCCCCCTTTGCGCACGGAAAAGCCTAGTAGGTCTCCATCCAAATTCAAAAGCCCACCGACAATCGCGGAAAATTGAGGATCTTTACCGGCGAGGACCGAGATACTTCCTCCCGATCCATAGAGAGGGGCCTTGGGCGGACGGATCCAAGCCCCACCACTGACGTTCAATTCGCTACCCCGTTGCAAATCCACAGAATATCCCTCAAGCTTGATCACACCGCCGTCCACAAGTCGTGGTGAGAAGCTGTGCGTGCTGGAGGTTAGTCTGTCGTCGGCAATGACTCCTGAGACATTGATGGACGATTCGGCACCAAGGGTGATGATTCCGCGGCCAAGAATCGGCAAAGGCACCGGTTGGTTATCTAGGAGGCCGCTGGCTCTGAGCTCACGGAGGAGGTAGGGAGAGAAATTTAATGCTGTGAAAGAAATCGCACTAGAGGGCGCATTGACTCGTCCATTCACCGCAAAATTTGCCCCCTGCAAAACAAGTGACCCGCCAACAGGAAGTTCTACTACGCTCGCCTCAGGAATCGAAAAAGCGCCCTCGAAATTCTCAATTTCAAGGTTCGCAAAGCCGCCTTCATCCGGTCGGAAAAGAGACGAAGAAACAAAAGTGTTTTCTGTAACAGATGGCCGAGGCTGGGCATCCGCAAGATCGAAGGCGGGCACTGCGGGCACGTTTCGGTCGTTTTCAAAGACCACATTTTGCGGATAGGGACTGTGGCGCAGAAAGGTGATTGAGGAAGGTGCGGGATCGCCGATCGGCAACGTCAGGATCTTCTCGCCCCGGAATGCAATCTTCAATGACCCTCCGGTTGGAGGAGCCTGTAGCTGGGCAGGCCCCTGAATGGTTCGCCCAAATAAATCGCCCGCAATTTTCATCGTGGGTGAATTAATTTCCAGCAAGCCCCCCACGGCACCTTCCACGCGATCTTTCTGTGTATAGCCGCCTAGAGGAGCCAGCGGGTGGAGGAACGTGTCAATCGCTCCCCATTTTTCATGCACATAACTTCCCATGCCGTCGTACACGCCATCGTAAAGAATGTCGGGGCGCGCATCTTCGATTGGAATAATGCGATTCCCTCGCAGAAGGCGGCTCGTCTGAACGCGTCCGCCACCCTGTAGGACGTAGCCACCCGAGACGTCCAAGGTTGCCCCTCTTGCGATAAAGACGGCCTCGCCCGACTCGATCCTCAATGCACCACCAGCCGCGCTAAGTTCGGGTGCCGTGCGCTCTACGATTCCCGCCAACCCCGTAAGGTCACCCAACGGCGTCCCAACCCATTGCCGACCTTGGAATACACCACTTTTGGCAAGATTCACTTTAAGGTCCAATCCTCGCACTCGCGACTTTCTTTGGAGAGGCGAATCCGCCAGTTCGCCACCGCGCATTTGCACGGAGACGATGGATTGAGCCAGCGCAACGCCGGTCCCAGCGGCACCACTCACGTCCACGAGCGAACCCGCATCAAAATAAACCAAGCCGCCACTCAGAAGGAATTTTTGAGCTCCAGACGTCAGGTTAACAGATAAAAAATTCTCATCATTGCCAAGTCCGTCGAGCGTGGAACCATTCCCATCAGCGTCCTTGTAGGGCCAGATTCCAGCCCGAAGCGTGACATTGCCGCTTGGTGCCAAAAGGATAGAAGATCCACCCACGCGGATCGTAAAGCCTTCGACATTGATTTGAGATTTCTCGGGCAGGCTAATCCCTGGAATTTTTTTATCACTGGCAGTGTCCGGCAGAATGCGACTGACGCTATTGCCCCCAAATCGCACATCGCCGGTGAACTGCGAAAGAAAGGGAGGGAGCGTCAGGCCAGGAGTCCGGTCGTAATTGGGGTTGAGGACTGCCCCGTAGCTCGCAAGCAGGTCAATACGGCCATTCAATGTCACGGAAGTCGAGCTATCGAGTATGCCGTTCTGGTCAATTTGCCGTCCCACTGCCACAATACTGCCGCCTTGAGACTCGATGATTCCAGAATTGACCACGCTACCCGCATAGGTTCCCACTCTTCCGACCCAGACATCGAGACCCCTTAAACTGGGATCATCTTGTCTGTGCGCCTGCACGCCCACTTGGAGGCCCGCAGCAAGGATGGTTTGCCCTGCTGGCGTGGTGATCGTACCGCCTTGATGGACATTGGCACCGACGAGCATGACGCGTCCCCCGTTGCCGTCGGCACTAGTCGGGCTGGTAATTGTCGCACCGGGCTCGACGGTCACGTCGCCGTAGATACCCCCGGGCGGTGGACTCGGAACAATGAAAGCTGGGGTGCCGTCGGAGCCGCCCGGGACATCGAATCCAGAAAAGAGGAATTGGGCGTCCCGATTATTGAGCAAGCCTTGGCGAACGAGGTTGTCGTTGATGGGGAGGGTGGCGGCGACGAGGGTGCGGGTATTGATTTGGCTGCCACCGCCGAAAATGATGCCGTTTTGGTTGAGGACGTAAACTTGGCCTTGGGCATTGATTCGCCCGAGGATTTGGGAGGGGGCTACGCTGCCGACGACTTGGTTGAAGGCGATCCATTTGCCGACATCGGCACCGCCGGCGGATTGGTCGAAGTTGAGGGTGGTATCGCGTCCGACATTGAAGGATTGCCAGTTGAGGAGGGCTTGCTGTTGGGTTTGGGTAATGTTGACGTTGTTGCCGCTTTGAGTCGGGGTGCCAGCACCGATCCAGCGGGCGTTCGGGCCTGTCGCGACTTCGAGGCCGCCGGGGGCGAGGCCATTTGGCACAAGGCCGGTGCCTGCGGCAGCCCGGGCGGCGGATTGCATCGTGCGCACGGCATTGATGGCTTGCGTGGTGCGGGCGAGGCGGTCTTGGGCACGGACTTGCGCGGCGGCGGCGGCTTCTGCTCCGGCGTTGGCGCGGGCTTCTGTGTTCCGGCGGGCGGAGGCTCCCGTGGTCGCTCCACCTCGGAGAATGTCTCCGGCTTGGATGCTGACGGGAAAGCTCGTGAGGAGCAACCCCACGAGCAGTGTGGCGACGAGGGGCTTACTGGAGGGATGACGGGCGATCGCTACGAGCAGGCCCCTGCGCACGGCGGGTGCCGGGCGATTCTTTCGCGATATTATCAATTGGGGTGGGCTTTGTTGAAGCATGCGGAGGCTGGTCTTTAGCCACGCGGGATCGGAACTTCTCCCCAGCGACTCGGATTTTGGAAATACAATGCCAAGCGATCCGACATTAGAAAGGGGAGGATTGTTACAATATTGTCACAAAGCAGGGCTTGCAAAAAGAGGCCCCCGGGATTGGCTATGCGTTTTATTACGCGCTCTCATTATGACGCAAGGCCCAGAGCAATAAACGCTGCGCTCCCGAGGATGCACTTGGCAAATGAGGGGGCGATGCTAGTTTGCGTGATGCGTATTTTCGTTTTGCTGCTCATCGCGCTGGCATCGGCCGTGGCGCAAGACGAGATTGGGGATGTCGAGCCCGAACCTGCGGAGAGCAGTGAGGATTCCCCTTACCCCCAGTTGGAACTTCTGGCGCGGGCCATGCAACTCATCCGGCAGGATTATGTGGACGAAGCGAAAATAAGTTACAAAGATCTCACCTACAGCGCACTGCGGGGAATGTTGAGCACGCTCGATCCGCATAGTCAATTCATGGCGCCCGAAAACTTCAAAGACATGCAGGAAGATACGAGGAGCGAGTTTGGCGGCTTGGGAATCATCGTCTCGCAACGCAATGGCGTGCTGACGATCGTGTCTCCCATGGAAGATACCCCGGGCTTTGCTGCAGGGATCTTGCCGGGAGATCAAATTCTAAAAATCAATGGTCAAGCTGCTGAAGGATTATCCATTCCCTTGGCCGTGGAGAAACTGCGTGGCGAAGTCGGCGAAAAAATCACGCTAACCATCCATCGGCCCTCGACGAAAACAACGAAGGATTACGAATTGACCCGCGTGATCATTAAGGTCGCGAGCGTGAAGGATGCACAGATCTTGCCATCGCGGCGCGCAGGCGATGCGCGAGTGGGCTATGTGCGCATCACACAATTCAGCGAGCCGACGGCGGCAGAACTTGCCAAGGCCCTAGCCAAGCTGGAAAAGGAGGGCATGGCCGCCTTAATTCTGGATTTGCGATATAATCCGGGTGGACTCCTCGGCAGCGCGGTGGACGTGGCGGGACAATTTCTCCCACCGAATACTCGCGTGGCCTCCACGGAGGGCCGCACGCCCTCGCGCGAATACCGGACTTCGGCAAAGGGTGTGCCTGAGCGTAAGTATCCGCTCGTACTCTTGGTGAATTACGCGAGTGCCAGCGGGTCGGAGATTGTGGCCGGGGCATTGAAAGATTTGAATCGTGCGCTCTTGGTTGGAGAGACGACCTTCGGCAAGGGATCGGTGCAAAGCGTGATATCTCTTCCAGACGGGTCGGCTGTGCGGCTCACTACGGCCAAGTATTTTACCCCCAGTCGAAACCTCATTCATGAATATGGTGTGCCTCCACACATTCGTGCGAGTCTCACACAAGACGAAGAAGTCGCCCTCCTACAATCCCGCCGTCGGCAGGAAGAATCCGGCCGAAAGACGGTGCCATGGGATCCCCAACTTGAGCGCGCGGTGGATGCCGTTCAAGGCACCCTACTTTTTGGAGAGAAGCAACATCCTGCTAAGACAAAAGAATCGTGAGTGCAGTGCTTCTGGCGCTGGAAACCTCCTGCGACGAAACAGCGGTAGCCGTGCTGGAAGGATTTGGAAATGTGCTGGCGCACGAGGTGTTGAGCCAAGCGCCCATTCATGCGGAATTCGGTGGTGTGGTTCCAGAAGTCGCCTCACGTAACCATCTAGAAGCCCTGCCGCACATGGTAAATCGCGCGCTCGGGCGATGTGGTTGCGCCCTACGAGACTTGTCGGCCGTGGCTGCCACGACCGGCCCTGGACTTGCTGCGGCTCTCATCGTGGGGGCCTCTGCTGGCAAGGGACTCGCGCTAGGTGCTGGTCTGCCGTTCCTAGCAATCAACCACCTCGAAGGCCACTTGCTCTCGCCTTTCTTCGGAGAGCCAGAGATCCCACCCCACACCGCCCTGATCGTGAGCGGCGGCCACACACTGCTCTTCGATGTGGAGGGATTTTCGCGATACCGGCTCCTTGGACGCACGCGAGATGATGCTGCCGGGGAAGCCTTCGATAAAATTGCCAAGCTCTTGGGGCTAGGATATCCCGGCGGCGAAGCGATTGATATTCTGGCGAAAGACGGTGATCCCGCACGCTACCACTTCCCGCGTGGTATGGCGGATTCGGGCGACTTCCAGTTTAGCTTTAGTGGTCTCAAAACATCGGTGCGCCGTTTTTTAGAACGTGGCGAACTCTTCGATATCCGAGACGTCTGCGCATCGGTCCAAGCTGCCATCGTAGATGTGCTTGTCGAAAAATCCTTTCGGGCCATGCATGAGAACCATCGGACAATTCTCTCGATTAGCGGAGGTGTGAGTGCCAATTCCGCGCTCAAGAACAAAGCGGAATCCTGTGCTTTCAACGAAAGTGTGATCCTGCGCACAGCTCCGCAGGGGCTCCACACCGACAATGCCCTTATGATCGCGTATGCTGCCGCCCATCACTTTGCTGCAGGAGCGAGGCAGGGCATGGAATCCGACATCGTGCCCAATTTTTGCGAGAAGGATTTTGGAAGGCAACCGGATCGCGTCGGAGTCCTGCAAAGTTGATTCCTGAACGACATAACGGGATAACTCGTAAGGGGGGCGCCCTGCCGAAAAAAGCGGAAGTGCTTCGAGAAGAGTTGTCAGAAACTGCGAAAACGGTAGGCTCACCGGATGTCTCGTTGGTGGTATGCCCTTCTTTGTCTCGGCCTCGCCTCATGCAAGCCATCTGTTCCTCCGTCATCGGCTAATCCCCCACCTCCAACGCCCGGGCCATCTTTTCCCGTAGGTGTTTTTTTGCCGCTGAGTGGATCCCAATCCGCATTTGGCCTTGCCACGCTCACCGGCATCGAACTGGCCGTGGGCGAAATTAATGACGCAGGCGGACTCCTCGGAAAAACACTGCGCCTTGTGGTGCGTGACACGCGCTCGGAATCCGGCGAGTCCGCACGGGCACTGCGCGAGATGGTGGCTGCCGAGGGCATCGTTGCAGCTATTGGCGAAGTGGCCAGTGAGCGCTCGCTCGAAGCCGCACCCGTCGCGGTGGAGCTCAAGGTCCCCATGATTTCGCCAGGCTCCACGCATGCGGCGGTCACACAGGCCGGGCCGTGGGTTTTTCGAGTCTGTTATGTTGATCCTTTTCCGGGACGCGTCATGTCGAAGTTTGCGTCATCCATCGGCGTCGCCCGCGCAGCGGTTTTTTCCGAGGCGGGCGATCCTTACAGCACAGAACTCGCCCGCAGCTTTCAGGAGGACTTCATAGCTCGTGGCGGGGTTGTGGCCATGGCACTGACTTACAATCCCAATACGCGCGACTTTTCGGAACCGCTCAAAGCGATCAAAGCCTCTGCTCCTGAAGTCGTTTTTCTGCCGGCCTATTTTACCGACGCAGCAGAGATTATTAAGCAAGCCCGTCCGCTGGGACTTGATACACCCTTTATCGGGACGGACGGCTGGGAGTCTGAAGAATTTCTTAGAATTGGAGGCGAGGCCGTGAACAATTGTTATTTCGCCAGCCACTTCTCGGCGGAAAAGACGGATGCACCCACGAAAGCGTTTGTCGCCGCTTACAATGCAAAATTCCATAGCCAACCTGCCGCGCTCGCTGCCCTAGGCTTCGACGCGGTGAAGTTTCTGGCCCACGGCCTCACTACCGCTGGAACTTCGGATGCCGAACCTCTCCGAGCCGCACTCGCAGCAACACAAAAACTTGAGGGCGTCACCGGTGACATTTCGCTCGATGCGGAGAGAAATCCCACGAAGTCGGCAATCGTCCTTCGCGTAGAAGACGCGAAGTTTTCCTATTTAGAAACCGTCAATCCGTAACGACGACTTCAGGCACCACCTTCGGCGCAAAGAGCTTCTTCGCCGCGTAGTCCCTTACGCCTTGAAGTCCCTCGCCTCCCTCAGCAGAGATGGGAAGAATTTTCAGCTTTGGAAAACGGGTCTTAAACGCCTTCAGATTTTCATGCGCTTCCGGCACATCCATTTTGTTTGCGATAATGCAGGCAGGCTTCTTGGCCAGCAGGGGATCGTAAAGGCGGAGTTCCTTGCGGAGGGTCTGATAATCTTCTATCGGACTCCGGCCTTCGCTTCCGGCCATATCCAAAACGAAAAAGAGTGTGCGGCACCGGACGATGTGCCTCAGAAATTCATGCCCGAGGCCACGATTCTCGTGAGCGCCTTCGATGAGTCCCGGGATGTCCGCAATCGTCACGCGCCGATAGCCTTCCAGCTCCACGACTCCCACGCTCGGATGCAATGTCGTGAAGGGATACGGTGCCGCCTTTGGACGAGCCGAAGATAAGGCGCCAAGGAGCGTGGATTTTCCGGCATTAGGATATCCCACCAGCCCGATGTCGGCAATCGTGCGGAGTTCCATAAGAAACCACCCCTCCTCCCCCTCGTAGCCCTTGGTATGCTGCCGGGGGACACGATTTGTTGAGCTCTTGAAATGCGTGTTTCCCTTGCCCCCATCGCCTCCCTTGCAAAGCAAAAAGCGTTGACCCGCTACCGACAAATCCACAATCGGCTCGTCTTCCACCGGATCTCGTGGGGTGGCCCCTGCCCGCCGAATGATCGTTCCCACGGGCACCTTTACGACGTTTGGTTGAGCACTCCGACCGTGTTTATCCTTGCCGGTTCCATGTCCGCCGCGACCAGATCGGATCAATGGCTCAAAGAAAAAAGCCACTAACGTATCTGTATCCGCATTGGCTT
>Ga0163153_10004419_pt1 | contig 17668 bp, 15 predicted proteins | sample OliLakLV19MP6IB1_FD_148629 | JGI IMG/M metagenome (GOLD analysis project Ga0163153, IMG submission 148629) | Freshwater microbial mat bacterial communities from Lake Vanda, McMurdo Dry Valleys, Antarctica - Oligotrophic Lake LV.19.MP6.IB-1 | ecosystem: Environmental > Aquatic > Freshwater >... | reverse complement strand
GCCTTACCGCAAGCTGGTGCTGTCCAACGGGTTCGGCGGCTTTACGCCCGAGGGCTCCGAATACGTGATCACCACGCTGGCCGGTCAGTCGACGCCGGCGCCGTGGTCGAACGTGCTGGCGAACCCCGGCTTCGGCACACTCGTCTCGGAGGCCGGCAGCGCCTACACGTGGAGCGAAAACGCACACGAGTTCCGCGTGACGCCCTGGGAGAACGACCCGGTGAGCGACGCGGGGGGCGAGGCGATCTACCTGCGCGACGAGGACACGGGGCATTTCTGGTCGCCGACGATCGCGCCGCGCCGCGGCAGCGGCGCCTATGCGACGCGCCACGGATTCGGCTACAGCGTGTTCGAGCACCGCGAGGACGGCATCCACACCGAGCTGTGGGTGTACGTGGCGATCGACGCGCCGGTGAAATTCTCCGTGCTCAAGGTGCGCAACGCGTCGGGGCGCGTGCGCAAGCTCTCGGCCACGGGGTACGTCGAATGGGTGCTGGGCGACCTGCGCCCCAAGACCGCGATGCACGTGATCACCGAGATCGAGTCGCGCAGCGGCGCGCTCACGGCGCGCAACTCCTACAACACGGAGTTTCCCGAGCGCGTCGCGTTCCTCGACATCGACGAGCCCGCGCACGGCGTGAGCGGCGACCGCACCGAGTTCCTCGGGCGCAACGGCTCGCTCGCCAACCCCGCGGCGATGTCGCGCGTGCGGCTGTCGGGAAAAGTCGGCGCGGGGCTCGATGCGTGCGGCGCGGTCCAGGTGCCGTTCCATCTCGAAGCCGGCGAGGATCGCGAGGTGGTCTTCCGGCTTGGCGTTGGGCGCAACGCGGGCGAGGCGGCAAGCCTGGTGCAACGCTTCCGCGGACCGCTCGCGGCGCACGGCGCGCTGGACGCGGTGCGGTTGCACTGGGGCCGCGTCCTCGGCGCCGTGCAGGTGCACACCCCCGACCCCGCACTCGATGTGCTGGCCAACGGCTGGCTGCTCTACCAGACCATTGCCTGCCGCATCTTCGCGCGCACCGGGTACTACCAGTCGGGCGGGGCGTTCGGATTCCGCGACCAGTTGCAGGACGTGATGGCGCTGGTGCATGCGGAGCCCGCCATCACGCGCGCCCACCTGCTGCGCAGTGCCGCGCGCCAGTTCGTCGAAGGCGACGTGCAGCACTGGTGGCACCCGCCGTCGGGGCGCGGAGTGCGCACGCGCTGCTCCGACGATTACCTCTGGCTGCCGCTGGCGACCGCGCGTTACGTGAAGGCCACCTCCGATCGCGGCGTGCTCGACGAGTCCATCGCGTTCATCGACGGGCGCGCCGTGAACCCGGGCGACGATTCGTATTACGACCTGCCGGGGCGGTCGGCGGATTCGGCGAGTGTCTACCAGCACTGCGTGCGCGCCATCGAACACGGCCTGCGTTACGGGGTTCATGGGCTGCCCCTGATGGGATCCGGCGACTGGAACGACGGCATGAACCTGGTGGGCATCGAGGGCGCGGGCGAAAGCGTCTGGCTCGGCTTCTTCCTGTGCGAGGTGCTGGAGGAGTTCGCCGATGTCGCGCGGCTGCAGGGCGACTACGCGTTTGCGCAGCGCTGCGCCGCGGAAGTCTCCACGCTGCGCGGCAACCTCGAGCAACACGGCTGGGACGGCGGCTGGTACCGGCGCGCGTACACCGACGACGGCACGCCGCTGGGGTCGGCGGGCAATGCCGAATGCAGCATCGATTCCATCTCGCAGAGCTGGGCCGTGCTTTCCGGCATGGGCGACCCGCAGCGCACACGCACCGCGATGGATGCCGTCGACCGGCGGCTGGTGCGCCGCGACCACGGGCTGGTGCAACTGCTCGATCCGCCGTTCGACAAGTCGGACCTCGATCCGGGCTACATCCGCGGCTACGTCCCCGGCGTGCGCGAAAACGGCGGCCAGTACACTCACGCCGCCATCTGGTCGGCCATGGCCTTCGCGGCGCTGGGAGACCGCGCGCGCGCCTGGGAGCTCGCCACCATGATCAATCCGGTCAATCACGCGCTCACTGCCCGCGACGTGGCGACCTACAAGGTGGAGCCGTACGTGATCGCGGCCGACGTCTACGCCGTGGCGCCGCACATCGGACGCGGCGGCTGGACGTGGTACACCGGCTCCGCGGGCTGGATGTACCGGTTGATCCTCGAATCGCTGCTGGGTGTCACGCTCGATCGCGTGTGCCTGCGTTTTGCGCCGTGCCTGCCCGCGCATTGGGCCGGCTTCAGCGTGCGGTATCGCTACCGCGAGACGCAATATGCAATCGATGTTGTGCAGTCCGCGGCCGGCGCGGCCGGGGCGGGGGAGGTGCTGCGTGTCAGCGTCGACGGCGTGGTGCAGGAAGACGGGCTTGTCCACCTGGTCGACGACCGCGAGCCGCACCAGGTGCGGGTGGAAGTGCGCGCGGCGTGAACCCTCAGGCGGCCTGCATGCGCACCCAGAGGCGGCGGGTGGCGAAGGCGATGAAGGCCATCACCACAACCACGGCGACCACGACCCACCCATTGAGCGAGCGATCGTCGGAAAGCACCGCGTGCAGCTGGTCGCCAAGCAGCGTGCTCCCGAGCAGGCCCGGCGTGTTGGAAAGCGCCACGCCCGGCAGGACGTGCCAGAGCTTCAGGCGCAGCGCGCCGAAGGCAAGGGTCTCGGCAAAAAATGGCGCGATCGGCACCAGGCCCACGGTGGCCACGGCCAGGAAGCCTTCCTTGCGCAGCGCCTTGCCGATGCGATCCATCTTCGCCCCGGCCCAGCGCTTCACGATGCCGGGGTCGAGCTGGCGGCCGGCGACGTATCCCAGCAAGGCGGTCAACAGGACGCCCCCCATCGCCACCGCGAAGCCCTTCCACGGCCCGAAGGCCACTGCCGCGGCAACGGTCAGCAGCGGGCGGGGAAAGAGGATCATGCTGGCGGGGGTATACACCAGCGCCAGCGCAAAGGGCGCCCACCAGTAACGGGAGAAGGTCTCGACCCACGCCACGATGCGCCCGGCCGTGAGCCAGTCCGCGAGCGGGGTGAATTTCCACGCCGCGGTGGCCGCTACCAGCAGGCACGCCGCGGCGGTCGCGGCCCAGAAAACCCGGTGGTCCTTGAGGGGAAGCAGTTTCACGCCGGTGGGACCCCGGCTACCTTGGTATAATTCCCGGGAAGCCGGAGAGATGCCCGAGTGGCCGAAGGGGGCGCCCTTGCTAAGGCGTTATATGGGCTTAAACCCGTATCGAGGGTTCGAATCCCTCTCTCTCCGCCAACCTCATTACGCCAGGCTCAGATGCAGCTTGGCGTTTTGTTTTCCGCGCACGCCTCCATCTCGAAAGTGAAGGGCCGGGGGCGGCGTGTGCCTGGCGTGCCTGCGCCGTGCGGAACACCTTGGGTGCCGTGCCGGTGTGTTGCCGGAAGGCACCGGTGAAGTGCGCCTGCGTGACGTAGCCCACCGATGCGGCGACCCTGGCGATGGGCATGCCGGTGTCGCGCAGCAGCGCCTTCGCGGCGTCCATGCGCCGCGCAATGACGTAGGCGTACGGGGATTGCCCGGTCGATTTCCGGAACGCGCGCGAGAAGTGGAACTCGCTCAACGCGGCCGCCCGCGCCATGCCGCGGGTGCAGAGCTCTCCCGAAAGCCTCGACGCCACAACTGCAATCGCGGCGTCGAGCCGGTCCTGGGAAAGCGGCGGATCTGAGCGCATCTGGGGCCTCCTGAAGTCCGGGCTACGGGCGGGAGGCCATCACGATGCGCGACAGATCATTCGGGTCGAGCGGCTTGGTCAGGTGGCGGTCGAAGCCCGCATCGCGGCTCTTGCGCACGTCTTCTTCGCTGCCGTAGCCCGTCACGGCCAATAGCAGCGCCGCGCGGCCGGCCGGGCTGGCGCGCAGCCGGCGCGCCACCTCGTAGCCGTCCATGTCCGGCAGGGTGATGTCCAGCAACACAACCTGCGGGGTGAATGTCGCCGCCACTTCGAGCGCTTCGGCGCCGGTGTTCGCGGTGTGCACCTCGTGTCCCTCGGCGGTGAGCAACATGGCCAGCGACTGCGCCGAATCGTCGTTGTCGTCGACGACCAGGACGCGCCGTGACGCCACGGTGGGCGGCAGCGTCACCTCGTCGATATCGCTCAGGTCGAAGGCGCACCCGACGAAACCCACAAGCGAGCCATCCGCGCCGAAACGTGGCGCCCCGGTGGCATTGACCCAGCGGTATTGCCCGTCGGCGCGGCGCATGCGCATGCGGGCCTGGAACGGCTTCCTGGCCTTGCGCGCGTTTTCATACACCGTGAGGTAGGCCGCCCGGTCGGCGGGATGCACGAAGCGTTCCGGATCCGCGGCGCGCGCGTGGCCGGAGCGGGCGCCGAAGAATTCCTCGAAGGCGCGGTTCACGAAGCGGGCGCCGTCCATGTCCCGCATCCAGATCGGCACCGGGGCATTGTCGGCCAGCACCTCGAAGCGGCTCTCGCTTTCACCGGCCGCGCTTTGCGCCTGCTTGAGGCCGTCGATGTCGATCAGCAGTATCACCGCCCCGTCGATGCGGTTCTCGAGGGTGCGGTAGGGGCGCACGCGCAGCAGGTACCAGTGGCCGTTGCGGTCGCGCACCTCGCGCTCGCGGTTGGCCATCGACTCGATCACCTCCACCACCACCGCCTCGAGCTCGTCGAAGTCGAGGTTGAGCTTGATGTCCGCGATCGGGCGCCCGACGTCGGCGGGGATCAGCTTGAGCAGCTTCTCCGCGGCGGGCGTGAAGCGGCGGATGCGCAGGTCGGGCCCGAGCATGACAATGGCCATCTGCACGCTTGCCAGCAGGTTCATGAGGTCGTTGTTGCTCTGCGAGATCTCGAGGTTGCGGTTCTGGAGTTCGTCGTTGACGGTGGCGAGTTCCTCGTTGGAGGACTGGATCTCCTCCTTGGAAGTTTCCAGCTCCTCGTTGATGCTCTGCAGCTCCTCGTTGGAAGACTGCACTTCCTCGTTGGCGCTTTGCAGCTCCTCGTTGGCGGTTTCCTGCTGCTCGATCACCGACTGCAGGTAGTCGCGCGTGGCCGACAGCTCCTGCTTGAGGCGCGCGATCTCCTTCGTCGAATCGGCGTCGCCGGGGCCGGCCTCGCGATCCGGGCGATCCTCCGCTTCCAGCAGGCGCACGCGGGCCTCCACGCTATGGGCGGGTTCCTCGAACAGCACCACCAACGTCCCGGAGCCCGCGGCCGCGGGTTTGAGCGGCAGCACGGCGACATCAACCGCGCGCCAGCCGCCGTTGGAGCGCACCTTCAGGCCCTCCTCGCGCGCGGGCAGCTGGTCACGGCGGGCGCGCGAGACGGCGCCGCGCACGGCCACCATCAATCCTTCGCGCAGCATCTTTATGAGGTTATGGCTGGCCTTGCCCGGCGGCGGGCGCAGGAAGGGACTCGTGTCGCCGCGGAACTGCAGGATCTCGAGGTCTTCGTTGATCACGACGCCGGGCGGCGCGTAGCGGATCAGCAGCAGGCGATCGGCCTCGCGCTGCGCATCGGCGATGGCCGGCTCCGGCGGCGGGACCGGCGCCACGCCGGTGTGGCCGATCCAGCGCGCGCCGCTGGAAGGCAGCGCGACCTGCGCCCCCGCGCCGTGTTTCTTCAGGTAGATCTTGGCGCGGGCATCGAGCAGCTCGAAGAAGTCGCGATAGGTGCCGATGGTTTCGCAGCCCCCCAGCCACAGGAAGCCCTTGCCGCGCAGCGCGTAGTGCACCAGCGGGATGAGGCGTTGCTGAAGAGCAGGCTCCATGTAGATGAGCAGGTTGCGGCACGCCACCAGGTCGATGCGCGAGAACGGTGGATCGGCGAGCACGTTCTGGCGCGCAAAGACACACATGTCGCGGATCGGCTTGCAGATGCGGTAGCAGCCGTCGACGATCACGAAGAAGCGCCGCAGGCGTTCGGGCGAGACGTCCTGCGCGATGCCCTTCGGGTAGATGCCGGCGCGCGCCTTTTCGATGCCCGCGCCGTTCACGTCCGTGGCGAAGATCTGCAGGGTGGCGCGGCGTCCCGATTCCTCGAGGTATTCGGTGAACGCCATCGCCAGCGAATAGGCCTCCTCGCCGGTCGAGCAGGCGAGGGCCCAGATGCGGATCGGGTCCTGCCGCGGGCGGTCCGCGGTGAGCAGCGGGAAAACCGTGGCCTTGAGCGCCTCGTACGATTCGGGATCGCGGAAGAAGCTGGTGACGTTGATCAGGACGTCCCGATACAGCGCCTCGACCTCCTTGGGGTCCTCATCCAGCCGCGCGAGGTATTCCGCCGCGCTCTCCATCCGGTGCAGCAGCATGCGGCGCGTGATGCGCCGGTAGAGCGTGTTGCGCTTGTACTGCGAGAAATCGACGCCCTTGTCGCCGTGCAGCGCCTGCAGGACCCGCTGCATGTCCAGGTCGCCCAGCAGCGTTGCCGGCGTTTCCATCGGCGCGACATAGGGATGGGAGGCGATGCGCGCGAGCTCGAGGGCGATCTCCCCGGGGGGCAACACGTAGTCGACCGAACCCCCCTGAAGCGCGCTGCGCGGCATGCCGTCGTGTTCCGCGGTGCCATCCTGGACGAAGGTGATGCCGCCGGCGGCCTTCACCTCCTCGATGCCGAGGGTGCCGTCGCTGCCGGTGCCCGACAGGACCACGCCGATGGACTTGTGGCCGTGCTCCTGCGCAAGCGAACGCATGAACTGGTCCGCCGGCCGCGCGGCCCCGCGGGGCTCGACGCGCGGCGAGAGGCGCAGCGCGCCTTTCGCCAGCACCATGGTGGCGCCCGGCGGGATCACGTAGACGTGGTTGGGTTCAACCGCCTCGCCCTCACGGGCCTGCGTCACCGTCATCGGGGTCTTGCGCGCGAAGATCGCGGCCAGGACGCTTTCATGGTCGGGGGACAGGTGCTGTATCAGCACAAACGCCATGCCGGTATTGGCCGGCAGGCAACCGAGCATCTCGCCAAACGCCTCGATGCCGCCCGCCGATGCCGCGATCGCCACGATCGGGAAGGGCGCGCTGGTCTTCGGCGTGGCGTGGTCGGGGACGGCCGGGTTCACGGAAGGCAGCACCGGGACCTCGTCATCACCGCCGGGGACGTCGGGTGGAATTTTCTCTTGCATGGAAGGTTCGGTTGTCAGTACGGCGGATTATGCGTCAATGTCGCCGCGCCTCCGGACGGTATGTCAGAATCGTCCAATCGACGCTTGCACGGTTGGAAAAACCTTGGCCGACGACAGCCTTTCCACTTTCTCGGTGTTCCACCGGCGCGGCCGGCACATGGACACGCCCGCGGCGGTCCTCGAAGGCGGCGGGCTGAGGGTGGAATGCGTCGGCCTGCGCGGCTCCCTGCCCCTGGACGACTCCGACCACATCCGCATCTGCGTGCCCCTGGGCCTTGACGAGATATCGCTTACGACAAACAGTGGGGATTGCGCGCCACGCACCGCCCTGGGCGCCGACCAGATCGGCATCGTTCGCGCGCGGCGCCTGTGTGGACTGTCCGCAACCGCACGTACACCCGTTGCCATCATGTGGCTCGACAACGAGGTGTTCCTGCGCGAATCCCTTGCGGTCCTGGGCGCGGATTTCGAACTGGTGGACGACTACGTGGCGCCGGATGCCTACTTGCGCCGCGTCGGCAATGTGCTGCGTGCCGGCGTGCGCGTGGGCCGGCCCGCGCAGCCGTTTTACCTGGCGAGCCTCGCGCGCGAAATCTCCACTCACGTGGCCGGCACCTACGGCAAACCCCTGAAACACGCCCGCACCCGCGGCCTGTCGCCGGAACGGCTCGCACGTTCGCTGCAGGTGATCGAGGAAAGGCTCTCGGAGCCGTTGCCGGTGGAAGAGCTCGCCCGCCGCGCGAACATGAGCGCCTTCCACTACGCGCGCATGTTCAAGAGCTCCACCGGCCATGCGCCGCATTTCTACATCACCATGCGGCGCGTCGAGCGCGCGAAGGAGATGCTGGCCAACGGCGCGTTGCCGCTTGCCCGCATCGCCGCGGACCTGGGCTACGCCACGCAGGCGCACTTCACCGGCGTCTTCCGCATGCACGCGGGCACCACCCCGCACGCCTACCGCCTGCGCTGCAGGTCGCGCGACACGGCGGACGTGCAGTAGCCCCGGGGGCGCGCGGCGAAGGATGGGCAAAGGGTTCGGCGTCAACCTTGTGGCCGCCGTCACCGGCAATGCGGGCCTGGGCGTGACGGCGCGCAACGTGGCGCTTTCCCTCCAGCAACACGGCGTGCCCCTCGTGATCCTCGACACGATCCACTCCTGGGGTGAAAGGGTGCCGGCGCCCGGCATCGAGGCGCCGTTTGCGCGTCGGCCCGAGGACCTGTGCCACCCGGTCAACCTCTACGTGTTGTCGAACCAGGCGTTCGAGAAACTTTTCCAGGCCAACCCCTGGCTGCTCGCGCGCGACCGCTTCCACGCGGCGTGGGTGTGGTGGGAAGCAAGCTGCCTGCCGCCCACGTGGGCGCGCATGTGGAGCACGCTCGACGTGGCGATCGCGGGGTCGGCGTTTGTGGCGCAGGTGCTCGGCCGCGACCTCGCCTTCACGCCGGTGGTCGAGGCCGCCCATCCCCTGCACCTTCCGGAAGGTGTCGTCGCCGATCGTGAACGCTTCGGCCTGCCCGCGGGGGCGACGGTTTTTTCCGCGAGCTTCGATCCCAACAGCGACCCGATGCGCAAGAATCCCGCGGGCACGATCCAGGCTTTCCGCGCGGCTTTCCCGGCCGATCGCGACGTGTGCCTGGCGATCCGCATGAACAACGCCGCCGGGCCGGTGGGTGACGAGGTGCTGCGCGAGATGCGCCGCTTCGCCCAGGACGATCCACGCATCCGGTTCGTGCTCGAACCGCTTTCGTACGCGCAGGTACTGTCGTTTTATTGCTCGAGCGACGTCTACGTCTCCCTGCATCGCGGCGAGGGGCTGGGCCTGGGCCTGCTGGGGCGATGGCGTTCGGCAAGCCGGTGATCGCCACCGCTTGGTCAGGCAACACCTCGTTCATGGGACACGACTGCGGCTGCCCGGTGCGCTACCGGATGATCCCGGTGAACGGCGCCTGGGAATTTTTTCGGCCCGCCTTCGCCGGCGGCGCGATGTGGGCCGACCCGGTGCTGGACGACGCGGTGCAGTGGATGCGCCGCCTGCACGCCGATCCCATCCATCGCAACACCCTCGGCCGGGCGGCGTTGAAGGCGAGCGAGGTCTACCGTGCCCGCGCCGCCGGGCGCGAATGGATCGACCGGCTGGAAGCCGCATGGGAAGCGCGCACGTTCCTGCCACGGGCGGCCGGCAAACTTTCCTCGGCGGGCATGTAAGACAACGCTGATAGAAATGTGCGATCGGCCCGTGCAGGATGTAGCACATGAGCTCCCATCCGCAGACGATCCATCTCAATCCCTACGCCGTGTCGATGGTGTCCGGTGGCCTCATGTCGTTCGCCGGGCTGATTTTCTCCTCGGTGGCGTTCGCCAGCGGCATTCGCGCCTTCGACCTGCTGACGCTGCTTTTCATGCTCGGCGCCGCCGGCGCGTTGCTTGCACTCATCATGTTCTACCTCATCAACCTGAGGACGCAGTAGCCCGCGTCGCCGCAAACCGCGCCCGCCGGGTGCGATCCCATGAAAGTGACCAAAACTCGCCGGTGGCTGATCGCGGTTGTTGCCGTCCTGTTGCTGCCCCTCGTGGCGCTCGGGCTGCTGCTGCTGGTGGCGCAGTCGGAATGGGGCGAGAGCTGGGTCGAGGCGCGCGCCTCCGCCGCGCTCGATCGCGAGGTCGACATCGAGGGCATCTCGGTGTCCCTCGGCTGGCCGCCACGCATCATCTTCGCGCGGCTGCGCATCGGCAATCCGCCGTGGGCGAAAACGCGCAACCTCATCGACGCGGAAGGTCTGTACGCGCGCGTCGCGGTGCCTCCGCTTTTCGGCGGCCGCGTGGTGGTCCCGTACCTCGGCGCGCACCGGGCGACCGCGGGCCTGGAGATCGACGGCGAGCGCGCCACCTGGCGCTTCGGCAAGGAATCGAACAAGGAAAGCCGCCTGCTGCTGGGCATGGTTTTCCTCGACGACGGGCACATCAAGTTCCTCGATGCCGGCGACAAGACCGACCTCGACATCGACGTGAAGGGCACGGCGGGTGAGGGCGGCACACTCACGGCCAGCGGCAAGGGCCGCTTCCGTGGCGAGGCCGCCACCGCCACGGTTTCGATCCCGAACCTGAACCCGCAGCACGAGGCGCCCCTCGAGATCGACGGCAAGGCCACCGTCGGGCGCACACGCGCGCAGGCGAAAGGCACCCTCACCACCGACGGCACGTCGCTCGACCTCCAGTTTCACCTCGTGGGGCAGAACCTCAAGGACTTCGGCGGCATCACCGGGATCGTCTTTCCGGATTCACCGCCCTACGACCTCACCGGGCGCCTGCGCCACCAGGGCAGCGAGTGGGTGTTCGATCCCTTCTCCGGGAAGGTGGGCGACAGCGACCTCGCGGGCAACGCGACCTATGCAAAGTCCGGCGCCAGGCCCCTGTTCACCGCGCGCCTGCGTTCCCGGGTTCTCGACCTCGACGACCTGGGCCCGCTCATCGGCGCGCCGCCGAAAACCGGGGCCGGTGAAAGCGCCGCGCCGGAGCAGAAGGCGCAGGCCGCCCGGCGCGAGGCCACGCAGCGCCTGTTGCCCGAGAAGGCGTTCAACACCGCCGCGTGGGCGAAGATGGATGCCGACGTTCGCCTGGACGCCGCGCGCGTGGAGCGTCCGAAGCAGCTGCCGATCGACAAGCTTTCCACACACCTGGTGCTCAAGGATTCGGTGCTGCGCCTGCAGCCGCTCGAATTCGGCATCGCGCAGGGACGCATCACGTCGAATATCACCATCGACGCCAAGCAGCAGCCGGCGCGCGGCGAGATCAAGGCCGACATCCAGGGCCTGCAGCTGGCGCCGCTCTTCCCGACGGTCGACTCGATGAAAGACGCGCTCGGCACGCTTTACGGCCGCGTCGATCTCGTCGGGCGCGGGACTTCCGTTGCGCAACTGCTGGGAAGCAGCGAAGGCAAGGCGAACGTGGCGGTGGACGGCGGGCGCATCAGCGCGCTGCTGGTGGAGCTGCTGGGCCTGGACCTGGCCGAATCGGTGCTGCTGCTGGGCAGGAACCACAGCCAGGTGCGGCTGCGCTGCGCGGTGAGCGGCTTCGTCGTGAAAGGCGGGGTGTTCACGGCGGATTCCTTCGTGGTGGATACGGACGACACCGTCATCGCCGTCGAGGGTTCGATCGACATGGGCCACGAGACACTCGACCTCGTCGCGCGCCCGCAGCCCAAGGATCGCAGCCTCGTCGCGCTGCGTTCGCCGCTGACGATGACGGGACCGCTGCGCAAGCCGAAGGTCCGGCCCCAGGCGGGGCCGCTTGCGGCGCGCGCGGCCGTGGCTATCGGGCTGGCCGCCATCAACCCGGCGCTGGCGTTGCTGGCACTGATCGAGACCGGCCCCGGCAAGGACGCGCCATGCGCGCAACTGCTCTCGGAAGCGAAGGCGAAGGGCGCGGTCAAGAAGGCGCCGTAGCCGCTGCGATAGTATTCCGCATGGCTGCGGTCTCCACCTTCCTCGACATCCTGGCAGCGGGCCCTCGCGATCCCGCGTTTGTGTTCAATCCGTGGCGCGACCACGACGAGCGCGACGCCGCGCCGCGTGATGGCGCGCCCGCGCGCCGGATCGGCAACATGTCCGCCTACCTGGAAGCCCGCGCGCAAAGCGCACGCGTGTTGCTGCTGGGAGAGGCGCCGAGCCACCGCGGCTGCCGCTTCACCGGCATCGCCTTCTGCTCCGAGGTCGAGCTCACCCACAAGCGCGCCATGGTTGCCAATCGGCCGCTCGAGCTCACCAGCGCCGAAGCGTCCACACGGCCGATGCGCGAGCGCAGCGCGGCGATCATCTGGGACGAACTCGATCGCGCCGGCTGCGCGCGCGAGGTGGTGTTGTGGAACGCGTTCCCGTGGCACCCGTACCTGGCCGCAAGCGACGCCGAGGGGCCGAGTGGCCCTTCGAGCAATCGCAAGCCCAGGCGCACGGAAGTTGAGCAGGGGCGCGCCGCGCTCGAAGCGATGCTTTCGTGTTTCGGCCACAAATTGTCGATTTTCGCCGTCGGCAAGGTGGCCGAAGGCGCCTTGCGCGAGTGGGACGAGGCCGCGTGTGCGGGCTACATACGCCACCCGGCCCAGGGGGGAGAGGCGAAGTTTCGCTCACAATTCCGGCTGCAAGTCGCAGCCCATCTGTAGGGAACCCGATGCTGGAAGACCTGGAAACCCCCGTGCTCCTGCTGGACGCGGACACGCTCGACGCCAACTGCGGGCGCATGCGGGCCCGCATGCAATCCCATGGCGTGGCGTTGCGGCCCCACATGAAGACGGCGAAAAACGTGGAGGTCGCGCGTGCGGCACTCGATGCGCCCACCGGCTCGATCACCGTCTCCACGTTGCGCGAGGCGGAATATTTCTTCGACCACGGCTTCCGCGACATCCTCTATGCCGTCGGCATGGTGCCCGCCAAGGTGGCGCGCGTGGCCGCCCTCAACCGGCGTGGTGCGCGGATCACGGCGATCATCGACAGCGTGGAAGGCGCGCAGGCGCTGGCCGATGCCGGCACACGCGAGGGCCAGCGCATTGACGCGCTGGTTGAGATCGACAGCGACGGCCATCGCGCGGGCGTGCCGCCGGAAGATCGCGCGCTGCTCGACATCGCGCGCATCCTGGGCGAGGGCCTGCGCGGCGTCATGACACACGCCGGCGATTCGTACAATTCCGATACGGTGGATCGCATCCGGCAGGTGGCGGTGCGCGAGCGCGAGGCGGTGGTGGCCAGCGCCAGGATGCTGCGCGCCGCGGGCTGCGCAAGCCCGGTGGTCAGCGTGGGCTCCACGCCCACCGCGGTATTTGGTGAATCGTTCGAAGGCGTCACCGAGGCGCGCCCCGGCGTCTACATGTTCAACGACCTGGTGATGGCGGGCCTGGGCGTCTGCCGCATCGAGGACATCGCACTTTCAGTGCTGGCCTCGGTGATCGGACACCAGCGCGACAAGAACTGGGTGCTGGTCGACGCCGGATGGATGGCGATGTCGCGCGACCGCGGCACCGCGAAGCAGAAGGTCGACCAGGGCTTCGGGCTGGTGTGTGATGCCGCGGGCCAGCCAATCGAGGACCTGATCGTCGCCGACGCCAACCAGGAGCACGGCATCGTCGCCCGCCGCGACGGGGGGACCATCGACTTTGCGCGTTTCCCGATTGGTTCGCTGCTGCGCATCCTGCCCAACCACGCCTGCGCCACCGCCGCGCAGCACTGCGAGTATCAGGTCCTGCGCGGCGGCAAGGTCTCCGGGACCTGGGAGCGCTTCAGCGGCTGGTGAAAAATGGTGTTCATTCGGCCTTGATGCCGGCGGCCTTCACCACGCCGCCGTATTTCGCCAGGTCGGTCCTGATCTGACCGGCCAGCACCGACGGCGCGCCGGGCGAGGCGGTGATGCCCAGCGTGGCGAGTCGTTCGACAATCGGCGGATCGGAGAGCACCGCGTTCAGCTCGCGGTTGAGCTTCTCGATCACGGCCCGGGGAGTCTTCGCCGGCGCCAGGATCGCCACCCACGAAGTGGCTTCGAAATCCGCCACGCCGGCCTCGATGAAGGTGGGCACATCGGGCAGCGATCCCACGCGCCTGGTGCTGGAGACCGCGATCGGCACCAGGCGCCCGGCCTTCACGTGCTGCATGGCGCCCGCAACCGCGGTGTAGACCAGCGGGATGTTGCCGCCCAGCGCATCGGTCATCGCCGCCCCGCCGCCCTTGTAGGGGATGTGCGCCAGTTTGGACCCGGTCTTGAGGTTGAGCAGCTCGCCCGCGACGTGTGGCGTGCTGGCGATGCCGGAGGTGCCGTAGGGCACGCCGCCGGGCTGCTTCTTCGAATATTCGATCAGCTCGCGCACGGTCTTTGCGGGAAAGGACGGGTGCGCCACGATGATCAGCACCGCGTCGCCGATCTTGCCCACCGGCTCGAGGTCCTTCTGCACGTCGAAGCCCATGTTGGGGAACACGTGCGGGTTGATCACGATGGTGCCGTCGAAGCCCAGCACCAGCGTGTAGCCGTCGGGCGGCGCGTTCACCACGCCCTGCGTGCCGATGTTGCCGGAGGCGCCGGCCTTGTTCTCGACCACGATCGGCTGTCCGAGGCGCTTCGAGAGCGCTTCGGCCACCACGCGACCGCTGGTGTCGGTCACGCCGCCGGCGGCGAACGGCACGATCAGACGGATGGGTTTGTCGGGGAAATCGGCCCGTGCCGCAAACGACAGCAACAGGGCGGCGGCGATGAGGGTGATGCGCTTCATGGGTTTCTCCTCGTTATTCTGCGTGGCGCTTCTCGAATTCCCAGACGTCCTCGAATCCCATCAGCGTCACGAGCTCCGGGAACGGCAGCTGTGGCACCGGCACGTCCTTCGACGATCCCGTGGACCGGATATGGGCATACACGCCCGACATCGCCTTCACCGCCGCGAGCATCGCCGAGATCGGGAAAATCGCGATACGGTAGCCCAGCGATTCGAGTTCTGCCTTCGAAAGCACCGGCGTGCGCCCGGTGTCGACCATGTTGGCGAGCAGCGGCAGGCCCTCGAAGCGACTGCCGATGGCGCGCATCTCCTCGAGCGATTCGGGCGATTCGACGAAGAGCACATCGGCGCCCGCTTTTGCGTAAGCCTCGGCTCGCCTCAACGCCTCGTCGAGCCCGAGCGTGGTGCGGGCATCGGTGCGCGCGATGATGAGGAAATCGGCGCTCGCGCGTGACTCCACGGCAACCCGGATCTTCTTCACCATGTCGTCCATGGGGATGACGCGGCGCCCCGGCGTGTGGCCACATTTCTTCGGGAATTCCTGGTCCTCGAGCTGGATCGCGGCCGCACCCGCTTCCTCGTAGCCGCGCACGGTGTGGCGCACGTTGAGCAGCCCGCCATAGCCGGTATCGCCATCCGCGATCAGGGGGACCGAAGCCTGCGAAGCCATCGCCTTCACGCGCCCGACCATGTCGGTGTACGTGGCGAGCCCCGCATCCGGCAGTCCGAGGTACGAGGCCACGGCGCCGAAGCCCGTCATGTAGAGCGCTTCGAAGCCGAAGGTGTCCGCGAGCCGCAGCGAGACCAGGTCGTGGACACCGGGGGCGGTAACAAGCGATCGAGTGGCGAGGCGTTGCTTCAGGCGGGCGTCGGGCATGGCGAAGACTACCCGGACCTCGCGATTCGGGCAAAAAATCGTTATAATTCCGCTCTTCAGCGCGCCCGTAGCTCAGATGGATAGAGTACCTGGCTACGAACCAGGGGGTCGTGGGTTCGAATCCTGCCGGGCGCGCCAGAATCTCGAAGGGCTTGGGGAACCCCAAGCCCTTTCCTTTTCCGGCGGTGGCCGGTGGCAGGGCGCCCGCTATCATGCGGCCATGGCACCCGACGCGATCTCCCAGATTCTCCTGCCCCTGGGGCTCATGTTCATCATGTTCTCCCTGGGCATGGGGCTCACCGTCCTCGATTTCAAACGCGTCTTCGCCTACCCGCGCGCGTTCATCGCGGGCACCATCTGCCATTTCATCCTGCTGCCGCTGGTGGGTTTCGCGATCGTGAAGCTCTCCGGCGTCACCGGGGCGCTCGCCGTGGGCTTCATGATCATCGCCGCCTGCCCCACGGGCACCACATCGAACCTGCTGACCTACTACGCGCGCGGGGACGTGGCGCTGGCCCTTTCCTTCACGGCCTTCGCGGGGCTGGTCTCGATCGTGACCGTGCCTTTCATCGTTGGCGCCGCGGCGAACCACTTCATCGCGGGCACACGCCAGGTCGCTTTCCCGGTGGGCCAGACCATGGCGCAGATCTTCATCGTCATGGGGCTGCCGGTGATTGCGGGCATGCTGGTGCGCGCGCGGGCACAACGCTTCGCGCTGCGCTGGCAGCCGCTGCTGGGGACGGTTTCCGCGGTTGTGTTCGTGGCGATCATCTTCGTGAGCGTGGCGCGCAACTGGGGGCTCTTTCGCGAGCACACCGCGGCGCTCGCGCCCCTGGTGCTCGCGATGAGCGCCACGATGCTGGGGCTTGGATACGGCCTCGCGCGGCTTTTTGGCGCGGAGCGCCGCCAGGCAGTGACGGTGGCGATCGAGTCGAGCGTGCAGAACGCCACGCTCGCCATTGTCATCGGCTCAACCGTCATGGGCGACGATACGATGATCCTGCCGGGCGCGGTCTACGGGGTGATGATGTATTTCACCGGCATCGCCTTCGTCTTCGCCGCGCGGCGGCTGCTGGCGCCGGCGGCGCAGGGCGGCTAACGCCCCGCTGTTTTTTCGTAGTGCTGGCGCACCTTCGCGGCGACCTGGTGGTTGGTCATCTTGTCGGCGGCTTCCACACCCACCACCTTCGCGCCCAGGCCCTTGCCCACCAGGCGCGTGTGGAATTCGTCCTTCGCCTCTCCGGGGCCGAAGATGAGGATCGAATCCGCATCGGCCATTTGGCTGATCACTTCGTCGTAATAGGTGCCCAGGTGCGCGGCGAACTGCCGGTCGCGCTGGTCGTCGGCGGATCCTTCATGCTGCGCGGCGTGGCCCGAATACCGCACGTGTTTTTCCATGCCGGATTCGGTGCGCCGGCTTTCCTGCGCGTCCTCGCCGACAAACACCAGGTAGGCGCCCTTGTGGTCGATCCAGACTCCCGCCTGCTTCTTCATTGCCGGTCCCAGGGCGCGGGGGCGGCATCCACTTCGTAACCCGCGTCGCTTACCGCCGTCCGCAGGCGCGCCGGCGAGGTGACGCTTTCGTCGTATTGGACGGTGGCCTCGCCTTCCTCCAGGGACACGGTGACGGCACCCACGCCGACGACCGTGCGCAGCGCGTGCGAGACGTTTTTTACGCACCCGCCACAGGTCATGCCCTTGACGTGGATTTGTTCGGTCTGCATGGGGGCGCTTTCTGGCTGCTGGCGGGGGAGAGCAAGCATGGAGCAGCCGGTCCGGCGGGTCTGTTGCCTTGCGCACATAGGGACCCAAAGGGCGTTTACGGCCCATATACGGCGCATACTCGGGGCAGGGAGGCTTTGAGCCATGAAAATTGATATTTCCGCCGCCGACATGAAGACCATGCTGGCCACCGAATTCGCGAGGCTGAAGTCGCCCGCCTGCAAGACCTGCACCGTGCCCGCGCACCATTGGGGACCGGCGCCGGGGCCCGGGCCGGGCTACTGGTACATGGAAAAACCCGCGGATTGCCCGAACGGGTGCCGGCAGGTGCTCGCCGACCTGTGGGCCAAGGTCACCACCGAATACAACATCGCCGCGCCGCCTCGCGAGCGGGTTTCCTGATCGCCTTTGGCTTGCTCTCGGACTAAGGCGGGAACGCCGATGTCCGCCGATGCCACGCCGATTGCCGCCGATGCACCACGCGAATTGAAACAACTGCGTGTGTTTCGTGCCAGGGATTGAGCGGGGCACGAACTACCTGATCGCCTTTTGCTTGCTCGCGGATAGGGCGGGAACGCCGATGTCCGCCGATGCACCACGCGAATTGAAGCAACTGGGTGTGTTTCGTGCCAGGGATTGAGCGGGGCACGAACTACCTGATCGCCTTTTGCTTGCTCGCGGATAGGGCGGGAACGCCGATGTCCTCCGATGCCACGCCGATTGACG
>Ga0163153_10004417_pt1 | contig 17686 bp, 6 predicted proteins | sample OliLakLV19MP6IB1_FD_148629 | JGI IMG/M metagenome (GOLD analysis project Ga0163153, IMG submission 148629) | Freshwater microbial mat bacterial communities from Lake Vanda, McMurdo Dry Valleys, Antarctica - Oligotrophic Lake LV.19.MP6.IB-1 | ecosystem: Environmental > Aquatic > Freshwater > Lake... | reverse complement strand
GGAGCAGTCCCGCGCCCTGAGCGGTGAAGGTGCCCTGCTCGTTCATGTCCGCGAGGATGACGACGGCGGTGTTCGTGTCCTGGCTGCCGACCTTCGTCTGATGAACGACGGTGTTGTTCACCATCGTGTAGAAGTTCCCCTGCTTCGCGTTCGCCGCGTGATCGATGTCGAAGAACAGATTGCCGACGATGGTGATCTGCGACGTGTCAGCGTTGTCCGCGCCGCCGGAAACGGCGCTCGCAGAATCCGGCGAACCGTTGCGATGCGTGTGCAGGAAGATGTTCCGCTCGACCCACGCGTCCGTGCTGTCGAAGTCGAGGAGATCGTCGTCGCTGCCCATGAAGACGTTGTTGATGACCTGGAGAACAGGGCCGGGACGGTTGCCGCCAGTGAAGTCGAACGAGTCGTTGTAACCCTGAACCTTGCCCCAGAAATTCCGAGTGAAAATGCCGCGCCCGCCGGCCTTGATGCCGCCCGTGCCATGCACCGCCTCGAAGCTCGCGGTGGTTGCCGGGAAGAAGCAGTTCTGCACGATGAACGACGCACGATCCAGCGAGAGATACTGGCGCGCGGTGTTGCCGAAGCTCAGATGATCAAGGAACACAGTGCCGTCCGCGACTTCAACCGCGATGTCGCCATTCCCCTCGACGTGGACGTAGGACATGCGCGTCTCGGGAGAGTTCGCGCCGCCATTGACGGTGATGCCGCCCCACGCCGCCGCGCCAGGCACGGCGCTGAAACGGATGCGCGCGGTGTCCGTGCCTTCGGCGAGCAGACGTCCGCCATTGGCAACGGTGAAGTTCACGCCGCCGTTGAGATAGACCGTCGTGCCGGGCTGGATGGTGAGCGTGGCACCCGAGGCGACGGTGAGGTTCGCCGTGACCTGATAAGGCCCGCCCGCCGCCGTCCAGACGGTGTCGGCAGCCATCGCGCCGGAGACGGATTGGGAGACACCGGAGTCGAACCAGATGTCCACCGTGGCGCGCGCGAACTCGACGCCGTTGGAGTTGAGCGACTGCACGAGCACGCGGTTGATGCCGGGCTGGAGCGCGATGCTGTTCGTCCAGCGCGCCTCCCACGGCGAACGGGCTGCCTCGATGCCATTGACCAGCACCTTGCGGGTGTCGATGGCGTGCGAGCTGCCGAAGAGCGTGACGTTCGGCGTGGTGGTCATGGGATAGCCGCTGGAGATCGACAGCGTGTGGCCGACGGTGAGCGTGAGCGGAATCTGCGCGACGACGCTCGCCCGGCGGTTGATGGCGTGGTTCTTCATCGCGTTGATCGTGTTCAACGTCGGGCCGTTGCCCCAGCCGCTGAGAATCTGATCCATGATCGTGGTGATCTCCTCTGGAGAAAACGCGGTCTCGGTCAGCCGCTTCAATTCAGCGAAGAAGACAGGCGCGAACACCTCGTTCGTCATGAAGCGCCGGAGGAGCGGCATGTTGGGCGCGTTGCCGCCGTTGTTGGGCGGGTTGAGCATGATGTAGATGGAGGAGTCCGTCCGCGACGCGTAGGCACCAGTCGTGTCGCCCTGACCGAAGACCGTGTCGAAGTCATGGCCGATGGGGAGGAAGCGCGGATCCTTCTCGCCCCGGTAGAGCGCATAGTCATCGCCGCGGCCGTTGAACATCGACGTCTCGGTGTAGCTCATCAGCGAGCCGACGGCGAAGTAGCGCATCCAGTATTCCACGTTCACGTTGGTGCTCATGCCCTGGAGGTAATCCTGAAGAGGCGCCGTGCTCTGGCTGAAGGCAAAGGTCAGGTTGAACATGTCCGTCCAGTCGTTCTCGGTGCCGTTGGAGGCCTTCCGATAACCGCGCGTGAGATAGTTGGCGGCGTTCGTGCCCTGATAGCTGAGGTCCGCGTCGTGTGGGAAAATCGAGGCGCGATACACGTTGCCATTGCCGTCTTGCGGGAAAAGGTTCTCAGCCAGATCACCGCCCACCGGTTCGACCATGATGAACGATCCATAGCCTGCGCCGCCATTGCCACCGCCCGGCGCGCTGAGCGGAGAGGGATTCACGCCGTTGATGCGGTACTGGATGATGCGCGCGGACGATGCGGGCAGCCCGGCCTTGCGCGCCATCGCGGAGCCGGCCAGTTGCGCGTGAACGTAGAGGGAGTTGAGGTTGATTCCCGAATGGCCGTTCCAACGATTGTCGTTCGGAATGTTCACCCGGTTGTTCGGCACCGGCTGCGAGCGTGAACCCGCACCACGAATTCGCACGCCGCTGAGGTAGCGGACCTTCGTGCCGTCCCCGTCCATGCTGATGAACGTGCCGTTCACCTCGGCGTCGGACTGGCGGTTGGGCGTCGGGAAGACGGCGTCCTCGGTCCCGGTCAGGATGATTCGGAAGGCTGGCATCGGATTGCTGATCGTCTCGTCATCGACCTGGAACAGCGCGTTGGCGAGCTGGTCCAGAGCGCCGTTCGCTTCGCGCGTCGGAGCCGGCCAGGTGCGTGAGTTCGCGCCGGTGTCGGAAGCCTGGACGTAGAACTCGAGGACCGTGCCGTTCGCCATCGGCGACAGCACGAAGCCGTAGGTGCCGTCATTGGCGAGACCGTCGCCGTGCGCGCCGTCGTCGAGCATGGTGGCGCTGGCAAATCCGCCGGGGCTGCCGGAAGCGTGATTGCGATGGAAGAGCGTGACGCCCGCCACCCCGCCCGCCTGCTCATCGCGCACGCGCGCGGTGATGGCCACGGACTCGTTGGATTTCGGGACCGGCGGGAAATGCGCCACGCCGAGGAGCAGCGGAGCGATGTCGCTGCGCGCGGTGGAGTTCCCCTGCCCTGGCGTGCCGCCGCGTGTTGAGCTTGGAGTCCAGTTCTGGCCGGACTGGTTGCCGAGCGCGGAGTTGATCAGCTCGATGGAATTACCGAAGCCATCCGCAGCGGAGTACCAGCCCCAGCCCGACGAGCCTTCGTTCACGAGATGATGGCAAAGGATGCGGCCGGTGGCGGGCGTCGCCGGCGTGCCGTTGATGCTGATGCTGAAGGCGGCTCCGCTGACGCTGTTGATGGTGAACTGGCCGTTGTATTCGGCCTGGTCCGCGCCGGAGATGACCACCGTGTCGCCATTGACGAAGCCGTGGCTGAAGAGGCGGACCGTGGCGGTCGAACCATTGCGGGTGATCTCTTCGATGAGATCGATGCCGCGCCCGCGAATGCGCTGGCCCCAGTCGCCTTCCGTCGCGTAATGGACCGCGTTCACGGTTTCGCCGTCCGCCGTCTGGAGCTCGATGTTTTCATCGCTGTTGGCGAGCTTGCCGGTCCAGCCGCCGATGACGCCGACCAAGTCGGGATGCGCCGCCCGGAACGCCGCGACGTCCGCCGCGACGACGAGATAGCCGCCTGCGGGAATCGAGACGTTCGGGAAGGTGAAGCCGACGCCGCGCGTGAACTCCCAGCCCGCGAGATTGATGGGGCTGGCGGTGATGTTGCGCAGCTCGATCCATTCATCCTGCGGCCGGCCGCCAAGCGGGTTGAACATGATTTCGTTGATGAGAACCTTGCCCGCTAAGTTCGCATTGGGATCGAGGATGTAAGTCCACTGGCCGCCACCGAACGGGTTCGGCGCAGGCACCGCGAGATCGCCGATGCCCGTCGTCGCCACCCAGCGGACATCGACGACGCCGTTGGTGGGCGGAAGGAAGACGAAGGTGTAAGGCCCGGCTCCCGAACCGCTGACGGACATCGCGCGACGGCTGTCGATCAGAAGATCATTCGTGTCCACGCCGGTGACGGGCTCGGTAAAGGTGACGCGGATGGAGGTGAGCGAACGAACCGTGACGAACGGCACGGGGTCCACGAAGGCGACGGTCGGCGCGACGTTGTCCGGCGTGGAATAGCTCCAGACGGAGCCGGGCGCGGTGGCGTCGAAGGAATTCGGCACGGGCGCGAGATCGCGAATGCCGTGCGAGTTGACCCAGGTGAAATTCACGACGGTGGCGTTGGGCTGCGGGAAGCTGAACGTGTACACCGTCGGGCCGCCCACGACGGAAGCTGCGCCTGCGCCGTTGATGCGAAGGTCCGTGGCGTTCACGCCGAGCACCGGCTCGGTGAAGGTGATGGTCACCTGCGTGAGGTTCGTGACCTGCACTCCGGCGGGCGGATTGAGCGCGGCGATGGCGGGCGGAGCCTGGTCAACGAGCGTGTAGTTCCAGAGACTTCCCTGGCGCGTGAGATCAAAGGCGTTCGACGGCGCATCGAGATCGGTGATGCCGTGGTTCACATCCCAGGTGATGGCGACGGGACCGAAGGCAGGCTGCGGGAAGGTGAAGATGTAGTTCGCACCGGAGCCGGAGAGGCTGGTGGCGGGAGCGCCGTTGATGCGGAGGTCGCCGGCATGGACGCCGGTCACGGCCTCGCTGAACAGCACGTCGATGCGGGTCAGGTCGTTGACGACTCCGGGCGCGGGCGACTGCGAGAGGATGGTCGGCGTGCTCGGGTTCAGGAACGTGTATTGGAACACCGCGCCCACCGAAGCGCCATCGAAGGGCTTCGGCGGCGCATCGAAGTCCACGATGCCGTGACCGGCGGCCCACAACAGCGTGACCGGACCGAACGGCGGCTTCGCGAAGCTGAAGGTGTAGGTGGCGTTGCTCGTGGCTCCGCCGGAAGATCCGCTTCCCACCACGCTGCCGGCAGGCATGCCGTTAATGAGCAGGTCTGCGGCGTCCACGCCGGTGACGGGTTCGGAGAAGCGCACGGTGAAGTTCGTGAGATAGAAGACGGTGCCAGAAGGAGGAGTGACGCCGGTGATGCGCGGGGCGACGAACTTCGGGTCCGCGAGGAACGTGAAGAGCTGGGCGTTGAAACCGAAATCGCTGCTGGTGAGAGACTGGTTGAAGGCATGGACGGCGATGGTGTTCACGCCATCGACGAGGTAGATGCCGGGGTTTGGCAGCGCGTAGGTGGTGTAAGGAGCGCCGTTGCCGTTGGGTTCATTGACGGAAGCGGTCGTGTTGCCGTTGTAGGCGAGATCGCCGGCCGCGAGGTTCACACGGGCGACCTCCACGCCATTGATCCACGCCACGAAACCGTCGTCGCTCTGCGCGGCGAAAAGGAGGTTCGTGATCGCGCCGGCATTCTGAAGGGTGAACTGGCGGCGGAGATAAATGCTGGTGTAACTGCCGAGCATGTCGTCGAGCAGCGTGCCGGGGTTCGCGGCGGAGTTGTAGGGATCGCCAAAGTAGAACGGCGCAGGCGCGGGCGTCCAGGCGACGTCATCGAAAGCTGGCTGACGCCACGCAGAGATGGGCGAGGAGGCTTCGACCTGGCCTTTCACGAAACGCCAGACGGCGTTCGACTGCACGAGAATGGTGCGGGCATCGAGCGTGTAACCCCACGTCGCGCTGCCGCTCGTGGCGACGAATGGATTAGGAGTCGCCGCCAGATCCGCGATGCCGTGGCCGGGTGACCAAGTGATGTTCACGGCACCCGACGCCGGCTGCGAGAAGCTGAAGATGTAGGTGGCGCCGCTGCCATTGAGACCGAACGCCGGGACGCCGTTGACGAGAAAATCTCCCGCATCCACCCCCGTGACGGATTCGTTGAAGATGACCGTGGCCTGGGAAAGATTCGTCAGCAACGATCCCGGCAACGGACTGGCCGTCACCACTGTCGGCGCGACGCGATCCACAAACGTGGAGGTCCACGATGCACCCGGCGCAGTGGCGTCAAACGGCAACGCCGCAGGATAGCCAAAGTCCGTGATGCCGTGGCCGGGAGCCCACGAGATGTTGACCAGACCCGGCAACGGCTGCGCCACGGTGAAGATGTAGAGCGTTCCTGTGGCGGTGGTGATCTCGGTGGCGGGCACGCCGTTGACGAGAAGATCAGCGGCATCCACTCCCTGCACGCGTTCGCTGAAGGTCACGCGAACGGAGGTGAAGGTGGACACGGTGGAATTCACGCCGGGAACCCGGTTCGAGATCGTCGGAGCGACGGTGTTGGTGGGAGGAATGGTCACAGTGATGTTCACCACCGCCGAAGTGCCACGGCGTCCGTTCACGTCCGAGGCGACGGCGATGACGGTGTTGGAGCCGAACGGCGCGTTCCACGACGCGGTGAAGGGAGCCGCCGTATCCGAGCTGATCAGCGCACCACCCGCGTAGAACTCAACGCCGACCAGGCTCGTCAAGCCGTTCGCCTCCGCGCTGACAGGAATCGTAATCGGACCTTCGATCACCAGACGATTGGCCGGGCTGGTCACGCGGGCGAAGGGTGAACCAGTCGCATCGAAGACATTCAACGGCACCGCCGCCGAAGTCGCTCCCGATCCGAGATTGTCCACCGCGATGGCGCGAACCAGATGGCGGCCAGGAGGTGGATTGTTCCACGTAAACGCAAACGGGCTGGTGAGACTTTCACCCAGCAAAGTGTCGCCGTTGTAAAACAGGACTTTCGCAATCGTGCCGTTCACATCCGAAGCGGTTGCCGTGAGCGTGATGGACGGCGGCGCGAGGAAGGAAGCCTCCGCCGCAGGCGACGTGAGCGCGACCACCGGCGGATCGTTGCGCGGATAGAGTCCGGCCAGCAACTGGAGATCAAAGCTTAGGTCATCGCCTATCGAAGAATCTTGATGCACCTCGACCGCGACGACATTCATGCCCTCCACCAGCCGCGTCGCCAGAGCCGTGGCCGGATAGAAGACCGTGCCGTCATCGCCCGCCGTGGTGCCCGGCGTCAGGTGGGTGATCGCGCCGTTCGGCATGTTGAAGCGCGCCACGTCCACGCCGTTCACATACACCACCGCGCCGTCATCGCGCTTCACGCCGAAGATGAGGTTCGTGTAGTTCGTCGCGCCGGTAATGAAGAACGTCCGGCGGAAATACGTGGTGATGTTCTTCGCCTCCGGGTCCGGCCCGAATCCCACGGTGGTCGCCTCGTCGCCCTCGCCATAGCCGAGCTGCGCCGGCCCGCTCGCCCACGCGCTGTCGTTGAAGTCGCGCGCGGTCCAGTTCGTGCCCTGATTGGAACCGTTGTCCAGATACTTCCAAACCGATCCGGCCGACACCAACGTCAGCGGAACCGAGATGACCACCGGGGACGACGTGTAGGAATTGCCGCCGTTATCGCGGGAGATGGCGGTCAACCGATGGACACCGCCCACCACATTGGTCCAACTGGCGCTGAACGGCGGCGTGCTGTCCTGGGCGAATTTCAAGTCATCCACATAGAAATCAACATTGGTGATGCTGCCGGATGGCACCGAAGCCACCGTCGAAACGGTAATCGGGTTGAGGCTTTGCAGAACTGCCCGATCCAGGGGAGAAACAATGGTGGTGCCAGGATTCAAATAACTCACCCGATGCACGGCTGACGTCCAGCTCTGGTCAAAACTGTCCACCACCACCGCGGTAAACTGGTTGGTCCCGAACAACGGCTGGGAAACGGTAAACGAGTAAGGTTCATTCGCCATGCTGCCAAGCAACGAAGCTCCGCGATAAATGTCGACCCGCTGGACGGGTGTGTACACCGTTTCCACATCCACGAGCAGATGCACGGAATTGGGGGCGTAAACGATTGAGTTATTGGGCGGCGACACGAAGTTCACCGACGCCAAGACAATCAGATTAAGGGTAAATGTTCCGTTATTGTTGCCGAACCGGAACGCATCCACGGCGATCCGATAGGTGGTCCCTCCAGTAACTTTAAACTGCAGGAACCCGCCTCCCTGGCTTGACGCCACTGGAGTGAGTGCATTGACCGCGTTGCCGGTGTAGACGGCCAGAAGCGGGAAGAAACTGGAATCGCCGAGATAAACCGCGACCTCGCCGGATTTGTCGGGAGTCCAATTATACCAAACTGAATTGCCGCCTTGATTTCCAGCGTGATTCGGCTCGCCCGCTTCTTTTGTGGCCGAGACAGTGGTGCCATTGGTTTCGACGATTCGACCACTTAAGGTGAACGCGGCCGAAAAAGCGTTGTTCGCTGGCTGAGACAAAGCTCCCGCCATGCTGATGAGAAGGAACAAGGCTGCGCCAACAATGCGTCCAGTTAGTTGCATAAAGGATTCGAGCTGAGTTTACTTTCGGAAATTCTCCATGAGCACACCCAGGCACCGACACGCCACTGGCGACGATAGTTCCGCCAGTTGCCCACATAATTTCGAGAATCTATTGTTTAAGCGAAAATGGACGCCAAAGCCCGCTAAATATTTCGTAAAAAGTCACTCCATTGCCACTTTCTGACCTTTTTGACTACTGAAAGGACCGTTGCACCTTCCTCCGAATAAACAAAAAGAGGGCGCCTGTTTCCAAGTGCCCACGTTCCATGCCATCGAATTGTCCTCAACAACCGAGGAGATTACTCCTGCGGATAAACCAGGATGCGGTCGTGGACGACGACGATGAGGTCGTTCTTCCTGTCGCCGGTCACATCCACAATCATCGCCTCGCGCGGCTCGGCCTGATCGCCCCGACGTCCGCGGAACGTGCGTTCCTCAAAGACCTGCCAGCGATTTGCCGGCACCAACTGGCCCGAACGATCAAAGATGACGAGGTCCAGATAGTTCCGCGCGGTTTCGAGGAAGACGAGATCCTTGCGCCCATCCTGGTTCAAGTCGCCGGACACCACATCGTTCAAGCGCCCGTCCTTGATGGATGTCTCGTAGCCGTCCAGCTCGACGAAATCCCACGCGTTGCCCTGCAACGACAGCCAGCCAATCGCACCTACGCCGAGGAAGGCGATGCTGTTCGGCGTCTTGCCGCCCAGTGCCAGCGGCTGCAGTTCCGTGAACTCGGAGTATGGCAGCGGCACATTGCGAATCACCTGCCAGACGCCGTTGGTGTCGCGCTCGGACAACGTCACCGCCTTGCGCTCGGCATCGAGCAGGAAGAGCGACGCGACGGCGTTGTTCCCGTTCTTCAACGGGCACGCGCCGACGATGCGCGAGTTGCTGGTCGCGCCGTTGATCTGATCCTTCACGGTGAAGGTCCACGTCCTGTTCGTCGTGTCCTTCTGGCCTTCGTCGGCCTTGAGCACCACGGCGCGGAGGAAGTTCTTTTGCGCGAGCAGCAGCTCCGGCTTCCCGTCGCCATCCACATCCGCAGCGCTCATCCACGGCTGCTCCACGCTGCCGCCGGGCGGCGCGACATCCGTCTCCTCGAAGTCTTTTCCCGCGATTTGAATCAGGACTTTGATCTTCTCGTAAGGAATCAAGATCACCAGGTCCGCCAGCCCGTCCTGGTTCACGTCGTGAAAGGCAATCGTGCTCGGGTTCGATTTGAAATTCTCGCCCAGCTTCTGCGTCTTCATCAGGCCGTCCGCCGACCGCGTGACCAAGGAACGTTTGCCATCCTGATCCACGATGACCGCCAGCGACGGCTTCTGACCGGCCTGAAGCGTGCCGACCGACATGGCCAACGGACGTCCATCCATCGGAATGACTTTCGGGAACGGCATGCGCCCCTGCTTGTCGAAGGTGGTCAGGCCGACCTGCCGTTCATCCGGGCTGAGCAGGAACACATCCGCCGGACGGTCGCCTTCCGCGCCGATGACCGCGACTTCGCTGACGCCCGTGAGCGTCGAGAACTTCTTCCCGCCCGGCAGCGAACCATCCGCCTGCTGCAAGTAAACGGTGACCTGACCGCTGTCCGGTTCCGCCACGAGCAGATCGGGAAGCCCGTCGCCATTGAGGTCCGCCCAGTCCGTTCCGCGTTTGGCCTTCGTCGTCTTGTTCAACGGCAGCACTTGAAACTGCCCGCTCTTGAACGAGCCAATCAGCGACTCGGCCGGCTTGCTGATGAAATGCGAGACCTGCGCGCGCCCGGAGTTTTGCGAAATGGTGATGATCTCCGTCTTGTGATCGCCATCGAGATCATCCGGCCAGTAGGAACGAATCGCCGGCATCGAGAAATGAATCTCCGGGCCGAGCTGGCCCAGGGCCGGTTGCAGACGGAAACGAAACGGGTTCGGGCTGTCCCAGTTCACCAGCAGCAGGTCATCGCGTCCGTCGCCGTTGATGTCGAGGATCTGCGCGGACTTCACCGAGCCGGAATAAGAAATCCGTTCCGGCTCCGCCAGCGTGTGGTCTGCGTTTTGCGCCAGCCAATACACGTTGTTCTCGCCGAGCAGCAGCAGGCCCGTCCGCCCGCTCGCCGTGAGATCGCCGGTCGAGAGCGCGTTCGGCGTGAGCTGCCCGTCCTCGATGGGCCAGCGCTTCGGCGAACTCCAGCCGTTCGTGCCTTCGTTGTATTGCACGACCAGCTCCTTGGGCTCGCCGTAATAGGCCACATCAGGCCGGCCGTCCCCGTTCAAGTCCGCGACAACGAGGCCCGCGATGCGTTTCTCCGAAGCGATGGAATCGATGCGGAACCGCGCGTCCGGCGGCAGCTCGTTCAAGTCGCGCTTCGTGTCGGCACGGACGGCGGCGGCGGCGTTTGTCTTGCCGGTCTGGTTGTAGAGCAGCGTGACCTTCGAGCGGGAATTGTTCACGATCACAAGGTCCATCAGCCCGTCGCCATCGAGATCGCCGGAGCGCAGGTTCGAGATGAACGGATCAATCGGGAAGGTTTCCGGCCCGGCAAAGCTGAAGAAAGCTTGGTTCGTCGGAGCGCTGGCGGGCGCACCGGAAGCAGCGGACGTGGAGGAGATGGCCGTCAGAAAAAAACCGGCCGCTGCGGTGAGGAAGAGCGTTTTTTGCATGGATCTGTGTTGTTATTTCCGCGTCGGCAAAATGGCAGTCACTCCGGGCTTTGGCCAGATCATTTCCCCGCCGATAGTCATGGCAGCCATTGCGCTGCCGGGTGGCGGCGAAAGAATTGGTTGAAAATTTTGTGGACCGACATCATCTATTGCCTATGCGGCTCGTGAAAACAATCCTGATTGTCCTGCTGGCCCTTCTCTGGGCGGCGGCGAGCAATCACTGCAAGCTGGAACAGCTTCCTGGCCTGGAATTCCTGGCGTGTGGGGACCACGAGAACACCGCGCCACATGAGGATGAGGACTGCGAGACGGATGGCTGCGCGTCCTTCGAGAACCAGCTCTACAAGAGCGAGAACGCCCTGGCCTCCGCGCCTGCCCCCACCGTTCTCTCCACCCTTTTCCACCCTCCGCTGTTTGACGAATTCGCCAGTCCGGCGGTCATCAGTCATGTCCTGCCGGACGCCGCTCCCGCCGGGTTTTTCCGCATCTGGCAGTTCTCCCATCGCACGGCTCTCCCGCCTCGTGCGCCTTCCCTTCTTTCATAAGTAAGTCCTGTCCGGGACGCCCTCTCACAGACGCCGTGTGCCCAGCGCGCATTGCGTTTGTCCTCCATCGTCGGTGTGAACCTCAGTGGTCGGTTGTCTGCTTATGAAGATTTGGAATCATCGTCATCTCGGTCTGTTTCTGGTTGTGGTGCTCACGCGTAGCGTCGTCGCAGCGGAGAAGGATTCGCCGCCTTCGCCTTCCACCCATGCCGCCCCGATCACGCTCGATGCGCTGGTCGCTGGCGTGGTGGAGCACAATCCTGAACTCAACTTCTACCGCGCCGAGATCGCCGCCGCCAAAGGCGGGCGTCGCACTGCCGCAACGTGGGCCAACCCCGAAGCGTCGGGAACGCTCGGCCAAAAGAGCGTGCGTGGTGGCGGGCTGTCGCTGGAAGGCGTCGCGTGGTCGGTGAGCGTGCAGCAGCCCATCGAGTGGCCGGGACGCGTCCCGTTGCGCAAGGCCATTGCCAATCGCCAGACGCAACTGGCCGAACTCGGCTTCGCGCAGTTCAAGACAACGCTCGCCGCCCGCACGCGGACTCTCGCCTACAATCTCTTCGCCGCACAGGAGAAGGCGGCGGCGGCGCATGAAGTGGCGGAACGCTTTCAGCAGTTGCGCGAAGTGCTCGTGCAGCGCGATCCGGCTGGACTTACACCGCTGCTGGAGACGCGCATCATCGAGGCGACGGAACTCATCCTCAAACGCAAGTCGAGCGAGGCCGCGCTGGAAACCCAGGCCGCGCTGCTCGAACTCAATCAACTGCGCGGCAGGCCGTGGACGCAGCCGCTGCAAATGTCGTCTCCTCGTCTCACGTTCGCCGCTGCGCCGGAAATGAACACGCTGCTCGGCGCGGCGCAGACGAACAACTTCGAGCTCCAGATGCGCCGCGTGGAGCTGGAGCAGCAGGGCTTCAAGGTGTCGCTGGCGCAGAAGGAGAAGTATCAGGCGTTCAAGGTCGGGCCGTATGTCTCGCAGGAGCGGGCGGGAGACCGTGAACAGCAGATCGGCATCGGCGTCTCGCTTCCACTGCCTCTGTGGAATCGCAACAAGGGCAGCGTCGAGACCGCCACGGCACGGCAGCAGCAGGCCGAGACTTCGCTGCTCGTCACGCAGCGCGACATCGGGCGGCGCGTGGTGGAGAAGGCTCTGACCTATCAGACCAAGCTCGGTGAAATGACGCAGTGGCGTCCGGAGTCCATTGAAGAATTTCGCAAGGCGGCGGAACTGGCCGACCGCCATTATCGGCTCGGCGCGGTGCCCGTCGCGACCTACGTGGAGCTGCAGAAGCAATATCTCGAAGCGGTCGAGGCGCTGCTCGACACGAAGCGCGAGGCGCTCGAAGCGGCGCAGGAAATCCAGCGGCTGACCGGACTCGATTTCAATGCCGTGACGGTCACAGAAGAATCCAAATGAAAACCCACGCCTGGATTTCGTTGCTGGTGGCTGCCGTTCTCGCGGGCACGGGTTGCGGGCACAAGGAAGGTGACGGTCACAACCACGGCAAGGACGGCGGGCACGGGCACGGTGCGGAATCGCCCTCCGGCGCTTCGTTCAAGGCAGGCAAGGGCGTCATCGTGACGGAGGAGACCAAGAAACTGATCGGCGTGGAGATCGCGGACGTGACGGAGCGCAAGCTGCCGAACCAAATCCGCTTCACCGTGCAGGTGTTCGGCGAGAAGCATCATCACCTGTTGCACCAGGAGGATCATTCTGGCTGCGACGTGCATGGGTCCGCCTTCCTTTCCGTGGATGCCGCCGCGTTCGCCAAGCCCGGCCAGCCCGTGCAGGTGCTCAAGAACACCAACAGCCCGCTGGGCGGAGTCGTGGTCGCCGTGCAAAAGGCGCTGGCCTTGGGCGAATCCGAAATCATCATAGGCATCTCCAACGCGACGGCGGCGCTCAAGCCCGGCGAGTTCGTCCCCGCCCGCATCAATCTGCCACGGGAGGAGGCGGTGACGGTCGTGCCGCAATCGGCCTTGCTGCGCACCTCCGAAGGCACGTTCGTTTACGCCGTCAATGCCGACGCCTACTTCCGCACGGCGGTCAAGGCCGGCTCTGAGGCCGACGGCTGGGTGGAAATCACTGACGGGCTTCTCGCAGGCGACGCCGTGGTGACCAGGCCGGTCGAAACCCTCTGGCTCATCGAACTCCGCGCCGTGAAGGGCGGCGGGCACAGCCATTGATCTTACCTCCACTTTTCACAATCAAATCTCAGAACCATGAACTCAACTGAACACACCTCCAGACGATCCAAGAAAACCCTCGCCAGCTTCATTTTCCTCAGCCGCTGGCTGCAGGCGCCGCTCTACTTTGGGCTGATCGCCGCCCAGGCGGTTTACGTCTATCGCTTCCTGCTGGAGCTCTGGCATCTCATCGGGTTCGTGCTGCTGGGACATACTCCGCCCGCATCCATTCCCGCCAATGTCACGGACACCGAAACCATCGTGATGCTCAGCGTGCTGAATTTGATCGACGTCGTCATGATCACGAACCTGCTCATCATGGTGATCGGCGGCGGCTACGAGACCTTCGTGTCGCGGCTGAATCTGAAGGAGCACCCTGATCAGCCGGAATGGCTGTCGCATGTGAACGCGGGCATCCTCAAGGTGAAGCTCGCCACCGCGCTCATCGGCATCTCCTCGATTCACCTGCTCAAGACCTTCATCAACGCCGCCCATCTCGAATCCACTACAATAATGTGGCAGGTCGTCATTCACGCCACCTTCGTCCTGTCGGCCATCGCGCTCGCCTGGATTGATCGCCTGACCTTCCGTCCGAGCAGTTCGGGTCACTGAAGCCGGCCGCCATCCATGCTCAATCGCCTTCTCGAATTCTCCGTCCGCCAGCGCGTGTTCGTGCTGCTCGCGACGCTCTTGCTCGTCGGCATCGGCGTCTGGTCCGCGCTGCGGCTGCCGATTGACGCCGTGCCGGACATCACGAACGTCCAGGTGCAGGTCAACACGCAGGTGCCCGCGCTCGCGCCGGAGGAAATCGAGAAGCTCGTCACGTTCCCCATCGAGAACGAGATGGCCGGCATTCCCGGACTGACGGAGCTGCGCTCGCTCTCCAAGTTCGGCCTGTCACAGGTCAACCTCATCTTCGAGGACGGCACGGACATCTATCGCTCGCGCCAGTTGGTCAGCGAACGGTTGCAGACCGTCATTGATGATTTGCCGCCCGGCCTCACCCCCAAGCTCGCGCCCATCAGCACCGGCCTGGGCGAGATTTATTACTACGTCGTCGAATACGCCTCCAACGCTCCCGTGGCAGCCGACGTGAGGAGGCTCAATTCAAAATCCGAAACGGATCAGAGCCTCGCTGCCTCGGCTGCCACGAAATCGAGGGAGGCGCAGTTGATGGAACTCAAGCTCCTGCACGATTACGTCATCAAGCCGCGCCTGCGTTCCACACCCGGCCTCGCCGGGATCAACACGTCCGGCGGCTACGAAAAGCAGATCGTCATTCAGCCCAACCCCGACAGGCTCAAGAGCGTCGGCATGTCGTTCAGTGAAATCGCCGATGCCGTGGGCAAAAACGTCGAGAACGCGGGCGGCAGCGTCATTCAACTCGGCGGCGAAACCGTCACCGTGCGCGCGGCGGGCCGCGTCCAGACCGTCGAGGAAATCGAGCGCCTGCCGCTCAAGTTCGGTTCGCGCGCCACGCCCTTGCGCGTGAAGGACGTGGCCGACGTCGTCATCGGCAAGGCCGTCCGCACCGGCGCGGCCACTTACAATGGCGAAGAAGCCGTGCTCGGCTCGGCCCTGATGCTCGCGGGCGAGAACAGCCGCATCGTCGCCAAGCGCGTGGACGCGAAGCTCAAGGAAATCCAGGCCAAGCTGCCGCCGGGCGTGGTCATCATCCCGGTCTATGACCGCACCGTGCTGGTGGACCGCACCATACGCACGGTCGAGACGAGCCTGTTCGAGGGCGCGATTCTCGTCGTCGTCGTGCTGCTCGTCATGCTCGGCAACTGGCGCGCGGCCTTCATCGTCGCACTGGCCATCCCGCTCTCGCTGCTCTTCGCCATGACCGGCATGGTGCAGGGCCGCGTCTCGGGAAACCTGATGAGCCTCGGCGCGATTGATTTCGGGCTGATCGTGGATGGCGCGGTGGTGATGGTGGAAAACATCATCCGGCATCTCGCCGAGAAGCAGCACAAGCTCGGACGCAAACTCACTGCCTTGGAACGCGCCCAGGAAGTGCTCGTCTCCGCGAAGGAAGTCGCCAGCCCGATGTTCTTCGGCGTGTGCATCATCACCGTGGTCTATTTCCCGATCCTCGCGCTGACCGGCATCGAAGGGAAAATGTTCAAGCCGATGGCCATCACCGTCATCTTCGCGCTCGTCGGCTCGATGGCGCTCGCACTCACGCTCATGCCCGCGCTCTGCACGTATCTGCTCGGCGGGAACATCAAGGAGAAGGACAGCTTCCTCGTGAACTGGGCCAAGATTCTCTACACGCCCATCCTGCGCTTCGCGCTCGGCTTCCGGTGGATCGTGACCGGCTCGGCGGTCGCGCTGTTCATCCTGGCGGCCGTGGTCTTCAACCGGCTCGGCGCGGAATTCGTCCCGCAGCTCGACGAAGGATCATTCGCCACGCACATGATTCGCACCACGAGCATCGGCATCGACGCCAGCATCGGCATGCAGAAGCGCGGCGAGAAGCTGCTGTTGGAGAAGTTCCCCGAAGTCTCCTACACCTTCAGCCGGCTCGGCACTGCGGAAATCGCCAGCGACCCGATGGGCGTGAACGTGGCGGACACTTACATCATGTTCAGCCCGCCCGAGAAGTGGCGCAAAGTGGACGGCAAAATCATCAGCAAGGAGGCGCTGGCCACCCTGATGACCGAGGAGCTTGGCAAACATCTCCCCGGCGAAGGCCACCTCTTCAGCCAGCCGATTGAAATGCGCTTCAACGAAATCCTCGAAGGAACGCGCGCCGACATCGCGGTGAAAGTCTTCGGCGAGGACTTTGCGGTGATCGAAAAGATCGCCAGCGAGGCGCGGGAGATTCTGGAGAAGATTCGTGGCGCGTCCGACGTGGAGTTTGATGCGCTTGGCAAATCGCCGCTGCTCGAAATCGTTCCAAAGCGCGAGGCGATGAGCAAATACAACATCCACGCGGCGGAACTCAACGGGGTCGTCCACACCGCGCTGGCCGGGCAGGAAGTCGGCAAGCTCATCGAGGGCAACCGCCGCTTCGACATCGTGGTGCGCCTGAGCGAAAACCTGCGCGAGCGGATTGACGACCTCAGGCGCCTGCCCGTCCGCGTGGACGATGGCGGACTGCTCACGCTGGGCCAGGTCGCGGACTTCAAGGTGGTCGAGCAGGTCGCCGCCATCGCCCGGGAGTCCAGCCAGCGCCGCGCCGCCATCATGGTGAACCTGCGCGGGCGCGACGTGGAAAGCTTCGTCCTCGAAGCTCAGGCGAAGATCGCGGAGCAAATCAAACTGCCCGAAGGCTACACCATCGAGTTCGGCGGACAGTTCAAGAACCTGATGGAAGCGCGGCAGCGGCTCACCATCGTCGTGCCCGTCGCGATGGCGCTGATTTTCATCCTCATCTTCATGGCCCTGCAAAGCGTGCGGCAGTCCCTGCTGGTGTTCCTGGCCGTGCCGCTCGCCGTGACCGGCGGCGTCTTTGCGCTCTGGGCGCGTGACCTGCCGTTCAGCATCTCGGCAGGCGTCGGCTTCATTGCGCTCTCCGGCATCGCCGTCCTCAACGGACTCATGATCATCACGTTCTTCAACCAGTTGCGCGAACGCGGCGCAGACCTGCGCACCGCCGTCTGGGATGGCTCGCTGCTGCGTTTGCGGCCCAAGCTCATGACCGCGCTCGTCGCCTCGCTCGGCTTCGTGCCGATGGCGATTGCCAGCGGCGCGGGCGCGGAGGTCCAGCGTCCGCTCGCCACCGTCGTCATCGGCGGGATCATCAGCTCCACTTTCCTCACGCTCGTTTTGCTCCCGACACTTTACGAGTGGGTGGAAGCTAAACGAAGCAGCCAAAGCAAGGAGGCTCTCACTGAAACGACAATCGCAGCGGCGAAGGAATAGAGCCTCCTCACGTCTTCTGCACCCAATGAAAATGAAAACACACCTCCGCATCCTCACTCTGGCCGCCGCACTCTGCGTCGGCCTGTTCACCGCCGTTGCCGCCGAGAAGCACGACCACAGACATCTGGCCACGCCCAAGGGGGGACGCCTGCTCGACAAGACAGAGCCTCACGCAGAATTCGTGGTCGAGAAGGACCGCAGCGTGACCATCAACTTCTACAGCCACGACCTGAAGCCCGTCGCCGCGACCACGCAGAACGTGACGGCCATCGCGGATGCCAAGAGCGGCAAGGCGACGCTTCAGTTCGAGAAGAAGGGCGACGTGCTTGTCTCCAAGACGAAGCTCCCGGAAGGCGACGGCTACAACGTCGTCGTGCAGTTCAAGCAGACTGCCGAGGCCAGGCCGGTGAACATCCGGTTCAAACTCGACATGCACA